>Ga0179591_1382234_pt1 | contig 19953 bp, 19 predicted proteins | sample CZOMad2_1_08_16f_FD_182891 | JGI IMG/M metagenome (GOLD analysis project Ga0179591, IMG submission 182891) | Vadose zone soil fungal communities from Angelo Coast Range Reserve, California, USA - CZOMad2_1_08_16fungal (PacBio error correction) | ecosystem: Environmental > Terrestrial > Soil >... | reverse complement strand
CACACAAGTTGTTGTAGGGCCATCCCTCCCCCGACACCCCTGGAAATTTTTCCCCTGGTCCTTTCGTTTGATTTCTCCCCAATTAAGTTGTTTTGGCTCGAGTCCACCTTACCCCTGGGAACAGACACCAGTTTTTTTTGTGTACCCTCCGGGGTAGGGTTTGCCCTAGAATTGAAACCCAAACCGTTCTCAGAGCTTTTCAGGTCTGCCCGACCCGATTTATTTGACGACCTCCCCAGCCAGAGCTGGAAGAACCGGTCCCCTAGAAGTCTGGCCGCCTGGTTTTCCTGGTATGCCTCTGTAGTCCGCCGTTTTCCGTCCCCCCCCTCAGGTATTTACCCAACACCAGGTTTGCCCCTTTTCCCCGTAGCGCCCCCCCATGGGATGACCCGTAACTTGTCTGCACCCTTTTTCCAAAACTTTGAAATTTATTTTCTCCAGAAATTGACGCGCTCATCCCCCTGCGAACCCCCCCATTTCTTCCCTCTCAAGATCCCACTTTTCCACGCTGAAACTAGTCTCGCTTGTAAAGAATTGATCATTCATCGGCCCAAGGTAGGCAATTTTTTATCTTCCCCCCCCTCTTTGAGTCATGACCAAATTTCGGCCCGATACTGTTTTTCCCCCCCCCTGAAAATCCATTTTGAGTTAAACCCCCGTCACTTTGGAGATGTCAAAGTTTTTAATGATCCCCCAAAGGAGTTATCCGGAAAAACCTTTTTTTCTTGAAAGATGCGTACGTTTCCCCCCTGAAGAAGATTCGATCCTGCATGAATGAGCCCTTTCGTCTTTGAGTCCCAGTCCCCACTGTCCAGCTGCAGAAGTAACCCGTTTTTAGTTTTTTTTTTTCCCGACTTCTGTTCCCTGGAACCACTTAAGAAGGTTTCCCGGTCACACCCCTCCCCTTTTTTTCCCCCACCGACACCTGTCGCCGAGATGAGTCGGAAACAGGACGGCCTTTTCGCCCCAATTACCTCATGCTCGACCGCTTTTCCCGAGGCTTGAAATTGGTACGGAAAACTTCTGCCCCACAAAGAGGTAATAATTCCCCAGCCAAAACAAAATTCATTTTTCCTTCCGTGGCACGTCAGACACCCGGCCCCGGAAGTCCTACCCCCCCCCGAAAAGTTTTCCTTTTTTTTTGAGTTAATTGTAAGAATGAACGTACGTGGCCTCTTGTCCTGCTGCATGTTTCCCGTTGACCCCGAGATCCCTAGATTGATGCTCCCTCGGGGGCTGCTACATGGTGCTTTTGGGTAAAGTTCCGTGCCCCGATTGAGCGGACACTTTTTTCAAGGAGTTATATAAGTAATTTTGGTTGCTGGGTGTTTTGTTTTTCGTCACGGGAAATGGAGAACCCCGGAGTAGATATGAGAAACCTCGTTCCGTGACCCCGATTCCCCCTCTTCCTGTCTTACCAATGACCCAAGTTGGACAGTTCCCTGGATAGATGCTTTTTTCGGTGCCACTCACTTCTTCCTGGACTGGCAAGTGGGCCCGGTTTTCATGTCGCGGTACCCCTAAGGGTCAGGTGAGGTCCCTGGAGCCCCTTTTTGGCTCCCGTCCCCCCCCAAGCAGCCTTTCTGTAACGTCCCCACTCCCCCAGATGCTGTGTCTGGGTCAAACTACCTCTCTCGGTGATTCTTATCCTCTTTACACGTCGGGTTCACGAGAGAACATTTTTCCCTAAGACGGCCCTTTTCCGAGCCCCCTGGCAATTTTTATTCGACTGTCCAGTTTCGTCAGTCATAGCCACTTCGGTTATTTACGGGTTTTTTATGTTTCTCCCCCTGCACTTAGATTGCCTGCCATGCGCCACCCAGAAATGGTGAATTGTTGAGGGGCGGATTGTCGAGGACCCGTTTCCATTTCCGAGTCTCCTCAAAAAATACTGTAATTGTCTCTGAAGCAGGACCCCCCATGAACGGTTTTTTTCCTTTTTCGTCTCCATTCCGGTGGAACCCCCAAATTTTTGAAGCGGGCTTCCGCCCAGGCACAGACGGTAGTTTCCAAGAGTTGACTCCCCAGGTAAGATCATATCGAATTTTCCCCCTTTTTGTATAAAACGGGTCAAGAGGAATCGTAATGCCGTAGAAAAAGGCATTTAACGATCCTGCCACCCGACCCTCCCCCCCCGTTCTTGTGCCTGGTCAATAACCCCGGTCCGATACCTGTCCACCCCCTACGGGAGGTTACACGCCATCCAACCGTTGTCCGCGTCGGGTGGTCCGTCTGCTTTTTCTGCCCCCCCTTCCAGATGGGAAAACGGGCCAGGCCGAAATAGTCCGTGGCAAGTCTTTCCCCCCTTACCCGGCGATTCCCGCCTTGAACCCCGTGCCGGGCCGCTCAGTCGTCCCTTTCCCAGTACGTCCTTCCCCGCCCCACGCCAGGTGTCCTGACTTATGGAAAACTTTCTTTTGGGCCTATTTTGAAACCCCCCCCCCCGACAATAGTTGACGACGGGACACCCCTCTTTTATCCTTGGTTTGTAGTCGCTCCATCACAGTTTCATTAAAGGTCTCCCCCCCGTAAAGGACCACCCCGTATGTCAGGTGCCCCCCCCGCTAACTTTCCAAATATTTTCCCCTACCGGGGATTTTTGTTTTTTGTTTTTTTAATTTTTTTTTCGCAGGATACCTCTTGGTCCTTTTTCCCCGTGCAAATTATTTCTTTTAAGTGTCATAGCGCATTACCTGTTCTTTGATGCAATCTGCAGCTGGGATCTCCTCTGTGAAGAAATAATGAGAATGATGAGTACCATAGAGGACTCGTTTTCCCTGGTATTGGCGTGCGGCGAGACCCTCCCCCTCCCGTCCATTCTTTTTAACCTCAGCAAGTTCAGTGTCTCGATGACTGGCCCCCCCTAGGTCGTCCCGCAGCTGGTCCCCAGGCAGGGAGTTGCTCCAGGTCCTCTTTCAATAAGGGTGACTTTGACCCCACTACCCCAAGGACGTCTGGTGGAAAGGCGGTTTTAGGGCTAACAGTCTCCCGTGCTACACCCAAGACGCTGTGACCCCCCCTTGGGTGGTATTGGAACCCGTAGTCTCCAACCAACACCCCGGAAATTCCCCCCTTAGCCGTTCTACCCTGGTTTGAAGGATGCTGGAGCTTCGCGGATGCCCCCCTTTGTTTGAACTGCTCGGTCCTGGATTCTGGTGTCCCACACATGGAAATATTAGAAAACTACCCCCCCTCCCCCCCCCAACCTGCACCCCCCCCCTCCCGTGGCTTTGACGGCCTGCTCCCCTCCCCCTGATCCGTCCAGTCCAGTTCCGGAAAATTTTTTTACCCTGAGCTTCCGTCCCTTAATGCCCATTCGCTATCTGGTTTGTGTCGACAGACATTTCAATGAAATACGGTTGAATTATAGCCCGTCGCAACGCCCCCTTTCTCCCCCGCTCCATAGTTGGCCCCTCATCCCCCCCCCCCCCAGCTCTGGCTTTGACACCCTGCCGCAGTTATGAAAACCAGACGTCAGTGAACCTGGTGATCCGCCTTCGCCTTTTTTTCCCTAGTTCCCCATAAAATGGCCCCCAAACGGTGGTTTCCCCACGGATTACGCTGAACTCCTGCCACTGATTTCAATGTCCAAGCCCCAAGCAAACCCCCATTGCTAACCAAATTATCCGTTGCAAATTGGCATTGAAGACCCAACCAGTCCCTCTTTTTTTGAGCTTCCACCACTTGCAGTAGAGATCTGGCAATTGTTTCCAAAGAGCATTCAGTGGCATTCTCCGTACTCGAAGAGGCGTCCCCCGGACCTGCCCAACCCCTCGCTTGCAGTAGGATTTTTCTTTCTTTATCCGGGTGCCTTTCTGACTATTAGTCTCAGGTCCCTACTGCGTGGTATCCCATCCACTTCCGCGCAGCCAAGCTTTTCCTGTCCTTTAGCTGCGGTTGGTTTTTTTTTTTACAGGCCAGGTTCCCCGGTTCCTTTCAAAGCTCAGTTGGTTCTTTTTTGTTCTCTGCTTTAGGGTGGGGGTGGGGTAAGGTTGAGAGGACTTTCCTCTGGCCATTTTTGACCCCCCCCAATAAAACGTTTGTGAAGTGACGGGGAGCGTCCCTGATTTGACCTTTTTTAGGTGGTCCTCGTTCCCACTATCTTCCCCTGTTCCGGCTACATTGCGAGAAAGTTTACTTACCCCCAAAACTAACCGTTATAAACCTATGCTGCACCACCCCAAACCCCGGGCAGGGCCGTGTTTTTTTCTTCTGTTAAGGCGGCCAGGGGCTTCTCCGAATCCAAACTGGTTCCTCATACCCCTTCCCTGTCCAACCCTTTGTCAGACAGTTCTCTTCTTTTCTTCCGAATTCAACTCTTCTGCGGAAAGCTTTTTGAGATTTTCCCCCCCCCTTTTTTTTTTCTCTTACCACTCCACTTTGCAAGGACTTTCCCCTCTCAAAAGACATCTTGGACCTTGCGGCTAAAACCGTTGCCCCAAATAATGGGACATGAATCTGCCATATTGTCGGCTTTGTTGTTTTCCTCCCGGACGTCTCCAGCTCGTCTTTCATCCACTCAAAAACCCCCTTGTGAAAGTTTTCAATCCGCGATTGATCGCCAGCCATCCTCCTCCCCTTTTGCCCCGACCCCCCCAATCCCCCCTCCCTTGTTCCCTTATTGCTGTCCAGTTTTGGAACACCGCTCCCTGGCCTCCCCCTGTCTTTTTTCTTGTTGAAGACTTGCTTCCCCCCCCAAATTTTTTTATTTCCCCCGTCGAAGTCTTTCGGATTTTTGATTGATAAGCAGCCAGGGTTGGATCTGTCCTTTCACAAAGCAACCCACGATTTTCCCCCCCCCCCACTGGACAGAGTCCCTTCGGTTGCCCCCACAGACCCTTGCCGCTGGACACGACATTCCCCTCCGTACGAGGTGGACCCATGAATGAGGTAACGGTCGACCCAATACCTTCCTTTTCGTCTGCTGTTGCGTAAAGACTTGTCGGTTCACCCCCCAACCCTGAATGTGTCTGTCTTTTTACTGATTCTGGTGAGGGCGCCCCTGGAAGTTTTTCGAGCGCGAATTTCTCTATGGTGCTTGCCTACTTCCCCCTCCGGCTTAATCAACGCTTCCTGACGGCAAACAAAAGGAGAGCCCCCAGCAACATCTAACTCCCCCCTTTTGCAAACGCGTGCTTTAAATCTTCTTTTTCACCCCCCCACTGTCAGCGGCCGGAAGGGCCCAAGCGTCAAGGTAACTCGTCTCGAGTCTGTCCTTCCTCACCACGTCCCCCCCCCTCCTTTTTTTCAGTCTCCCCCCCCTCCCTCCCCCATTCCGCCGGCCCTTTTGGGGAACCACTTGCACCCTTTTGAATCAGCTTGGCCAAAAACAACCCTATTCCCCCCCGCTACTACTTCGACGTATCACGCTCATTCTGTCTTCGGGGCCTTTTTTGCCCTTCTCTTCTTGATAGTGTCCCTTCCTCCAGATTTCTTATTTGCCGGAAAGGGACCCCATGTGAATGAGCCCGAATGATTCTCCCTTAGGGGAGTCTTCCCTTCAACAATTTTAAAACAAAACCCAAGCCATTCCTGTGTAGTCTTTTTCCTTTTTCGGTCCCCAGTACACTGTCTTCTTTTTCCGCCAGCCGACTTGTGAAGGTGATTAATTTTAGTCATAGGGTTCTGGACCCGGGGAGAAAAAGCTTTCTTTCCCTCTTTTTTGATGTCCCCCACGGGTGACCCCTACTTGCTTGTTTGTGGAGAACACCCTTGACCAATTGGGTGCCCCTGCGTTTATTTGAGGATTCCGTTTTCTATGACTACGGCCTGACTCCTGACCCCTTATTCGTTTGCCAAGATCGGGCCCCTTTGTTTGTTCGCGACGCTCTTGCAGTTGTTCCCACCCCCCGCTGATGGGAATCCTTTCCTCGTGATCGCTCTGGTCCCTTTCCCAATTGTCCTTTTTTTACGCGGGACGGCAGCCACACTGTTGGCCACGATCTTTTTTGTGCGAGGGTCCTGAGAAAGTGTTTGTCGATTCCCGCTTTCTTTCAAGTCTCCTCCCCCCACCCTGTCCGGGTGAAACCAGTCGCAGTTCCTTTTGTCTGTTTCCCCACTTGGGAACCCCCAAGTGGTCACAATTAAGGCGACCCCAACCACGGCCTCCTGGTCGCCCCCATGGCGTCTTTTGCCCCCTACGCTTTTCTCGTACCCGAACCCTTCCCCCCCCATTTTTTTTTTCAATGACTTTCGTTGTACTTTGAACGGAGTCACTTTTAATTTCGCTACCGCCGTCCTTTTTTTTACCTTGGCTGAGCAGGTTTGCATGTAGAATCCCTTCCTCGTTCCCCCCAACGGGTCTTCGTTCCGTGAATGATGCTTTTTTTAGTTCCCCCACCAAGCCGATCAGGACCGCTCAGTCACGCGGTTTCCTAATTAGTGGCATTCTTGCTGTCTGTGGTTTTCTCGGTGTGTTTTGAAGTGATTTCAACTTTTTTTTTGTTTGTTGCTTTCTTTTTGGCTGCGTTTCCCCCCCTGTCCCTCCATCTTTCCCGGTGTCGTAAAGGGATTGTTCTGCTGCGCGGTACGGGCCCTTCCCTTCCCTCCCCCACAGGGTTTTTGTCCCCCCTCTCTGTGCACCCCCTTGCCTTCGGGTCTAAGCTTGCTTCTATTTGATGCGGGCTTTGGTTTTCGGGCAAGCTGTGGGCATTAAGGCCGGCGATTCTCCTGTGGCCCCCCCGAACGATCCCCCTGGACGCTTTTCCGCTCCCGGTTTCTTTCACCGGTAACCCTTTACCCGTAAAAAAGGTTGTTTTCCCGGAGCCTGACCAGCCAAATCACCCCCAGAGTGGCCTGTCCCCGTTTTTTCCTTCGCCCTTGCCCGCATTTACTTGACCTTCCCCCGCGATTGCGGTCCTAGGCACTTGTTGAGTGCACCCAATTTCTTTTTTTAAGCCCTCTGCGGGGTTTTTTTTAGTTTTGTGTTGCCGTTGCAAAAAGAGCAGGCCCTTTGCTTTTTTCGGCCAATTCACGCCTCCCCCTTCCTCTTTCCCCCCTCCCCGGTGGAGCATGGTGTTGCAGCCTTGTCCCGTTTCGGCCCTTTTTCCTCGGGCCAGCGGCGGATCGAGGACAACCAGTTCTGGGTTTTTTTGCAGTGTATTTCCCTTGGTGCTGGTCGTCTATATAGTCTGAATACTGAGCTGTTCTGGCTTTGCTGCACCCACACCCCCGCGGGGCCTTTCCTTTGATCCATACCCCCCTCCCCCCCACGGTTGAAAAGTCCCGATTCCCCTGACGGATTTTTATTTGGACCTTTCCCTTGTTGCTGAATTTTTTAACCCCCGGGTAGTGACTCATTTTTTCGTTCCCCCCATTCACCCTTTCTTGGTGATTCAATGGCGCTTTGTTCTGGTTCTGAGCCAGCTTTCCTTTCCTCTTTATCGATGATTTGTCATGGGTCGTTTCCGGTTTTTAATTAGGTTTTTTATTCACCCTGTTGGCGTGTATTACAGCCCTGCTCCTTCCCCCCTGACTACGGTCCAACTTTCTTTGTTTTTTTCCCCCCTCATTTGTATAACTTTATTTTGGGTTTAACTTTTTCTAGTATGGTTTAGGAGTACCTGGTAGGGTGACCCGCGACACCCTGCCGAACCTTTTGCCCCCCACAAGGACCCCCCCCCCGCCGGAAGGAAACTTTTCCGATTTTGGTAACCTAGTTTGCCGATTTTGACCTAGACCAGCCTATGCAAACCCCCCCCCCCCTCCCGGTCAGTGCCCCCCGAGAAACTGAGATGTGGTGGGGAACTGAAAGGCGCCTTTTTCGTGATGACGCCGCCTCTTTTCGTACCCCGTCTCATTTTGCTGGCTCCGATGTCAGAGGATTTCCAACGCAAGGACGGAACAGGGATCATAGCACCTGGTCAGTCAAGAAAGGATCCCTTTCAAGAGCCTCATTTGAACAAGGGGTTTTCCGTTTCCCCACACTTTTCGGATCTATTAGTGCTTCACATTTTGGCTGAAAATTTAAGTGGCCCCTATACTTCCGCTACCGGAGGTTTCCCGTACGCTCGGGAAAGGCCACGTAGTTTCTCTTTTGTTTGTGTCCTTGCCCCCCTGTCCCCACATCATGCCCTATTTTTGCCGGTAAGCTGTTTTGTTTTTTTTAGTGTACCTTGGGTTTCCGCTGACACTTCCCCCTGTTGTAGGAGCAGGAGATTACCAGGCGGGTTTCCAGGCGGGCGTCCCTGATGTCCCCCCCAGCGTGTCCTATAGTTATAGGGTGATGGAGGGTAGTTCGGGTGTCAGGCGTTTGAAACTTTCTCTTTTTGTTTCCGATTGCTCACCCCGTCTCGGTGGTAGGAAACTGGAGGGAGGACTTTGGAGTCGGGCCCATTCCTGAGTCCTGTTAGTTTGTAGTGGAAAAGCGCCCCGGAATTGGTCCCTGTGGAGGCCACGGTTCGACCCGAGTGTCCGGTTCTGGCCAATGTACGTTTGGAAGCACTACTTTATTTCTTTGCCCAAACTCCCTGCTGGCCAAGGTTTCAAAACCATAGATTCGTGCGTCCAAGGGAAGGTTAAGTAATTCCTCTGTCGGGTTTCTCCGATTTAATTTTCTGGGGGGGTGTTTTCATTCTCCCCCGTGAACCTGCCACCCCCCACAACGTTCAATCCGTTCTTTCTTCGCCTTTTTACGTCTACAGATAAACGCCTGCGGTAGTGACGGTTCACCCAGGACCTCAGGAGAGGTTAATTGGGGCGGCGTTCTCGACTAATTTTTTCCCCCCCTGGACCCTCCGGTTTTGTCAGCAACAGCGTTTTCTACGTCTGGGGGTCCCTTGTCCGTACCCCCTGGGTCTTTTTGAGTGTCCCCGAGCAATCGGGGACCGTAAGTGCAGACTTGTTGGCTTCGTAGAGTGCCCAAGTTTTTCGGGTTTTTTTTCCCCAGGAGACCCCCCCCGCTTTTGGCCCCCGCATTTTCGTGATTTCCTCCCGGATCTCGCTTTTTCTCAAACCTTATGTCGTCCCTCCGATATTGCAATAAGGTTAGAGATGGATCTCGTTTTTTTTCCGACTACATTCCTTGTGCTTCCTTGACTTTCCCTTTTCCAGGTCGTTTGATTTACTTTATTGAGTTCCACCCCCAGTGACTAATACCATTGTTTTCAGGCGTCCGATTTCCTGTTTTTTTTTCTTCAAGTGGTTTTCCCTCGTCTCCCCCTTGGCCGGCTTGTTGGCCTTGGTCTCCTTTTGGATTAGGGTCACGCGGAGCTGGCTGTCGTCCCCGCAAAGGCTTGCGGCGTCTTGGCCTCTCTTGCCTCCTTTTTCCCTTCCGTGGCTTTTTTTTTCCCCCCAGAGAATGTCGTTCCCCCCGGAGGGGACCCTTAGCGGACACGTGATGGCTTACCGCCGGAGGTGTTGATTCGTAGTCTTTTCCCCCGGGTGACTTCCCCAAGGTTTCCTGTGTTGAATATTTTTCCGTGAGGAGAGGACTTTTCTTTCCCATTTACGTAGAGGCTTAGTTGGAACGGTTGAAACATGGGGGGGTCCGGCGTCGTCCCCCCCCCCTTTTGTTTGAAGAGTCCCCTGTAAAAGACGACCTTTCCCCTTCAAGTAGTGTTTCTCCCCCCCCATGTGGTAATCATTAGGCCACCAGGTCCGTTGTGCAGTGCCTCGAAAGCCCGGTGTTGAGTTGGTCTCTATTACCGTTCTTTGGACCGTTCTCGAGCAGATCAGTTTTCAACCAGCGGGGTTTTCTAAGTGGCCAACTCAAGCACACCTTTTACCCCCCCACCTGGAACCCAAAACCTGCCCGACACTTTGTAATTATGTCCTCAAATTACTTAACGCGCCCCCTGACGGAGTCCTAGGCTCTTTTGGCATTCGCGACAATTTGAGCGATTGAAGCACCCTTCTGTATCTTTTTCCCCCGAATAGTCGGGATCGTGGAGACCACCCCCTCCATTATGATTGGTGTGGTGTGGGTGTTTTCGCTGGGTCCCCTCCCGTAGGTCCGGAACCCCCTGATTCCTAATTCCTCCCCCTGACCCCCAAAGTGTCACGTTGAGGTTAAAGAGACCCCATGCAAAGGTCATCTCACATCTGTCTGGCCCGACAGCCGGGGCTCTCTTGTAAGTGCACCTGTCCCCTGGTTTCCTCGCCGCGGTTGCCTTTGTCCCCAAGATTTAGTTTCGTTCTATCCCTTATATGTTTTTTAACCCTGTGGTACTAATTTGCCTGCCCACACCAGTAATTTCTCTGCGCTTTGCTTTTACCCCCCCCCCCCCCCATAGAGAGAACTTTTCCCGACACCAGGTTTCTAACCTGTAGAGTACCCACTCTTTTTTCTTTTCAGCATTTAAACGTCGGATGAACCCCCTTTCCTTTCCTGCAAAGCGAGTCCCTCCCGAAAACGCTGTCTGGCGGATTTCTTGTTCAGTGTTGCTTCCGTGACCCTCGATGACGTGTCTTTCTTTTTCCTACTCTTTTCTATAATAGACCACAGTAGAAGCTTTTCAGGTACCTTTGGAGAGGTGTTTGTTTGATCCTTGTCGAAATCCTTTTGGTGACCCGGAGGTTTTTTGGTCTTGTGTTATTCAGGCTTGTGGTATGCGAACCAGTCGCGGGATATTCAAAAGAACCTTTTCCTCTGTGTTCGGATTTTTTCTGGCCCCCTTCGTTCCCTGCCGCAGCAATTCCCCTCATTGGCAGGTTCGTGTAGTCGAATTTCCCCCTTTTTTTCCCTGTGTGGGAGGGTTGTCCATTTGTCAATGGACCTTCTTGTCGCCCCTTTTTCTCCTGGGGTCAGAAGCAACTCCCCTTCATATTAACGCTTGGTGAGGGATTGTTTTCAAGGTTGTATGTTCTTCATCCCAGAATTTCTGTGGTTAGGCCCCTCCTTTCCTCCCGCGCCGACCCCTGTCCCCGGTTTTCCCCTATTGAATATCTATTTCCCAAGATATCTCGTCTGTGATGGTGGCTCTTTAAGACCTCTTTTTGGTTTTCTCCAATGGACCGTATGTGATAGAAGAAAGTTTCTTTGACTCAGAAGCTTGTCCCTTTTGACCTGTTGCGACACTTTCCCCCTGGACGAAGTTCCTCATTTTGCATCCCCGCGTTGCCCGTTTTTCCTTTGTTTGGAAAATAACTTCGGTTTTCAAGAGGGATGTTTGCATGAAGACCACCCCTCGGCCAGCTTTAGATTAGAGGTTTCAGAAATCTGCTTGTGTTATGAGATTTTCGTCATCACCCACCCTTTTCCGCGGAGACGTAGATCCCCTCCCAGAGAAGGTTGTCGAGAAAGGCCCCGAAACCTTCTCAAGTCCTGGCCGTTCGTTTCTTTTTCCCCCTTCTGGCTCACTCCCCTTTGTTGTTGGTGGCCAAACCCAGTAAACGTCGCCGGTTTTTTTCGGGTCTCCTGCCCTAAAAACCATGTTGGTGACGCTAGCAGAAGGACCCCTAGAAAAGCTGGAGTCTCGAGGAGCCCTCCAAGGTTTGTACCCACCCCTCGTGAGGGGGAGAACGGGGCCTCCCCCTCTGACCGCCAGTTCTGGTTGTCTGAACCCCCCTTTTTTTTGGACGAGCGATCTTCCCCCCCCCAGAACGTTTTTTTCCCCACATTTTTTTGGTGGCGAACAACATTTGTAACCCTCCCCCCTTGTCAATGTTCCCTTTTCAACCCCTGGGAATTTTTTTCCTTCTATTATCCTACCGTTCCGGTTATTAGGCCCTTCAGAAAACACCCCTCCTTTCACCCCCCCCGCAGCCCTCCTCTGATTCCTGACCGTGGACACAATTGTGCTCTCGACTCGGCCGCCCCAGGGCCAGTTTTATCTGGATGCGTTGGCAGGAGGTCGAACCAAACTTACCCTGTCTCTCCCTTTTTTCCGAACAATTCACTGCCATCCGTGGACCAAGGTGCGAAGTTTTTTTCGAAAGTCTTGTTCTTCCTTCTCCCCCTTCTCTCACCCACTTTTTTTGCCATCTCTTCCCCCGCTTTCCCACCCCCCCCCCTTGCAGCTTGAAGACATGACCTTTTTTTTTTCTGTCCCCATCCTTCCTTTAACCTGGACAGGTTTTCCATGCCCGCACCCCCCCTAAGAGGAGGTAGCATCTCCTAGGTGTGTTTTGTAGTCACCAAAGGAGCGCATTGGTGTCGCCAGCCCGGAGCCTCGTTCAGGCAATGGTAGCGGGGACTTAACTCGTATGGAGCATACCCCCGAACCGACCATTACCTTCCAGTGGAGTCCCGACTTGGGTTCTCGGATCTGACCAGTCCCGGGGCTCCGACCGACGTAAGCAGTTGAAGATCCCCCTCAAAACCGGTACGCCAGCTCCCCCGCCCCGTGGGTATCTTACTCGAGGTAGTTGTACCCCGGAGGTTCCCTTAGTTCAAGATGAATTAAGACTGAACTATCTTTTCACCCGCGGATAGCGGGACGGCGAAATTTGGTATTCTGTCACTTCATAGTGCTTGCTTCCCTCCTTTTCAAATGACCCCAGCTGAGAAGGAACCGTTCAAGTTTTGGGGCTTCATTCCCCAATGTTACACTTTTTTAAACCCCGGTTACCCTCATGAATTCCCTAACATTGAAATTGCTGACCCTGTAAAATTTGGACACTAGTTGTATTTTCTCCCCCTTTCTTGTTTCTTACAGACCTTTGATCTTGCGAGGAACTTTTGTGGCCGTTTCTTCTCACCTTTCCTTTCCGGATTTCGGCTTTTCCTACTGTTGAAGCTGACATCCCATTCACCTCGAAAAGACCCAATTCCTGATTTTTGATAGGCACGTTCCCTTTCTTTCCTATGGGATAAAAGGTAACCAGTCAAGGAGTCTCTATTTTCTTTTTTTCTCCGGACTGTCGAGATCCCTCGCAGGTGCTCAGGTATTTTCTCTTAACGCCCCCTAGTAAATTCGGGGTATAGGTTTTGTGGGATCACCCTCATTTCTTCAGGGTTCACTGGACCCGAAATCTTGACCCTCTGTACGGCGGAGGACCGTTTGGTGTCTCGAGTTCCCGTCCCGCGAGACTTTCAGCCCACAAAAACTTTTTGGAACAGACGGTAAGACCAAAAGTGACCTGGTCATTTTCTGCGGCCTGCGTGTTCGGGTGGTCAACCAAAGGGGTGGGCGGCGTGAGGGCAGTGTCATGGTCCGTAGGCAGCGGCCTGACACAATAAAGGTTTTGGTCCATAGACCTCGGCTCCTTTGTCCTAAGAAATACAATAGTCTACCTTCTTATATTCCTCTCCGTATCCCTAACCACGGAAGAAGATTTGCCTCCCCTCCCCCAGAGTTGCAAATAACCCGGGTTCCATAACCCAATACAGGTCGGGGGTGTCTTGACCCTCCCCCTTGTTCCTCCTTCCGGTTTGTCAGTGTGCGATTTTTTTTTTTTTTTCCATTGCGTCTTTTTTCACCAAAAAGGGTAAGGAAGTCCTTATTTATGTGATGGGGTTATGACAGTCGCCAGCGATTCCAGGCTGGTGCTGCCCGCCTTTCCTACTCTCATGGAAGGGACTATTCCTAAACACGCGGCCAGGCTTTGAACTTAGGATGAGTGCTCACGCCCCAAAACCAAACGCGAAGTGAGGACCTCCGGAAACTAAAGAACTTAAGTCTGGTGCGAATAATTAAATGCAGATCGATCGGACCCGGCCCTCCCCCGATGCCGGACCTGTGAAAGAAACGGTTCCTCGAGTAAACCTGTTTGCTCTTTTTTCGAGGATCCTAGGGGTGGCAGGAACCCAGGATATTTCGTCCACTGGTAAGGCGGGTGGGACCTTTGGCTCCAACGTAGCTGGCGAGATGGTGACGAACGTGGCAAATCACCCTCATGATCCCCACTCCTCTTCCTTTCCTTTTAAAGATTGTAGACATAATAAGAAATCAAATAATCTTCGCTAAAGAAAAGTTTTCCTGAAGCCTTTTACTCTTTCGCACCTTTACAGGCCATGATGCGTTTTTAGCTTGAAGACCGGATCTAACATTAACGTTCCTTTTTTCCTGCTGGTATCGGTAGACGGGTATCAAAGTGTACCGCTACCCTGAGGCTTACTTGGTTTTTTTTTCCTTCAATTGTCGGAAACTTTCCACCCACTTCAAATTTATAGAGGATACATAGGTTGGGTTTTTCTCTTTCGATGGTCCTTCCTTGAGTGACCCCTCCTTTGTGGAGGAACAAAATGATGGCTTAATTTTTCCCCCATACCTTCCTTTTCTTCTCCCCCAAAGGACCTTTTCTAAAAAAGTCCCGAGGGTTCTCTCCCTTCTCCCAGCCAAGATTCCTCCTTTTCCCCAGGACCCCTTTTTTTCTCGATCTGTCATAATCCTCAATATGCTCAGGCCATAACAGTCCCCCACTCTGACTTTTTACTACTTCTTCACCCCCCCGCTGACACTTAACCATTGCAGGCCCTTGAGTAAACCCATTAACCTGCCCCTAATCCCCAATATTTTTCTATGATGCCTAGAACCTAAATGATCCCCACGCTCGTGACCCCTCCCTTCATAGACACATTCGCTGTGGATTACTCTCTTTTTTTTTAAGGCTACCATTCCCCCCCCTTAGTCGGGAAATCCAATCTTTGACAATCTCACCCCCTTTTATTTTGGTCATTTTTCGAACCCCAACAGCAAACACTCACTACTACCGTGCACATTTGTGGAGTGCCCCCCCTTTTCACCAAGACCCTTCTTTTTGTTTTGGTAGTTAATGGTTCTTAGAGGAAACAATGGCAGTTCCCGCAGGCCGTTGCCGCGTCATTTCCGTCAGATGGGATGAACTGTCCCTCCTTCCCCCTTCCTTAGGTCTTACCAATTGAAAGCTTCTACTTTCCCCCCCCGGCTTCTATTCTTCCTAATGAGTGTTCCTAAACCCCGCCCCGGCGGCTAATCATGTTTCCTAAAAGCGCTTCTTCAGGAAAAGCCCGGTTTCATGGAAGCAGCGTTCTCGGGGAGGGGACTGTCCACTTTAGGACTGAACGAGGCGCGCTTTCACTTGTGACACCCCTTTCACTTTTTTGAATAAAAGGCCGGTAAAGATGCCAGTGGGGGCCTTTTTGCTCTTTCCGCGATTTTTTTTCCCCGGTAAATTCCCCAACGCAAAGGTGACTCTTTTAATTAAACCCCCCCCAAACACTAAAGTTACCACAGTCGCAAAAAAGGACCCCCTCCCCCAGATTTTTTCGGCCTTCGTTTACGGGAGCCCTGCCCTTTTTATGCACCCCTCCCCCCCTAATACTACATCCCATGTCCACAAGTTTTCCCTCATAAGATTGCTCCCCCGAAGACCCCAAGTGCGGAAAATGGCGTCCTGCGTGCCTACCCTGTCCCCGATTTTTTTCCCTTTTTCACCAAATTTTGCCCCCCCCACGTGGCCAACCCCTTTTCTTTCCCAAAAGAATTCCCCCCTTTTGGCATCGGTTCCCACCACCCATTTCCCCCTTTTGTGGACTTTTGACGAACTCGACCCGGTTTTCGACTTGTTGTACAGCACCTTTTTTGAATCCTTTTCCGCAACCTCGGGACCTTTCCAACACCCAATTTCAAGTCGTCGATTGGGCTTAGCTGTGCAGGACCTAAATGCACGTCCCCACCCCTCCCCGGCTGTTTTCAATCGTATAGCTACCTGCCTTCGGAAAAGGAATTTCTCAGATAGGTTTACGTGGCCTTTTTTTTTTAAAAGGGGGGCGTTCCCTGTCTTCCCTTCTGTCTTTTGTTGTGATTTTGATAATTTCCCTCTGAAGTTTTTCCCCCTGATTTTCTTGGACCCCCCTCGTAGGTTACCCTCCTCTTCCACGTCGGGTTTGGGGGGGGTTGGTGCCTTGTGTGGGAAGAACTTGGAACCCTGCCGAGAAAGCAGCGCTGGCCGTTTTTTTTTAAGTTGATTTCCCCCCCCATTTTGTTTTGTTCTAGAAACCCCTCCCCCTGTTCTGTTGTGCTTTGCGGAGTCAGTTGTTCCCCCCAATTGTCTGTGTAGTCCGTTCCCTAGATTCTTTTTTTCTGCCGCTGTGGGGCGTTTTTGTGACCTTCCTTTCCAATGATTTATGTGCTTAATTCGTTCTCCCCCTCCCTTTGTAGCCTCCCCCCACCAAAGACAGTCGCACCCATCGGTCCCCCTTTTCCCCCGTTCATAGATCCCTTTTCTACCCACCGGGCGGGGCCCACCCTCTGGGGAGGCCCACCCACTGCTGCGGCTGGGGACGACGCCCCACTACTTTCGTGTTTTCCACCCCGTTCCTGCCACCCCGTCCCGCCGTTCTGGTCCGGAACCTCCCCCCCCCCGGGGTAGTGCCTTACCCCCCTTTTTGGCCCTTTGTTTTCCCCCTGCCTTCCGCAACCCACCTGATTTCAACCCGACGAACCATCGACTGTCCTTTCGAGGACATGGCTTTGATGAGTCCTTTTTCTGGATAGTGGGACACAGTTTCAGTTTCCTTCCCCCCGGCCGTTTTCACTCCAATTTGAACGGAGTTTGCCCGGGAATTTTTTCTTCGGGGGGCGACCCTTCGTTTTCTCGACCCTCACCCAACCCCTCCCCCCCCCCCGAGCCGTTTTATCCCTCCTTTCGTTCTACCCTTTTTCTTTACATGCCCGTTTCCTTGCTGTTTCAGCTTTTCGGTTTTGGCGTTCACGTCGGATCCTTGCGTACCACTAGACTTTTGCTAACCTTTCGGCTTGCTGATGGTCCCCCGTTTGTTTTTTTCGTAGATTTTTTGGGCTGTCCACGGATGTCGCTGCCAACCCCCCCCTGTTTGCCCCCTCTTTTTGTTCATTTTTGTTTTCTTTACAATCGCGCCACCTTGTCCTTTTTCACACCCACTTTCTTGGCCCTCGCCTAGATTTTCTTTGTTTGCGGTTTTCTGCCGTCCCCCCACTGCTGATCTCCTCTTTTCCCCTCCGTGGACCTTGACTTTGATGTCCCATCATCGTGGATGTTTCTTTTTTCGTCGCGAACAGGTGGCGTTCGGCTTTAGGTTTTCCGAGAAAGTGGGTCGTTCCTGTCGTTTGGATGTCAAGATCGCCACCCCTCCCTTCCGTTTTGCGACCAGTTTTTGCGGTCGCTTTGTTTTCCCCACTGCCACCAGTGCCCCTTTTCCCACCCGGGTACCCATCAGCGGACCGCCGTTTTTTGTTGCCCAGTCTTCTTTCGATGTCCGCACCTCATCTGCGGACACTCCTTTCCGTTTGCATTGACCCCTTCCTACCATGAAGGGTCGCCCCCCCCCAGTTTTTTTTTTTGTTGGGTGTGACCAATTTTTAGTTCTTTTTTTTTCACGCCTCCGTTGTTCTCCCGTCACGTTGCTTGCGGCGGGCCTGCTCTGGATCCCCACCTCCATTTAAATGTTTATCCCGCGGCCACTTTTACCGTTTCCCCCCGGGTCGTGTTTTTTTGGCTATGTTTTTTTTGGGTTTGACAATTTGCTGAGTCACCACGGTGGCCCCTTTTTTTCTTTTGGTGCTGTCTTTTGATTGTATAATTGACCCCCCCTTTTGTGGAGGTTAAAAAATTTTGGTTGTGTTCTTTCTTTTTTCGCTACGGTTCGTCCCCATTCCGTCGGAGGTGGTGGGCCCCCCTTTTTTCCTTCTGTTTCCCCCCCAACGGTAGTTTTTAATGCTCAGTGGATTATATGTGCTTTCTTTCATTTGTTTCCTTTTGTCAGGAAGTTTAGGAGGTCCTGATCGTCCAGCCCAATTGGTCACCATTGCATGACTGGCCGGTGTACGGATCCGGTCCCGGCACAGCCCCTTGACCCACACGTAACTTGACCTTTTTTGGCATCTTCCAGACACGACTAACCGACGGGTTGCCTGTAGGACGTTCCCCCCTTTTTTCGCTGCCCTGCACAAAGCGTGCCTCCCCTCTTTCTGGTCCTTTTGAAAGGGGTCTGGCCTGGCACCACCCTTTTCCTGTTTTAAGCGCTTGAGTGGTCCCCCCATCAGTGAGTGTCCTGGACAAAGATCCCCCCTTTATGACAACACGTTTTCTTTCGGCTAACCACATTCCGTGGACTCATCGAACTTGAATAACCCGGTTTTTTGATCAGGGGTGCCCCCCTCACGGGACCCTTCGCTCCTCCCTGTTCCAGACGTTTCCAGCTGGCGGCTTTCTGTATTTTTAAAAGGTGCGGTCCCCCCCTTGATGTCCGGTGAGGTCTTTCTTTCTTTCCCCCTAGATTTCCCCTGTTGCTTGTTATTTTTTGCGTTCCCCCCCCCCCTCCCTGGTGCGTAGTTGGTTGTCCACTAAGAACAACACGGTTTAGGTGGCAAGTTCCCGGATTCTTTTTTTTTTTTGGGCCGTTGGCTTGTCTTTCCCCAAGAAGTGACGAATTGAGCCCTTTTTTGGTGACCAATTGTGTGAACAGTAATGGACTCTCTTTGGAGGGGGGCATATCAGCTTCCGCAATCCTCCATGAGTAGGCTCCCTAATTCCTAGGGTTCTGTATTGGTCAATTTGCTATTAAAAGTTTTGGCGGAGTGAATAGGCCGGGCTTTCAGTAACAGATGGCTCCGAAAATCTTGGATGATTTGTGCCGCAAGGATAAATAGTTTGGTTTAAGTAAGGAATGCTGGAGTTTTAGGGACAGTACCCACCCCCCCCCCCCCCCCCCCCCCCCCCCCCCCCCCCCACACCCCCCCCCCCCAACACCACCCTTATTCTCTTTGACTATTCAAAACTTTGCACATTTCTTAAAGAAGGTCCTTCCAACTTTTTTAGCCTGGTTCTCATTATCTTTCCCTTATCCAAATCCTATGGGGAGAACTTCATTCCTAGTAACAACTATATAGTCCCCTTAACTCCTCACCTTTGCTGTGCACCGCCTCAGAGATGTAACCTCCATTGTGCTTCTGACTATTTCCGCTCACTGCCATTATGCCTATCTCTGGCCATGAGTTCATCCCACCTTTTTAAGATCCAATTGCACTGTCACAACCTTCTCGGACCTGGTCCGGGTCGTCCTTTCCGTCGTAAAGATGCGTGGCTTGGGAAGTACGGCGGTCCAATTTTCTGATCTCCCTCCGCTACTCTGGGTGGTTCCCCTTCACTGTAGCGGTACGTTCCAAACGGTTTCGCTTCATTTTTTTTGACTTTTTTTTGCCATTCCCCCCCCAATAGAGTGTCTCGTTTTCACCAATGTTCTTTCCTCGGGGTGGGCCGTTTTTTGCCAGATAGTGGGACGTAACGGTCTTTCCCATGGAGCCTGGTCGGCTTTTCCTTTGTGTCTGTGGGGCGTTAGTCGTGGCTCTGCATCAGATTTTGTTGTGGTTCGGTGTCCTCCCCTACTTTGGTTTTTTTTTTTTTTCCCTGCGCCCCCATTTTTAAGGGCAGTTGTTCTTTGTTTTTTCCTTTTGATGACTTCCACCGTTATCTTGGGCATTATACCGGGGGCCCGACTGTTTGATGCGGTTTTGGTCGGTCTTTGCCCTTTCTTCATTTTTGTTTTGGTGACGTGCACGGTTACTGTTTGCTGTCCAAGGTTTGTCGGTTTCGTTTTTGTTTTTTTTTTCCTACCCTTTGTTTTTTTCCCCCCCTAGACAACCTTGCGAGTCCAGTGGGTGAACGGTTTTTTTTCTCGACAGAGCGTTCCCACCCCCCAGACTCTTTCTTTCTGCCGGCAGGTAAGTCTCAAAAGCGGTCCCCCCATTGCCCCCCACCGCTCCTTCTCCTGGCATTCCGTTGTAGCGTGAGTGTTTAGACCACCACTTTTCATCCTCGGTTTCGGAGGCGCTGTAGCGCTAACCAAGAGCCGGTGGTTGCAGTTTCGTGCCAGAAGAGCATTCCTTGATGCACCGACAACTAAATCGGACCTCCTGGCATGGATCCCCCCCTTTCATCCTTGCCTTTCCAGGGGTCTTTCTGAATTCAATTGTCTTATCTTTTTCAGTAGCCCACACAAGTTTCCCCGTGAAGGGTCCGTTGGGCTTTCGCGAGCAGGTGATAACTATGAGGAACGCCCCCGTTAGAAACTCGTGTATACGCATTTTCTTCCCTAGATTTCTTTTCTTGACC
>Ga0179591_1262052_pt1 | contig 19955 bp, 23 predicted proteins | sample CZOMad2_1_08_16f_FD_182891 | JGI IMG/M metagenome (GOLD analysis project Ga0179591, IMG submission 182891) | Vadose zone soil fungal communities from Angelo Coast Range Reserve, California, USA - CZOMad2_1_08_16fungal (PacBio error correction) | ecosystem: Environmental > Terrestrial > Soil >... | reverse complement strand
ACTTCCTCCCTACGAAGTTCCTCTGTCTTAATTCGCGTTTCCTGATTTCCCCCAGCCTGGCTCCTAAGTCTATTTCTCTGCGCCTTTTCCTGACACCCGTGTTGTTCCTTTACTCGATCCCCTCGTTGTTCTCGTGTTAATTGCGGTTATTTCGCCCCCTCCCCTATTTCTTTTTTTCGCAAAAAGCGGACTACAGGCCGAGGTTTGTAGGAAATGTATGTTTTTTCCCGGCTCAAACATTAGCGTTTTTCTTCTCTGCTTTCAGTGCAGGGCTTTCTCTGTGCTTCCCTTCCTTCTGTTGATTCTCGTTTATCTCTTTACCATGCACATCGCTCTGAGGTCTGCTATAGGTTTGCATTTTCCCCCCTTGTGTTTATATTTTGATGTAGATTTTTTTTGAATACTTGTAATTGTCCATGTCCCCCTTGTACAGTAGGCAGGCATCCCCCCCCCCCTTTCTCTAGGATGATCCTATGATGCGAGGGCTGCTCCTTTTTGCCTTGATTCTGGTTGTTCTTTCTTATCGACGTAAAGGACGGTGCTTCCTTTACCCCTTGGCGTCTTCCTCCCCCACCGGTCCCTTTCAGCAACCCAGCAGAGGCCGAGTTTGTTATTGAAGGATTTTTCCCGGCGTGTTCTATCTCCCCTGTCTCTATTATTGACACTGACAATGGGGTGTATTGTTTACCCTCTTATGTGATAAGCTCCTCACTTTTTACCCTCTTTTTTACCGTCCCTTCGCGAGAATGGATCTCCCGTGGTTCCCTTTGGCTCGGAACTTCCAACATGATGTTTCTACTGGATCCATTCAACTCATCGAGCTGATTCACCTCCTTTGTTCTTCAGATTCCCGTACATTCGTTCCGCGCCTTTCCCTTATGGGACTCAAGCGCCGGTTCCCTTCCCAGAGATGATGGGCCCCGTGGGAACCCCCCTTGCTAACCGTTCCTAGTGTTCCCAATGGGTCTTTTTTCTTTTTCACCATCGCGAACTTTTCCCACTTAATGACAGAAGTTTCCAGTATTGCCCGGCAGCTACCTGATCTGCCACGTGGCTTTCGGGGCTGGACTTGCCCGCCGCTTCTGAGAGCCCCAATTGACGCCAGCCCTGAATAACACCTGAGCAGGAGTTTCACCTCGGAGTGAGACCCCACTGTGGAAAATCGGATTTTTTGCTCAACAGTGCCAGTCGTGCATCACCAACCTTGTTTTTCTTTTGTTTCTAGTCGTGCACCTTGACTGCGGTAAGCTTATGGGCGCACAGCAGTCTCCCGGGGACCGCTCCGCCCTGCCCTCTCGTACTAGAGAACTCGCCTCCCCTCGAACTTGTTCATTACAGCCAGTCGTTCTGTCCCCTCCTCGACAATAAGTTCAGCAATCTTATTTACGTGCTTGCCCAGGGGCATTTCTCCACCCTGCTCCGATCCTGGGCTTAGGTTTCGCAACCTCTCGTTGCAGAAGCTCCCATTCTACGAAGACAATTTTGCGTTTGACCAGGACCCTCTCTTTGTTCCAAGGTTACCTCTGCGACGGATATGTATCTATAGTGCCCTTTCGAACCCCGTATGTTGCGACGAGCTCCAGCCCTTCCCTTCTTGAAGCGCGTCTTCTTGGAACGAAAGCTTGTCCATTTCCAATTTTTCCGCTAGATGGAAGTTCTTCACCGGACCTAAGGTCCTCTTTCTGCCCTGCCAGTTCCCGATCCCCCCTCGGGACTTCGTACCCCGGATTTCTCTCTTCCTTTTTTAATGTCTTTTTCGTGATCGCCCTCGATTTCTTTCGCTCAAGCGTCGTGTTCAAATCAGTTCGTGCGACCCATAAGGTTCTCGTCCTCAAGTGGTTTTGACCTGGCTGGTTTCGGAGCAGACCCTGACAGTAGTCCAACTCCGTATTTCTTCGTTGCCACAACGTCTAATGTCTCGGCCTGATGGTTTCGGACTATCGACTTGATTGCTGTCACTTCCTTCTCTTCTGGTGGCATTTTTCCCTTTGGTCTTGCCACTCTTGCCTGCTTATAGTCTCGTGTCGCCATCGCCCTTTTTTAGTTTAAAATGCTGGATTAGGTTTCCTGGTCCCGTTGATTTTCCTCCTTAACTTTCCGTTCCTGTTCGTCCCTCTCATAGGTTAAGCCCCCCTATGCGTCATGAAAGTCTCGTGTGTCGGGGGCCTAACTCCTTACCGTTACCCCCGGGCCCCCCCCGTGTCTTTAGAAACCCGACCTTCCTCCCGGCCGTTACTAGATAAGGCGTGTTCTCTTGAGAATCTTCCGTAGCTTCCTATGCCAAACTTCCCGTCTCGCGCACTTTCCTGATCCTTCTTCAACAGACGTTCGTCTTTGGTGTCTTTCTTCCCAGGTCTGGTAACTTTGTGCTTCACCGCAGCAGGGTAGCTTGTTTTATTCTTGCCTCGCGTACGATTTTTTTCGTCGTCGGTGGGCACTTTATCCAAGGCTCCTCTCGCGGACCCGTTGTTTTAATCTGGTTCCGCCCTTCTCTTTTTGTCTCCCCTTTTCTGTGCACCCCTCGGGGAATTTTTTTCCTGCAATTCTCGGCCAGTTCATTCCTCTGCGCCGGTTATTTCTCCTGTCCGTCTGCCTTTTCTCTCGCAAGCCGATCCACTTTTCCTCAATCCGTTTGCGCGATGAAGCGCTCGAGGCTTTCGCCAGACCGAAAATCTCACTCTCCAAAGAAACTGAAACCTTGTCTCCCCTCCCCCTATCGATCTGGTACCCAAATCGCCGTGGCACAGGATGCACGTCAACGTCCTGGCGAACCTCGATTTCCGTGCCCGACCCGGTAGCTTGGTTCTCCTCATCCAACGAAAACCAAGACACCATGATCGTATTCCGCCGCCCGGTCAACAGCTGACCTTCTTTATTCACACCCTCAATAGTTTGCCCCTCCACACGACTCCCGGAGCAATCCATCTACCCTGAAACCTCGCCCCTCCCGGCATACAGAAAGCTCCCTTGAGTCCTTCTCCCGTACAAAGCCTGTGGCTGCTTTCCCGGGTCTCGGCCACCAATCCTCCTCTGGGTCAAAGCCCATTTGGCCTGTTGCCTTCCCTCTCTCGTCTGCTTTTTAACACAACACTCTCGGCATGGTTAAGAGCGATACCTCCCAGCGGATTCTGAATAATCTGATCAACACTTTGCCCTCTCCCTACCCTAGGAGTAATTGATAGGCCACATGTACACTAAACCCCCATAACGCAACCTTCCGACTCCCCCGCATTGTCGAACCTGAGAGAGATATTGCCTCCCCCCTAGTGTTTGCAAGCTTCACTTTAAGCAGGACCTTCCCCCCCAATGAAGCTGCCTCGAGTTGAATCCCCACAACACCCCTTTTAAGGTTGAAGGAAATCAACTTTCTGTCAAGCTTTTAGAACCTACAAAGACTTAACTCCACCCTCGTGAGGAGCGCGCAGGTTTTGGTTAGAAGGTAACTCTTTTCCCCAACGCCGACAGGTGTGGCGATCCCCCGCGACCCTAAGACGGAAAGACCGCTCCGCTCCACTTGTAGCAAGCCCTTTGCTGATCCCCTCCCTGATTAGGTTTTTTTCAGGGATCGGACGTTTTGAAACAGTTCCCTTTCTGCGTTGAACCCCGACACATCGATCTGCAACAATCGTCCCCTTGCCTATTTCGAACGCGGTGTCTATTACAAGCCTGACCCCGCTTCTCTTTAAACTGGCGTTATTGTAGAACATCCCCCGATGTCCCCTACCCATTTCACCACTCCCCAGCATTGCTGGAGGTACTTTAAAAGAGCCTTGTTCCCCCCCCGACCCCCCTCATGCTTCGTATTAATCCTGTTCACTCCCCTCAAATTTTCGGGAACCATATCCCTTCCTCTTCTTCCCCGTTGCGCCCCCACGAGCACAGTCAATGCAGACGAAGGGTGTGATCCTTGCATGGTTCGCTTTAATGGGCAGACTTCCCTGCTGACTGTTCCCCGGCTGGATTCTCCCTCGATCGCTGGTCTGAAGAGCCTTTCCAAAAACTGACTCTTTTTGTCTCTAGGCGAGGCTTCAATCTTAGCAACTAAGGGCTCGCACAATTTTCTCCATCTTCTCGACTTCAGTTTTCCTTAATTCCTACTGCCCGTTTTGGCGAAGTAGAGACAGTACTCCGTCAGCTCCCCCCTCTCTACTTTGTCGTTTATGTGAAGGCCTACAGCTTGCCTCATAGACTTCTGCTTTGAAGATATGATTAGCTGTTTGATTTTCATGTCACTTACTTCCGGGCCCCGCGTTTTCGCTCCCCTCGTCGCGGCGGGTTAAGGTAACGAGTCAAGATACTCTCCTCCCCCCCCCTCTCAGCTTGACATATTCCAGCATCTCCCCCCCCCCCCTACACTTGCCCATACATAGTCCATTGATTCAGCGTTAGTGCCCCATTCGTGATCCGCGCTCGAGTTTTAGGACAGCCGGTTCAGGGCCTAGCCCCCACAAAAGCATTTGAATTAGCCGAGACCCCACTGACAAGAATATTCCCGTAGCGCATGCTCCTCCCCCACTTATGAAACACTATTCGGGATTGTCACCACTTCGGGTAATCAGCAACCCTTTTTAAGCCCCCCGGGTACCTAATCCCCGGGTCACGGCCCACCAACTTCCCCACGTCATGCCCCCCCCCCCCGCCAGGCCCCGTCGCGTCTTTTCCCCAGCCTCGTAAGGTCGAGAATCCAGTTGCTTCTCCCATAAATTGGGCCCGCAGAACCCCTACCCTTTAACAGATCCTCTGTTCTTCGCCATGCCTCTTCTTTTGTGGGGACTATTTCTTCACTCCTTTCGCGTTTGGAGTGCCGTCCATTCCCCTTCAATGGTCCCCTTTTTCACGATTTTTTATACCCGAAAAAAACCTTCCACCACCCCGAAATTCCTCTGACCAGCCCTACCTCCCAATTGGACGTTTCCCAATATCCCCTGAGAATGAGAACACATTCCCTCTCTCGACGCCCTTCTCATTTGTCCTTTCATGAGCGTCCCCCCCCACACATGAGCGACACGCCACCCAAGGTTTTTGTTCTTAATGGCAGCCAAACGGACAGGTCCCTCCGTCACCTCTTTTCTTTTGTTGCGAAACCCAGATGGTTTCCCAGCTTCGCCGAAAGGCAGTTCCACTCAATATGAGTAGCCCGCGGACACGTGATTGCTCCCACTCTTCTTCGCGCGGCCATCGTTCCCTCTCGCTATTGGACCATTACAATCCCCCCGCTGCTCAGGCAAAGCCTGTGTTTTTCGGACTTTTTTGTTGTAAACAATCCTCGACCCCCCCCAACAATGCGCCCGCATATAGTACGAGACCTTCCGGGACCCATCCCTAGCCCGATGTTGATCCATCTCTCTCTTTTCTTATCTCCTCCAGTTTGTCGAGAGCCTCTTCGAATCCTACTAGCTTTTTGCTAGCGCCTTGTCCATGAGGCTCGGAGCTTCTAGCTGTCGCTCTCGTCCAGACCCGATCGGATGACATCTCCCCCCAGTCCCCTTCCCCCGCCCTAAGACTATCATGCTCTCTCCAGAGCTAGGTTTGTGCGAAAGCCTGGTATCACCTTTCCCGTTCCGATTTCCTTTTTCCGCTTAGGAATCGAAACGGGTTAGCAATCCGTTCCTCGTATGTCCCCCTTCTTTTTGTGACTCCCGTGCCCCCCCCCTTGCTAGTTGAAGACTAGACACCTCCGTTTTTTTCTTTGCAATCGACGACAGGCCATTTCTTTTGCTTTTTTGTTGTGTTGTACAGAACGACCTCCCCTTCGCTTTACTTCCTTGAGTTCTTTCCCCCCGCATGAAGGCTTATGATCAGTATTGGAGATAGGGCTGGTCCCCCCCATCTAAATTGTGAAATAGAGTGTGAGTCCTTTTTTTCATCGTTTCTAGGGCTGTAGTTTTTATCCTTTTACCGGGAGCCTGTGAACTGCGTCTTAGTTCCCCCCCCTTAAGAATAGTTGACCAATCCCCCGAGTTTTCCCATCCCTGGCCCCTTACGTAGGAGGTGCCCCCAGTTCCCCGTTGCTAGTTTCCGCGGATGATCTTTCCTTCTTTTTCTTTTAGGACTCCCCCTTAATTTGCGAGCCTTTTAAAGTACCGTCCGTTCTACAAGCCCGGCCCAGCCCTGCCTGCGTGCTTGGATTGCATTCGGCCAGACCCTTCTTATCTGACCAGGGGACACTCTTCCCATGGTCGTCAATTGGGTTCTCTCTGCTGAACCAAGCAAACCCAGGTGTTTCGACCTCGATGCCAACCGCACCCCCCGTTCAATGATTCCTAAAGGCATGATTCCTCGCTTCATTCCTCGGTGGAGCTCTTCTTTCAATAGACTCTTTGATATATACATTGGCTTTCTAACAATACCGCGTACCTCCCCTCCCGCCCCTTTTTGCCCTTCGTTTCGATCTCTCTTGTATGGAGAATTTCCCCGTATGGGTCTTAGACTTGTCATATTCAACTTGAGCTGTGCAGGAGTTGCGGCATCCTCTCGGAAAGTTTTACCGCGGCAAGCGGTAGTGTCGCGAAAAGGGGACTTTTCCCTCCAGTACCCTTAGGCACTGAAGGCAGCTAATCATAGTGCTATTGTCGCTGGCTTGCCCCAGCAGCTTCTTAACCTCCCCCCGACGACCGCCATGCCCCCATGAGTTTTCGATCCGTAGCACCTTGGTCAGGTCCAACATGTGGCATCGGGACTTCTCGCGTGTTTTGACCATCCGGATACACTTTTTTCAGAATTTTGTGTACCTTATTTCGTGCCCGTCTCTCCCAGCAGCGAATCTTCCTTAGCTTCCAGAGGGGTTGGGCATCGGCTTTCCCCGCCCCCATGGGATATTTACAGCGTGTGCAACCAATTTCCCGGTGCTGTACCCCCCAGAGAAAGATACGTCTTAGGACGAAATAACAAAACCAATCCCCTATATTATGTAGCTCCGTTAGACTCGTTTTGCGCAATGACCCCCCTGCTCGTTACAGCCGCCTCCAACTTAGTACAAAGTGTCTGTTGTGTCGATCTACCACCTGTCTCGCTCCTCGTTCTTTGCCCCAGGGCTCCGAAACCACGTCCTGCAGTCTGTCGTGCCCCTTTATGACTTTACGCTGGTTCCCTCCTATGTCGCGGGTTGACGTCGGGATGCTTTGGACCTCCCCGTATCCCGTAATGTCGGTTTCGAGGACTTCATTTGTTTTTCAACGACCTCCGTTGTAAGCTGGTGCTGCTCGCCTCCTCTCCCCTATCGAAGTCTACCGTAGCGCCTTGAAGGCTTGCTCACTTTGGAATTATTATTGATCCTTATCGAACTTCCCTGCATAAACCTTGGATGCTTTTTTCCCCCTAGTCCTGAGACCGGCCACTAAGCCTCCATGGGTGGCAAAGTGGTACATGTCCTGGCCCCCCTTTACAGGTTTCACCCCTCTGGAGTTCCTCAGTCACCCTTGGGCTAGATGGCTGGCTTGTTGATATCTCGGGGTGGCTTAAATTCATATGTGGCTTTTCCCTTCGATTCCTTCCCTTCGTCGTTGTCATCTTTTGCTCTGATCTCGGTTTCTTCCGCAGTGGGCAATGTGCGGCTTATGTTTTTTTTCCCCTTGAATCTATGGCCGCGAGTAACTAAGAATGCTCTGTCACTTGCCTCGCTCAATGTACGCTGTGCTCTCCAAGTCAAACCTCGCTCTTTCCCCTGATCACCCCCAGCATTTTCGTTGTGCCCCAACGGGTTGTTCTCATTTCCCAGAGGGTTTTCACCCCCGTCGGCGCGCCCCCCTGTCTTAAAGCTTCTCCGACCTTTGGCCTTAAGTTCTTCTGGCCTGGCTTCTTTGAGCGATTCGTCTCAGTTGCTGCAACCCCCGTTCGGAGGTTTTGTTCCTTTTCTTCGATTTCCTTGCCTCTTTTTGACCATCGGACGCGTCCGCTGGTGACCACGGTCCCCCTTCTGGATTCCACATCTTCTTTTTTTTGGGCGTGTAACTTCCTTACAGCTATTTTGTGCGTGAGACTGAGTTTTTCTCTTCCGGTTTTGATACTCTTGTGGGGCCTAAACTTTCGCGCCCTTTACGCCTTCCGTGAATCCTTCCCTCTCCCCCTTCCTTTTATACGTGAGCCTTTTTTGTCTTTTTAATTCCCTGTAGAGGCATCGTTCCGCCTCCCCTCTCTCCTTTCCCCGTTTTTTTGTTGAGATGTTCCCTGGGCTTTTTTCCTCTCTCAGCGTCCTCTGAAGGAAAAGAAGTCCGTTTCCACAGATAAAGCACCACAACAATGAAACTTCAGCCAGTGACCGAAGGGCGACCCCTTTGCCCCGTCTCAAGTCAGCGGAGTTCCCCCACCTTCACCAAATCATCTTTTTCTCCCGCATCGGCGAGTCGTGTATTGAAGGCACACTCCAAAGCTCGCCCCACGCAGTATTCTCGGGAAACCCTGTCACCCCCGCTTGACCTGCGGCCCCACGATGTTTTTAGCACCACCATTCCTCGTCTTTCCGACCTCCCACGAAGACTTCGTGGCTCTCCTGAATTGGATCGCAACTCTAAAACTAAAGTGCGCCTACAGGCCTTTTTTCGACGGCGCCTCTTTGCTCCACCCTTGTGTTCAGTTCCGCTGAGTTTAAAACTTACTGACTTTATCGGCTCTGTAATTCTTCCGGTTTCACATTCATCTTGCTGAAGGACCGCCCCACCATGTTCGTCTTCGCTTAACTTCATTCTCGGCGAGGTAAGTGTGTTTCGCGACCGGCGGGAGGCCTCTTTTCCAGCACGTTCCACGGGAAACGAACCCCCACATCGCCGCCCCATTTCTTCACGCGAACGTACGCTATTAGCATCTTGCTTCGTTTAAGAACTGGTGCCTCCCTGTCCTGATCCCTCTCCCCAAAGTCCCATCATTCCGTTCCTACAAGACTAGCGAATCCCCACGCCACTAAATGACTTTTTCTCCGCATGTAACGAAACGGCGTTTCCCAATTTCTTCTCAAGGACCAAAGACATAGGCTCGCCACCCCCTCTGGCTCGAGGACCGCCCTATGGACCCTGCTCTTTTCGCCCGACGACTCCTGGAAGAGTGCCTACGAGTACAAGTAGGACTTTACCCATCATCGAGACACTTCCAATTTCGCCTTGCGTTATATTTGCGCAGTCTGCTTCATACGGAGGCGACCAGCCCCCCATCTCTAAATTTCGGACGTTCCAACACTGTCTCCTCGGATTCCCCTTCGACCCCCGTTGCCCTGAGCCAAGAAACGGGTCTTTATCTGAAATTCTAGCCCGCGGCTTAAACCTGCGTTTGAGGGTGAAACCGTCCGCAGCCCCGGCCTCCAGTGGGTGACTGCTGAGAAACCCCCTATTGACTAAGTGAGTAATGTTCACAAGAGCCTGGTCCCTTCAGTTATTAGTAGCCCTTTTCTCGCTTCATTCAACCATCACCCGTTCGGTACCATAGCGTGCTTCCTAGAAGTTTCACTTTTTCCAGATACCTGACCTCCATTCTTCAATGGGTGAACGGGCCGGCTTTAGCGGTACTACACGGACTGTTTTACACGTTGCCAACATGGACTTTCCCCGTTATGTGCCGATACCCAGTTGAGGTTTTCGAGCTTTAACAACACGGACCACGCACAGCGGCGAGCTCCACGTTGACTGATTCCGGGATCGAAGGACAAATCCTACGTTGCTTCCCTCTTCCTTTTCATTTCCCCTCCGACGAAATTGTTTTTGTGCAGCAGCGTACCATTTCCCATAAGTTCAGAACTGATGTCCTCCCCCAGGTGATACCGGGCCTGTTGCCCCGTAGTAAGCAGGAGACGTCAGTCCCCCTACCTCCCGTGAGCCGAATGCTGATCTGCTGAGCATGTCCCCTAATTCTTTTGCCGTACAGGGTCACTTTTATTGGGAACAAATCGGCTTTCCGAGTTACCCCTCGACAGCCGGATACGTTCAGCACAAACGGCCCCTTCTCAAGGGGAATTCAGAGTACTGAACTATTTAACCGCTCCACTCCGAATGTAGCAACGAAGGGCTTAACACCTTGGGAGCAGGCTTCCCCCCGCTGCTTGATTTCCCGAAGAGCATTGTTTTCCTCACCCCCAAAGCGTTTATGTCCCGGAACCAACCTCTCCCTCCCCTCTTGATCTGTCCGATACATCCGCACAATCGCAACTTTGAGCTACACATCCCGTCGTTAGCAGCCCCATCTAAACGGGTGACAGGGTCCGCTCGAGCCAGCCCCGCGGCCACTCTCACTCCCCCTCCCCAAGTTACTTTTATTCGCTGCCGTGACTTTTTCGTACTCCCCCAGTTTCCGATCTCCCAGACGCGTTAGCACTGACGACCAGATCAGTATTTTACGATAAGGCATATAGCCTACTTCCTAGAAGAAGATTATTCAGGTGAGCTCGGAGCTCAGCAGTTTCCCCCCTTGACGAAGTCCATTCCTCTCCCCTACGAGCAACACGCCCAGACCGACATTCCCTGCACCCTCTTTTTCAGACATCTTTGGTCTTCACAAACACCCCAATTCCTCTTCCGTAGAAAATTCCTGCCAGCCCCAGTTGATTCTTTTTAGCAGTTCACCAGGCGGGAACCCCGCCGCTCCCGACAAGCGAATTGGTACCCCCCAACCCCACCCTAGGGCGCCGCTGCACCACCACCTAGTCCGGTCGTCTTTGCGCCACACCGCTTGGCGTCAGGCTACTGAACGCCAAATCCCCCTATTCCTCCACGACTCTTCTCCTGCCTGATTTCGAACTTTTCCGTTATTCATGAGTTCCCCGAACATAACCCCCTCTCCTCCCAGGGCTTCGGCCCAATTTCCACTAATGTTCCGAGCCCTCCGTTTTTTTCCTGCCGACTGTCCTTTGCGACTCCCAAAGACTCCCCACCTTTTTTACACAGTTTCCCCGCAGCATCGCTACTCTCCTGCATAACAGTGTAAGACCCTCTCAAAACAACCCCCCCGACGATCAATCCTCTATTCATACCTCCAGTGGTTTTGGAGTTCTGCCACTTCCCACTTCGCTTCGTCTCGGCTGTGAACCTGGATCCTCATGTCTTTCCTTTCGCCCCCCAGGTCGACTTCCGGGTCTCTTATTGGCTAGCAACCTAAAATTTTTTCACCAGAATCACTGTTTTCCTTGCCTTTTGGCTCTAATGTTGGCTAACGCATGGATCCCCTAGCATTTCGATTTAAAGTCGCGCGCCATGAATACCGTTCACGGTTTTTCACACCCGTGTCCATAGCATTTTCTTTTCCTTCGTACCACCCCTTGCGGTAGTGAGCCAAGAACCCCTATCGTGGGAGCCCACAGCTGAAGACATTTTTTTTTGTTCCTTTTTTCCCCTTCACATTTCTGTGCCCAGGACTCACCCAATACATTTTCTTTTTAGGTGTGCGTAAAGAAGGCCCCGTCTCTCGACGAAGGAAGGTCTTTTTTTTCTGACACCTTCCTAGGGAGTTTGCTGCTTCCTGAAGAGGGTCAGTAGGACATGTAGTCGCGTAGATGTCGATGGTCTCTCTTGGGACTTCTTCACCTGGCTGATACAGTACTTGAATTGTTCCACAATGTTTAATGTCCATTTTTTTTTCCACTGCGACCTCCCGAGCCCATAGAGGTCTATCGGTTCATCCGGATGGTGATGATAGTTGACGTTGACGACTTGCTTAGTCGTTTTCCTTTTTAGCGGCTCCACAAGGCTCGCTCGTAATGATTCCAGAAACTGGTAAGTTTTCCCTTCTCCATTCCCGAGTCCTCCTTGATTCTTTCTAGTGAACTCTTTTCGGTGTTGTTCGTCCCTTCTATCTGCCTTGAACTGGTTCGTCAAGGGGGGTTTACCCGGCTTTGGCAGAAGACTTTCTGTGGGTAGGGTTGTAACATATCAGGAGGAGTATCTACGCGACTCTTTACGAGTAGGTTGTTGATCAATTGTCCAAAGAGGTGACTTTTTATTCTTCAGGTTTTACCTCTCCATAACTTGATTCCGAACCTTTTTCAAATAAAGAGTGTGTATCAACTTCGAGGATTGTTCGGGTCACTAAGTCTTGTGACCGACGACTACTCAAGCGATCTTTATTGCTCTCTGCTGCGGCTCTAACTGCGCTTAACCTACGTAGGTTTACAGACAATTTCGGCGTGTGCCAGCCGACCGACCACGGTGCACCATAATTGAATCCATTAATTTTTGAACATCCTCCGGGAAGAATCCCGCTGCCGTTGATAGGTCTGGTGTCGTTCCGGACCGTCCCGCACACCTCGCGCCTACTGGCCCAGCGCAAAATCCAGGAAGTCACCCTGCTTTAAGAAAGGACTGGCAGCTTCAAATTTTTTTTTCGTTCAATTTTTTTCCAACGCCCCCGTTCTGTCCCCCAAAAAGTTCCCCTTCGGCACTCACCTGATAATGCTCACACTACACCCCCCCCCACGCCGTCGACCAATGTGTTTTCTCTTCCTTAGTAACCTTAATCCGGCACCAGTCTCTCGCCTCCTGAGATGCGGCTCTCCACGGATCAGTTCCCTCTCCGAGCCCATTCTCTCGAGGCCGTACAAGCATCAATTGCAATTTTATTACATTCATAGTAGTTCTTCCTACCATGTATTCTCACCATGAAACATGGCCACCCACCGATTAGGGTAGTGTCTGCAGGGAGAAGTTTTGCTTAGAACCTTTCCCTTCCTCAGTCTGCATAAGGGGGTAGGCCCCCTAAATCTTGGTGTCGTTATCTCGAAACAATCGATGACGAATTTTTATTGTTGGTCCAAAAAGTAAGTAGGGACGCCGGATGGAGCCTTTCGCTGCTCCAAGGTATTCAGTTCTTTTCACCTGAGTATATAGCTGCTTTACCGGACCGGGGTGTTGGATAGCTTTGGAACTTTCCTTCCCCTGGTCTGTCTCTCCTTTTCCCCTTCGTTTGCCCCCCCTTATGCCTAAGTTTTTTCCCCCTCGAATCAGATTGTTATCCTCGCCCTGTCGGCCTCCGTCCTCTCTTCCGCCCAGCAGTTGCTAGTCAGTGTGTCTGTCTTCGCTCGTTTTTCACTTATCGATGTTTCTCACGGATGTGTCTCCAGGCACGGCCAACCCTCGTCCCACTTTTGTTTGATAGTGGACTGGTCTTTGCAGGTGCGCAGACTTGACCCTCCGTTTGAGTTCAATTCCCGTGAAGGTTTCTTACCTTAGGTCTGGGTTTGCTTGACTGCTTTCTTTTGGAGAATTCCTTCTGGGCTTGCGGTATTCAACGTCTACGTTTTCCCGTCATCCCCTTCTTTTTTCTCCATCTGATCTAGTTCCCTTAGATAGCGGTCTCAAATGTGCGGGATCCTTTTAGTTTTCACTTTGACGTTGTTAATCCCATCTCCCCTCCCTTTCCTTTGACTTTTAGCGTCCTTCTCTTCTTACTTGTCGCTTTCAATTGCCGCTCTTCAGACTCCTTCACTGACGCTTGTCCTGCTTCACTCCCCTTTAGTCCCCTGGCCAAGGGTCTTTCTCATGCCCTCTTCTTTTCGCACCTCTCCTCCCCATGGCAGAGCTTTTTGTATCTTCGCGAGGAAGTTTTCTTATTCCATTTCGGGTTTAGCGGGGTAAGGTTTTCGTTTTTCTCCAAGTTCTCTTCGTTTCGGGTAGCAAGGGCTTCTTGGTTCTTTCGGCTCTGTACTTTGTGCTACATCGGCACCGTTGAGGGACAGTTCTTTCCTATGCGGGCACTACCTTTTAGGCTTTTTTACTGTCTCACACCGCCTACTTCCTTTTTACTTCGGACATTCTGAAGTTCCGATATCTCGCTCGTTGTTTCTTGGCCGCCCCTTTTTAATGTTTTACATTTTTTTCCGGCTCCAATTTTCATTTCTTCTCGAGCCTTGTTTGCGCGGTACTTGATTCTGCAGTCCTCTATCTCCCGTGCTCCTCCCTATCTTATTTTCTCAGTTTTGGTTTGAGATCCTTTTCGAGCGCTCTCTCTGGTTTAGACGTCACGTCCTGCGGCAAAACGCTCCGCTACGATTGAATTACTCCTCCGATTTTCCCCTTAGGTCTTCCCATGCGCGGAATCCAATAGTCCCCTCCTGGCGTGTAACTCATCCCGACAGTCCCAAGCTTCTAGTAGGCTGTATGCCCGCCGACCTTTTTTTAATTCATTCTTTCGACGATTCCCCCCCACCCCGGTTCCCCGCCGTCGTCCCCACCCAGTCCATTTCTGCCTCCCCCCCCCCGTACTTCTTGGATAGACCTTGCCACTCGCTACCGCCCTGATATCTGACTCTTAAGCCGACCTCGCCCTCATGGTTTCTAGTGGCCTACGTGTGTCCCAACAACTGCTTGCTCGGAGAAAGTACTTCTTCCATTGCATTCCCCTTCTTTTTCTTTCCTCCCGTTTCTTCCCAAAACTCTCCCTTTTGTTCCGTAGTCGCTTACCCCTTCTTTTGCCTTTTTTTTTGAGGCCGAATAAGATCATGTAGCGCCCGTCCTTTCGTCCTGGGAAGTCAGTCGGTCAACGACCACACTTCCTTGCCCCCCATTAACCTCCACCGTGTCGAATTTGTGGGTCTCTCGTTTTTTGGTTCACGAAGAGAGCAACTTCCGCAAAATAGTTTTGACCCACTCGGAATTAAGTTTCCACCGACCCCATCTAATTTCGCAGCACTAGTACTCCCAAGCCCACTTTTCTGCTAGAACATGTCTTTTTTTAGGTAGGACCACCACGTCTCAGACTTGGTAGACACATACCATTCATTGTCCCCCCCCCCTCTTCTTCCTTGTGTCCAGCGCTTGTTTTTTTTCCCACTCTGGCCACCATGTCCGGTGGGCCTTCAACAGTCGCGGCAGCATTCACTCGCCCCCCTTCCCCAATTCGCACTCGTTCGGCGAATATTTGTTCTTCCCCCGGACTGGAGGATTTCCTACACCAGATTACTTCTGCGTGCAACACGTCTGCCTCTGCTTCCAACAGCTCCCGTTCTCTTTTATACCCTTGTTGATACCCCCAATATGCCTGGCTTTCAACCAGGAGAGGATCAGAAACGATTTGGACGTTCCTCCCACGTTGTTAAATAGCGGACAGCCCAAGCGTTTTTTACTTGACGTTTAGTTGTTAGATCATTCATTGCAATGCTTTTCTGATTATCAACGTGGGATCTATTTCTTCCCCCAAATTTAATTGCCGGGTTGCCATTCCTGCAGCCTGTATTTTTTTTGACGGGTTTTTTCACATACACTTTCCTACAATCCTACCGACTGCTGCCGGCATGGTCCTCTCATCATTGTGCTTTACGAAAAAATTTTGCGACTGTCATTTTACGAAGTTTTTTTTGCACTTTGGTCTTTTCCTTGTCTTTTCCGATTCCAAATGGTTGGGGTCTTTCCCGCGGAAAAACCAGTTCTTCAATGAGGCAGCTTCCGAGATTCACTAGGCCGCTTCCCGTCTAGAAGACCCCCCCTCTTCCCTTCTCCATAATTAACTCCTGGAGCATTTTACTTCAATTCGTTGTATTCTAGTACCAGTTTCACCTATTTTTACTCGCCCGCATTTCTGGATTGGTCCAGGGTCTTTTTACCGACTTTCGCGTCCCCCTTACACTGCGACGTTCATCTCCAGACCGGCGAGCTGTCACTTGTACGTTGTGCCCAGTTGCCCCTGGTTATCTTTGCCCCCATCCGAGCTGTATGTAACACGGATTTTTGCCCGGGGATTGTCAAGCCTGTGCCCTTCAACCCTCCTTCCCTCCCGAAATAAGTGACTTCCTCCCTTTATTATTTTGCCCTGCCGTGGCTTTTTAACCAGCACCGGACCTGTCACCACTTCACGTGTGTGCCACCTAAGCGAAGAGAGTTCTGTTCTAGCCAGTATTCTCCCTTGCACTGGCCCATCCCACTCTCGTAACGCGGACCGGAAGGGTACGTTCCCATGTTTGATTATAATCCTTCGTATTCCATTGCTTACAGGGCCCAGCGCGATTGTCGACCGACACTACTCCCGCCGCATGATCACGCACATTAGATACACACTTCTTGTTGCCAGCGTTTCTAGTGAGGCTACCCTTTCGCTCTTAGTATTTTCGCAGCCCGGAGACCTATCGCGTGTTTCCTCTGAATATTGACTTCTTATACCTTAGGGAGTGTCTCCTGAAGAGAGCGACGAGAGACTTCGTTTCTCTCACTTCAGTGAGTCAGAGAGGAAGTGAGGACGGGGGACTGGCCAACCACTCCTTGATGAGTAGCTCCCCGAGTTTTACGCACAGTCATCTCCCCCCCCCCTCCCTGTTCGTTTTTTCGCACAGACACTTGCCCCGTGCCTGCTTTGTAAGTTCTTTTTTTACTGACTCTTCAGATTTTCCTTTTGTAGCATGGTTTTGTTGTCAGTTTTGTTGAACGTTGGTGACCGCTCCTGACCCTCCACTCTACTGCTGGTGGTTGTTGGGGGGGACAACCTTGTGGGAACCCAGTACCGTGCTGCCTGAGCACAATCCCGCACCGCTTTTTTTCAACTGGCTATGACCAGACATTCCCAAACATCCCCTTTCCCCCATACCCCACAGTACCTCCCCCTAAGCCTTGTCCCCGCATTTGCTCTGTTTCCTTCCCGCTTCGCAGAAACTGCGAGAGGCAATACCCCAGTGCCATGACTTTTTCGAGCTTCATAAGTTTTTCCCCCACGTCTCCCGACAAGTCACGCAGGGGTTTTCTTTGACTCCCCCCAGCAGTCGAAAGTCAACCTCCTTCCTTGTCGTTCCTCATTTTTGTCGCGGCCCCCCCTTTCTTTTTTAACCGCCCCTTTCCTCTCCCCGACTCTGGCCGAGTCCAGGATGTCCCCCCCGTTTTCGTCCTTTTTTTTTTTCCTTGTTTGCCATGTTCCCCTCTCTATCCATTCCTTGTTGTGCCTTCCATCCTCTTTTGATTCCCGCAAGGGTCGCGGCCTGTTGCGGTCTTCTTCCCCTTCCCAGCCCTGCTCCTTTTCAAAACGTCCCGCCTGTTGCTCTCGGCTCTCTCTAATTTACCAAGTCCAACCCAACTCTGATGACCTCTCCTCTTCCTTTCCCCCCCCTCTGTGTTTTTTTGTGCTGCTGAGGTTCTATCTCCCCGATTTGTTTTGCTAGCGCCTGAAGGGTTCTTATTTCCTCTTCTCATCGCCCCCTTTAGCTTTTTTGTTGGGCTCGGCATTATCCTCCGCCCTCCCTTTTTCAAACTGACGGACGCCCTCGTGCTGATCCTTTCTCGTCTGACTTTTTTGCCCGAAAAACTGGTAATCTAGTTCCTTTACCCTCGACGCTCTCCTCCCCGCACCTGTGCTCAACTACCTTGATTCTGCCTAGTCGTGTTATGATATCATTTTTTAGTTCTCCTCGTACCGATCCCCTCTGTTCTTCTTTTTATCCCTGAATACCGTCTAGGTTTTGCGGATGATGTTTGGTCCCCCCCTCAGACCAATCCCCTTCCTGGAGAGGTCACGGATTCCCGCGTTTGGGTGTTATCACCCCGAATTAATTGAGGAGCATGGACCTCGTGGCAGTTCCCTTCTCAGGGAATTTTCTACAAGTGGAGGGGATGCTCCCTGGCACCTAGTTTGCTCTCCGGTTTCTGGCCTTATTTTCTCTCTCTGAGTTTTGGAAGTTCGGTCATCTGTCTAGCTGCCAACCTGAATCCTGTCCCAAAGAGACATCACTGATCCCCGGAAACCCCCCATCTTCAACTCTAGTGCGGACCTCTCTTTATGTTTGTCCCTCGCCCTTATTCTTCTCGGAGTGCCTTCTTTCTATTTTTCGCTCATCAAGGTAGGATCTTCGGTCAGTTTATAGAAGTCCGGGCACCCCCTCACCCCGTTTCCCGTGCTGGGATGTTCCCTGACTGGGCCCCCCCGGCGTTTTTTCGACCGTGCATCGCCTTCCGTTTGTTTCTTCACTTTTGTGCCTGACTTGAACCCCGGTCTTTTTATACGATACCACTTAGATGGTACCCCTCTAGGCCATGCTTCAACTGATCTCCTCGCACTTCTGTGTTTGTTTCTCTTCATTGAAACAGCTGACAAGACCGCGATTCCCTCGCCTCTCGAGCTCCACACGCTTTTTGCCCCCTATCGTCTCATTTTTGATGTAGGATAAGTTTACCCCGAGCTTGGTCACTGCAAACAGCGTTATTGGCCGATTGGCCTCCGGATTCCCCTTGTTACCTCTGGGCAAGCCGCGAGTGGAGTTTCGATTTCCGGCCCCGGGGCCCGTCCATGTCTAAAAAGTATTTTATTCCATTACCCTTTCAGAATCTGAGTTTTACCTTCGTCTTGTCGGCTGGACTTTGCGCCGTTTCAGGCAGTCCCAACCCCCGTTTTTTTTCTCCCTCCTGACGAAACATGCGTTCCGGGTGCACCTTGTTCTTCGAAGAACCCGGGGCCCATTCGGAATGCTCTGGTTCCTAGTGCACAGTTTTTTCCTGCATTGTTGTCATTAGCTCCCGATTTCCCGCTGTCTCCTATGCAGGCTGCCAGGATCCTTTCTTTTTACTCTTTGCTCAGCCTGGAATTCCCCAGCATACCGTTTAAGCGATTCATTTAGCAATAGAAAATTTACCCGCGAGTTTTTTCAGTCACCGTCAGCAGTTAGTTGACATTCGTTTACTCCAAGTCACCCGGCCTAACAAGCGGATATGGTCGCCAGAGGGCCCTTTTAGCCCCCTCTCGTATTCAGCAGAATGGGTTTATTTTTCGTACCCGAAAAGGGGATGTTAGTCCCTCTCTATTACGTTATGGGACAGACGCTGTCGGTGAACATTCTGTTTTTGATTTCCCACGACCGACCAGATGGGTAGCCGTGCCCTTATTCAGGTCAGCGGCGTCTCCCCCCTAGTTCTTGGGGCAAGTCGTTGTTGTTCGAGCTTTTTAATAACGCCCTCGCGAGTGTTCTCGAACGTAAAACGTTACTTTCCTCTCGTATGCTTTTTACGTTGTTTACCCATCCGCTTGAAGCTGGTTTGCAAGTCCCGATCCCGCCAGTCTCTTTTCTTTTCGCCACGCAGTCAAGTTGTATCTTGTTTTCCTTTTAGTAGTGCTGTGACAGCCCGAAGGGTTCCGTACCCGGGATGCTTTTTTTAAAGATTTTGTTCTTCTAAGCCGGAAAACTGTCCCTCAACGCTGTTTCTTGAATCCTTGCCACCGGTCTGAGGGCTCCTTCGCACCCCCCGGTCAAACAGTCTACCGCACCCCCTTCCCTGTATAGGGGGTCCTGTTGTGGATTTCCCCGGCTTGGACCACATAATGATTTGGTTCGCTGGCTTCTTCCATGGATTTCAAGTTCGACTCTTGGCGCCCAATCTGCCCCGTCGTGGTTTGGAGCATCGATTTGTTGTCGGAACGTGCGGCTGCTGGTTTTTTTTAACCGTTTGAAGAGCTTGCAGAAACACCCTACCCCGCCACGTGATAAGCATTATCTTTTCCCTCCACCCGCTGACATAGATCCTTTCCCCACCCTTTTCCTCGTGTTGTTTCGTGCCCTCAATCTACTTCTCACAACAGGCCCCCCGTTTTTGGTTTCTGTTTCCGAGCCAAGCCGTTATTTGAACCTCGCTTCGTAAGGTTTTCCTCCCCTGCCCTTTTTTCCGAGGCGCATTCGGAGGGGCGCTTTTGTCTTTCTGCAATGGGGGTTTCTCCTATGTTTTCTCAAGTATTCTAATGATTGCCCCTAGTCGTTCGTGGGTCTTGGCCCCAGGCCCCCAGCTGTAATCTGCCTCCCCCTCTGACGCGTGTCGGGTGCGGCTTTGCTCTTCCGGGCACAATTAATATTCTTTTCGTTTTTTTTTTTGGCGTGTCATCATTACATCATACTCGACGTGTTCCGTTCTTAGAATTTGAGTCAAGTCGTTGGGCAGTCCGTCTGGCTGCGCAAATGTTGCCCCGAGAATTTTTACGACCCCCTTTGGCTAATAGGCTTCTGGAGTTTCATTTCTTTATAGTTTGAGCTGTTTGCTGCTGGTATTCTAAGTATTAGGAAGACTCGCTCGCCTCTCCGCCCTCTT
>Ga0179591_1338818_pt1 | contig 19957 bp, 23 predicted proteins | sample CZOMad2_1_08_16f_FD_182891 | JGI IMG/M metagenome (GOLD analysis project Ga0179591, IMG submission 182891) | Vadose zone soil fungal communities from Angelo Coast Range Reserve, California, USA - CZOMad2_1_08_16fungal (PacBio error correction) | ecosystem: Environmental > Terrestrial > Soil >... | reverse complement strand
CGATTGATCTTGAGCGCTGAGGCTCCGACGGCTTCTCAAGGTTTCCATCTCTGAAGCGGCCACTTTTTCCTTTTTTTAACTGGGCCGTCGAACACGCGATTCGCCCTTGTTTATTTCGCCATCGTTCCCCCGTGCCGTGTGTTCTTCAGACTCGTTCCCCCGGAAAAAGAGGCCGTTGCTTTCCGTATTTGTCCTTTTCCCGTGTTTTCCCAGATTTTTCCTCCCATTCGTCGGTATTTTTTCCCTGCGACCGTTCCCGTATTTATTTCCCTAGGCAAAGTTGGCTTAGTGCACTTTTTCTCAACCGCTCCGGGAAGACCCCCCCATTTTCTTTTTCAAAAACTGTCGGGCTTCTCTGACTTGAAGGGCCCTGTCCCCTCAAGTGCTGGATCCAGGAAAAGATGCCCCCCAGCTCTCTATTCGTCCCCAAGATGAACGTTTTTCTTGGCCCCTGAAATCCGTTCAGCACGGCCCCCTGCCCCTTCCCCCACTGAAACCTGTGCTAGATTTTTCTTCCCCGAGCAGAGTTTGTGTTCCCTTTTTTTTTTTTCCGTGGCCCCTTGTCCGACGACGCTTTTTTTGATACGTTAAGTCTTTTATTGCCTTTCGTTCCGATCCCTGCAGGTGCAAACCGCGACGCCTGCTTTTTCCAAAACTTTCTGAGGATTGGAATTTGTTCTGATTGCAATTCTGAGAGGTCATCGCTTCCCCCCCCATCTTACCCTTTCGTCACGAACTTTCTTTCTCCCCTAACGTTTAGCACCTTTCACAGTTGAGTTGAAGTCATGGCTCCGAGAACCTGTCCCCTGGGAGCCCCGATTACTCAGGACAAAAACCCTTCCTTTTTAAATTCCTTGGCCGGATTTCCTTGAGTCCCCCCCGCAGGGCTTCCCCTTTTTTTCGTTCCGACACTTTGTTTGTGATTTTTCAAAAATTGTGTCAGATCTCTTACTTGACAACGGGATATAGTGTTAGCCTCCTCCCATCGCCTGACGCCGCCGGGAGGTTCGAATGGCAGTTTTCCGAGGTTCCGCGCTCGGCATCTGCTGCCTACGAAACGGTGTTTTTCCACCCCGGCGTCCCCTTGGTCTCGAAATTTGAAGCCGCTCATCTCCCAAATAGCCGCTTCCTCCCTTGCGCCAGTGGTCCAGGCCTAGCCTTCTCCTTCATAGGTTTAATCCGAGATACCCCCCTGTCCCTGAAGTGAATGTTCTATTGCTCTCTACTCGGGAGAATTCTTTTCACTAACTTTCACTTATGCCCCCCCCTTTGCCTTACTTAAGGCGGATGCCCGTTTCCTTACGCTGACCTCTCTACTCGATGACCCGCTCGGCAGCTCTCGTTCTTTTTATATTCTTACCGCCGCATATTTGTGCCATTTTGCAAACGATTCCGATATCTGTATAAAAGCCCGTAGTATCCAAGATGCATTTCGTATTTCGGTGCTGATATTTGTGCGTTCTGCCCCCCGCTGGAAGACTGCCCATAACGATGTCGCGTTTACTCAAAATTCACAGACAGATTTCCCTTTAATCTTCCTCGTGTCGAAGGTGATGTGATCGTTGTTTCCGTAGGAAATTCCTTTCCCGCCGGAGTCGAGCACGCACCCTCCCCTGGAAAACAGGCCTGGCTTTCCTCATCCCCTGAGACCGTCTTTTACTTGGGCGGTCCCTCTTCCTCTAAGCATTACTTCTCCCAGTAACCCAGCCTTTCGGTGCCATTGCTTTTTTGACCATTCCCCCCACGAGCTCAGGCGGAAGTGTCTTTTTTCAACCGGTGTCCCTGCCGGCCCTCTCTTGAGTTACTGGACCCGTTTTTTTTTCTGAACCCGGGGCAAGGATTCTCTCCCTCGGAGTGATTGCGTGCCTCTCCCGACACTTTTCTGGTCCACGAGAAACTGTGTTCGGCTCCCCTTTCCCCAACGACCGCCTTCCCTTGAGTTATTCAATCACGCTGCAGTCGTTGACCTAGAGAAGCTTCTTCCCTCGACCGTAAGGCGAGCGGATTTTCTGGAGAAACCGGAACATTTCCTTCGATCACGTCCCTTTTTTTCGATTCACACTTCTGTCAAGTTAAGTCGACGGGTTCGTACCAAAACTGACCCGCGGTACCCCCCTTACCGAATCAATGGTCGGCGGGAAGAAACTCACCCCTCTTCTTTCCTTTGAAGAGGCTCGGCATCATAATCGTAGACTGATGACTCCTGATGTGTACGCTTTTATACAATAGGAGCGAGGTTCTATGTGAGGCCATCTTTCTTAATTGGCAGCCCCGGTGAACCTTCCCCTTTCCCTTTTTCTCCCCTTTCTTCCGATAGCATTGCTCTGCCAGATAATCTCTCTTTCTCCTTGTTGTTGATCGATGCTTCTCCCCCTTCGCTAAAACCGCGTTTCCGTAATGGGGATCTTTCTCTCTTCTTGGAAGATACTACCTCTAGGACAGATCCTTTTGCACCCGCCTTTAGAAAGATGTCTTGTTGAAGGATTCATCTCAGCTACCTGCCCTCTGCCCTCCTGAGATCTTCAGGTCGTGTAGCCCGATTGTCTTCCTCTTTTTTTTGCTTCTTTGATCCCCCCCACCGTTTGAGCTGACTTTACTGTTCGGACCCAATGTTTTCCTATCTGAATTTCCTTTTTCCATGACGGGAACCCTTCAGAATGGAGGCCTCCTTTTCAGAGTTAGCCCTTTCCCTGTGTACTTAGATCTTGTTTCTTCTTTGAAAAGGGCCCGAAATCAGTGAAGTGAGTCTTTGGCGCAGTATTGAGTAGTTTTTCTTCGAAGCCCCCCTTTTCTTGCAACAGATCTTCAATAAAACCTCTTTTTCTCCTTCAGCCATTGAAGGTAGTACCCTCCCGCCACTGTTTCTTTCCCCTGTTTTTTAAACATACAACATAGACGATTTCACATATTCCGGTCAGGCTCCCCCCATTGCGAAATCTCCATCGACGACCAGAATGAAGAGAGGTGCCCTGACTCCCCCATTAGCCTTCCTATCGGCTCGCCCCCCGGTTTTTGATATGTAAGCAGGCTTACTGCGCATCATCTCTCCCGTTCAAGCTCTTCTCCCGATGGACGCACATATTCCTTTTCAACTTTTTTTCTGGCGTTCCTACTGTCTGTCAGTAATTATAAGCACCACCGGCATTTAAAGCAACATCCCCCGTCGGCTAATCGAACGGACCTTGTCTCTACGTTTAGGCGTTGACCCCCTTCAGTTTCAGGTAGCTACCAGGCTTTCACTAGACCTAGGCCTATGCCCCTTCCTTTTCACCTGACAGGTTTCACTACGCTTGATATTTGAGTGGAGCCCCCTTTCATGTTGAAAAGGCACTCTTTCGGAGCTATAAAGCAGGAACCCACCCTAACGCTTCGAGAAAAATATGCGTGCCTCGCTAATCTATGCATGCTTTGACGCGCCATTTTTTTTATGTCTTTTCCAGGCAAGGGTTTGCCTATTGACAATTTCAGGCATGTCAAGCACTAGAAACCCACGAGATCGTCCCGTCTGGATTGTAAAGGGCCTGGTTACTTTCTCTGGTCTCGAGATAGACAGTCACCCACGCTCCCGCCTTTCCACATAGTTGGAGACAATGCAGTATAGCTCCAAGTTTGGGCGCCGCTCTGATCTACCCCCACCCATATGAATGCAGTTCCCCCTTGCGCTAAATCCTTTTTCCCTTCTCTTGCGTCGACGTATAGACCCCTTCCTCATGCTCTCCCTGCGTAGTCGAGCGTTTCGGTTGCTCACGAAACCCGATTATAAGGTTGCAACCCGCCCTTCCCAGAGTGTGTCTCGCACCACGAGGAAGCGCCGTTCCCCCTCAGCCCCAGGGGAATCCCATGACCCCCCGGCTTTTTCCACAAAAAACCCCCCCCCACACACCAACCACCCCCCCCCCCCCCCAAAAAAGCAAATCCTTCCCCGGAAGGAAGCTGAAGTTTTTTCCAATGCAGGCGTTTGTTTCCCCCTGCGCCCGGAATCCCGCGGCATGCAACTGTTCAGTATTCGACGAGACAGATGCTCACATCTTTTTAGCTGATTCCCCTCTAAACCGAGATTTCAGAATGTCTCCCTACTTCACAAGAGAACCCCTTTTTTTCACCCCCTGAGGGTAGATGCTTTGAAGAACTATCTCAGACAGAACCTTTCACAACAGCGGTCCCTCCCCCAAAAGTCGGACCGAAAACATAGCTCAACAAAAAAGATAGACAGTTTGAATCCAAATGTCTACATCTTTTTCCAAACCTTTATTCTCTGGGTCAAAGGGGAGCCTTCCCTAGGGCCCTACGACCAACACACAACCCCACCCCCCCACCACCCACACAAGCCCCCCCCGGCTGATAGACATACTATGAGGACGTCAACCGTAAGGGCTCCATCTTCCCTGGGCCTTTGACGGTCCCACAGTCTAAAGTCCAATTTTCTTATCACCTTTTCTTTCTCCCCTACTCGTTTTCTTGATACGACCGGAAGAAAAGCATCTCCTCCCCCCTTTGAAATGCATGAAGAATTCCTCAGATCCTGTGCATCCCTTGATTTTACAGCTTGCTTGGAAGAATTCTCAAGTCCAAGCCCACCCCAAAAGACGGGTGCCTGGCCTGTGGACACGTCCTAAGTCTTCCCGGACAGTTGAGAAAGTGACCTTTTCCGACCGGCTTCTGCCAGAGACCAAAAGTTCCGGCTTTCCCCCCTCTGAGGCCGCAGATCCTTCCGCAGCCTCTTATTCGCATGACGAAGATTCCACCCGATTTTTTGGACTCTCTTTTTAATCCTTCAGTTGTTGTGTGAGCTTCATTCAGAATCGCGATACCTCTTGAGGAGCTTCGCTGGCCTTCTAATAGACGTTAGTCCAATTTCCGGTAGTATAGAAGCCGTTTTGCCCCAGGTTTGGAGAAACTCCTAACACGATCGATCTGACTTTGCCTCCCTCCGCTGCCCGTTTTTTTTTTCTGCAGCAGCCATCCTTTGCCCAAGACGTTTTGCCGGTCATTGGTGTACTTTGAGACGCTCACACATCGTGGCCTGCTAATGATTTTTCCTTGATGGAGGCAATACCCTTGGCGCTTCTCCCTTTCTTAATCTATAAAATGTACTCGACCTTGCCAAGAACCCTTTCGTACCCCCAATTGTGGGATCTTTTTCATTAGGCTTTTTCCCTGGCGTCCTGGACCGTTCCCGAACAGCCACCGGTTTTCCATTGTTTTCTTCCTCAAATATCGAAGCGCCCCCGCCGTTTGTTCCTTTTTGAGTAGTTCCCTATCGTCGTCCTGCTTCCCAGACACGCGTCGAACCCCCTAGTTTTCTCCTTCGAATTGAGGGCTTGGCGCTCGTGTTCCCTCCCCTGTCACCCGGATCTTCTCACCCTCTGCCGCTGGTCTTGTGTCCTTTCCTTACGGAGCTGGCAACCAGCGTTTTTTTTTGCATGGATGGCACCCCGGTTCTGTACCGCTCTGAGACGCTTCATCTTACGCCCTTTTTTTTAATACGGAAGCCCCATTCACTCCTTCGAAATCAGGGCCCGTTGCTGCAGGGATGGACCGCGCACGACATGGCGACGCCCTTTTTCAACATTAACCAAACCTTCCATCCTTGGTTCGTTCATTATTGGAACCAACCCCCCCTCGGCTTCGCTTTGATTAATGGAGCATAACGACGCGTTGTTCGCCACAAAACTTTGTGTCGATTTTGCCTCCTTTTTTTAAGATCATCTTTGTTTTGAGACCGCCCTTACGAAAGCCCCTAGCCCGACGTTTCTCTCCGGGAGTTTTTCCTCGCTTAGGCAATCATGCGGAGCCGTTTCCCTTCTTCCTACTTAAGCACCTTTCCCAGGACGACATTTCTCCGGTTCCTTTTCTTTAATCGAACACAGGGTATATTCCCCCTTCTTTTGCCACCGATGTCCCCGGCAATACTGTGATTCTTATGTTTCCGTTTCGTCGATCCTTGAGACCAAATTCGTCCCCCGGTTCCCCTCTTTAATTGCCCCTTACTCTCTAAGTTTGAGATCGAGTTTCCTCGAGAGGCTTGCATTGGTAATAGGCTCTTCTTCAAACCCCAGTCGCCCCTTTTTTCTGCCGGTTCGTCGAATGAAATAGATGAGCGAGGCCCCCTTTAGGCATCACTGCGCGCCTTCTCGGTTCTTCTTACTCTTCTGACCCCCTCTTGCATCCCCCTTGTTCAAACATTTCACACCCCGAAACAATATCGCCGATAAGCCGGTCTACAGCTGAAGGTTTCAATCTTTTCTAGAGTGATCTAAAAATCATTGTTGTCGTTCCCTCTCTTTTTTTTAACAGGAATAGGCCCTAGACTTTGTGGTCGTCCCGAAATGGCAGTATTCTTCATACACCTCCAGAGATCCCCTTCGCCGTCTGTAATCGTCCCGCCTTAGGTTTCCTTTGATGTGATCGTTGCTCGCCCTCATGCCGTTGGGTCGACGAACTTTACTTCTCCGGTCTTTCCTAACCCGTCCTTGACCCTCTTCCTCTGCCCTTCTGTCTTCCGATACATCATAGGCTTGCCAATTTGAGGTCTCCCTGCGACTGACATTAGTGTGATACCCCGCCCGTGTTGATTTCATATGTTGCTCTCAAACGTGAAAACAACTTATTCTGGCCTTCGTATTTTCTAACGGTGGTCGAACTCAGCCCTATTTTTTTCCTAGCGTGATGAGTTGGCCCCCTTGACCACGTTTCCCTGAGTCGCAATTCACAAGGCTAGAAAGATATTCTTGGGTGCGGCTATCATCCCTCCCGAGGGCGAGCTGATTTGTGCGTTTCATCCGGCGCCCACGACCGTATGAAAGTTCTTCCAAAGCTGCCTTTCTTGCGAACCGAGCAAAGCGCTCTTACCTCTCCCTCCGTCCTAGCTAGACCCTTCCTATCCAGTCTTTCCCCGCGTCAAACTGCCCCCCGATCTCCCTTGGGCCCCAGTTTGCGTTTACGTTACCCCTCTCTACAAGGGCCTGCCACAAAACGAAAGATCTTCCCCCCCCAACCCTGATGAACCCTGCAATTTTATCTTTCACCCCTTTTCCCTACCTGGATGAGCAGGACGCGGACATCATTCTTTCGACGACTTCTTTCCCCTTACTTATATAGATTTCTCTTTTGAGTTTCCCCTTATTTCCGTGGCTTTTTCCCCGCACACCTCCCTCTACTCCGAAGGATCCCATGACGGGTCGCATTTTTGTATCTTCCTCTTAGATTCCATCTTTTTAATACTCAGTTGTTTTTTTTTTTCTTTTTCTATACATTCACTTGCTTCCCCAAAGGAGTAGAACCTTGGCATTCCGGTATGTCTTTTCTTAGTGCTTTGCCAGATCTCGAAGATGGACTCTTACTCTTAGCAAAATGTCGTATCAAGTCATTCTTTAAGAAATAAGGAACCTAGAAGACCTCTCCTTCGCTGAACCTTTCACTTAATCAGGACTCAAGAGGTGTTTGTATTGCCTCCTCCATGCGGCTTGAGTAGACCCTGCCTCGATGTTTTTGAAGCCCCGGCGGAGTCGTACCCTGATTCTTCCTTCAACAATGTAGATCGCCTTTCTTATCATCTTTCCATGCGCCATCAGATAATTTCTTCTCTGCGTCTAGGTTAGTACCTTTCGGGATAGATTGTGTCTCTTTGAACAACCATTTCGGGTTTCCCTCCTCTCACTTTGCTTTTGGAGATGCGCTTACTCTCCCGAAATGTCGGCATCCATACCCTCTTCTCTTCCAAGCATTGACGGTCCCCTCCGCGCCCTTCCATTGGCCCATGTTCAAAAAGAATCCATCGCGCCCCCTTCCACTATGCCTGTAAATTCCTCCCACGTAGAACAGCGCCCTTCCTCCAGTACTCCTCGGTGTCAGATTTCTCCCTCAGCTCGCCTTACGAGAGGGTCTCCCGGGGGACTATTTACCGCGGATTAGCTCAAGACCTCCACCAGTCTTCAACCTTTTTAGGGCGAGGGACACTTCTCTTGGTCACTTTGTTTTGCGCCCCCTCGACGGCCTGCTGGCATGCCTTCGTCTTAGCCCAATGCGGAGAGCACCCCCCCCCATAGTGTGCTCCAGGAGAGATATCGAGTGGCGTTTGCCTATTTCTAAGTGACTGATACGACGGGTGGCTTTTGCAAAGTGCTTCTCTTAATTCCATCGATTCATACCCTCCCCCTGATCGCTCTCTCCTTAAGCGGTAACCTTGCTTGCGGGATCTTTCTCTTTTACTCCCGTTTGCGGATCCACATTTTCACCTTCTGAAATACTCGGACGAGCTGAATCCCCCTTCCCACGAAAGCGCGGCCATTCGGCCGTTGCCCGATTCATTTGTGAACGTTTTCCCCTTTGCGCCCCCTTCTTCAAAGCCAAGGGTTTCTATCTTGCCATGCAGGCATTTTTTGTCGTCTTTTCCCTTCCAGGCTCCTTCACACGACTATTTACGGATTGGGCGCCCCTACGCTCTCCGAACTGCCCTACCATTGAGTAATGCCCCGCTTGGGCAAGCAAGTTTAGCTCCCTCCTCTTTTTTCTTTCTTAGCCCTGGAATGGAGAAACTATTCGAGTTCTTTTCCGTGATAAAGATCCCGGAATTGCGTCTTGCAGCATCGAGTATTCTTTTTCCCGGTCAATTTTAACGTCGTCGCGTGCCGGATGGCTGCATCTAAAAACCACGCTTACCTGTATCACGCATTCTGAGACACCCCTTTTAGTTTTGTCTTTTCCCCCCATCTGCGTGAGAGAATTCCTCCCATTGCTTACTGACGTTCACAATTTCCCCCCTCCCCCCTGGAAGACGGCCAGCATGAAGTTTCTCCCTTCGCCTAGCAAGGGTAGTTAGGCGCGGCAAGTCGCCCACTGTCTCTACATTATTACGAAGGATGGCTAGAGGCGGCCCCTTTGTCCCGACGGGTCAACCGCTAACTCCTTAAATCCTTCGCCTTCGTTATCCACGCATCGCACCTGGGTGGCCACCCACCATATTTGTTTTCTCTCGAGTCCCGAAACCCCATCCGGAAGCGTTTTATACTGTAGTCGACAGTTGGTGCCGCCAAGCTTCCACACTCTCCCTCCACTTTACATCATCCCCTTGACGTCCCCGTTTAACAGTGGCGCTGCTTTACCCGTGCGACTCCCAAACCATCTAAAAACCGTGATGCCCTTTTATCTGGGAAGAAACTATTTGTTCGGGGACGTAGCGGCTTTTACACGGGGTCTCAGGATCTGACAGCCCCCATTCTCGCCTGTTCTTTTCATGTCGTTTAGCGCCCCCTTTCGGTTTTCCCCCCGACCAGGAAACATGTACTCCATCCTTTGCTTGCCCCCTTTCTGTCAGTCCTGAAGATACCATTACCTGCTCTTTTTTATTTATCAGACCTTCAACACACCAAGCCGGACGCTTGGTCCGTTGGAACGGTCTCCGACCAAATCGTTCCCCTCTTTCTCCAGGTAAAGTAATCGATCTTGTTTCTCCCCAAGTCCCCGCTCCCCAATGGAAAAAGTTCTTCTTTCCTACATTGCACGCAGATATTGCCTCATCTTTTTAGTTCCTCCCGCTAGATATCCCTAGCCTTGATGCGGTACTATTTCTCCCCTAACTCGTGTTGTTTTTGTCTAGGAGCCGCCGATCTGGATACCCCTGCCGAGCATCTTTTTTTCTCCATCCTTTAGTAGAGCGACCCATCAGTAGAAAATTATGAACTGTTCCTTGTGAAGGGCCCTCGAACACGACAGCTTTTTCTAGTCCCTCCCATTTTCGATCAGTCAGTTCTCTTGGTCCCTCCTTCCCTTGCCTTTCCAATCCGTAAGGCTTGCCGTATTGTTTCCTTGCCCGTTGCACTCTTCCCCAACCCCCCGTCTCACTTTTCCCTTTCTGACGTCTTAGGCTGTTACCCCAGTTTGCCTAGATCATTCTCTATTATAACATTGAGGCCCTTCCCCTTTCTCCCACTCACCCAATCGGATAAAAAAAATTTCGGTGCGCTGTCTCCTTGAAGGGTTAAGTCCATTTCGAATGGAGAAAACCAGACCCCCCGTTCTAGCTCCCCTTCTCAGTTTTTTTGATTTCGTTCCCTATGTAAGGCGCTTTTGTCCAGTTTAGAACCCGAGTTTTAGCTGTATGCAAGAGAGAGTGTGACAGGAGTTTCCTTCCCCCCACAAGGGGTAAGTTGATCTGAACCACAGCTTCAGGGTTTTGCTTCTTTTCCCAGGCAACCCTTCCCGCGCTGGTATGGTGCCCCGGTTCCTGCCCTTCCCCCCTTTGACTGAATTCGGCCCCCTCTTCTGAACCCGTTTGAAGTCGAACGCCCTTTCCTTCCCCCATCTCGTCCTCCATAATTTTGAACAGTTGCCCTGGGATCATGTGCTGCCCCTTCACTCCCTTTCCCGATACGCCGTGTCCCTGAACCTTAGCCCATGAGCTCTTTCAGAAGGAAAAGTCCTTTGCTCGACTGCGTCCTTTCAGATCCGGCCTGTGGTTGACCAAATTTGTTTCCCCCCCCTCGAAGTATTAGGCCTCCCTTTTTCTTCCCTTTTGTCAGAAGATTTCTCTCGGACCTCTGAGTTAGAATGGCGGCTTGACCGGTCTCTTTTATTCCTATGAGCGCTCTACCCTTTTATTCCGAAAATTGAGAAAATGTCCTAGGGACACCGAAGTCGCGTCTTCCCAGTAAAAAGCGTCTTCTAGACCCAATGATTGAGAAACCCCTTCTGGTACGGGGTCTCCCCTGGATATTTGCAAGGCATAGGATAGGACACAAACCTTTTTCCAGGCCGGCTTCCCCGACCCGCATTGATTGTCGCCTAGTACTGAAAGTTCCTCATGTCCCCATAGGTTGCAAACCACTCCTTACTAATTTCCGTTAGCCTAGATGCCATAGGAATGCACGCCCCACGAATTTTGACTGACTCTTTATCTTATGCTCGCCGAAGATGGTCTCCCCATTGGCTGCAAATAGCGCGTAGTACTGCCGCCTCTCTTAGGTCCCCGTATTTATCCCTCAGAACTTTTCCAGTCAGAGATCATGCTCGAACGTTTCCTGTCGCAGACCTTCCAATCTCAACTCCCCTGATCTTTCTAGGATTCTGTACTGTCCGCCTCGCCCTCGGTTGATAAGGTGCGCCCCGCTGTAGGATCTGCCTTTCCGCCATGGCAGTCGACCCCGCCTCCCCGTTACCCCAGGACTTGTCCCCCCCCCCGAACCCTCCCCCAGACGCCTCCGGTCCTCCATTGGGCGGGATCTTTAGTTCAGGCCCGGCCTTATGAAAATACCTTCTCCCATCCGCACGGACCTTCGTGCGCTAACGCTAAATCTGCACACACGGCTTTCCTGGCCGCCTGATGGAGGTGCTAACTTGGTCAGCCTTCCTAATCTCCCCCCGAGTATGCGGTGCACGTTTGTTCCACAGGGAAAATGAGTGGCGCCGGCCCGCCGCTTCCGCGCGCTTACCCTTTTGGTCTTTTCCTGCCATCGAGCCGAAATTTCGTTCCCGTTCTCTTAAATTGGGTGTGCCTTCCTTTACCGAATTTTTTTTTGTTTTGGGTTGGTTCTCTCCCGCCAATGAGGTTTCTTAAACGCTGCAGATCGGGCGAACACGCCAAGGGCTCCTTCCTCCCGTACCCCCCGCAGTCCTTTTATGATGGAGACCTGTTTCATGTCAATCTGCGCGCTCCTTTCATTTTTGAAAGAACCCCCCCCCTTCCAAGATCCCCGTGATCGGCCTCCTCTCGGCGGTCGACCACCCACCTCCCTCCACGGTTCGGCGGCCAAGGACGCAACCTGATCCTGGCTTCCGCAAATTCATCATAATTTAGCTTTTTTGACTCCTGATGTCGTACAGCGCTTTTCTTCCCCCTTTGTCGTTTGCTTAGAGGTGCCGTTCTCCGTTTCTCCCAGCACTCTCCGACATATCCGAAGGTGAGACATGACGGGCCGATCGCCGTGTTGAGCTCTCTCTTTTATCCTCCGTTTTTTTTTGTTTTCGGATACCTTTAGCTCAACACTCTCCTCCTTTTGTCTCTCATGTCTGAGAGGTTGCGCCCCTGCGTTAAACATCCCCAATCCCTAGCAACTCCTATTCGAAATTGCATGCTACGATCGTCATATCAATTACTGCCCGGCAGGCGCACCGGTTTCCTTTGGTCTTACGCCGACAATTTGCGGTTGCATTTTGTTCGTCCCAATAGCGTATGCCAACAGTCGTAGCTACGGTCCCTTTTCCCAAATGTCTCCCCTCTTCTTTCGGATGTCCCTGACGGGCGACCGACTTTCTCTCCAGAGTTTCGTTGTCGGTCCGGGCTGCTGTGTCGCATCTCTCCTCTGTTCGGAAGAAATCAGTGCCGTGGTCTTGAGGGGCTTTCGCCCCCCTCCTCTTTAAACTCCGCTCCAAATGTGGTTCTCCGTCTGGTAACATGCCTATGCTTGCGAGCCTTACTACCCTCTACAACCGGTAAAGGCCCTGTGCAACCGCATCCCCCCCTTCTCCCCCCTTCCCCCTCCTCCTTATCCGAACCAGCCACCGCTCCGCGAGCATCCGCGACGGCAGGTGTTAAGTCACTTTCAGAAAATACTGATCGCGCTGGGGAAAAGTTTTCCCAGCCTGATTCATGCGTCCCTCCCCCCTTTTTTTTCCCGCTTCGTTGATTTGAATCCATCCCTGGTAAAGTGGTGCGTTGCTCTCCAGGATTTGACTTCATCCGATAGAATGGCATGCGGGTTGTCGCCCCCCACCTAAATTAGGCTACTGAAGCGAATATTGAAGTGGCGAAATCTCCTGTAAGATCCTTTTTTCCCGTTGCTCAAGGTCGCTGTTTCCGTTAGTGAATGACCAAAGGCTATGTCTTTCCCCCCTGGAACCTGCACCGTTCTTCTCCCGCCTTTATCCGCTGTGATTTTTTTTGCGTTGACAATCATGTTGAAAAGGGCCCTCCTGGAGATTACGAAGCTTACCAATAAGAACAGTCTGCGCAACGTTCGTCTTCTTCTGTGCCCATCGACATATTTCACCCTCTTCCCAGCCCAGCAATAAGTGCACCTGACTTGTGAAGGCCCTTGTCCATATCCCGATGTGTCCTCCCTTCCCACCCAATTTTCACCACTAGCATCTCTTCGTCCCCTTAAATCTTGTCAAGGGATGTGTGGATCTTCTAGCACCTTTCCCTCTTCTTTTCGGTCCCGACTCTCTCTCCGAGTGGTTTGGTCCCCAGTATCGATAATCAGTTTGTTGGTCCGTAAGCCGCATATTGAGCCCTTTTCTCGGAAAGTGCCACGGACTTTGTCGTTTTTTCTCATAATCCCCTATCAATCTTCTCACTGTCACGGCATGAACATCGCAAGTAGTAGATTCGTTTTTCTGGTCTATCCCCCACCCGTGACCTGAAAATACTACTAAGGACAACATCTTTTTTTTGGATTAACCACCTTGAGTGATCTCCATAGACATCACCAGGGTCGCCGTCTTCAGTAAGGAAACTATTGGCCCTTGCAAGCTGTAGCACATTCCATCTATCGTTGTGGTCTAGGTCCAATCCGAAGCCCACACTTTCCATTATTTCAGCCCGAGGATGGAGATAGGCCTTTTCAGTACGCGGACTGCCACCACGACGCTGAATCATACCTGAATAGTCAAAGATTCGCCTGGACTCCTGATTCGTCTGTTGTTCGATTGACCGAAAGGCATACACCAGAGGAGTCCGGTTACACAACCCACTTTTGAGCACGCTGGCCCACACGCGGCCTTCCTCACAATGTCACTTCCTCCCCCATAGTTGAATTTGTGCGTCAAAGGGGCGCACTGAGCTTCGCCAACAGACCCCATTTTGTTCTCCCCCGTCCCGATGGTGGCCTAAACCCCGTTGATTGCTCCGTTGCTCCCTTGGCCCGGCCTGCCAGCTCTGAAAGCCCGACAATTTTTTCTCGACGTGTATTTGCTCCCACTCTGTAGACCGTACCGGTCCCCCCCCAATGACTAAGCCAGCTGCCTTCTCCTCCCCCGTAGTCTTTTTCGACAGTAAACAGGGAGACGATGTTTTTTCCTCCAGCCTTTTTTAAAAAAAAGTTGACAAATAGACCAAGGCCGGCCGTCTTGGGCCCAGGTGCTTTCCGACCACACGGTTTTTAATTTCCCCACTATGCTCAAGGCATTGGCGATCTCTTTCCGTTCGCTGCCAGTATACCAAAATTTTTTTATTTATTAAGATTGAATGGATCTCTCCCCCTCAGCCTTGATCGACGGCCGCTTTCACTAGAGCGCGGATATATCTATTTCCTCCCTTCCCTGTCTAGGAGATTCGCTTTTATTTATCCCCTAGGAACGTTTCCCCCAGGATTCGTCACCGTCCGACCTTCTAGAAGGCTGAGTCCCTTTGGTTCTTTTCCGAACGGGCCGTCGCCGATGCATGACTTGTGATTTCCTTGCGCGTTTGTGTAGTCTGTCCCACACTGGCAAGACGGCGCTTTGTGCGGGCTTGAAGTCTTACATCCCCCTCGTTCGTCCTCATTACCAGTTGAGTTATGTTCCTTGAAAGTCGGGAAGACACAAGATTAGGGCAGTTTCGGTTTCTTATCAAAACGCCTTAGTTCGTAACCCGCCCCCAGGTTCGACTTCACCCCAGGATGTTCCTCCTTTGAAGTTTCACATTTCACAGTCGGACTGTAGCAAAGTTTTCCCGCCTTTCGACCTGGCGACAAGTTCTCTTTGTTGCGTAGACCGGGTAAGAGGTTAAAACTGTCAAGCTTTCCCCCCCGATTGGATGCTTCCGGGGAGCTCCTTCGTTTTTCCGGTCGGAAACTTGTCTCCTCTTTGACCCCCTCTTCTGGGTTTCTTGTGTTCAAACGTCCAGGCCAAACAGAGACGACGAATGGATGCCACCCAGTTCCTGGAATGTTCGTTTTTAGCCTCGTTGCTATGATTTGCCGTCCGTAAGAGGGGGGATCAGTGGTCCCGAAGGCTCCTCTTTCGCCCCCCTTCTGCTGCAAATGTAACATTGGATGGAAACGGTCCGGTGAGTTCCATACTGAGCCCAGAGAGTCGATCGTCTACCCCCCCAATAAAAATTCCTTTTGCATTGAAGGCACACCCCAAATTGCCCCGTAACATTCCGACTGGAATACCAGCAGCGTTTTCAGCCAATTCTTGTTGTCTCGAAGATCGGACATGCACTTTGCCGCTTACAATTGGCTCCTCTGTAGTCGTACTACGAACAGCGACTTGGAAAGTTTTTCGTGGCCGGGGTTTCACGCGCGACTCCTCCCCTTTATGCACATTTCCTTCATACTTTCAAGCAAAGGCTACTTGATCGTATATGGGCGACTTTCCCCCTCGACCTGCCACCCTTCTGATTATTCTTGATCCCCCCAACGCCCCTTCCGTTCCTGGTACCCGTCAGTCGTGAGCTCCCCCCACTCGGTTCCATGAAGCCTTTGATGACTATGCTTCTCTTACCGGGTCTTCCCGGATTATCGCCACACCTCTTGAACACTGGGACTTGTAGCATAGATGACTAGTGACTGACGAGCGGAAGACCTCTTCCCCGCGTTCTCCTGTTCTTCTCGCTATATTGTCCGACGTTCAAAACTTGAACGAACACCCATCCTCGTAGTAAGCTCGTTTTTTCTGCCTTTTTTCTCTTTCTTCTAGGAGCTCCTCTGGTTCTGCCCCCCCCGTCCCCCGAAATTCACCCTTCCTCCTGGTCCCGGCCCCCTCTTTGTCATCACCGACTCGGTAGAAAAGTCTGAATAGTGCTTAGCGCCAGGTGGTGATGCTAGACGAATGCGTGGTTTGATTCTATGAAAGGTATCTCAGAACAGCTTGTCCCCCAGCATTTTCCTGCGTCAGATCAATCTTCTTTCCGGGCAGGATCGTGCTTCCCATGCTCCCAGAGCCCGGTATCATCCCCTCCATTGCCGTGATCCGATAAACTCCTGGAACACCACCTTTCTCAGGAGGTAAGTTCGCGGATGGTGGACCGGTTGTAGACCTTGCGGTTGGTTTTCCCCGATGGTGCTTTGACCTTGTAATTCCCCTGGCGGTCGCCCCCCCGGAAGTCTCCGCGCATATTCCCCCCCGGTGCCCTGGTCGATGCCGATGTCGGGCGATGAAAGGTTTCGGCGGCCCGGCGCCAAGACGCAATCAATGGTTTCTTCCCACTGCAGATCTGAAAATCTCTCCCAAAGGATAGGTCACACGAACCTCGCGCTCTCTCTTCGACACTTTCATGGGAATAGCCAGTCTTTAGAGGTGCCTTTTTCCGTCCGGAAACCTATGGTTTCTCCCACCCAAAACAGAGTGTCACCGCTTCACGCCCCCCTGTCGGAACCAGACACTTTCCTTTTCCTGTCCCTGATGACGGCTCCGGCCCTTCGGATAATCATCCCTTCTTTCTGAATGAGCATGTCGCACCTCATGCCTTCGATGGCTTTGTCCGAGGTGTGGTGCTGTAGAGGTTGAAGATTATTCCGGGCGGCAGTTACATCCACTCAGCCTTCCCCATGAAGTTAGCTGTTAGCTGCATTATATCCTTCCCTTTCTTCTTCCTAATACTGGTGTTTAGACTTTCATGTTTGAAGTCCCCGGGATAGAAAAGTTTAAGTCCCCCCATTTAGTAGGATGTTTTCAACGTATTATCCCCGGAAAATCTAAAGAATCTCGCCTATTTTCTTCCCCCACCCCAACAAACCCAACCCCAACGATCCAATCTTTTATACTGCCCTCGCTCCAATCCTCTTCGCTCCTGACGGACACTCCCTCCACCCCCCCCCCCCTTTTTTATTGTTCCGCCTACCAACACATGCCTTTGAGTGCTCTTGCATCCCAGTGGTTAGAAGAATAGTTTTCGTTGTAGAACCCCCGAGGGTCTTTCCTTTGACATTTCTTCTTCGGCAACACTTCAATTTTAGCCCCAGTTCTTTTCACCATACGGTATCCCTATCTGAATGAGCGTATAGCTTTTCAGTTTTTTTTGTTTTTGGGGTTTTTGGGGTGGGCTTTTTTTTTTTGCTTTTTTAGATTTTAGAGTGTTTTCTCTCCGCTTTTATGGAACTACCCCCTTCCCCGTAGGGAAGGTTGCCTTCAATAGAAGAAAGTTCCATGTCGCACCTACTCCCTCAACCTCGATTTTACTCCCTTGAGGGTAACCGTCTCTCCCCCCCCCGGACCTGTCACCCCTCCTCCCTTTGCCGATAACATTAGGAAATGACGCAAACACCTGCGCAATCAGATCCTAATTCCGCGGAACCTACTTTTGTGGCCCACCTGATTGATATGCATCATACGAACACGCCCGAGACTGGAGGGTAGAACATGGATGGCATACAGCTTTCACCTCACATTACGGGAAAGCCCTTATGGTCCAGCTTAGCTTCATCTCTGCCTTTCTGGGTTCAAGGAGGGCGGGAGAAGACTAGTATTGCCGGATCTCCAATAAACCCCATGCTCCTGGAGAACCTTTCTGCATCCCTTTCTTTCCAAGGAGATTTCTATCTTCCCCCTTCTTCGTAGACCGAAGGGTTTGAACCCCCTTCCCCGGCACCCCTTCCGGAGTCTTTGCGTCGCGTGATTTCACTACCACAGTTGCTCGAGTAATCCCGTGACGTTAACCTGGCTTGCTACTGGAGCCTCTCTAGCCATTTTCGCCATAATGTTGCCCAACCCCCTCTCTTTGTCCTTTTATTCGAGTCACATACTCACGGGTTTACACCTCGGCCGTGCCATCGCTCAGAATCGAGCGCCTCCCGTCTTATTGAAAGACCAAGTTTCTATACGCGGACCAGGTTTCCGGCAGCGGCACCCCCTGTAGAATAAAGTCCGATTCGTCCCTTTTTATTTTAGGTTGGAATCTATCCTACGGAAAATAACTTTCCTCAGGCCTTTTACCAGCGTTTGGCTTATTTCATTCCCTTTATTCCTTTGGTGTTATTCTCCAACTCTAGAGAATGGTTTCTGTGAGGCCATCCTCTCCCGGTAATTGAGTTAGAGGCAGTCATTTTTTCTTTTTTTTTTCTTCCCGGCAATTCCCCCCCCCTCTATCAAAGTCGTTTTCCTTTTTTATCTGCATGCTTCGTACCACCCTATAAATAATGGTAGTACCTCCTCCCCTTGAGCAACAATCGTTTTGGGGTCACCCTCCCTCTCTCCACTGTCCACCCAGTTCTCTCCTTCTTTGGCATTACTTTTCAAACTTCCTTCATTACCCCAAGATGAATGGGTCGCCCTTCGTTACTGGTAGTGCTTCCCAGAATGTCCGCCAATTTACCCTTATTCGACCCTTAGCGAGTATGTCCCTTTGCTTTTCAGAAGCCCCCTTATCAATTTACGCCCCCCCTGTATTTCTTCCCAGAACCTCCCTTCCTCCTGGTTGCACACAATCCTTTTGTATCTTTTTTTTCCCGTTCCGAGAGGCACTAAATCAATGACCCCAGCGGCGCTTTGATCAAACAGCGTTCTGGAAAAGTTTTCCGCAAGCATGTAACCCCAAACACTCGCCTCTTCGAAGAAAAGGCTACATTATCCACCCTCTAAGAGTTGTTTGGGATCGTTACTCTTCCGGACGAAGTTCCCCCCCCCCCCCAAAAAACCACACAACCCACCCCCCCACATCCCCCCCCCCCCCCCCCCCCTCCCCACCCCCCCCCCCCCACAACCCACCCCCCCCCCCCCCCCACCCCACACACCCCCCCCCCAAACACACACAACACCCACCCCCCCCACCCCCCCCCCACACCCCCACGCGAACGCTGTATCCCTTTCTAGACTTTTTCTTGAACAAACTCTGTTGCTACGTGGTTCTCTTTCACTTCTCCCGGCCCGGCAATCCTGAAGACCTGCAATTTTAATTCCCTTTTTGTCGGCTTCTGCACTGTCGTCCTTTTCTAAATTCTTTCCCCCATTGTTCACGCCCTTATTCATTTCCTTCCGTCGTCAATAATTCTCCTTCCCCAGGACGAAGTCTGTGTTCCGTACGCTTTCCTAACTCCCCACCCATACTCCCCGGCAGTTTTCTTCGGTGTTGGAACACGATTCACCGCTTGCCCCAGGACTGCCTAGCCAGTTCCTACTCCTATTGTAATTTTTTGATACCGACCCTTTTCCTAGGCCCTCTACGATTAATTTTCCCCCTCGATTTAAGAATCCGCTTCGTCTCCCTCTATTCGCCATCCTGAGAGGATATACTTTCCCCCCCCTCCCTAATACGTTCTTTTTTTTGTTGCTCTCGGCCGATTTCTTTTGTACCTCCGTTGACGAACACTTGCCGAGACCCTGCACGGGCTTTCTTATAATTCCTCCCGGCATTCCGTATTGACAGCCGCGTAAACCTGTTGTATTCCCCCTCCCTGGGGCAGGAGCCCCCCTCTCCCCCCCTCTTGAAATTCCCCTATTGCGCCAGCTCTCTGGCAAAGTTTGTCCAGACTCCTTTTCCTGTCCCAAGCCCGGGCCGTCTTTTTTTTTTTATCGTTATTAGTTCGCAACATCGTCGTCCTGTTCTTTATCCAGGATGACCCTCCTCTTTTTCGGAGAGAACGGATGTAAGTTTTTTTTTCGTCCTTCGCTAAAAGTCCTTCGAACTTTAGGCGCTCCCCCTCCCCGATACCCCCCCCTTTCATCTTCCCCTTAGACTTATCATCGTTCAGGTGAGAATTTGCAACAAGGACCCTCGTTTTTCCTTATACGAGACCTTCTTCCTTAGCCTAATTTTACTGGTTCTAGGCCCATCCCTTAATCAGGCTGAAAACTCGTGAAAAATAGATGGGCCTCCAACTTTTTTTCTTCATTTGGTTTTCCTAGTTTTTGTTTAGGCTTTAGGCCCCGGTCATTATTAAAGTCCGCGCGTCCTGCTTCAGGGTTGAAACTCGTCGCTACATGCGAGAAGGTCTTCTCCCACAGGTAGGAAACTTATTGGACTTGTTAATTAGGCTCCCTCTTTGGCATTTTTTTTAGAGTTAAACTGTTGATTCCTCTTTGCTGCAAACCTGTAGACCGA
>Ga0179591_1370484_pt1 | contig 19960 bp, 22 predicted proteins | sample CZOMad2_1_08_16f_FD_182891 | JGI IMG/M metagenome (GOLD analysis project Ga0179591, IMG submission 182891) | Vadose zone soil fungal communities from Angelo Coast Range Reserve, California, USA - CZOMad2_1_08_16fungal (PacBio error correction) | ecosystem: Environmental > Terrestrial > Soil >... | reverse complement strand
CAGAGTCTCGTTTTGTTTTGGAGATCCTAGGTGGATGTGAGGAGAGCGTTTTTTAGTCCCTAGCCATTCTCGGTTCCTTCGGGACGGACTGTTGCCACCCATCCCCTCGACCGTTGCCTGTAAACTGGATAGAATAGCCCACAGAGAAAGGTAATTTTAGATCCCTCCTGCCTGGCTACGCTCTCCTTTCGACGACTTGTGCTGTGACCCCGTTGTTGTCTAAGCGGACTTTCGTTGTCGTTCGTATACTCCCCCCCTCTGTGCGGTGCCCTGTTCCCATGAGGTGGCCCTTACCTTTTTTTTTTTTTCTTTCTATGGCGACCGCGCTTTCTTCACACTTTGTTCTTTCCCTTTCTGCATTTCACCATCACTCCCGCCAGATTGTTTTTCGAGTTTCGTCTTTTGTCTCTTTCGCCGCTTTAGTCGTATGTTCGACCATGACTCGGCGCCTGGCTTCCTTCGGACTTTGAGTTTGCTCTTTGATATCCTTGATTTTAGCGACCCTCGCCTGTCCCTCCCGGATTTGAGCTTCGTATGTCTTGGGGCGATCTGCAGTAAGAATAATCCGTGTTTTTTAGAGCGAGAGTCCCAACCTAGAGCTTTTACCGCGACTCGCATTTAAAACAAGCCGCCTTGCGGGCGCGGATCTTCACGACTTCCGGGACCTTTCCCAGCCCTCCCGTCCGTGACGAAGCTCCCCGCGCCCCCCCATGTTCTTTTTCTCCCATTTCCGGCCATTCGAACACCCTCGGACAAACAGGCGCCCCGCATCGGGCGGCTTTGAGTGCTTTTGTCTTTTTCCCTTCACGACCCAAAATGTTTTTTTGATCTCCACGCTTCCTCGTTGCACAGATCAGGAAAGGCCCCGTACCCCACTTACCGACATCGGGAGGGTTACGACGTGACCACGGCCCCTTTTCCTCTTTTGTGCCGACGACACAGTTCACCTTGCATACGAACGCTTCACCAAATGGCGCCGTCCGGACAAAGTACGGTAGGTCCCTTCATTGGTTGGTCCCTCTCTGCGTCATTCTCGACGCCGCCACGGTCCGTTTTCGCTCCTCCCGTTTTTTCACATTCAGGCAGCCTAAAAGCTTCACAAGTACCTCTTCTTTGGCACATGCCTTAACAGGACGGGCTCTATTACTCCCTCCCCGATCGAGTAGACAAAGAATAGAACCTAGATGGTTTCCTGCCCCACCTGTACTTTACCCGTTTTCATATTCCGCTTTCCCTCACGAACCAGTCTACTAAGATTGCACCGCCCCTAGGCTCCTAATGTCTAACTCCCCGGCGGCAGCGTTTCCTTCTGTACGACATTCTTACACAGTAGCACGCAAGAGAGTTGTTCTGAGCCCAAACCCACTCGAGGCCCCCCTCCCCGTGCGAGGCGGCCCCGCGATCGATTGAGTAAATGAATTGATACTATTTCGGTTTTTTTCTTTCTAGGCGAACCTGCCCGCAGGCGTGGTCCAGAAGTAGATTTACACCCCTTGAAAAGCGAGAGCTCGCTCGGAGAAGGCTCGCCCCCTTGATGTAACACAACGGCCCCAATGTTCAGTCGCAAGCCCATCTTTAGGGATACAGTCCCTTTCCAAGTCGTAAATCTTCGGCGCGGCGAGGCCGTGTTTCTCAAGAGAAAAAATTCGTCAGCCCCTCGTGTCCTTCCCAAAATCGCTTCCCCCGTCATTGCCCAACCATTGACCGGATCCGTTTTCTTAACTAATCTCCTCTTCTCTACCCCAAGCACCCACCATAATCCCGGAGAGGCTTTATGTTCTTTTTCCCCTAACCATTGTCGCGCGATCCTCGCACGTTGAAAGCTTTCTTCCGCTCTTAACTACCCCTTCTCCCACCTTCTCCGGACTCGGGGAAAGAGATTTTAGGGCTTTTCCCTTTTCCGGCTTGCAGCGGGATCAAAAAAATACCCCTGCCCTCTCCCCGAGGCTTTTCAGCCTTATGTTTGTTCATCTCCCTCCATCTTAAGTAGAGAGGGAGGTTTAGATATGCCCTGGTTTAGACAGTCTGATCTGCAACGAGCACCACGTCAGCAACGAGCTCAAATTTTGCTGTCCTCTAACCGTTTTAGAGATGAGATGGAAATCTGGTAGCTACCTTCAACGCGACACCTCATTGACAATGCGCTCCCGATTATCCCTTGCCACTCACTCCCTTGGATTTTCATCTTCAAGAAGAATATAGTGGCACACTCACCCGGTTCTCCGCCTAGTGTCAGCCGGCGCCCTTAGGCTGAAGTCTCCCTCTCATCTGCGCGGCAGGGGAAAGCCAACATACACCTCCTCCACCCTCTGCCCTTCAATTCGGCCCAGCGATCCCCCTAAGCATGGCACCGGTTTCCCGCGGGTCTTTTTGAATCCCCGCTGTTAACCAGAGTGTGATGGTGTGGAGGAAGCCATTCGTTTTTTTTTCACTTTGTCGTTTTTTTCCGTCGGTGGATGAGGGGGAGCTTGACCCCCTCCCTTGTCTTTGGTTTCTTGCCTGTATTTTTTCTGTAAGTGACGGAGATCTTGGTCTATGCCCGGTCGGTGATTGTCAGTTTCATACTGGCCCGTCTCCCTTTTCGATCGATTGCGCACCCGTCGAGACCAGCTGCTGAGGATTAGGTAACGTATTGCCCCTTTCAGTCCGTGTGACTTCTTTTCCCGGCCCGCTGGCGTTGCACGAAACTTCCTTGTTTCTTAGTGCTCTTCAGTGGTTCAATTGGAAGGTCCTCTCGAGCGTATAACCTTTGACCCAGGGGACCCCTTTGGTAGTTCCTACCCTCCTTCCGATTTAAATTCCTCTTGGTGCCTACTATTTAATATCCGCCGAAGCCACCATCCCCCCGAGAACTTTTTTTCCAATTGGTTTTCCTAATTCCTTTTCTTTTTCCGGGATTTTTTCCTCCCCGTCATCCCCTCCCGCTGATGAAGAATTCCTAGGTATACTCTGGTTGAATGGTTGCCCGTCCTTTTTCCAGCTGGTTTTCAGAATTCCCGTGATTGCGACGATTTTCTTTCAAGAGAGGTCCGAATGATCTTTGGTATCTGCCTTAGGTTTGTCTTTTTCCTTCGTCTATGGAGACAGTTCGTGTGACCGGATGATTTTCCCTACCTGCACGTTTGCGACCCTGCCCTCTAATTCTTCGTTGAGAAGTACAAAATACGATCGTTGTTTGATCGGAATCCTTTCAAACGATAGTCGAGTTCATCCGGAGCCCTTTTTGTTTTTTCTAGGAAGAGTCTTTTTTCCCTGTAGTACTTGGGCGGCCTCGATTTAAGTGTAGCTTATTGACCAGTTGGGACAGTAGCGACGTACTGTTTTAAGCAACAGGTCCAAATTACGTCATTTTGATTTCGTTTCTTGGCTTAGTCATCGTGATCTGTTTTGTTGCTCAACAATTTCTCTCTCACCCTCTTGGCCTTTTTCGCAGAGCTAGCCTCCTTTTTCCTCCCTAATTTTTTTGAGTTGGCTGAGCTCGAACTTTCGCACTTTGCTCCCGGTTTCTCTCTAAAATTTCGTCACAAACGAGTTATCCCGATGATTAAGCAAGACCCTTCCCCCCCAGTGACTTTTCGGTGGTTTTTTTGGGTGACACTGTCTTCCGCACTTCTTTCTAAACTGGGCAGACTATAATCGAGTGTTTCCCGTCTTTCTTTAACTTTTTTCCCTTCAATTAGTTTTTGCATCCATGGCTTCCGTCTGAAATCGTCACTCAGTACTTTCTCCCCGCGACAAGCTGAATCCTCCCTCTCTTATCTTTGTATTCTTCCACGAGATTAGTTCGAAAGTCGTGGCTGCCGTCTCCCTCCGCTAATCTTTAAGTAACTAGGACGGTCCCACCCTCCCCCCCTAAAGCTTTTCTCATTAGTCTCTGTTTCTCTCGCCCCCCCCCCCTCTTTTCTCAAGCGATTGGACGCGTAAGAACGTGTCTCCACTTTCCCACGTCCCCTTGACGGCTATGTCTTTAGCGCGATGGGATTCCCCCTTTCCTCCCAAATCCCCTACGCAAGCCCTCCTCTCATACTCAAAGTTCTCCCCGACCTTTTCAGGGCCTCTGTGGATCTTAGAAAGAACATCTTCTGCTCATTCCCAAGAGGGCCTTTTTTCCATAGCTGTAGTTATGACTTTTGCCCAACCTTTTTCTTCCCGAACGTCTTATGAGCAAAAATTCCGGCTCCATTACAATCCCCCCACCCCATCCAGTTGTTCCCTTACTACCTCTATAGTTTCTCACACTGCACTAGACTTTGAAAGATGTTCCTTTTTCGACACCCGAATCACTGGTCCTAAGCCTTCGCAAGATGACCCGAACGGCGACCATAGTCATTTCTTTTTTTAACAGAAAGAACTCAGGATCCCTTTTTCGTCCGCAAACAATAAGCCTACACCTTGATGCCTTCGGCGCCGTACCCCCTCCGTCCCCATATGCCCTCTCTCCCCCCGTACGCCCCCTTAAAAGAATGCAGGACGTCATCCACTCACCCCCAAACACTCCATTTTTTACCCCCCCCCCTTTTCCCCCCCCATTTTAAACCCTCAGTTCACCAATTCCTGCAGACGGGTCCCGCTAATCCGCTCGGCCTGATTGGGTAGTTTTAGAGGTTCCCATTCGTCGGGGCGTTTTTTTGTTTCCGCAGTGATATGTTTGAGTTTCTTGCCCTTCCGGCTCCCGTCCCTTGCGCGTCTTTAGATCCATGGTTTCGGGTGCAACTATAGGTTTTTGAAGATTTTTTTCCCACGAGGCTCCCAGCCGGGTCTTGAAGGCTGGCGAGCTTGATCGGCATGGTCTATTCCGTGTGCGATTTAGGTGCTCGGTAAGCGAGTGTTTGAATCATCTGACCCCTTTTTCTTGTTTTTGACGCGCAAGTTGACTCCATTTGCTGCACTTTTTTGCGCGTGCCTTTGTCTTATTCCTCCCCCCCCATTAATAGTCTCCTCTCTGCAGAATGACAGAAGGTGAGGAGATAATTTAGTCAGAAGCTAAGGCTCCCTTGCTTATAATGGCCCGTTCCGTTTTTTCTGGTGCTTGTGTTTTAAGAATCCTCTCCTTCACCTGCGAGGTGAGTTCCAATCGTACGTCGTTTATCCCATCTTTAGTTCTCCCCGGAGAACAAGGTTTTTTTGCTCTGATCCCGCAGAATTTTACCTTTGTTTGGTCTCTGCATTCACTTTTATTGTCTGGTAGGGGAGATATTTTTGCGCATTTTTCTTGTCGTATCAAAGGCTCTTTTGTTGTCAATTGTCTGAAGGTTTTGGTTATGGCTTTTAGTTGTGTTCTTGGCAATAGCTTCATGGTGGATTGCCCACCCAAAGTTAGCCTGCTGAGTTAGAATAGCCTCAGGAACCCTTTCACTCCCCCCCTATTCCGTTGTGGTGTCGCCGGAAGCTTGGAGTTGTTCCATCTCGTCAGCTGTCCCTCTGATGCCGATCTCGTGTTCTTCGGTGAACTCTCCTGTTTTCAACTTATTTTCCCTTTGGATTGTATAGAGAGAGAAGCAGGGGCGACTCTATTGACGCTCGTATAGGATTCAATATAGGAAGGGTAGGTGTTGGCGATTTTGCTTGTGACGCCCTCCCCTCGTCGCAGTTTCTCGGAGGAGTCTGCCTCTCCTGACGCAGACGCTGTCAGTCGATCATGGATGATGTCCGACTGCGAGATGTGCTGGACATTTCTGCATCAGCTCTTCGAGTCTTCCTGCGCTTAAGCGATTTTTCAGGGAAAGGGCCTATGGTCTTTGACCGCGGCGATTTTGTCCTTCTTTTTTTTCCCCCTACTAGTTGTTCTTTGGCGACCCTGCCTCCATTTATCCCATAAGAAAAGGTGAGTTTCTTCCTTGGAATGTGCAATTTTTTTTGCTCTGCAAGACGAAGGTTGTCGGTCTGTCTCCCTGTTCCTTTTCATTTAATCTCCCCCCACCCAATGGTTTTAATAGGATGCTACCCGCCCAGGTTTTTTATACGCTCTCTTCAGAACGTTTGCGTCGTTCAGCAGTTTTTCTTCGTCCCCGCGGAAATTTAAGAGTAACGCCACCCCCCCTCGTCTGGTGTTTTAAGAGAGGCCAGTCCCTTCGATCGGTAAGAAAGGTCGCCTCGGTATTTCGCCACTTTTTTCTTTCCGGGACCCTTTTCCCCCCCAAAACGCATGAAAGAAAGTGATATGCTTGTTCTGTGTCGATTTCTTTTCTTAGTATTTTTTTCCTTAATTTTGAAGAAGTATAGGCTCTTGGCGATTTCCTCGTACGAGTATAATGATCCCTCAGTAGGAATTAGAGAATCGGCGCTTCTTGGTTTTTTCGAGAGTTCGGGACTATATGTTGTGCTCTCTACTTTCTCCAATATTGTCTGTTGAGAGAGCTCTGACCAAACACCTACTATCTACAAGAAGAACTCGTCCTTCCCCTCCCCCCTCTACCACTTTTTGCCCTCTTTTGCTGGGCCTAAGATATGAAGGTTCTTGGGCCCTTTGCATTGCCCTATCTTCCCTCCGCGAAGTTAAAAGAGACTACTTTTCACCCAGTAAGTCAACTCTTTGATACACCTCTTAGTCACTTTTTCGATGGATCGGTTAGGGTATAGCGTGATTTGGTTATTTGCTAACGCCCCTGAACCAAATGTTTTATCGCCACCAGACAGGCGCCTGTTCGGTGATTTTTTCCATGTCCTCCCTTCTCGTACCAAAGTACGCAGTCCGTTATTGGCGACGCGTAACGTCCTCTTGGCTCCCTCCCGAACCCCGGCCGTCTCTCCGCACGCTTCTCCCATGAGAGCGAGAGTCACCGGTTTGCGCGACTTCCCCTAGGCTGGGGGTATTTACTTCTTCCCTTTTTCTGAGCATTAAAACGGCGTTTCTCCTCCCTCCTTTTCCGTACGGCTTCAGAACCCCCCTCTTTTAACTAGAATGGGATTCCCCTTCCCTAACTTCCATGATGCTCTATGGCCCACTCCCCCCCGGGCTTCCGACTCGAGCACGCAGTTTTTCCTGATTTCTCATTTTCCCACCGACAATTCGTTCGACCTCAAGCCCCACTTTGAAACGTGTACAAGCCCCCATGTTAGCAAAATTCATTCTCATATACTTTCCTCTGAAAGGCGATTATTCTTCCCTCTTCACGTTGATCGGCAAAGCGTCCCCCCAAGCTACGAGTTGCTTCTTGCCAGTTACCCTCCTAACTCCTCCATCCTCAAAGACCCCGGAGCTCTTTCCCTCGAGTCCCTCGAGTGCCCTCCCAGTCGACCTCCAGAATGTGGTCAGCCCCGTCGGACCTCGCCGTCCCAGGAGACAGTTTGAAACTCCGGGCCCCTCTTCACGTTTTTTCCTCTCTCTCTGACCTTCCCCTTCTTCCCGTGAACATGGCCCCCACGCCACTCGTCTATGCTTCGTCCACCCCTCAAACTTCCCCCTGGTAGCAGTTACTGTACAAATTCCTGATTCCTCCGGTTTGTTGCGTGGCTCATAGCCACATTGGTCCTCTGAAGCTTTTTCCCACTTACTCCGTAAGCAAATAGAACAGGATCATTGACCCCCCCCCAACCAGACCGAGCCGTGTTTTATTTTTCCCTTCCATTGGCGAGCAATCTGCGCCCACCCCCATGCAAAGTCCCCCTCTCCTCCAAGAGTTACGTGAGAAGGACAAAAGTGCATCTACATCGCGCCAAGAAGAACTCCTTGTGTGACCGTTCGAACTCCTCTCATTCTACAACCGGAGCCTTGACGAGGGGAAATAGAAAGTCTCGTTCCCTTACTCTTCTTCCCACCCCAAATATAACGGACTTGTTAATGACCGTGATACTCCTTCGTCTCCCCCCTTCTCTCCGAAACTTATGGAGCTTAGGACGTCTCGTCTAGAGGTTCATCATGGGGAGAGTACATCCTCGAACGGCCTTTTTTGATCCCCCCGTCAGCCAATGTAGCAAGGAGAAAGTGACCCTGTCCTCTCTTAGACGGACCCTGTCTATCACCGAGCACCCCCCTCTTTAATTTTCCTACTTCAAAAGGCTAAATCCTCGGATGTCCCCCTTCACTCCCATTCCCGCGATATTCTTTCCTTCACCTACGCATTGGCCACACCCCCCCCCCTTTCTCATTTCGCTCCTTCGAGAGAGGACTCGGGATCCCTCATATCCCTAATTCGGCGGGAATCACCGGAAACCTAACGTCCTCCTCCTCCTTTCCGGCACAAAAAGTCCCCCTCCTGCAGATTCCCTTTCCTTCCTCTGAGCCTAGTTTTGGGTGTCAACGCTTTGTTTCTTTTTTACTCATCCGTTTCCCCCCCAAAGAGGGCTTTTTGGTGGGATTCTCACGATTTTGTCGCCGTGATGGGTTTTTCTTGGCGGGTAGAGTATTCCCCGCTCCCTTTGAGGGGTCTTTTTACCTTGAAATTTTGGAAGCCGTTGATTCGCTTGATTGAGGTGTGAGTTACGGGGGAGTATTCAAGGGCGCTCTTTGCTGAGTTTTGATGGACCCTTTCCAATTCTCCTTCCCTCCTCGTCTAATATTTTCCCCCATTTCTTTGGCCCATTTCTTCCTGTCCTCTCCACTAATGAACCAATCAAATTCCGGATCTTTTTTTAGCTCTCCTCCTACGCTTATTTCTTAAACTCCTTCTTGACCCTTTTTGCTTCAGTTTGTCTTTTTTTTTTGTACTTAAATTGGGCGGACGCGCGAAAGTCCCCTTTCTCCTTTCTTCTTTGTTTTCCAATTGCGCGGCTTCACCCCTCTTGTGTTGCGCATGAGCTCCTTTTGGGCGTTGCCCCCCCTCGTTAAACATAACTCGCGAACCCCGGTCGGTTTCTTCATTTTTTCGCCTGCCATTCTGTTTGTCCTTTCTCTTGTGGTCTGTCACATGATCGCTTCTTCCAGAGCCCCCTATTTTCTTCAAATGCGTGGTTGAAACAGTTTAAGCTAGTGCTTACTTTCCCATGTTTTTGCACATCGGTTTGTTTCTCTATCCAGTCTGGGGAATGATACTCATATGCTTTATTGGAGCTGTTAGTCGTCCTTCTCACAAGATTGAGGAGTAGTCGGAATTCCTGCCCCCATGCCCGACTTTCCGACGCCCCCCCCATTCCGAGGGTTTTTCTCTTTCCCAAACTGCTCCGCTTTTTTGGCTTTTTATTTCTCGTTTCCTCGATAGTCTCCCCCCTACCCCCTTTTCAGAAGTTTTTCCCTTTTCCCTCTGGGCCTGAACCTTATGGGATGTAACGACCAGTCCGTTGCTATTTTTATTCCTCCTTTTTTTCCTTTCTCTCTTGCCTCCTTATGTCCTGCTCCGTACCCGGTTGTCCACTCCCCCCTGAACTACCCTTCAATTTAGTCTTGGTCGTCTCATCAGATTTTTGAGTTTGGGAAGCAAATTTTTCTCTCCCCGTCTGTGAGCCCAAGTTGTTCCGTCTTGAGATTCCAGCCTTTTACATCCTCTTTGGTGTTGTTGTCTTTCAGATTTTGACTCCTCTGCGCCTTGTCCTCCCCTTGTTTCGATGAATAAAATTTTTCTTCCCCACCCCCCCTATTTCTCCCCCGAGATCTCCCCGCCAATAAGCAAACCGTGATTTCTTTCTTTTACCCTGCCCTTCGAGACTGACATGAACGCCTCGAGTATGAACCTCCCACGTCGTCGTTCCAAACTCCCTCCTGCCGTTCTTTTTTTACACCCTCTTCCCTCCCCTGTTACGTCTGAAATTGATTCTAAAAGTTCGAAACGATTAAGACTCCCCTCCTCCCCCCCCCTTCCTATTCTCTTGGTTACTTCTCCACGATATTCATGAGTCTACTTCGTTCGGAAGTAATCTCCTCCTCCTCGAATCTTTTTTCTCGTAACTCTCTGAGAAACCTCAAACCCCACTCTATTGTATCATTCGTCTTTTCTTTCCCTTTAGCCTTCTCTCTGCACGGAGAGTCCCCGTTGAGTGTATCTTCCCCCCGCCGTATGCATCCCCCTCGGTCTAGGAATCCTCGTTCTCTTTCGTCCCCCTGGCGCCCCCAATATTTTCCCATCATCCTACGAAACAGATTTGCTCCTACGACCATTTTTCCTTTTTATTTTCCTTTTTTTTCCTCGTTGCAATCCCCACGATATTGCTGAGTCAGGCCCAAGAGGAAAATTTTCTCACCTTCTCTTTCCCTCCTTTGTCCCTGTCTTCACTTATGCGACCAAATTTAAAAAAGTCTAAACTTCAGTCCCCCCCCCCACCACTTCATCCCGTAGTAGATTTCGTCGTTGCAGACCCAACCCCCTCCACTCGGTTGGATTGAAGAGTTGTCAAGATCGTGAAATACTCCCCTCAATGTTTCGCCTCCCTCCCCGGGCCCCCTTGACTTTCTACTCGAATGCATCTTCCTGTCCTCCTACTTCCCGAACCCTTCTTCCCCCTCTTCTTCTCCTGAAGTAAGCACCACCCTCAAGATCCCAAACCCCCCCCCCCCCCCGGCTTCACTCTCCCGTGAGGTCATTGCCTCTCCTAGCTCGGACGCCGTCCCCTCCCTTCTCCGTCGTTTCCCACCCCCCCCCCCCTCCTCCCTCTTGGGTTTTCAGTATTCTTAACCAAAAACCTTTTAAAAAAATCCTTCTCTGATTCGAAGAAGCCTTGTCCTTTCTTTTGTTCTATTGCAGAAGTAGTAGGTTTCGGTTCCCCTCCCCTGGCGCAGATTGTCTTTGTTCTCTTTCTCCTCTGGTAGTTTCCCCCTTCTTCTAAGACGGTTTTTTTCCGTTGGAGGGGATAGTCGGCTTTCCTTCCTCCCTCCGAGGTTCGTGAAGTTACTTTACGTTCGAGAAGGGACTCTCCGTGGAAGGAGTCTTTCTCTTTTATCTTCTCCCATGGTGCCCATGTCTTTTTCTTCTTTCGCTTGCGCGCAAGGGTGAGACATGTGCGCTGTGCGTTCCCCTTTGCTCCCCCTCTTTAGCTCCCCTTGCAGCGATACTGGATACATCTTCCATTTGGATTTGATTGAGAGCGTCATGAGAAGCGTCGCTAGTTTTGTAATGACCAGGAAGGGTTGATGGGGATCCATCTCCTCTCCCCTCTCCTTTTTCCCCCCGGCTCGTGACTCAGACCGGTTTCTAATTCGGTCTATTTTCGACTTACTAACAATTTCTTCTTTCGTTTTTATCCTCTCCCTCATGGTGGCAGGGGAGCTACCCCTTTCCCCTTTTTTCTTGCTCTTGTAGTTTGCTAATCCCTTGCGCGACGCAGCCTTTTCGGACTACGTTCCCCTTCCGATGTTCTTGTTCCAATTTAGACGTCCGGCTCTTTCCGTTAGTTGGCGTCATGTCGATCTCCTAGTTTTTTTCTCTGACCCGCTCCCCTGCTTCTGAGTACGTTAAGGACATTTCCTTCCCCCCCCCCAATTGCCTTTTTCGTGGCAGGACGAGGTGTAATTTGTTTTCCATGTTCCAGATAGAGAAGATTCCCGATACCTCTTTCCTCTTTTGCATCCCCGTTGGGAAATTCATGGAATGGCTTTGCATAGTTTTCCGGTCTCTCTTTTCGCGACAAGCACTAGTTTTCTATTTTTATTGACCTTAGACCTAGGACTAGAAGAGAAGGCCTTTCGAGTCCTGTCTCTTTCTGTTCCTCGAGAATAGTAGCTTCGCTTCTTGAGCGAGACCTGTTTCTACGCTGGCCTTACCGCCTTTGCTTTTTCGACCGATTTTGCTCTTCTAACGAGATGTGTGCTTTTTTTCAACCCCCCATGGTTCACTCTCGCTGGTTTTTGCGTTTCTTACTGTCTAGAGTTCCGTTGACAAGGTACAGAGGGTATGTGCATCCCCCTGCGCCCCACTTGATTTTCGGTGCGTTTATCACGAGCGGGTTCTTATGTTCAGTGCCCGTTTTTCTGGCTTTAATCCCCTGTCCTGGTTAGAGGGATATGTTCAACTGACGCGTTCCTCTCCTTTTGCGCCTCCCCTCCATCTAATCTCCCCACCAGTCTTAGCGGTCTATTTCCTCCTTTCGCCATGTGGGGCTCTGTAGAAGGACTTCGGACTGGAGAGCCAGTTTTTTTTTCTTGTCCTCTGGAATGTGCCGTTGTATCGTCGGAACATTTCGGTTCCCTTTTTCCTCGAGGTGCTTTTCCCCTATGCTTTTCCTCCAGAGCCGTTTGGCAATTTCACCCCCCCCTTTTTTTTTTCCCGCTAACAACCACCCCCACTCACTCCCGATCACTGAAATTGATCCTCGTTCTCTTGTTGCCCTCTTGTGTCGATTTTTTTAAACTTTGTGCGAAACTGTAATCTTAGCGGTTTATCTTTTCTCGATCCCGATGGAGATGAAGTATTTATCCCCCTGCTCAATCCTCCTCTTTCTTGGTTCCTAGTTTAGATCTTCGTTTTCCCTTTTTTTGGCCCTCTTTCCTCTCTTTTTCCTCCTCTCCTTTGGTATTATCGTCTCTTCAACCCCTCAGATCACACGCCCTCAAGCTTCCTCCGCTCCAAGCTGATGGGAGACGATTAAGACAGGATTTCTCCTTACAGCGCTTCCCCGATCTCAGGCCCTTCGAAGTTATGTGTGAAAAGTTAACGCTTCCCCCTCCGGTCCTCACCCCTCCGAGCACTCGACACCGTATCTTGGGGTCCTTGCGTTCTTTTTTTATGGACTTAACGGCGACCAAACTTTTTTAATTCCCCGTCAGCCGCCGGTCGGCCTATCTTTTCCGTTCAACGGCAGACAATGCGTAAAACACCTTCCCCGACATTTATGGAAGTACGTACAGAATTACCCCCCTGCAACCTTCCTAGTTTATAACGACGACCCCCCCCCCCTCGCTCTCCCCTCCAGCGAGTTCTTCTCCCTTCCGACGACCTTCAACATTTAGGTCCTTCGCTCCGATAAAATATTCTGATGCGTGGGAGATTCATCCCTTCCAGTTTCTCCTCTCCTCCCCCCCGCCCTTTTTCTCAGTAAGGTGCATTTTCCCGGCGCCGTGACCCCAACGCGAACCCTTACGGTTGCCTCCCTTTTTCCTCCAAGGAGTTCTGTACCTCCACTCGTGTTTATAATTTCGGTCCACTTCCTGAGACTGGGTCAGACCGCCCCTTTTTCCCACTTCCCACACATGATTCGTGATTTTTTACGACCCCGCTATTTTTCATTGTGATCACCATTCCCCTGCAACATCTAGAATTTATAATTAGAAATCCCCCCTGTACCCTTCATCGTTTAGTAAAGATCGCTCACCTCCCCTGATCCACCCCCAGCTTACTCTTTTTGAGACTTCCCCTAAATCCCTCTCGGTAAAAGGAAGTGTCTCCCTTCCTCCCTGATTGCAGCTAAGAACGTTCTACTTTCCCTGTACGTGTTACTAGATAAGTTTCTCCCACCTGTCCCTCCTCATTTTCCCCTAATCCGATGTTCAACAGATTTCATGCGCTCTATTTCGCTTCCTTCTCCTCGCACATGATGTCCCCACCACCGGATTTTAATAGGGAGACCCCTCCAACCTTTCCCCTTGGTAGTATTTCCTCAGTAGGATTTTTGGGGACCTCGGTCTGTGACATTCTTCCCCCCCGGGCTGAGCCAGAATGGGCCCACGGCCCTCCCCCCACTCCCCCCCCTCCATCGCCCCCCCCCCCGTAATATTGAGTCAGGCGCCTTCCGTGGTCGTTACCCCCTCCCCCATCATCCTTTGCAGCCCCCCCAAAAGGAACCAAGATCGATATCTCCCCCCCCCCCTGTTTTTTTTTTAGCTTAGCAAAGCCCATTGATGCTCTCCTCTGAAACGACTGCCGATTTCTCGAACTCCTCCAATTCCAAACTTTTATCAATTCTTAGGGAAAGAACTTACCGGGAAGAGGATCGGATTCTTTATCCACCCCCATCACTTCCCTGGTATTTTTTTTTTAACTCTGGAGCCTCCTTTTCTTCTGTACTTCTCCCATCACGCAAACCGGAAGCGAGCTGGAGCGATTCATTTTGTCTTACTCCGACCTTCACCGAGCAAGGAAAGAAAATGAGCTCAACCTTTGCTTTTTCGGCGTAGTCTCTATGATGCGCATTTTTTCCCCCATATGGATAACTCCCGATCCACTTTTATCCTTTCCCTATCGATGTCGTGCTCCCCTTCTTCCTCCCGTCCCCTTAGCGGTAGAGTCTAAGAAAAGACACGATTTTTCCCCCCCCCCCCGACCCCCCCCCCCCCCCCCTTTGATATTTTCGCTCTGCGTGCGTAGGAGACAGATCTCCTCTCCGCGCCTTCCCTCTTCCCCGGTTTCCCCCACCTTCCGCCTTTCATGGCCATCGTGAAACAAGCCCGGGAAGCGCTTCGACCTTTCCCTTTTACAAGTCAAGTCCGTTTTTTTGATTTGGTGAGAAGACCTTTTTTTCCCAGCGTCCTGATTTCCCGTCCCCTCCGTTCTTGGAATTGGCTTGCGGCAGGAGGTTTCAGTCTTAGCCCTCTTCGGCCTCCTTTGCTTAGCGGGGGGATGTTGAGGACGGTCATTTTCTGATCTTCCTTATTTTGTGTGCCCGTTTCCTTCAGTCCTTCTAATGGTCTATGAGATTCTTTTTTGACTTCGGCGCCCCCCCTTTATTCGTCATCTCCCTCGATGCCTATTAAAACTTCCGTGAGTTTTCGTTCTTCAATAATCGATGTAGTCGTTTGACTCCGACCACTGAGGACCTTTTCCCTTTGCTTTTCCCGGTGTGTAAATGGAGGCACTTAAGCGTCCCACTTTTTTCTTCCCTTTCCGCCTGTGGTTCTACCCAGCGATTTTCAAAATTCAGCTGGTTTCTTACGCTCCATATCTCGGTTGCGTGTCCCGCCCGCGCTTCCCCCCCCCTAAAATTTCACAAGGTCGGACCCAAGGGTTTCGTACTGACCTTTCTGTTTTAAGGTATTGGGGACATGGCTCCATTCTCCCCGGCTGCGAACTCGCAGGTTTTCTCCCCTTCCTTTCTGGTGGAAAGGTTCCGACCATCCTGGGCGCTCCCTCTTGCGCACCCGCCGGGCTCCGAGAGCACCGAGGAAGCTCTGCTTTAGTTGGTTTCTTGTCTCCTTCTCTTGATTCAAAATCGCCGACCTGGAGTCTTTCCTCCACTTCAAGACTGGGAGACCCTTTCCTCCGGTGTGACTCCCCCCTCCCCCTCTTCTTGAGATTAATCTTTCTCCTTCGATAGTAGACCCCGACCCTTGCCTTCGTCATTCTTTTTTTTCAGTCTCCCCTTCCCGGATGGGTTTCCCGAAGAGTTGATTATTCCTCGATCAGGTTCTTCCTTTCCTTCTCTTCTTCCCTTCTATTCCGTTTGTACCTGACGACCCACGAAACACCGTAACTTTTGTAGTTATTCTCATAAGTGATGTAGGGAAGAAACCTTCCCCCGCTTTCTCCCCCTTCCTGGAAGCCCCGCCCAGAGATATATCTTTTCTTCCCTTCCTTCCTCGTTGTTTATCTCTCTTTTTTTACTTCTCCCACTCCGCTTTGCGATCTATTTTCTTCCACCCCCCCCTGCCACAGTTCAGGCGCAACTATCCACCACTTTTCACTTTCATGCTTACAACCTTTCCCCTGGCGCGAATGATTTAATGGAAATAGAATGCCCTTTCAGTAGCCTTTTTTCCCGCCTTGGGACCGCCCCTGCCCGTGAATCTCGCCAAGAGGCTCCTGTCTCATTCTCCCTCTTCGGAATATCTTTAGGCTAACATCAAGGAGAATCAATACTTACGGCCTCGTTGTATTCTTTCCCTCCTGCGAATTGAGTTTCCTGACCCTTTGTCTTTGACTTCCCCCCTGTCGCCCTATCCTCCCCGCTTAACTTCTTCCCTTGACAAACCCTGAAACCCCAGATCGTAATCGTTCTATTTCGCTCTCCGTCTCTGCGCCGACAGATGGTTCGTACGACATCTATTCTGCCCTACCCTCCCCTCTTTCTAGTTTCTTTCCATCAGTTCTGGGAAATTGTTACACGCGACAGGCCTAATTTCTGACGAAAGGATTGCCCGAAGTTATGGTTATATGTTCTTCTTCGGTCCACGCAAACTTTTCTTATGTACTTTCAACAAAGCGGCTCAGCCCCCCCGTTGTCTTATTGCCCTCCACCGGATTAACTGTTTCCCCTTTCCTCTGCGAGCGTTCGCCCCCCTTTCCCCCCCCCCCCTAAGTTAGCAACAAACCAAAATCCAGTTTCGTTACCCTCTTTCAATGACTTTCTTCTTTGCGCTCTACACAAGAAAATCGGAATCAGAGTTGGACTCTCGTTCCCACCGATGGTGCAGAATTCGCAAATTACTCTTCATTTTTTTGCCCTGGATCCCAAGACCCAGCAATCTTTTTCTCAACTAGCCCTTTTTCCCCCACTTTCAATATTCCTCACATCACGAGAGCTGTAAGTCTAACCATACGCCAGCTCCCTCGAAAGACCTGTACCCAGACGGCACGGAGGATCTACTCCAACCCCCAAGCGCAGTTTCAAATCTTTTCCCCAAACAACCCGAGGTAAAAATGTCCTGCCCACTATGTATTGCGCAGCCGCTATTTGGTTGGGTATGGCCTTTTCCTTAGGGGGAGGGAGGTCCCCTTTTTTCGCCCCCCCCCCCCTCCGCTTCGAGGATATTCTACTCCGCTCCCCAGGCCGCTCTAAATGGCTTAGTTGGGGGTTTACACTGGGATAGGTGCGTATCTGAGCTGAAGATCATCATCCGGGCGTGCGGTTTTGCGTCGGAATAGATTCCTTGGTCCGCGCTTGGTCGTTCTTTCTTCCTGACCTCGGACTGAGCAGTCTCAAGGGGCATAGCCATGTGCCTGACATTGGTACTCGGGACGTCTCGCATTAGCGCAAAATCGCCGAGGCTCTCTCCTGTTTATTTCCTATTCCCAGTTTCTTTCGCCCCCCCCTTCATTCTTTCTCATGGGAGTTGGCGGGGCTGTCTGATCCCCCTGATTCTACTCAGGAGATTCGACGGCCCTCTTTCTGTCCATAATTGAACTGCCGGTCGATTTTTCAGGCGTCACATCATGTCTTTTTTCGCTGATCGCGCCGCGATGGTTGCTCGAACATCCAGTTGGTTGCCGCTTGTTGGGTGGGTTGCTATATTTTTTCGCGCTGTTCGGTAGACTCCCCAAAGGAATTCTTTATTTTTTTTTTTTTTGCGTTGTCAATCGATGCGCTCTGTTGAATTTGGAGTAATTTTCCGCTTTGAAGTTTTGGTTGGCAGTGGCCCCCCACGAGAGGATCAGCGCGAATTCCATTTCCTTTTTAACTGCATCCCCAAGCGGGGGCGGGGGCTGGGGGGGGTTGGCGGGGGGGGGCGGGTTGCCTTAGTATGGAGCTGTGTCCCCCTGGACATCTGGGTAATTAGAGAGCCGCCCGCTGTCCTTCATTGAGCCGTGACCCAATCTTTGACGGCTGTCTCTGGCTTGCAGAAACGCCCATCGGAGTCCTTTTTTCATTTCGAACGGAGGGGCGTTATTTGAACGGTAATTTCTATTTTTTCCCGTCCGCCGGCCCATAACTCGTAGCGTTGGTACGCCCCCAAATCTTTGAGCGCCTGGTATTTGAGAAGTTCTTAGCAGTCCCGATGTCCGATGGGAGACATGCGCTCGTGATGGCCTGTTTGACACTTCAGTATCTTTGTCTTCCTCGTACGGTGAGTTGTCTTTTTACCAGGAAGCTTATGCGAGCTCTCGATCTAGGCTTGTCTCTCTCGTTGGCTGTTGCCGTCGAGACCGGTCCCAATTACCCCCAGTCGAGTGTCTTTTTCCCCCTTCAATGTTTGGCCCCGGGAGAGTACAGTTTTGTGGAAGCCAATTAAGACAGCAAACAGACTGATCTTCATTCTTTCCCGATAGCTTTGTCCGGGCTCTTGCTTAGGGAATTGGCGAGAGAAGGGTTATTATCAAGGCTTCAGTGTAAAATCAAATCTTTTTCCTTTTACCTGCCCAGGCGGTCCCGTTCCCCAGTGCACGACCTGTGCGTTCACCCAGTTAAGGGTTTCTCCTTAACAAGCAGCCAGTCCCAGATGCTCTTCATTTGTTTCTTTAGCCGGTTGACGAGGTCGACCAAACTCCCTGCCCTTTAGCCCGTCTGCCTCCCATGACCCCTTCCTTGGATTCGCATTCTGCGTCTGGTTTCTCTTCGCGTCGATCTTCTGTGGGAATATATATCATACCTCCTCCGTTTGTTTTATTATGACCCCCCCTCCTCTCGACCTTCCTCTACGACCAATCTCTCGGCTTCTGGGCGCGATATCACCGGGGGATCATTTCCTGAACGTCGCGCCTCAGCTACCCTTGCGCCTGTTCGACCCTTACGGGCAGAGACCCCTCGCAACCAGGCCCACTTTGCTTGCTCGCGTGATGTGGTTCGCAACCTTTTGACCCCATCGCACGCCGCAGCGCGTGTGTGTTCGGCCCCCTAGGTAGTCCTTCTTCTTAATGACAGACCCAGGTCTTGATCGAAGCCCCACCCCGACCTTCTCTTTGTCTTTCCCACCCCAATGTCCCCCCCCTTAGATCGACTGTTTTACAAGTCTGGCGTAGCACGAAAAATGTGATTTCCTTCTGCTGTTTTTATCATTCGTCCAGTGCGACCTAAAAAGGCGGCGCCTGTTCCCCTCCCTTCTCCTTTCAAAACAGAATGGGGATCTGACACCAACGTTCCACCTGTCTTCTAAGGAAAGACCATGTTATCGACAAACGAATAGACAGACTCTCTCCTCGGACAGACCGAACCCGCCAACCCCCCCTTTATCTTGAACGCGAAGAAGTGAAATTTCAGCCCCAAAGGGAATCTACCTGTCCCCTACTCCCTCGGCGACGACATTCCTTTCGTCACTTCGACCGACCCCCCCCCTGCGCCAACAGAGTTTTGATTCCGTTACAGACAGAAATCTACATCAACAGGCACGTGAGCCCGCTTTTCCCCGTAGTCTTCCCTGATTGCACAGATGGAGGTTTTGATTACTTCCTCCGACCAAAGTCCAAGCCAGCCAGCCGGGCATAGTTTCATCAGACCCCCCTTTTTTGAGGCCCCCTTCGATCCAAATTAGTCCACAACGGCCATCTGCTCCACGCCCTGTCAAGATTGGCAGTTACTGAACTCGGCCTTCCTCTCGTCCGGGGTGAGCTTTTCCAGTTCCGTCTCACTTTCCTTACTAAACTACACCCACTCGCCCCTTTACTTTCAAACATCATCGTTTTTTTTACTCCCTCTCAGTCTTAGCACCCTCTTTCCAACAACCTGCAGAGCAAATCCCCCTTTCTTTTCTCGTAACGCCACATTTGTTCGCGATCCTGTCCCCACGCGACCCACCCTCTTTTCCTTCTAAAAAAGTTGCGGACCTCGTTTCCCAGGCAAGACGTAGTGAGATGATTTTCTCAACAATCCAGAAGGCCTGCTGTCCCCCCGAGTCCGAGACTTTGAGCTCTCTCCCCCTTCCCACGAACCCTTCCTTCCCTAGCTCGCCGGACGCGAGATAGATTCGTTTACAGCGCGCCGGAAAGATACCAGTTAGCCCTTTTTGGCCTCTCCCCCTTTGCGAGGCCACTTTACCTTTCCCTCTAGCTGACTCCCCCGAAGACAGCTCCCTCCTTTTTTCTCTTCACGCATCCCCCCATTCCGCCGATCGAAGCTCCCCCTTTTACGCACGGCTTAGGCTCCTCCCGCCTATATCCCGTGCCACCCCCCCTCAACACCTGGCTTTCTCGGAGAGATCTGGCCCCTGAGAGACTAGAATAATCTTTCCGACGGCGAGTGAAACCTCCCCTACCCCCTAGCTCTACTCTCCTCCGGCAACCTTAACCAGCCCTTGACCTCTCGTTCCTGCGCCATCGCAGGACACTTGGCTTCCCCTCCTGTGATGTTGATTTGTCCCTAATTCCCTTTGTAACCACGCGGGCGCGGTGGGGCTTTAACCATTGGCAGTGGGACGGGAGAGGTCGAGTGGGGAGCCTGAACGTCTTAGGTTTGTCCCCCCGGTGATTTAGTTTGGATTTTTGGGAGGCTTTAGATTGTCTCCCCGATCCCC
>Ga0179591_1304840_pt1 | contig 19960 bp, 15 predicted proteins | sample CZOMad2_1_08_16f_FD_182891 | JGI IMG/M metagenome (GOLD analysis project Ga0179591, IMG submission 182891) | Vadose zone soil fungal communities from Angelo Coast Range Reserve, California, USA - CZOMad2_1_08_16fungal (PacBio error correction) | ecosystem: Environmental > Terrestrial > Soil >... | reverse complement strand
TCACCTTTAACCAACCATTTCTTCTTCAGTTTTGATCTACCTCCTATTCCTCAGAATAGGAGACATATATTTCCCACTGAGGCACACATCCCTTCTCTTTTTTACCTCTACAAAAAATTCTCCTCAAACCTTCCTTCTCCCCCCTGCAGTCAGGGAAACCGTATACAATCACGTGGTGGTTCAGTTGTTTTATCTCCCTCTCCTCTTCCCCTTTTTTCCCTTTCCAACTATAAACTAAATTTGTCCTTTTCTTCAATCTGTGCTGCTCCCCCTTTTTTATTGAAGCTAACTCTTATTTCCCTAGGAGCAGATAAAAGGGACTTCATCCAGAGATCTTCACCTCCTCTGTCGTCACAGAAGGGACATCCCACATTTCTTTTTAAACTCCCCCCAGAACTCAAAAAATGTCCCCTGGAGATATACCATTGATCCAAAAGCTTCTCCCCCTGTCCATCCAGACCTCACTCTCCTTTCCCCCCCTCCTCCTAGTAAACCTCCTCAAAGCTTGGTAACGAAGTTTCTGGTGTTCTGAGATTCTTGTTTGGTTGTTTGTGTAGGTGATCGACCTTTTTCTTCCCCTTACTGTCTGTTTCCTTTTAACTTTTTAAGCGTCTCGACAATCCTTTTTCAGTGAATCACTGGAACCCTTGCCCTTTCGATGGGAAACAAGTTTGTCAATTCGAAAAGGCGCTTTAGGAACCAGAGTTTATCTCCCTCCCTCTTCTGATTTCCGAAAACTCTCTCCCTCACAATATTTTTTCCCCCCCTGAATGTTAAGACGCTCCACATAGCATCCTTTTCTCTCATATGCTTATTCAACTTCACCGATGGTCTCCTTTTCAGCCTTTTTCAAACCACATGAAATTGAGAATCTTTCTTGCTGAGGTCATGAAGGCAATACTCTTTTTCTCACACATTCGCACGCACCAAGTCCTAAGCATCAAAGAAAACCTCCTCTTTAACTTTCTTGTTTGGTCTTGCCCTTTTTTTTTTTAGCACTTATTATTCAGAAGGTCAAACCCAAAAAAACCTTCTCCATTATTATTTTTCAAGGATGGGTCTCTTTTTTGGCGGTTATAACCCTCTCTCTGCTCGTAGGGTAATATCCACTATGTGCTTTGTGTACTTTTGTATGGATTCTTCGTGATTCCCTTAGTTCTGCTGATTCTTTTGGTCCATGGAATGTGACCGACAGGCCCCCCAGAATATGAGTGAAGTAGTGAAATTCCATTTTCAAGAAAGGGAGTACATTGGGAGATGGTATCTTCCCTGCTTTCCGTGGTTACCTGAGCCTCTTTCTTCACCTGAAGTCTGCTTACCTTGTGCACGGGCAAGTGCCCCCAGTAAACTCCCTTAGACACCCCCCCCCCCAGATGCGGTTATCCCCGAAACTAGAAAACCTAGTTCCTTACCCCCTTCGGAAAAAACATCCCTAGTCTTTCCTCCTAAGGCAATCCTTTTTTGCAATCTATGTCATGGCGTTTTCTTATATAATATCATAGGGGCTGGCTTCTCTTGGTTTCTCGAGCTTTGATACTCTGAGTTATTTATTCTTCTCTTTCTCGATTTGAGAGTGTTTTGGCCCCATGAGAATATTGAAAAGAGGCTTTGTTAAATAAGAGAAGTACCCACCCCCCGAGCCACTTTTCTTCCTAATCCTTTGTTGTTGTTTTGGAGCTCTCTATTCGCTTGACCATCTCGTTTTAACCCCACTTATCTTCATCTCTTCCTTAATTTAGTGCTTACACCAACCAGGAATATTGTATCCTCGTTCCAGAAAGTCCTACCACCATGGACCTTCCAAGAGATATGAGAATTCAGAAAAGAAATGTGACTATATTTCACCTTAAGGACTTGACGGAGGAACCGCCTTTACTGGTTGGATTACTGCGCTTGTGTCAGTGATTGTGGACATGTAACATTTTTCCCCCGGTAGTTCTTTCAAACCGCCATCGTTGTTTCTAGGAGTGTTCCATCCCTCCTTTCACCTTTATCATAACTTTTACTTAGGAGAATTAAAAAAATACGATTATCCGTGAAAGATCCTCCCCGCCCACTTGCCTTCTCCCCCCTGCATATTCCCCCTATTCGAGTGATTATTAAAATTATCCTTCTTCTCCCCCCTCCCCCCCCCCTTTTCAAGGCCCTTTCCATCATAACCCTTTTCCCCTGACAGAACCCTTGAGAGGAAAAAGTCCAGAGAGGAGATAGATAGAAATAGACCTCCATAACTTTACGCGTACCATCCTTATACCCCTATGATGACTCTTTTGCGTGTTGACCTTAGTTTGCACTTGTCATTCACATCACGAGGACCCCAATAAAAAGGTAGAAGTAGTCTTTTGAGCTTGATCTTCTTGCTTCTTTGTTCCCCCCCGAGTCTTTCATTGACCCTCCGACTCAGATACCATTCTCCCTTTCTTTTGAGGGGTTTCCTGTCTCTCGACCATTCATTTTCCTTTCCCTCTCCTTTCCAGACCCGATGATTTTTTTTGCGTCTAATTTTTTCTGAGTTTGAGCTGTTAATAAACTTTCCTTCGAGAGGTAAGATCCAGATTTTTCCTTTGCACAAACTTTCAATCCCTTCGTCCCTCCAAAATGAATCCCGTTCCAGCATCCTTATAGAAAAAGTCCGAAGTGCCGCTTTCCTTTAACAACAATCCATCAGCGGCTCCACTTTTCCCCCACACCCCCCAAACAACCCAAAAAACAAAGAATTAGCCCCGACCCCCCCCAGCCCCCCTTAATTCGGGGCAAACGTGCCCCCCTTTTCCAGGGTCCAATCTTTTTAGCCTTTGACGATCTTTCTCTTGTCATGATTCTTGGAGGTTGTATTTCGTCTTTGAAGTAACTTATCCTGCTTCCCTCCCCGTGTATTTTGAGCTCTTCTTGGTCTCTAACGTTTAAGAGAATCTCCCTTTTTCTCTTCCTATCCAATGTGTTCTTCTTTTCCCCCTCTGGTATACTGACTTTTTATCTCTCTCGATCCCCCCCTCCTTTGCGACAAACAAAGCCTTAGCATAATTTGACTCCCTTTCAATATGAACTGAATTAAGTTTCCAGGTGATTTCGGGGTCAATCTGGGCTAACCTTTAGTCCCAAAGTGATTATATTGCTGGGTACATTCTTCCTAATAGATAGGAGGGTGATTCTTTTGGTGGTTAGGTGTGGAGGCTATCTCTCCTCTTGGGGACCTTTTTTCCTGGCATTTTTTCGTCGACTTCGGTTTTGAGGTGGTCCTATTCCCACTGCACGACCTTATCTTATTCTGTTTTTTGATCCTTGATGCTCATATTCATTGACCTTTTTATTCTTATGCTGGATTTTTTTTGTTGTGAGACAGATCGTTCCTGTATCCCCCCCTCGGTCCTCCCTCGAATCGAATCCTTCATTGATTTCACTCCTAGGTGATGGACCCAGTTGATGTTTTGGATACAGGATTGATATACCTAACTTCCATCCGTCCATCACCTACTTCAGTTTGATCGCACTTGAGGCAAAGACTCATTCCAACAGGTGGGACCTTAGAACCTTCGCTTACAGAGTCCCCCACTGGAAGATCATGACGAGAATGATGAAAAATTTTAAGGAGCCCCACCCTTTGATATAAACTGGTGGGACGTAGAAGGAGGGGGGTTGGGATGGCTGGCTTTCTGTCTGATGGTTTGTTTCTGTGTTTTTCTTTCTATTATAGAGAGATTGTTAAAGTCTTCTGTCTCTCTTTCTACACCTCAGTACAACAGAAGCCCCCTCCCACGACAGCAATCGTTCTTTTTTCTTCCCTGTCTTCCCATACTGGTTCTAGGAAGAAAGGGAGGCTCCAACGACAAATTTCCTTCGCCTCTGGGCCCAAGTACTTATGTAAAAGTGATTGAGATGGCTCTGTTTTACCCCCTTTTACTCTTCAAGACATTTCACCCCAATGTCCTAGTTCTGTTTGATTGACGAGAAACAGTTTCGCGTCAGATCTTATACCACCATGCTTCTCCCTTTCAAATTTTCCATGATGCAGATCCCCCCCGGTATAATAATGTTGCCCTCATCCTCTTTCGTGTTTCCAGCTTAGCCCAATTTTTTTCCCCTATGTATTGCCTTGGTTTCTGCTTGATTTCTTTACATTCGGCAGATCACGAGCAAAGTTCACCAAGACAACCATTTCGATGACTTTTTTTGGGGTCCCTGGGGTTGGATTCAAAAAAGTGGGAGTTGACTTCTTCCCTACGATTTTTTCTTCGATCAGGAGGTTTGGGATCTATTGAATAACCCGTCCATTATATTTCTCCCTCTAATATGTCCATAATTCCATTTTACCCACCAACGATGTTGACTATATTATAAGGGACAGATGAGAGTTAAATTGATCTTCCCCACAAACCGAGTCCTCAGTACCCTTTTTCATGATGTTATCCTTTACTACTCGGATACCTACAGTCACCATTTTATAGCAACGGCTTTTCATAGAACATCAGTCTTCCAGCTCCCAGCTTATAAGAAGAGGCAATCAACCGGGACAAGCTCCTCTCCCTAAGACCCCATGTTAGCACCCCAACCTTATTTCCTATCACCCGCAAAAACACCCTAAAACCCCAATCTTCAATACCTCCGACGCTTTGATATCCTACTATCTAATACCCACCCAACTCACGTCAAACCTCCCTCCCAGCAAGAATTCACCACACCAATCATACCTTCCCCATCCCCTCATATCACCATCCCCCCCCCCCACCTCTGCCCTCTCTCTCTTTATCCCAGGTTTCCCCCCCCCTTTCATACTTCCCCCCTTTTGATTGTTACCTCGAGAAGGAGCATATTCCTTCCTCCCCTCCTCCTCTTCCTCTCTTAAGCCCTCAGTATAGTAGGCTCTTTTTCACTGGATATTGGTCTTTTTGGTGCTTCCCTGGTGGGATTTTCGTATCAAGTTAGCTTTCCCTTTCCTCAATATTTTTTGTGGCCGCTTATCCTCTATCCACCTCATGGTCGTTTCAACTCTTCTTGATGAATCGTCTGACAGGCTCTCTTCCGTTATAAGATTCCTATCATGACCCCTCTCATAGAGTGTTTGGACCCTGATTAGTCTGATTTTCTCTGAAGTATGGACATCAACTTGTGATTTTGCTCTCCTTCCCTGCTCCTTCTTCACCCTTTACCCCCCCATACCAACCCCCAAAACCGTACACCGAGTTCGTACTAATATACGCCTGGTGACCGTCCCCTATCCGTTCCTTTCTTTGGAGTCGTGGCGGAGGAAAATTCTCTAGTTCTTTTTTGAGGATCCCTTTTCTTTTTGTAACTGATCCCGCTTAGATTTCTTAAGGAGGTAAGGGGCCTGACTCTGATGGCTTGTATGCTTCTCTGAGGGTTTTTTGGACTTTGGTGTTCTTCTTATGCTTTAGGCCCGTCTTGTTTTTTATCCTCGAGGAGAATAAATCTTTCAACTCTTAGTCATTTTTGTCGACGTTGTTTTTTTGTGTGTTATATTAGATTTCGTTTCATTCCGTTTGAGTGAACCTTGTGAATCTGGTTTTCTGATTTCGTTTCACAGTTTTTTCTGATTCTAATGCTGGCTAGAAGATGTTCCTCCTGGATTGCCTCCCAAAGAAGACTCTCGTTAGCACCAATGTGGTTTTTTTCCTTTTCCTCCGAGACTTTTCTCAACAGGTTGAGAAACCTGAACGATGTGAATCCCACAGATTAGCTTTGGGCTAATCGCCGGGCATTTTTTCGATCGATAAGTCAGTTTTGAATGCTTTCAAAGTGAGGTCCCCCCGTAGAATGAGGTCCCTGGGGTATTTGTTTCTCGAGACCCCCCTGTCTGCGATTTTCCCGCTAATCGGACGCGAACTCGGGCAACGCTCCTTCCTGGGTACCGCCCCCAACAGTGTCCCCACCACCCCCTTTACTGTCTGTTTTTTTGTAAATTTCCCTTTTATTTAAGTGGAGTCTTTTTGATCTGAATATGTAACATCCCCCAAGTTCTAGGACCCTCCCACTCTCCAAGTTGCAACCCCCCAACCATACAATTGTCCTAGGGCCTGGCGAATAAACAATTCCAAAACTTAGAACTTTGATAGGCTCTTTATCTCCCTTGCTATTTCCTGTGGACTCTGACCCCCGGCCTGGTCCTCACTGTAGGACAGTGTTTGTAGGAAGTTTTCTTTCTTTGTACGAAATCCATGCGAGTAAATTGGTACCCCATTCTGGACGATAACATCATACGCTATCGTGGACCCTGTGCCTCCATCCTAACTTCCCAATCGAACTTCTTTGGGTATGCTGAGGTGGGTCCTCTGTGAGGTAGCGCTGGCCCCTTCAGAAACGCACTTTACATCCTGATTAGTATCCCAACAACTTATCCACACCCCCCCCAGAAGAGCGAACAGAATTTCCCCACAAAAATCCTTCCTTCACCGCTTTTGATACTGGTTTATCCCGTATCGTTCCCGGTCCAGGTTTTTTTCTCTTCGTATAAAGCTTAAAGCGAATTTTTCCTAGGATCGTTTCCCACCACCCTGTTGATTTTACGTGCCCCCAATTTTATCTTTCCCTGAGTTACTTCCCTTTATTCCTTATTTTGCTCTATCCAACAGCACAATTCCCTCAATAACCTACCCAGGAACTCCCATCAACATCCTCCCCCTCTGCGATGTTCTTTCCTATTCCCCCTGAACAGGATTTCAAAAAACCCCCCAAACATCACATATCCCCAGAGAATCACCTCCTTGAAGAATCTCCTTTCCACTCTTTCTCTATCTCACCTCACCATAACTCAGCAGTGGTGGAAATCTAACACATACCCCTACTCCTCTTGATCCCTTCCCTCTGCCGGCCCCCCATAGTTATCCATCCAATCACAACCTCATCATTAATATCGATGTCAGATAATGGCCAAGTATCCCCCCGTGTGGTCTTATTTCAGCCCTCTTAACTCCTCAAAGCCAGAAGAAGGCAAGTCAGTTATACAATATAATGGTTCGGACCCTATTCAACCGTCTTTTATCCCCGTAAAGATTCTGAAGATACTTATTAGGTGTTTTTTCCCTCTCTTCATCTCTTATCCCCCCAATCGATGCCCCCCCACTTCATACCATAAGCGCCCAACAGGTTCCCCTAGCACATTCTCCACCCCAACCTATTTTTGATTACGAGACCTCCCGTCTTGAAGCACTCCCCAATGACACGGAGAAAGATTCCCCAACGAACCCTCTACTTGTCCTCCACCCCCCCTCCCCAACCAAACCACATACTTCCCAATGATGAACCCCCATATCTCCTTCGCTTACCCCCCCTTTTTTTCCATCTGATCCTTTTCCCCACTTTCTGGGTATTATGTTGTGTGTGTTGGTGGGGGGTTAGTTTCCCTTCCCCCTCGTGATCACGGAATTTATGGTTACTCCTTTCCAGGTCCTACCCCCTTATATTTAAATCAAATTGGGAACAAGTTCTTTATTTGAAACCAGGTCTTCCCTCCTTACCCCCATCGATTGTTGCCCCCAACCGCGTTTAGATTCCCTCCCTTTCCTAAGATTTCACTCCCCCCTTCTTCTACAAGAATTAGACAGACTTACCTCCTCAAATTTTATCTTCAGCCTTCTCTTAAATCTTCTTTCATTACTCCCCCCTCTTAGACCAAGCAAAGGACCTTGGAGCATGGTTCTCTGTCTGCGGGTCAATTTTCAAAGTACCTTGATAGAAAAACTTCTAAGAAAGAACCCCTGATCAAGCTAAGACTAAGCCCCTGTACTGCTACCATCTTGTTTTCAGTTGTGAGGCCCTTTTTTGACCGTTTCCTTTTCCGCCGGGAAAACAACCAAAGCCCCTCCCCAAGAGATGCCCTGGAAAGGAGGTTTTCTTACTTTTCTCTCGTGTACTAGACCCTTTCTTTTTTCTTGGTATCAACCTTTTTTCTGTAGATTTTTAGAAGTTTGGGATTTCCTTCGTGCGGAATGCATTTTCTTTATTTTGTTTCGTTGTCCTCCGTTGAATTTACTAGTCCTTGTGACGATGCGGGAGGAGTTTCCAAGTTCTCCGTCCCATGATTTTTTGTTTGTTATCATATCCGTATGCTCCCCTGAGAATCTGAGTAAATTATAGTTATTTACCCTTTTCCTTGCTTCTAATACTGCGGTAACTGAAACCCACACTCCAGAGAGGGTACCTTATACCTGTTAGACCATAGTTTAAATTCCTAGCTTCCAACACTTGACTAATCCTTTCTCTTCCTTGCCTTACTTAGAACTCCATTGTGTTCTCGAGGTCGGGAGCGGGACTCGGGAGAGGTTAGGGCGTTAGAGGTGTTAGCTCTCCCACTTCCTGATCTTAGGGCAAGACAAGGCAGGTGCCTCTTTTTTCACCAAGGTCTCAAGAGTGAAAGATTCTTCTCCCCCCTCTTCTTAGTACAATAGAGATCCTTTTTTTGTCCTCCTTGGTTCTCTTTTATCTTCTGAAGAAGAACTCTTAGGGTTTTACTCCTTTCCCATCTTTACCTGTTTTTTTTTTTTTTTTTTCCCAATCTTCATTAACCTTCATTTATTGCTACATATAAGAATCTGGCCAGAGCGACCAGCTACCACCCATTCTTCAATACATTTTCCCCAGAGGGAGACAGAATCAGAAAAACCCTCTCTGCTGCACCATTGACTTCTTTCGGGGAACTGATACTCCCTATTGATTTATTCCGTGTTTAAGCCTCTGTGAATATCCTGTCTACATTCTCCGTTGCTTACCGCCCCTTTCTTTTTTATAATTCCAAGGTGTCCTTAGAATGCCCCCACTTTAAAAAGGGTATAAAAGATAACCTTCATAAGATCTTGTCCCTAGTCTTCCATTTAAAGACCCGCACAATGGCTTGCATTCTTCTTTCCTCATCCTCTACCTGAGTGCTTTTTAAAGCTTCCATTCTGGCCCCAGAAACATCCCTTCCCCATGAACTTTCCCTCCCTATCCCCTCCCCCATATCTCTGACAGAACAGTTTCTCTCCCCAGACCGAGAGATATGATAGAACCTCTTTAAATAGATCTGGGGTGAGCCCCCCAGAAAAGTACCTTCCTTGAAATTTATGATTCTTGTGGAGATTTGGGTGTGTTTCCCCCTCTGTAATCCCACTCTGTAATCAGTAACCCGATGTAAATGAAGAGGCCCCAACAAATTTAGCATTTTTCTTTTGACTTTTTTGGTTGGTTTATCAAAGATGTTTGGTGCCCCCCTTCAGTGCCCTAGATAAATAAGCTTCCAAATTCTCCCGGTCTTCTTGCCCCTTGTTACTTAGTATCGATGTTTTCCGTTCTTTTGATTGATGCTTCGTCCTCCATTCTGTGAGACTGTTGAGCTGAGGTAATTCTGTATTAAGATTTCCTCTGTCACGCTTGGTCGTATTCTCTAACCTCCTTTTAGGTGTCCCCTTCCCATCGCTGACCTGTCCAGCTTTCCTTTCAGTATCTAAATTCTTACTTGACGCTTACTTTTTTCAAATTAATAACCATCCAGTTTCGAGCCACCTTCGACCTAACACCCAACACCCTTTTTCCTTTGAGAATCACCAAAGCCAAAATTCGGGACAATTTCTTTCAATTTTCTTGCTATATGTTAGCCCATTCTCTGGTTGCCATCTTGTCATTTTTGTATTTTCTTTGCTACCTTTCTTTCAGGCCTTTGAGGATCTGCTCCAAGGGGCAGTTGATTGCTTCCGCTATTCCTTTATCTCCTCGTTCCGATCTTTCTATAATGTTTGATCTCATTCTGTTTCTTTTCAATGTTCTTTGAGTGACTTCTCTGGATCTCTTGGAATTTTTTTTTTTTTTTCTCTTTAACCCCATTCAGTGTACACTATCTTTAGCTCTGATTTTTTTTTTTCCGAAACTCTTCTTAAGTGACTTTTTCCCAGTCACTATGCTAGAACTTTTTTCAAGGAGGAGGTCTGTTCTTTGAAAGGAAGATTCCTGCTTCTATCCATCAACTACCACCGTGTGGATATCGTTTTGCTTCCTCTTATGTGTGAGGTTCTGATGGTTGTTTTTCTTGGTGGCTCTTCCCCTTTGGACTATTGGTGTTCCTATGGAAGATCTGTGCATTCAATCTTTTCCTTACGAGCTGTGGTCGTTCCTCTCCTCCTTTAGTCTTTCTGTTTACTGTCTGCTATACGGCTGCTTTGTAGATTCTTCCATATGTTCTTCTCTGGTAAGTCTGGCTTTTTTTTTTTTTTTGGTTCCCCAGATCATTCTATCACCTTTTCTCGCTCTTCCCTCCTCAGTTCATTCTGTTGATGATTGGTATGGAACTTTGTGTGGTGATTTAACAGTTGATCTTCCTTTTTTTAACCAGTTTAGCTGATTATAACACTGGGACCCCATGGCCCTTCAACGATTTCAAACCTTCCTTTTTTCTTCTGAAGCACGATAATACCACAAGGTGTTACCCCGTGATATATTTTTTTCGTCCCACTACCTTGTTTACCTAATGACATGGACGATCAGATTCAGACAGAGTCCCCTTTTCGCCCACACGCAGGATATAAGAGGGGTTGATGTGGTTTTTTAGGGCTTCTGCTTTGGTATTTTATAGGGAGGGGGTTGGTGATGTTCGATTCGATAGGTAAGGAGCGGTCGATTCTTATCTTAATCCCCCCCTACAGTCCCCACAGCCAAAAGCTCAATGAGTGAGAATGATTTTTCATGTTTTCTTGGAAGGCAACTGGAGTCCATCCCCCTAGCGTATGAGTGGACCTTCTGGTCCATTTTTTACTGCGTCTTAAGCAGGAAGCCATATCAAAAAACCCTGAGATAGTTTGCTAGACCTACCCAGTTGGCTGTTAGAGACTTAGCAAATTTTTAATGATCCCTCGCCAAAGGTCTAAAGTTAATGTGGTACAATGAGCATTCGTTGGTTTTCTTCTTGACCTCATCTTTTGACTCTTGTACAATTGTTGTTGTTTTTTTTTCGTAGTTCCGATGAATCCAAACCAGAGTCAAAAGTAAACTTTAAAACTTTTTCAGTTCAACCCTCAGTTAACTCTTGGTCACTCGCTTTTAATTGTTCCTATAGTTGAATCCCTGAGAGGTAAATATCCTTTATTTTTCAGCAGTGGAGGAGTTTATAGATTCCCCCTCCCCCCTTTGATTCTTCTTTCCGCATAATATTTACGATAGTCCCAAACGCTGAACCCATAGATAAGGCCCCTTTGCTTCTTTCACTCTCCCCCTGCACCGATCTAAGCTTTGCTACTCATCCCTGCTCCAATACTTTCGAGGATCCCACCCGGAAAAACCCTTGGTTCTTCAGAGCACTTCTTAGTTGAATTCCCCCCCAGTATCCCCCTCAGAATTTTTTGCCCACCAATGGACCCTTTCCCGGCGCTCATAGAACAGATGAAAAGGGTCGCCACCTTGAATGCCCAATGAGGGAGACCAACACTTCAACACTTCCACCCACATCTTTTTAAATACCCCCCCGCAAAAGTTTCTCTTTATATAATCCACCCCCTCCTCAACCGCAGCTCTCAAGGGCTCACTCACACAGCCATCCACCCCCCTCCCAATTTCGAATCACAGTACCAAAACTTGAAGAAATATTCACCAGTACCTCTGTCTCACTTCCCCCCTCCTCAATTCCCCCCCTGCCCTTCATAAGATTTCTTCCCCTCATGCTTGGGGGGAAAGTATCCATGAGCATTTACTCTCACCATAATCCTAATCATCTCAAGATTCAAATTAGGACTCAGATGATCTGTTCTTATTTCGTTTTAGTGAACATTTTGAAGTATCCCTTCTTCCTAATTTGCTGATGGTTTCCTGCTTCCTTTTCCCAGTACGGTCAGCACCCTATAGGATAGGGTGTCTGTCTGTCCCTTTATTTTCAGATTTCCTCGTTTTTTTGAGGCCCCTCCGTCTTAAGACAGCACATCCCTATCGTAGCGGACCTCTTTAGATGATTATATAAGATGGCAACACATTAGGTAGATGATATCTCATCCTGTATACCCCCATGATTCACTCCAACCAAAACTCACCCCACCTATCCCCTCACGAGGACACTCTCATGGATTTCGTATTTTTGAGACATTTGTTAGGAGAGGAGAACGGAAGTCCTAAGTTCTCGATCACAGAAGATGATTCGTCTCTTGAGGAAGTGACGACCTTTTTTTTATAATGACGGTAGGTTGGGCAGAGATCTGAGGGGGGGGATTTTTTGAGATGGCTTGTTGCTTGTTTTATGATCGTGCTGTCTCTGTGGACGTGACTTGGGTGGGTTTCTCTGTTTTTATCTGTTTCTTTATTTATTTTATCCACTGTCTTTTTATGGGTTTTTTCGGGTTTGTCGGGTGCCTGGATAAGATTTTTCATATCTTTGTTCATTTTTTGAAATGTTCTTTCAATGTTCAAGTTGATTGGCCCTTTTGATGATAATGCGTGGATCGTCCCGGGTTCCCCTGGACTGATTCAACGCTAATATTTTTTCCTGGGGACTGTATTTTATAAGAGAAAGTATTTTGGGAGACTCTACCTGTTCCACCTGCTTAGGACCCAGGGGTTGCAGGTAATTCGTTGTGATCCCCCCTCTCCAGTATTGGCCCTGAGATACGTAAAGCTTTGGGAAGATCAAACAGAATGGAGTTTTATATCACTAGCCGTGGATATCACTTGACTGATTCACCCCTTAACCCCCCCCTTGCTAACCGCTAGAATCAACGTCCTTCCAGTTTTACCGCAAAAAACTTGCAACCAACCCCCCCCTATTCCCCTGATGGTTTGTAACGTTCCCCTTTTTTGGTACGTTATATCGGAAGGCCTGCTCGAAGTCAAGCACGAGAACTCCAACAGAAACAAAACCCCCAATCATCGTCCAGCAGTTTTCCGCTTTCAATCTTCACCCCCTCCTCTAAATTGGATCTGAACTATTCAAGTTTTCCCCTTATCTTACCTACCCCGGTCCCCAAGCCATCCCATTTTTGGATATTCCATTTCTTAATGTTCGGTAGCGAAAGGACCTGCTCTCACTGACACCTTACCTTTCCTGCTACCCAGAATTCAGCCTTTTTATTTTACGAATTGCAGTAAAGATAATACACATTAACCCCCATCATAGCTCTTTCTGGACTTTTTGAGGGTGACTCCGAGTAAGAATAGACCGCCATTCAAATCTTTTCTCCTCTCTCCACCCCCCTCTATCACCCCCAATACCATTCCTTACAGCCCAACAAAACCTCCATAGTTTGGTTCATCCTCTCATCTTCCTCGTCATGTAAGTCGTCCTCTTTTATTTCACGCGGAGCTCATTCTTCTTGATCTTCATCGTGCTTTCAAATTTTTTTAGATTTGACGGGGATTACATGTCTGGAAGTTACTTCTGTTGTATTCATCTCCTGTCACCACGTGCCGCACCCATAGGACCACTACTCCATCATTACCTACATTAGTTGAGGACGGAAGTCATTCCCCTACTTACTTAACATTCTCTACAAAAAACAAAAAAACAATACAGAATTAAAAGAGGCAATCAAGAAGAAATTTTTTTCCTAACCCCTTTAGCAACCTTCCCCCAAAATCACCTATCCAGTACGCAAAATTGTGAGGTAGTCAGTTGGTGGGCATATCACCACTATCCAAAGTAAGACCGGACCCCCCTTCCATATGCCTTTCCAACCCCCTTCTAGGTCACCCCTAACTACCACATCATAAAAAACCCTTCACACTCCTCTTCAGCCCTTGGCACAGATCCCACACGTGTTGTTCCTGGTTTCTGTCCTCATCCTCCTTGAACCCCTTCCTTCAAGTAGTGATCATGGGAGTCAAGATTTCCCAAGACAGTCCTTATCTGTAATCATCTCAGCTAAAGATAGTGTTCTCATAATCTATCCCTCCCTGAAACCTCTCATCAAGTTTCAGCTAAATCTTCCGTCTCCATCCTTTCTCACCAACCCCCTTTCTCTACCCCTCCCCTTTTCTCTCTCGTCTTCCCCCCCTTTCCCCCTTCTCTTTGCGTTTTTTACGAACCCGGGAGAATTCCCACCCCCCTTCTTAAACTTCGGACTAGCAATAAATGAACTTAAGATTCTAACCATTTTCTGACAAGTCTTAATTCTCCATCAAGAAAACCGACCCCCCTCCTTTCAGTTCCGGTTAACCTTCAAGATTTTCTCTGTTCAACGAGTTATTCACAATTTTATTGTTCTTTCTCTTCCTTTGTTTTTGTTGGTGATTTGGATTGGTTAATTCGGCCTTTCCGAAGTTTCTTTTCCCGTCGCCTATTGGAGAACTTTAATCAGCGGGACCTTCATTCTGGGCCCCAGGATCCACTCCCCCAGCCTCGGCCTCGGGTATGACTCTTTACATCTTCTAGTAGATAAAGCATGTCCCCTCCTGTAAACCTTTCCCCCAGAATCGTCTCCTCCATCCCCATATCTTTCCAGAATTCTATTCCCTTCCAAAGATTATCTGCATTCACCTTTAGAACCCATCCCTCCCCCTTTTTGGGATTTCTCTTTGATTATGAAGGCACACCCCCAACATCTTTTTGCGAAATTACCCGTAACAACCTCCCCTCCAAGCTACAGAAAACCCTTTCTTAAATTTGTATGGTTGTTTGTTCCTATTATTGAAGTTCTCATGGTGACAGAGTTTTTCCTCCGTCAAAAACCCCCCCAACCCTAGATCCCCCCCCCCGGATGGGTCGTAAGTTGCCATGGAAGGATCTTTATTCATTATATGTTCTCTCTCACTTGTTCGTTCTTTTCTAATCCTTCTTGATTCCCTTTCGGGGCTCCTGCCTTAGATGAGGCTTGTTTTTCGTTGCTGGTTATCCAGGCTTCCAAATCTTTCCGCATCAGGCTCCTATTTCTTCTTTTTCGGGAGAAAGTCAGGGGGACTCTCCAGGAAGTTTTTTTTTTTCCCTGGTACCTTTTTGACCTTTCTGAATCTTTATTCAAGTGTCGTTATGATATGTTCAAAGGCATGCCCCCAAAACCCCCTTCCCACCTGAGTTTTCCCAGCTACTACCAATGAGCAAAACCACCATTCACAATCGTGTCAACCTTTTAATAGTTCATAGCATTGCCGGACGGTTCCGCGAATCAGTACTTTTTCCGAAGATGTTCTTTTGTTGGTCTTTATACGGTATCTTAGAGGTGTTAGATCGGGAGAACCGTCGTATTGATGTAGCCCCTTCCCCCTCATGCCCTTCATCCCGATTACCCAGAAGCTTCCATAGCTTCGCCCCATCTCTCCACGAGAAGATCTCTTTTTTCCCCCCTTACTGTTGAGAGTTCTCCTCTGGGTACGAAAGATTAGGGCTATCCTTTGGAATTTGGGGCATTTTCTTACTTGAAGTTTTTCCATCAAATTCAGAAATAGTCGAGTATCAAAGAAGGGTTAACCCCTCTGACATAAAGAACAAAACCCGATCTTCTCCTCGTCCCTATGCCCGACAGAAAAGATGCACCGATTTTGTGTTTGATTTTTTTTATTCCTGCCCCGGCACTTCTCAGGGTTCCTATTATATGGAGGGTGGTCAAGGCTTTCATTTTTCCCCCCCCCTCCCCCGGTAGTCTTAAAAGCTTCGTTGTGTTTTATAAGGGGAGTTCTTTTGTAATTACGATCTTACAAATATCTAACCCTCTGGACTCTCCCCTACGGACATACAGTTACGAGGTACCCCTACTTTGTAATACCTTGAATCCAGCATTATTCCATATTAGAGGCTGATTGTGCTATTACCCTTCCCCAAAACCGGACAGCTCAGCGAATGCATCCCTCAATCCATCCCCTGCTCCATACCGGACTCACCCTAGTGAGACCCCCAGAGAGAGCGAGATCTCTCAATAGATACCTTCTTCAGAGAGTAAACGTCCCGAGCCAGCCCTTAGTAGATGAAGGAGGATGGGGTTTTTGAGTGGGACCTTGTCAAAATTATGTCCCTCCCTTTTTTCCTACACTCTTCACCGAGACTCCCAACCCCCCAAATTTAGCAATTAGTTATTTGAGGTTCTTTCTTTGTTATTAGGCATTGTTTTTTTTTCTACCCGAGTTTGGGGTTTATAACATCAGAGAAATGGAGCCATCGAAGGGAGGGGAGGTTTTCGTTCTCTTGCTCTACGGCACTTGAGTGTGTCCTCGCCGAAGAATAAAATTGAGGCCCTGTTTTTTGCTGAGTTCTAATTCTTTGGAGCATTTCCCCCCCCTAGTTCTTTTCCCGAAATCTGGACTCAGGGCAGATTTACTGGTGCGGCGGTCTCCCACTCTTTTACCCTTCCCCCCTTCTGTTCTTTTTTACCTTTTTTAAAACTCTTCCAATGGAAAAGTTCAGTCTCTAACTCATCTAATGGAATTTCCTTCTTCAATCCTCAACCAAACCCTCTGACCTTCCATAACACACTAACACCCCCCCCCACCACTACAGCCCTCCTCCCCCACCCTTCGGGACCCGACGTGAGGACAATCCTCTTTAATACTGGTCGTCCATGTGACGATCTTTTGATTTTGTCCTCCTCGTATTTTTTCTTCATTCCCAGTTCTTTTCCATTCCTTGGGATAATATTCCTTTGTAATTTTGAGTGCTTTTTTCTCCGAAAACGCCACCCCCCCCCCCCCCAGTCCCCCCATTTCACCGTCGAACACCCCCCCCCCCCCCCACACCTCCCATAAGTTTGAATATTCTCGGTTTTTTCTTCTTTCCCCTCTCAAATTTTTTTTACATTCTTTCTCTGGCCCTTCCTGAAGTCCTTAGCTGGAGAGAATATATCGTAAAATCTATTTAGATGCGACTATTGATCTTAAAAAATCTCCGTCTTGTCCTCCCTTTCTCAAATTTCCTAGGTCCGAGGAGGGAATTTGATTGTATGAACCAGAGGAGAAGTTTTTTTTCCCTACCCCAGTGAATGGGTGTTTCCCTGATGCTGCATCATTTCTTTCTTGTGAGGATTGCCTCCTATGTTTTGGTGGTTCAGGCATTTGCATAGAGTGAATATCATATTCTGAGGATTGGACGTTTTTTTCTCCCAACCCCTCCTAAAATTTCTTCTTCGGGACTGGAGGGTGAGTGATTTTTTCATACTTGATGTTAGATGATTCTTACCTATAGTCTTCTTTTTGATGGGGTTTTTTTCTTTCCATCTTTCCTTATAACCCCCCTTTAGTTCATTTTTTTTTAACTAGTAATGTGTCTGTTGATGATTTTTCCTTCTCGGTGTAACCCGTTTTGATGCTGCTGTTCCCCTTGAGCTGCTATACATTACACCCCTTCCACCATGGAATAAACTTCACCTCCAGAATTACTTTGAGTTTCTCCTCACCATTTTTTTGGCTATCCATCGAAGGAAGTTTCCCCTTTGATTTCACCCTTCACTCCCTGGTCAACCCCGACTGAAATTACTGATGAAGATAAGGCTTCCTCTCCATCCCCTTCTATACTTGTTCGACGGATTTTATTTTAGATGATGTTATTGGTTGTTCTCAGTTGGTTGCGTGAGGAGATAGTATTTGCATTGCGGAGGTAGATTTCTCTTCCCAATCACAAGCCCCTTTTTCCCAGCTTTTTTTCTGAACGCGCCTCTTTTCTATATTTTTTGATAGGAAGTTCCCCTTCTTTTCCTACCGGATAGCGTATCCTGTGTCTTCCTGAAGGGCTTCCCTTTTCACATTTATCTCCACTGGGCGACCCTCTTTTCTTTACCTACCTTCTCTTATTTTTTGATAGAGCGACCCCAAGGGATTCTCCCAGCTGCTAGTCAGATACTTGTTCCTTCCGCCAGTTAACTTTCTTCCCCTTTTTGTAATCTTTCGTTGAATTGGATCTTGTTATTGAATGTTTTTGATGTTGATTAGTGATTGAAGTCCTCCATTTACAGATGATCAACCCCCAAAGCCTTTACCTTTCCCCCATAATTCCTCTGTGGGTGGTTTTTTGTGGCGGTACCTCCCCCCATGCTTTACTACTTCGATTTCCTATTTCCTCCCTTTTTTTTTTTTTGTTGTTTTTTTGTGAGAGGAGGTTTGATCTCTGTCCACCTCTTGATCTATTTTCCCCTCTTAAATTGATCCTCACCGCGTTTTGACTCCCCAACCGCTGACTCAGGTTTCCACTTCGCCCCCAAATCCTTCCCACAGCTGTTTATTCAATGGTTATGAGTTTTGATAACCCCAATGTAGAGATACATACACGTCCCCTGCTCACGAGAACGTCTGCGTCCCTGTAGGCATCCAGGATTTCTACCCCTCCAGACCCCCCACTGGACCCCATTTCCATTCAGACATCTTTCCAAAAATGTGAACAATATCTTAAGGCCGAATATTTAGTCCCTAGAACATACCAAAACAGGCCCCTAATTTCCATACAATCAGACCTTTAGACTCGTATCCACCAGATCCCAATTCCTTCCTTTAAAAAGAAGAAAGCCTATACCACCCCCCTTCTAATGTCTCCAAGAACCCCCTTCCTTTACAAGAAAAACACCACTTCTTTCGCCTTAACGTCTTTCGTTTCACGGTCTCCCCCCCCGAATCTTCCCTCTCTGGTTAATTCTCTCCAAATTTGAACTCTACTCCTAATTACTAATACATTCTTCTCGATATTTAAGTAAACTACTTATTAGGGACTCACTTTTTTTTAGTTAACCTGTAACTTCAGTAATCAAGTCGAATCAGACTCTACCTCCCACATTTTGATTTTTTCGCTTCCTATAAATTAATATCCTCATGGTACCTCAACTCTAGTGGTGGCTAGGTCCCTCTATTTTTTTTTTCTAGGAGATCCCTCCATCTTCATAGAGTGCTACCATGATTTAGGTGTCTTTAGACCCTCCGGTTTTAAAACATCAGCCATATTTGTCTTCTGAGGATCGAATTGATACTGACCCCTGATTACTCAAACCAAAGACCTTCTCTTTACAGTTTCCTTCCTCTCCTCGGTGAAGGGTGAGAAAGGAGGTCTAGTTCTCTTAGGAAGATGCTTCCGTTCTCTCCTGTTTGTAGTTTCCTGAGGAGGAATTGGACCTTGACCCCCCCCGAAGGATAATTAGCCAGGAGGTAAGGGGCGCTCTTTGCTGACTTTTTTTATTGATGTTTTTTCTTCTTCTTCTTGCTTTGCTGCTGTTGACTAATGTTTTAATGTTTGGTGTCCTCGGACAAATTGATAACGCTGCTGTTACTTTGGAAATATTTTTTTTGTTGTCGTGTTTACTTCCAGTCTTTCCATATATTTTTTTTTTTTCCGTGCATCTGGTGTATAGAGGAGTTTCAAGTTGATTGCTTTCTGCATGCTTTTCAATGCTGGGATAGCCTAGGTTAAAATCATGGATGAACTAACCCCCTGTGTTTTTTTCTTCCACTGGGTTTCCTAGTCAGTAGTTTTTCAACAGGAGAAACATCATGAACTCTATCATAAAACATCCCTCCGGTGGTGCAGGTAATAGAAGTGGATTTTCCCCTCCTCTGGTCCCTTATTCCTTAGTTTCTGGATGCAATCGAGTTCTACAAAGGTCAAATGTATTAATCTCCAAAACACATTCAGTCGGCTAAAAATTAATCGTGACATCTTGATGGAAAATCTCACTCACTTTTACAAGAAACTTAACCCACCCTGCTGGTGATTACTGTAACAGTTAAATTGGATTTACTTTGATATTTGGTCTCTGCATCTTAATCTGAATCCCTCCCTTCTTCCTCCCAACCCAAATCCCCCTCCCCCTGGCTTTCTCAGCTGCCCAACTTATGCTCATGAACCATAACTTAGGACCTTTTTTCCTTATATAAATTCGCTTATAATCCCTGTGCCATCCCCTCTATTCCTCCCCTTTTGATCCCCCTTGGATTCTTCGTTTCTCCCTTCCCTGCTCCCCTTTTCCATCTTTGCTAAATCACATATACGCTCGGTTGTCTCCTCCAGTTGATCAACTTCTCTAGTTCCCCCTCCCTTCACAATGCTTTTCTGTCCTTGTTGTTGTTGTCTCTGTGATGTCTTAAGAGTACTTCGATC
>Ga0179591_1390061_pt1 | contig 19967 bp, 18 predicted proteins | sample CZOMad2_1_08_16f_FD_182891 | JGI IMG/M metagenome (GOLD analysis project Ga0179591, IMG submission 182891) | Vadose zone soil fungal communities from Angelo Coast Range Reserve, California, USA - CZOMad2_1_08_16fungal (PacBio error correction) | ecosystem: Environmental > Terrestrial > Soil >... | reverse complement strand
CTCCTTTGGTCATCCAATGAGAGATACGTACTTCTGAATCTTTCTCTCCCGAGCAAAACTTCCCCCCTCTTAGGTCCCCATCCATTGTCTTTTCAATCTAATTTAATAGAAAACACTATGACTCTCCCATAAGGAGATTGTCCTTTTAACATTGACATCTCCTCTCTACCTAGGGTGTCACTCTTACATCACTCTCCCTGTAAACGAAACGATCCGCGGCTGAATCTGACCCCTCATCGAGAGCTTAGTGGTGAGTTCGGCACTCTCCCAATCCCTTCTTAGTGAAGGTCTGCAGATTTCTTTGTTGTTGCACCCTTCAGCTGGCCGCCCCTGGCAGGGGGTTCCTTGTGGCCTTTCGGTGCAGTTCCCGAAACCGATTACACGCCAAGCCCTTTGCCCGTCGTACTTGGCAGGTCTCGAGTTCGCTCACGCTTTCTGGATGCTTGCTCGTCTGTCCGTTCCCGTCAAACGACTTTTTAAAGCTCCCCTAAGGTCACGGTCCTCCCCGGTTTGAGTGTTCAAGCCTTCTACCGAAGCCACGCGTATGTATATTGTTTTTCCGCTGAAAGACACATCCATTTCACTGCAATTGAAGGAGTCCCCCCCAACGTCTTTGCTGTTTGGGTTCTCTTCCTTAGACCTCCGACCCCTTCACCCACACCCCGCATTTGCACGAGGTAGACTTTCCCGAAGTTCTTCCCCCCTTCCCTTGAAATTTGTCATTTCCTGTTTTGAACTATTTCGCTTTATTTAAGGCCTCCCTTTTTCAGGTCAGAAAATACTCAGCCCCCCTCTTTTTCTCTCTGTCTAGAATCTTCTTTTGTTTCGAACTCCCTCTTTTTTTCTTAAGGGCCTAATAGATAACCTCGGACCCTCTTTCCCTGATCCTCCTCATTATTAATAAGGTTCTTCGACTAAGACGAGAATTTTTTTAACTCCCTACGAACCCCAAAGAAAAAGGATTTTCCAGTCTCCTCCCTTCTCGAGACCAAAGAACTTTCGTCGACATACATGCCTCATATGTTCCTTCGTTTTTAGGACGCTAGGCCAACCTTTTAGAGGACCAGACCTTGAAGGGAGCTCATGAAGGGGCGAAGAACTGCCTACGTTACTACAAGACCCTGGGTCACCTCTGAATGTTTCTCAAAATCTCACGAAGTACAAAGACACGGCGTGCGCATGCAATCACATTTAAATTGACGCCAGCTTTTTCGGTAAGAGTGATACTCCCTCAACTTTTGCGAAACGGTGAAGAGTTCTAGACGGATAAGGTTTTACTGATAGGCTTTTTTTTTTAAGACGTAGCTCGCTCTTTTGGTCTCCCCACTTTTCCCTTTTACCTAGACGGTCAGCCTTCCCTGAGATCTCTACCTTCTAGAAAAGGCGCGTTCCCCCCTGCGTTATTTTTTGTGGATTTTTTGTTTTTTTCCGACCAGGACCTATCTCCTTCCGCGCTTCCCGCCCAGGTCGCTTTCTTTCCTCGGCCGAGTCCCCCCCCAGGGTGGCATTCGTGATCTCCTAGTATTTGGCCCGGCGAATTGTCCAATTGCTCTGACGCGTCAAATAGGGTCGGCGTCTTTTTACCTTCCCATCGGAGTCCGTCCTCCCTTTCTCTGCACCCCAGCTGCATTCATCAAACCGCTTTTGATGATGTTAATATTGCTCTTTTTTGCTGACCTTTGCTGAGATTTTTTCCGTACTGTCCGAGTTCAGGGCCTTTTGTCTAACCCCCCTCGCCCCCGTGTCTTTCGCAGACACTCTGTAAACTGACTTTCACCCTCCCCTTCAGATCCCTCCCCGATGATCGTGGCCAGACTCGGACGCATTCTTTTTCGGATGAGACGCCGTTCGTTCTTTATATGTACTGTTCGTCCTCCGTTTCTACACCGACAGGAGCAACACCCTTTCTCCCACGTTTTCTCTTGGCGGCAGCTGCTTTGCGTCTTTCAAGGGGTTAAGCCACTTTTTGAGAGTCAGTCGAAAATCGCCACCTTTTCCTCTCTCTTTCCCAATGATAAGCCGGTTTCGCCTGGTAGGGTTTCTTATAACCTGGTGTGCTCCTTGCCTTCGAGAACGCTTATTCTTCTCGTCTCGCTCCCTGAATTTCGATGAGAACTACTGAGCGTCTCCGTTCCTTTGAATTATGGGAGATACTTTTTGAAGGTTTCTTCGTCCCGAAAACAGATATATGGATGAGAAAGACCCCTTCTTCGTGCTCTCTCCCTAAAAGGGAGACCCCTCACGTTTCGCGCTGGATTCTCGATTTTGAATGATTCGATCTCCTCAGAGAGAAATTAGAGTTTTCCCATTTGACGATTTGAAGGAGTTCTCTCGTTTTTCCCTTTTCCCAAAAAGATTTAGCGACTCCCCCCTCCAGAAAGATTTAGAAGGTGAGACCTCTCCCCTTTTACTAATTCGAGAAAGACTTTCCCCCGGTAGAGGGAGGCTTTTCACCTTCATGAACATGTCTTTTACATAACCGCACCATGGAACGTCCCAAGGTCAAAGATTTTTTTTTTCACCACACCCCCCCCCCTTCCCTGAGTCTTTCCTCGTCTTCCCTGATGGTTCCTTTCAGTAGCCGGTAGAGGTCGCGTTCCCCTTCTTATCCCTTTTTTTTTTTTTTTAAGTGGAATCACTGTGACTCCTTTTTGGCCCCGTTACATACGGCGCCCTTCGTTATGGAACCCTCTTGACAACATTCTTCCCCAAAACACGAAAGAAAACCCTGTTTTTCCCCTTGGGCCGTCCTCTCTGGTCTGCCTCTTTTTTTTTCTCGAGACGCGCTCGGGAAACTTATACAATTTCCTGCTTACTCTGCTTTCCTTCAGCAGGAACCGTATGCTGAACCTCTGGCCGATAGACGCTTCCCGAGGGTGTAATGCGGCACAAACTCCCCCCCATTCATGAAAGTTGAGAAATTTTTGAACCAAATCTCCTCTAGCTCCTCTACCCACTTGTTCTGGGCCGACCCTGAGGACACTCCAAAACTCATCTTTCGAGTGGCTTTGCTTTTTTTTCTCCTCTCCCTCGATGTCTCTATGTCGTTTCAACTGGCCTACACCGCTGAAACAGAATGTACGATCCCTTTAAAACCTTCTTTTTTCATGACGCGAGTCCCTTTTTTCTCGTATCATTCTTCTTTCTTTGGACAGGCTGCCCAAATTTGTTTGTAATTGGCATCTCTTGGCCCCCCTTCTTGCTATACGAGTTTCTTTTTCCCCTTACCCAGGACCCCCATTACTACTGGGACGGAGTCCCGGCGACCAGGAAGTGGAAGGGTTGCTTTCCTTCTGGCTCTTTTTTTTTCCTTTCTCTGGAGAGAACGTTTAGTCCCCCCCCTTTTTTCCATGAGTTCCCCTTTTTTAATGTTAATCCCCCCCCCAATGAATGTTGGGTATAGGGAAGTTTCCACTAAGATCCATCCTCTCCCTGGGGATTATAGTCGCCTTTTTATTAGAGACCTTTTCGTTTTGGCTGGTACCTCTTCTGCGACCAGGTGAGATTTCAGCCTAACTTTTCCTTCTTGGTAGAGAATTTCCCCTTCCTTGTGGTAAAGTTTTTGTGGAGTGAAGATGCTTCTATTCAAGTCTTTGAGAAGGGTTGTTCCCCTCTTTAACTCTCCCGTCCGAGATGATTTTCCAGATAAGTTAACTGTGGATTTGTTTCCGCTTCTCCTCTCCTCCTTTCCCCAACGATGCGTGTCCCGATGAGATGTGTTTGCGTTCGGGACTGTCCTTTCAACATCCATAGGTAACAACCCCTGTTGTTTTCCCCTCTTCTCCTTCCCTCTCCGAAGGCTTTCTGGCTCTTTCCACGTATCTGGGCTTCTGAGCAGGCTGCCGCTCGTTTCTTTAACCTTTGGATCAAGGCATGCCCTTCCATTCTTCCCTTTCATGGTTTTCTTTTTTTTCCTCTATACTGTTTTGCTTCTTTCCTCTAAAAGCCCCTTTCTTGCCCAACGAAAACTGACGTCTCTCCCTTCTTCTGTTAGAGACAAATCCTTTGTGGAGCAGGCCCCTTTCCTGATGCGCTGAACGTGTCTTCCGATATTTGCGGAAACGTCGTCCTTTCGATTCCCTTCACGGATTATCGAAAAGAGTAGGTACTTTGGCCCCCTGTTGGGGGGCACACCTTTCCGCCTTTCGAGTCCTCTTTTTCTAGAGATTGCTTTGCCCTTCCCTTTCAGCGTGTGCCCCTTACGAAGTGAAATTTGCCAGTAGAAGTTAAAGATCTTCCCCTCGCGGACACGTTCGAGGCCTTCCCTTACGCCACAGGCTCCAGCGCTGCACCGGAAAGCCCTGCCGGCGCAAGAAATCGATGAGATCTAGCACACCCTCCCCCCTTTCTAGTTGAAAGAACCCCCCTCAATAAACGCTTTTTGACGGTTACTCTCTTCTTCCTCTGGGATCATCTACAGTTACGAGGGGGATCCTTCGGCCCCTCGAAGCGTTCCTCCCGTCCTTCGCTCTTTTGATCGAAGAGATTGCTCTTTCAATCTCGGTGGACGGTCCCTGCCGAAGTTTCCGGCTCTTGATTACCGGCATCGGGAACGGCGACGGCACTCCCTTCTCAGTCGGCTTTCCCCTGAACACGCTGAGTGGCCCTCAATCAAGCTCCTAAGCTAGAAGAACTTTTCCCAACCGTGAAAGGGCAGAGAAGTTTACCTATTCCTATCCGTGCGTCCTCGTTTCCTTTGTGACGAGTAAGCCTAAGCCCTTCCCTCGATCCCCCCCTCCCACAAGTCAGCGTCCACGGCATTTCCCCCTGCTCAAGATTTTTTATAAGGCTTCCTGCCTATACCCCGTGACATTTCTTCTTCAGACATACGGAAGGATACTCCTCCGGCATTAAACAAGGGCTTGAGCATGCTTCCCAGGTTGGCTCTTGAGCCAGCGGTTGATCGCTAGACGTCAGCGTTCTTCATCGAAATAAGGCCCTATCACGTGTCACTTTTGCCTCGGATCTTCTATAGATGCTTCCCAACTGTTTTTTTCTGGTACAGCCGGCTCTCGAAGAGAGAATCTCTTTCATCTGCGCTGACCTCCCTCTCTTTTTGTGACCTCATCTAGGCTATTGCTTGACCCTCCACGTCCCCCCGGATGTGAACGTATTCCTCGCAGCGTTTTTACCCAGCTTCCTTAGGAACCTCTGAGTTCCCTCCCCTTTCTTCTGAACTCCCGAATACCTGGCAGAGCAAAACGTTCTAGTCCCGAGACATACAGTTTTTTCGCAAATTTTTCCGCATCTATAGACAGTCTCCGTCACCCCGTAGGCGGATATAGTGGTCTATTTTTGCCAACCCCCTAAACAATGCACCCCTACGGCTCCTTTTTCGGCTTTATCGTCCTCACGGATAATAATAATTCCTTCTTTCCCAATTCCCCTCACCCCAACAGGAACTCATGGACCCTTAGGGACGACAACGTGCGCCCACAGGACAACAGACACCTTCAGCTGAGTTCCAAGCCGAGCGACTCTTCCCCCATTCTCCCTAAACATTACAGCGCGCCCGTGTCCGGCTTAAGGCGCTTTCAACCGCCACTTCCCGGTCGCCCGCCAATTGCGGTCCTCCTGTGCCAATCTCTTTTTCCTATCCCGAAGATAACTGCGCCTTTTCCTCTCGATACCGGACACATTTTCTCTTTCGATGTACTGTTGTCCCCTCTTCCATAAATCTGGCCCTTTTAAACCCTTTCCCCCCCAAGCGAGCCTTCGTTTTATGCTTAGAAAAGCCACGTCTCTTATTTTTCTTTCTTGCGTAGCGGCCAATCGTTACCTCTTTCTTGCCGTTTTTTTTAGCTGAGAGTTCAGGCGGTTGCAAAACACCTCTAACCTGGTCGAATGGTTTCGGTTTATTCTTTTGGCCCTCAGGCTCATGTCTCTCCCTCGCACTGCGGGTCAGATCTTTTTTTTTTTCCCGAGAGCTCTCTTCCCTTTCGAGGAACGAGCGCGTCTCTCTTTCCCTTAGCCAGATTTTTTTCTAGTGAGGGGAAGCCTTGCCGTTATTTTTTTTTTCAGCATTTCCCCGAGGTTGCCCCTGCGTTTCTTTCTCCTAATTGCTGAAGCACCCCCTGAACAATCAGTTCACAAGTCCAGTCCCCCCTTGCCAGAGCTGGTCCCCTCTGCTAACTCCTTCCAGTCGGCACCTGTAGCCTCCTTTCCTATTTCAGACAGCGTTTGCTTTTCCCTGAAAGATCTTTTCTCCGGCTTCAGGTCACTGACTCCCCCTCCAAGCGACCAGCTGGTTGATCGGATCTTCTCCTCACCTTTCTTTCTCAGTCCTTCCCTTTGATGGTAACTTCATCACTCGGCCCTCTTAGCTTCTCCCGACTCGCGGCGCATCCGTTTTTTTTTTCTGAGAGCCTTTTTCTGTCCATAAGAACAACAACCCCCTTCTCGCCTCACGGTGTTTCCGAACCCCCCAACTTTTAATAAATCCCTCGTAGATCTTCCTTTCAGGCCTTCTAATCTTGTTAGTTTCCCGCATATAAGACAGATGCTTCCTTCTGGTAAGCTTTCCCCCAGTACATGCGATCACCCCTTCCCCTTTCTAAGACGTTTCAACGACCGGATCAGTTTTTTCTCTTCTTTTTTACAGTAGATATCGAACAGAATGTTCTCTAGATTCTTTTTCGCGAGCACGTCTTCAGCCTCCTGGACGAATGCGAGTTAATGGTTGTTCTTGCTCTCCCCCCTATCCTTTCATTAAATATGATGACACCGACCCCTGCGCGATCTCCTCCCCTCTTTGTCGCGGCGCCGTGTCCATCGAAATCTATCGCCCTTTCTGATCGGCCTCCCTTTTTCCATTGCTAACCAGGTGAAACCATTTTTTTCTCTCCTTTCACGAACTTGGATGTTAGCTTGCACTTACCTACATAGGTTTCTTCAACATCCTCTTCCAGCTGCCCCTCTACAATATAGATGATGTTACTATTGTTCCTTCATTCGGCCGCCGGATGGGAGGAAGTCCGTCGGACCCTATTTTCATGAATTTCCCCCAGCCGCCATCCTTCCGCTCTAAGAGTCATTTCCCTTTCCGCCTTCCCCACTTAGGAAGATAAGACCCCCCTTGCTATTAGATTAGTTGAAGCCCGCATTCCCGCCAGCGAAATGGGCGAGGAAGTATCCGAGCAAGTTCTTTCGTTTTCAAGCGATATGACTTCCCATAGTCACCAAAAAATGACTTAGGCCTCTTGAGGAGATCTTTTTCTTTTTTTCTCGCGATGGGTCACTCGACCTTCTTCGTCTCCTTCATAGTCCAGCTAGGACCTCTCCCCCTCCTGGTTCGAGCGCCCCCTTTCCCCTTTTATTTCTCTCCATGTTCACCTTTTTTTGTACCGCCCCGGAGTCGTCTAGCCGTCTCTTCCGATGATTGAAAACGCCCGTCTTTTCCCAGGCGGAATTCCCTAAATGAAGGTCTCGTAGAACCCCAGACTCTCTTTTTTCCGACAGACCCCATTCCGAGCCGCGACACAGGTTTCCGGCGCTCGTGTGATGGTTGTTCTTTTTTTGGACCCCCCCCTTCGAGCGTGGTCCTTACAAACCGTATTCGAAATTCGAGAGGATCCTTGGACTCTGTAACTGGTGATCAATCCACAGGTCAGCAAGACCCCAGCCTCCTTTGTTTAAAGAAGATTCTCTCCCAGACCCGATTTCGCTTTTCTGTACAACTTCCCGAGGAAAATGACGCCGTCTCCCTCCCTCGTACCTGTCCCCCGTTCCTTTTAACTTAATCGTGCAAGGACCCTAGTGATGCCTGCCGTTTTCGGCCGTTCTTTGGTAAACCCAACTTCGTTGTGGTCTTTCCTAATTGCTGTTCTTAGGTCCTTTTTTAAAAAACCTACGGAGACTTGGTTTGACTTCCCCCTTTAGTGAAACCTTCTCACATATTTCAAAAACCCCCTCAAAATGGCTGCGACCCTACGACTTGATCGCGTCTCCTTTTTTTTCTGGAACGTAGTACGATCCTTTCTAGGGCAATTCCCCTGGGATTTTCCCCCACTTCGGCAACGACACATGCTTTCTCTCTTTTGAGCAATGCGCCTCTTTTTCTTCTTGCATTTCTACACAGCCCCACCCTTCTCCCAGTGCATCCCTGCAGTGGTGAAAAGCCCTATCATCTACTCAACACGGAAATCTCTCCTTTTTACCTCCGGCGACCACCACGAAGATTTCCCCTCTTCAATGCATCGCCCGAAGCGATTTCTTTCCTCGATGTCTTCCCCCGGATACTTCCTTGGACAACCCCTCGATTACAAAGTAATTGGTACCCTCCGAAGGTTCGCGCTCGGCGAGTTATCCCTTTTTTGTCAATGAGCTTTTTCTAAAAAGGGGATGGTCCCCTTTTCCCACGACGCATTTTTTTCTAGCGATAGTTAGAACCAGTCATCCCCCGGACCCTCTCATTTTTACCTTTTAACAAGTTAATAATGGGAAGGATCCCTTTTTTTGAAGGGCTTGCTCATCTGTCGGTGTCTGTGCCGGATTTCTCCTTTTAGTACCTTACCCTTTTCCCTTTTTCCAAGATTGTACGGGTGGGCCCCTTGGTGCCAACCTTCCTATAGGTCCTTCTAAAAGGAGAAGATCCCCTCTATACCTATTGTCCCTCTTGGCCGCGGATTACCTATCGCGAACGAAAGTTTGCGTTACTTTGTCTTATGCTACCAGGTTTTTCACGGGAGTCTTTTTCATTCTAATTTGATATGTGCTATCCAGTTTGAATCTGTCTTTTTAAGGCTTTTCTTTCCTATAGATCCCGTTTTTCGATCATTTATAGTTACATCCCTCTTGCTTCCCTCAGGCTCTCTGAAATCTCACAGGTGCCAATTCGTCATGCAAATGGATGGATTTAGAAGAGTCTTCTTGGTCCCACCCAAACGGTTGTTTTTTTGGACCGCCCTATCAGAAGGCATTCCGTTTTTACTGGCGTTTTTTTTGGCCACCTTCTCCTCTCTTCTCGGAAGAGAAACGATTTCCCTCGCCCACATGATTCTCCTTGCCCCTTATATGGCATCTCTTTTCGCCTTTTCTTACTGCCGTAGGGCTTTTTTTCCCGCAATTGTCAGGTGAGGGGAGAAACGACGCCTTCCTCTCCTATAAGAATCCGGGGAGAATTTAGGTCCTTCTCCTTTCGATGACCGTGAGGTTCCCCCATCTGAGCTCACACTTAGGCGTACTCGTATTTCCTAATGAGCCTTCTATCTTGAACAGCGTCGGGACCTTTCCCCTTTTCCGGACCCCTGAAGTCTTTTTAGAGCGTCTCTCGTAGATGGATTTGTTTTGTGCCGTGTCATGGTTTCATTGTGTAACGACGTGCCTCTTTTCTAAGTGTACCGTTTTTCTCGATGAAAGTCGATCAATAGGTCCTTGACAGCCCCGTACGAGCGTGGTCCCTTCTTCCTTGCCCCTCGGACTGCGAGGCACCTCTTTTTCGCTTTAGAGAAAAGCAAATCTTTCTCTCCAAACCGACAATCCCTCCCCATAAAGGTATAGATCTTTTGAGAGCTCTCCCTTTCCCTCTTTTCATAGTATGGTAGGCTTCACGATCCTTTGTCTTCTTTCAAGCTATGGAGGTGATCGCACTTCATACGGTCCTCCTCCTATTCTAGTAGGTGGAGGTGTCCCCCTTACATGTCCTCGGAAGGCTTTTCCTTACCGGGTCATCTGCGTCTTCCTCAAGGTCTAGATCAGCCCCTCTTAAACGTTCCCACCTTCTCTTGGACAAAGAGAACCTACTGCACTCCGCTATGACGTTGTTACGGCTCGGGCAGAGACCTCTTGCACTCTCTTCTTTAGTTAAGATACGAGTACGAATCCCCCAGCGCAGATAGATGGCTGGTACTTCCTTCTTATTCGAGACTCATTTTTTCCAGGAGTCCTCGAGCTCAGGACGATTCCTTCCTGCATTAGCCCCCTCCAGCCATACTTTGAGCCTTCCCTCCTTCAAAGAGGTAATTAACGTTTCTGCTCCTGGAAATTTTTCAGAGTTGTAGTCCTCCGAACTCCTCCGTTTGCCTCAGTAGAACTAGGCATTACCTCTCCTACTAGAGATAGGAAGTCTTCGAGAGGTCCTCCCAAAGGTTTTTAAGATGGTCCTTCCGTTTCCCAAGAGCGATCTTTTCCCAGCCCCAGCAATGACTGACGCTGCCTCCTAGCCTGTGAAATCAGCGTCTCTTTCTCCGAAAAGAAAGGATGTGCCGATAAGCTGGCACGAGCCCCCTTGAGCCCTCCGACCCCCCCTTCGACAAAACCTGAGTCCTTCGACCCTCACAAAGAGACTGGCCTAGCAAAGTACTCCCCTCCCCCCTCTTGCACCTGCGAACTCGCCTCTTTCCGCATCTCTTCCCCTCGTACCGGCACCCCACGAGGTTTATTAGGTGTCTCTTCCCGATTGAACGACCCCTGACACAATCTTTCGATAGGATTCCCCCCATCCGCCATTATCCTTCCGGATTTCATTCCCCCCCACCCCCAATGTGTGTGACGAACTAATTTCCCTTCGACCCTTTAACTCTCCGCCTCATGGCACCAGACCCTCTTCTTCGAAGCAAGCCCTCACCCAGGGTGGCCTGCAGTCCGGTACCAGTGCGATTCCGTGTTCTAAAGCGTAGAGCCCCCACCCCCCTCCAAGGCGCCAAGACCAGCCCTGTAAAGCTAGTAAATTTCCAAATATACTCTCCCTTCCTCTAGAGAGTATACCTTCGTCATCTAAAAAATTGACTTTCCCATCTAGGTAGCCTTCCCCCCCCGTAGGGGCTGTACTACCCCCCTTGTAAACCAACAAGGAATTAGCTGCTCCAGACAACAATTAGGAAAGATTCTGTTTAGTTTAAGGTTCGGCCCTCTTTCCCCTTTGTGGTAGTAGTCTTATTTCCTTAGGGTGGTCCCCCGGAGCTGTCCCGGTCATGGGTTCGACTTTGTCGGTATTAGGTTCCCAGGCCTTCCCCCCTTAATGGATAGCTCACCCCCCGCAATCGGACCTTTCAGCATTGTTTCCCTCTCGCGCTTCGTTGGACGCTCCCGCTGTGCCACCTATCTCTCTCTCTACGTCACGTCCCCCGAGGTCATCACGACCTCTTTTTCTTCGCGCAGTTGAGTCTTTTCATCCTTTTACTTTTGAATAAAGAGAGCTTTAGGGTCCCCCCAGCCATCCGACAACAAGGGATTTTCCCCCTCCCAAGTAGAAAACACCGATTACTTTGTTTGGTTCCCGAACTCGCACCCTTCTTTGCGACCCCTTCCACACGACTATGCCTTCCAAGAGGTCTTTCTTGTCACGAAGTCCGTGACCCTTTTCCTTGTCCGAAAGATTCTTTTTGAAGCCTTCCTTCCCTTCCCCTGAAGGGTCCAATCCTCACGCGTTTTGATCTGTCTCCCTTCTTCCACACGTGAAAATGTATGAGCTCTTTTGTCTTTTTCTAAGTGGATGGTCCCCCCTAATCTCCCTTATGTGTTCGTAACTATCTCCTTCGCCTTTTTCCCTCTGTTGTCGTCAGCACGCTCTCTTCGTCCGAGAATAGAACACATTTCTCGAATTCTCCTTTTTTTTTCTCGCGCAAGAAAACTTTTTCCCCCGAAGATTATGGTTGCGGCGATCTTCCCTGTATTCTTCAAGAAGTCGTATTCCTCCTGTTTTTAGAATTCCCCGCTCGGCCTTTTTGGGGGCGGTCTTTTCCGCAACCCAGATCCCCCCCCTTCCCCCCCTTTTCCTCAGTTTCAACCCCCTTCGTGTGGCCCCTCCAGCTGCAGGGGGAGCTCCGTAGCCCTGAATGCCGGTTTCCTTCTACCCACCTGTCCTTAAGATAAGAGCCCCCCCGGACTCGTTTCCGTTTTCTTCCTCGTTGGTTCGCCGTGAGTCGAAAATTCTCTGGGAACCCACCTTCCTCTATAATCCGCGCCCCTGCGGGCCTTGTATGGCCATTCTCCCCTCTTCGGGGGCATTCCCTTCCTCTTTCCTTTTCCCGAGAATTGCTCCTTGGTTAAAATGGCCTCTTCAAGAACACCTTTCGTTTATGGTGGAACATGTCCCAATTCTTGGAGTAAGCCCGCCTCCCTGCTGAATCAGGACTCCCCAAAATGAACAGTATTTTATCTCTCCTACCTCGGGGAGGAGAGGAAGCTCGGAAGCTCCCCCCCCTCTCTTAGTTCAGTCATAATAGAGTGGATTTCTTGTGACCTTCCTCCCCCCCCCCCTAAAGGCGACCCTCTGTGATAATTAGACATTTTTACATGCTTTTCCATTTCAACTGACTGGACGATTTAATTCCCCCTCCTAGATTTAGATGGCCCTGACTCTGCCTCAGGGACTTCTGTAAAATGGGCGCGTTCGCAGCAGTTCGTTCAAGCTCTCTTTATTCCGTGAGATCACCCTTTCTTCTCACAACCCCTGAACGCAATCCTAGACTGAAGGAGTCTTTCTTAATACTTTTTAGGGTTTTTTACTCATACTTAGGATTATGGTCGTTCCAGTGCGGAAAAAACCAGTTCGTAATCTTTTCTTCCCCACTGAGAAGAGTCCTTTTTTTCGAAGTCGGATTGTATCCCTGTATTTAGTTTTTATCGTTCTCTTCCCTCCTGATGCTGAATGACTCTGTCCGCACGGATCCCCGTTCCCTTCTTTGCCGTTAGAAATACCTGAAGGTCATTTAGTCCCCCCCTCCCCCTCCTTCTTAGGATGCGACAGACCCCCCCTTTTGGTCCTCGAAGTTTGAGACGGCTGCTTTCTTTGTGATTGTGTTCTCTGACCACAGGCGTCCCTTTTGACTCCCCCCTTATGAAGCGCTTCTCCTCGACACTTTCCGAGTTACCCCCAGTTACCACCTTTCCTTTCCCGACTCTAAGAAGTGCGAACTTCCCTATCTCGAGAAAAGACAACAACTGCGATTTTTCTGTCACCTCCCCTTCCCACGTAGTATAAATTCAACAGGCCCCCTTTCGTTTTCCCTAGTGAAAGGAGTTTTTCGTTGCTTCCATCTGAGGCTCTAGGTCGGTCCAGGTCCGATCGCATCCAAACATTTTTTTTGGACTGGGGACGGTTTTCCTGATTTGTTAGTGCTCGTACATAGGAGGAAAATCCTTTGAGACAACGCTTCTTCTTTTCCCCAGAACCCCTCCCCAACCTGGATGCTCCGTAAAGAGAGATTAGCCTTTTCTTTTTTTTAACGTGTAGTGCCAGCTACTCACATCTGCTACAGCTCATAGGCCAACTCCCCTCTCTCCCGCCGGACGATTGTCTTTATCGATGACCCTTCTCGTGTGTTTCGCCTCCAGTAATAAAAAGACCCAAACTTCCCTTTTTCCTCGTGGTGAACAAACACCCGCCCATATAAGCTTCCGACCACGGCCTTAATAGGAAGATAGCAGGAAAAAGAAGATTCTTAATTTCGGGCAAGCTATACTTTTCGCTGGGTACTAGATTCTTAATGTTCTTCAAAAAGACTGTTACTTTAACGAGACGTCATTGCGTTACTTTTACTCGGGTTATCGAGATAGGATCCTACTTGTTCTCTCTTTTCAGGATGAAAGCACATGGCTTGGCTCACATCTTTTGCCGGTTGTCTCTTAAGAAGTTTTTCCTCCAGGATCCCGTCCAACGTTCCCTCCTCCCAAGTAATCTTGCTTCCACACGGTGTCCCCTCTTTTGAAACGGGCTGCTTCTTTTGGGTAGTTTTGTCTTGGGAGGTCTTCGAGGATCCTTCACCCCCCTTTTTTAAATGAGTTAGTAACACCTTTTTTTTCTTCTAAACCGCCGGACTTCTCTTCTCCTTTGTTGAACGGAATGAGCCTTTGGTGCATGTGATTTCCTGCTCCGATTCTGTCGGACCCCGCCTCGTTTTGTGCCTTGCGTCTCGGAAAGGTCTCCCCTGCAATTGCTCGTGGAGAGGAACCCTCTCCCCTGAGTTGTGTAGTTTCTTTGGAGACGCCCAGAGGGAGAAGGGTTTTCCTCTTCAGATTCTCGTGCCAAGGCTTCTCCCTTGTCTGGTGTAGTGTCTTCGCGCGTCCCCTCTTCCTCTGGCACCTGCGCCCCTTCTTTTCCCCCTGCAGATTCTCCTTTCTTTTTCTGCCGTCTCTCGGCTGGACAATCCTACCCCAACGTTTTTTCTGCGGTTGGACCGCGCTATCTTTTTTATGAAGGTCTTTTTTCCCTTTTCCAAGTATATGGCCGGCTTTTGTTTCCTCTCTTTTTTTTTAGGACGAGAACCTGTTCTCGCCACATGTTTCATCTCCCCTTTATAATATGACATCGTTTCCCTTGACCGGTCTCGATTTGGCTAAAGCATGTCATGTTGTCTTATTTTCAGCGAATTTTTCCTTTTGCTTCGATCAAAGACTCCCCTGTATCCTGCAAGGTTGCCCGCTGACAGTGTATTTTAGTTGTATCTCGTATACGGAACCTTTTCCTGCTACCTTTCAACTGCGCTGCCCTTTCCCACCAAGTCTTCGATTCTCTGGCTTTCTCGGTGTCTTCTCGTTGTGATTGGACCATCGACTCTTAGTGTCTCTCCCTCTCCAGCAGACCGATCTTAATCCCCTCTCCTCTCTCCAGAATCACGGAAATTTCCACGCTTCAAGCTCTTAATATCGATGCGAGAACTTTTAGCCCCCCCTGCGAGAAAAGAATCGATGCGTCGCCACCGACCCATACCTTCCTTGACGTTAGTCTGTTCCCATACTCCAGTGGTTGATACCTTTCTCTGTTTTCTCTAGGTATGGTCGGTGGTGAACAGATTATAGCAGTGCTGGCTTTCTTTAGCCATTAGGAGGTGCTCGAAGCTTCTTGAATCTTTCACTCTTGATGGAGGTAACCTCCTTTTATCGAAGGTCCGGGTCCTTTCTCCTTTTCAGTGACGGCAGTCGTTACAGATTTTTTTTTTTACGTTTAGGATGGTGTTTCCCGTCACACGCTGTCCTCGTGGCACCCCAAGCCGGACACTTCTCCTCGAAGAATTCGCCCTTCAGGGCCCGTGTCCCCTTTTCTCTGGCACGATATATCCCCCTGATCAGGTGAAGGATACTCCGCAGCCTCCCCTCTCGTAACAATACAAGTTCCTTCCCCCTTTCCCTCTTTTTCGAGCCTTTAAGTCTTTGATCGAAGCATTTAGGCGATTAGTCGTCTCCAAAGAAATGGCTTCTCCCTCCCAGAAATACTCCCTGAGAGCCGGAAGTCCACCTACATATGAATAAAGGGGCATGATGTCTTTCGATTTCTCCATTTCCTAAACGAACCCTATTTTTTTTGGCTCAGAGATAAGACCCTGGATAGTGTACAGTCGAATGAAATTAATTCTTCGGAAGATCTTAATCCTTGTAAACGACTCCCTCCTTGTTTTTCCCGCTTTATTTTTTCCTACGGAGCATAGGCTATTCTCATCTTCTCTTTTCTTCGGCTGAAAAGAGATTTGGTTTTTTAGAGCGTTTTCATCCACAGAAAGGATCTGGAACTCCTCCTTTATTGAGACCTACAGATTGAGGACCTTCTCCAGCGCGTGCCCTCTTCTTCTTCTGACCTCCCCACAAGGACGACTGGAACACATCCTTCACTAGTAACCTCTCCCAGTGCAGCAGTTTTTTTCCCCCTGGTTCTCGAAAGCGTCCTCCCCCAACCTTCTTGTAACGATAGGTTTTCATCGATTTTTCTATCACATTCCTTGCCCGCGCGGCTCTTTCTCCTGCCCTCCCTCATTCCTTCCTTTTTTTTTCGCCTTGCCCTGTCCTCTTTGTGACGCACATCCTTTGGAAAGTTTCTGAAGTGCGCTCGAGAATCCGGAACCAGATTTCCACGCCCGGCCACGCCTTCTCTCCCCACTCCGTCCCAGTAGAATTTTCCCCATGTCCCGGATTCGCACCTCCTTCTCCTCCCTAACCCGACCTTCTGTTCCGCAAATGTCCCCTTTAGCCTGTCCCCTCCTTTTCTGCACAAGTAGAACCCGCGCTATCTCTCAGGCGTCACTTTTCCCTTGTAAACACCCTAGTTCTCTCTACAGTCTCTCCCGTGCATACAGTCCCTAAAACTCCCTTCGAGCATAGCAGCTTTCTTTCCTTAAGAAACTTCGTCCTTTGTTTTGTAGGGCCCCTCGTCACCTTCTTTGGTCGTCGTACGCTTCCTTTTGTGTGGTTTCTTTCTCAACGTTCATGTTTCCTTTGTACCGGTGTATCGGGGATTCAGGACTTCCCGGAGAATGGCTCCTCTCCCCACGAAATCGTCCCTTTCCTCATCGTGTCGTTGTCCTGGTGCCTTGCTATCGGGGGAACACCCTCCGTGAATTCTAAGAGGTCTTACGACGTTCTCTGCGACGATGCCATTCTTGACCGTTCAAGTTTTGCGTCTTGTTCAAGAAGGGGAAAGACTTTATCCTATACGAGCGTTCTAAGTTCGTTGCCCATAACGCCACGCCCCCGCATTTCCGTACCTCCCCCATTTCGGCTGTTGACCGCGACCTCGACTGACTTTCCTCCCCCCCGTCGGCATCACGATGTCTTTTTTCTCCCTGGCACTCCCCTTTACGTGCCCTTGCCTTTCTGTATCCCTGCCGGCGTAAGGGTCATGTTACGAACCTCCGCGACAGGCTTGGTGCTTCCTTTTTCTGGAACTTTTTTCGACGAAATCTTTGCTTGCTGACCTGGATGGATAACTCTCCTCGGACCATTTTTTCCGAGCCTCTAGACATTTTTCTCCCTGTTTGTTTCAGCAATCTCCTCTTGTTCCTAGCCCACCCCCACGAAGCGCCGTCTTTCGTTCTCCCGAAGCACCTTTTCTCCAGATGGGCGGGCGCTTCAGTTTTTTTCTCGTCAAAGCCCCGTAGTTCGATCAGTGCGTTCATCCGTACATGACTTCCTCCCGGTGTTTTACGCGGGCTCCAGAACCCCTTGGCGAGTTTTCCACGGTGAATCGCTTCCCCAACCGACAGGACCCTCTTGCGCGCCTCCCGCGCGGCGATTTCCTTCCCCAGAACTTTTCTCTACAACGAACGGAGGTCGATCACGCTAATCGTTTCAGGCCGCCCCTTTTTGGTTCATGCCTTGTGGGCTACCAAATACGTTCCCCCCACCTCCTGCTCTCCATCCGCGCCCATGTAGTTCTCCCCTTTCCCTGCGTCCTCTTTTTTCATCTACCTTTGAATAGTACGATTCGTTTGGCCGGCGAATCCTAGGTTCCCCTTGCTTGCCGTCCTTTACAGCTCGGGTAGGGTTGCCATTCAACCCAGCACTCGTTCCTTTCAATCGAGCGCCCCCCTTTCCCACCCCCTGACGCCATATTGCCGTATGAATGATGTTACCTTCGAGGTGGCGCTTGATGGGAGGACATCTTTAAGTCTTCCTACTGACCGATGTCGGAGGGTTGGTTCTGGGTACCCCCGAATTTTCTCCGTAGACGAGCAAATATTTATGAGAAATCCCCCGACCGCGGCGTACGAATCCCCTCTTATTGCAAGACTACGTGTGACCCGCCGCGACATGGGCGATTGTATATAGATTTGATTTCGTTTTTCACGCGATATTTACTAAGTTGATAAAAACCCCATGAACCGCAAGTATTCTTGGCTTTTCCCCCCGAGCCGGTCTTTTGTGAGGATGACAGGCTCGAGCGCCCCCTGGAAACTCCAGCCGATCATTACCCCATGATTTTAGAAGCGGCACGCGGTTCTCCCCTCTTTCGCATTCCCTTACTTTGTGATGCACGCGCGTTTTTTTTAGTCTCGCCGATCGGAGATTCTCCACGTCCCTGGGGAAGACGGACCCTTAGCCAACCTGAAGGTCATCTCTCTCTCCCCCAAGGAACTGGATGCTCCCCCCCCCAAAGGTCTTCGTCGAGGACCACCTTTGAGCTTCGTGTGCTTCTATGGCGCTGGTTTTTGTCCAGGCTCTTCTCATTCGCCACTTCCGAGAAATGGGATCGTGACCCCTGGACTCTTTGTGGTGTTGATCAGTTTTCTCAAGGTCTTACTGCCCCCACCGATTCCCACGAATTTCTTAAAAATGTGCCAGAAAGCGGCCAGATCAACCGGTCGCGGTTGAGGATGTCACCGTAAGGGACCCTGACGCTTCTTCCTCCTACGAAATCCTTCCTTCTCAAAGGTCAACGCTCTTCGTGTCCATGCGTCTACCGGTGTCATGTTTTGAAGGTCTTTACGAGTCGAGTTCGCTTCCAAACAGCGCGGCTCGTTTTTTATTTCCCTGGAATACTGTTGTTCTTGCGGGTTTGGACCCTACGGAAGAACGCGATTTGGTCACCGCTATCTGCCCAGATCCCGAAAGAAAAAATTCCCGTGACCCTTTCCCCCCCTTGCGCCGGTCTCCTTCTTGGGACCTCTTACTATCCTCGATCGGGAAGTTCCCCCCGGGTTGCTAATATTCCCCCCGGACCTACCCCCGCGCTTAACAGTTCTTTGCTTGGTGTATGAGCCATGCGCCTCGGGTTTCCTGAAGAGGTCAACCCCCCCCCCCGTTACCAGCCAAAACCCAGACCGTGAGCCCGCGGGGGGGGGGTTCACCCCCCCCCCCTTCCAAGTATAAGAGACTCCCTAACGACTCTCGGTGAAGATTTTACAGCAGGCTCCCGCCTCAAATTCTATTGACGCTCCTTTGCAAGCGCTGGGGAGCTCTTTACAAGGTATATCCCCTCGGTCCCCCCTTCCGAGCGACCGTTTTCCCCCTTCTTTTTCTTTTACACGGTTTCTCGCTCTCTCGTCGTTATCATTCTATGCTCTTTTTCCCTCCCGCCAAATGGCTGGTCCTCAGCAGTGTTGCGTTTTTTCCTACGCTCTTGGATTCAAGGACCCCCTCGACTTTGAATGTTCCCCCCAAGTACTCCTTCTTCCACCCCTGGTTTCGCGGGTCCGTTTTCTGCTTCGAGTGTAGGTTTTCTGGTTGTGCCGGAATTCGCTGTTTAGTCCTTCCCAACGGTGTAAATTAGTTCCCACGATTTTTTGTTTTTGAGCAGTTTTTTTTTGAATGATGATTTGGGATCTTTCCTTTGGAAAGGAAGCAGCATTTGATTCGATCTCTTTCCCTGGTGCTCGGATGAGAGTCCCCCCCTTTACCCGCATAATCGCCCGAGAGTCTGCGGAAAAGTTGAGTTCGCATCTACTTGCGTTGGTCTCGTCCTCCCTTTTGCTCTGTGTTTCCTTTCCTTGGTGGCTTTTGGAGATGCACGCGCCTCTCAGGGTTTTTCATAATCGACTTCTTTAATGAGGCGATGCTCGTTCCTTACCGTTTTCACATTTGTCGGGGGAACGAGCGCAAAGAGCCTCTCCTGGGCCCCGCTTCCCCCTCTCGTCAGACGCCTCTTTTCTCTTTTTTCGCCAGTCTTCGTGATCGTCCCCTTACGGATGACCATACAGCAGAGTACAACCTTTTCTAGTTGTTTTCGCGCTATCGAACTCCTCCTATTCCGCCTCCTGAGCGGAGGACAGTTATTGCGAGTTCGAGCGAGCCACATTTTGCAGATTGTGCGGCCCCCTCTTTTCTGGCTCAAACGCCCCTTCAAGGACATCATGGCCCCTTTTCTTTTGCATGGTTTTTATTTCTTTTATAGATCCAGTAGGGTCTGTTTGGCCCCCTCCGTGATCTTTTCTTTTCCTTTCTGACGATCGCATTCCGCTCCCCCCCCCTCCCAAGAACCTTTCGGAAAGGTTATTCTAAGCTGCTTGAGATGTGTAGGTGGAAAGATTTTTTTTCGCGGACCCTTTTTAGGAGTACTCGTCTCCTTCCCCTCTCCCGGACTCTGTAGGGAACTGCGCGTTGGCATAAGGCTGAACTTCTAGATTTCCCTTCAGAGTTGCAAACGCTGCAGAGGTTCGTTTCAGCGTTCCTAGATTATTTTTTTTCCCCCGTACTCGACGTCCCGTGACTCCCCTGGTTCCCGTTTAGCTGACACCGTCTCCTCGTGTTTCAATGGAAAGCACCGACGATTGAGTGGCACGCCCGTCTCCTTTTCTGCTGCGAGACCGCTTCTCTCGCCT
>Ga0179591_1328125_pt1 | contig 19969 bp, 18 predicted proteins | sample CZOMad2_1_08_16f_FD_182891 | JGI IMG/M metagenome (GOLD analysis project Ga0179591, IMG submission 182891) | Vadose zone soil fungal communities from Angelo Coast Range Reserve, California, USA - CZOMad2_1_08_16fungal (PacBio error correction) | ecosystem: Environmental > Terrestrial > Soil >... | reverse complement strand
GTTTTGGTTCTCGTTCGCATTTTTCAGCCCCTTTTTCAAGAGTTTTTTCTTGCGCGTATTGATCAACCTTGTGTCTGGTCATCGGTTCATGGGCTCATTCCGCCCCTTCGTGACGACAATTTTTCCTTAGGGGATTCTTTTTGAGGGTTCCTTCTTTGTATTTTCCTTGGTTTTCGGTTTTCACGGCGGGCGATTTCCTGCTAGAACTCCCGTTTTCTCGGTGGATACCACCTTCCTTCCTTACCCCCCCTTGAGGTTCCCGCGCTTTCAGGGGGCGGACTAAGTACACCAGCATGAAACTGGAGCTAGTGGACCCCCTCTTTTTCCTGATTATTACTACTGCAGATTCTTTTTCAGGCAGTCTTCCTCCTGAAGCCGTCCTTCCCCCATATTCCTGCCTTTTCTGCTGTTGGTGTAACCTCGCAACAACCCGTGAGGGCTGCTTGCGCTGTGTGTCTCATAGTTCTCGGTGGCTGGGGTCCCCCCCCTGGCGGTTCCGACGTATTTTGCCTACCCCCGAACCCCATCAGTTTTTTACGGAAAATTCCGCGCATCGGTCGGTTCCTCTCCCTTTTTTACTTCTCTGTAGACTTTTCCCCCTCCCCCTTACGTTTCCTTCGGCTACTCCGGCCCTTATCCTCGAATTTTTCCTGGCGGAAGGGGCCCAACCGGAAAGATTGCTCCCCCCTATTTAGATGGGTTTCTTCCTCTTTTCAATTTCTTTTTTTCGCTTTCGGAAATTTTTTTTCCTCCCCGGAAACCTTCCGACGACGACCAGCCGGGATCATGAACGTCCGATCTAACGGCTAGATACCCTCGCGATTTGCTGTTCTCCTGACCCTTTGGCTTATTCTCCCCCCCATGTAATGCGACTTTGCCTCCAAACAATCCCTTTCGTGCAGGTGACTGGCCCCGTTCCGGCTCTTTGCTCTGCCTCCCACCCCCCTGGTCTGCCGCTTTGGACTCGTACCTTTCGACGCTGTGACATTCTCCCGATATATTAGTCCGAGGACTGCGTGATGTCAGGGTTACGATCAAGAGCTGAAAGAAAGGAGGCCCCCTTGAGGACCAAGATGCTTCTTCCTCGTCGACAACCGGTACCCTTTTGTTACCTTTTCTGTCTTTTGCCTTCCGCGCGTTCTCTTCAGCGAGCATTGCGTCGGACCGTTTTTGGCAGATCATTTTTTTTTCAGATCCTTCGCTACACACGGCGGTGGCGGAATTTTCTACGCGCCCCGTTCGCTTGGAACCAGTAGAAAATAATCTTTAAGAGCCAGTTTATTTCCCTCAACCTCCCCACCACAGAAATTCTTCACAAGCTTAACGACTTGAGTTTCATTCGCGAGCCCAAATCTCCCCCCCCTCCCCCGACTTTTCCCGAATTCCTCTTTGAGTCGGAAAGTTTTTGCCCTTTTTTTTCCTTGAACGGGCTTTCCAGCTGCTCAGATTTCCGACTTAGGTCCCACTCCTGATCTCTGCCAAGTTCTGTATCCTCCCTCTAACTTTCCCTTGCAGAGAACCGTTCCCTCAACACCAGGAACAAATCGACTGATGGGCGGAGCGCTTCACGATCCAAGCAGACCCAGCGAGTCTTCGCCGGCCCGGGTTCCTTGCCACCCTTCTATTTCGATGCTTGCCGAGTCAGATAGTCCTGTCGGTGTTCGCATCAAGAAACAAATCAATGGCGAGTATAGACTGCAAGGTAATTTTTTTCCGGATTAGTCTCCTCGACCCCGGAAACTCAAGAGTCCGTCGACCAATCAATTCCGTTGTACTTGCTTGATGATGGACGTAGAAGCGGCTTGATCGATATAGCGGTTTCTCTTATAGCCCACCCCTTTTCCTTCTCTCTTTCCCTTTCCCAGTCCCCCCTACGTTTTTTTTTTTTTTCTTTCGATTCCCCCTTCTGAACGGGCGCGATTGAGTCCTTTCTCCCGAGCCACTCTGCTCCGACGGAAGCCCTGCTTCGTAAAGATCAAAAGCCCCCTTGACAACGGCTTGCTCTCCGTTGTTTCCCAGTTTTCCCCTCCCTTCTCGTTTTTTCTCGCGCACGAAGAAGTCGGCTTCGCCTTGTCATCGGCTGGTGGCTGATGCGCAAACTTAAGATTGCGATCGCTCCCTTGCAGTGACCTTGCCGCCTTTTGTTGTTCCTGACTGACGTAAGGTCTTTCTGGCCCCTAGGCGCTGCCAGGCAGATTTCCGATTTGGCGGGTAGGTCGTTTGAGTTTTGACGGATGTGAGGCAAAGTTTCGCGTATTTCTTTCAGGACCGCTATCGATCTTCTCCCCCCCTTTTTTAAGACCCCTTCCCTTGAACTCGACGCCCCGGTTTTCCTTGAGGTGGCGAGGACCGCGATCTGTTCGCCTACGCTGCATCGATGTTGCTTGATCCCCTCTTTTTTTTGTGCCAGAGGCGGCTCAAAGTCCGTTTAACTAGGGTTGCCAGCAAGATTTAGGTGTTTTTTCGGTGTCTTGACACAATTCCCGCGACCGCGCGTGGATCCCCCTTATGTATTGTTCCATAGCAATTTTCTCCTTTTTTTACCACCCAAGACGCCTTTTTTCTGCTGGTGGCCAGTAAGACCACAACCCAAACAATCATGCAAGATTTTTCTCTCCAGGAAGAGACCTCCCTTACCTTCCCAAATCCTTTTCTTCGTACTTTTTCTGCAGATTTTTCCTCCCCTTGAATTTCTCTTTCCTTGATCAACATCAGGAGCCGGGGCACATCAGAAGCACCCTAATCGTAATCGCTCTCGATATTTTCGTCCATAGTCGCCTTCCTTTTTTAATTTCCCCATTATCCCCCTCAAGGTCCTTTTTCTTTCTCGAGTCGTTCCTTTCCCAAATTCCCGCCGTTATTTTTTGGGGCCGCGCCCCCTGAAATCCAGACACCTGCTTAGGCGGTTCTATCGAACATTTGCCTCTCTAATTGATCGACGCCGTTCCGACGTAGGAGAATGATCTTCGTTTTCCATTTCCAACTCCTCCTGTTTCTCCCCAAGAAAGGTTCAATGACTTCGTCATGGTTGTTCCCACTTCGAAATATTTATGCAATTGACTTTTTTCCGTCTTTTCACAGATCCTTAAATCCTTCGAGCCTACTGACTCCTTATCTTGAGATTCCCCCTTTAGTCCCCTGTCATCGGAATAGGTTCCAATCCCGAAGTTCGAGAACAAGTTTCGGTTTTTTCAGGAAGATCAGCGTTAATTGGTTCCTCCCCACGGGTTCTCGGTCTCTCTCCCCCTCAGGAGTCTCGTCACCGCGCCCGACCTCTCTTTTCCACACCATCAATAGAGGTCAATACTGTAGAATTTTTGCGATGGGACCCGCAACCTTTCTCAACGTTCTCTGGGATTCCCTCCCCCCCCATCCTCCCCCCAGAACTCCAAAGGATACCGCATTACTGCGAATTAGAATACGTCTTTCGCCATAGTACACTCCGCCAAGGCTTCCGTTGTTTATTCCTCTCTTTTCAAACCTTCCCTTCCTTCCGCCCCCCTCCCGGTTCCATGCAGGCAGGAGATATATTGTCCAGGCCACCGAGCAACGTAATGAGGTTCTCCTGAATGATCTGTCTCCTTCCCCCCCCCCAAGCCCAACGACCCCTCTTCCCCCCTACTTAAGGTCATATAACCTCCACCAATGTTGAGTAATTGTCGTCACGGGCTTAAGGAGGAATTTTCAGTTGACCTTTCCCCAATTTCTCCAACTCCCGGCGTTTGTGTCGCGGTTTCACCCGGAGTCGCCGAGACAAGGAAACAATATCCCTTTTACTCATACACCCTCTTTGTTCGCTTTGGTCCCTTTCTCCTGGCCGATCTTTCAACGAACCATCGGTGTGGGCGGTGATCCAAACTTTGGCTTTTATCTTTTCCGGCCTTCTCCACACCTCACAACCCCCCCAGGGGTGCTAGTAGTTGAGCGGATGACATTGTGCAGGGGGGCAGTTACCTTTTCTTGCACCTGTATTTCCCCTTACTTAGACCAAATCCTCCGTTTTTTCTTTTGGCCTGGACCTAATACAATCTTCTGCCACGTCTGTGTTTGAAACGGCTGTTTGATTTTGTCGTTTCGAAGGGGGCGTCTTGCGCTGTCCTACGCCTGGTCCTCTAGAAAGTTAGGCTTAATTAGCACCAGCTTAGGAAATTTTTTTCCCTTAAGGCGGTTTGATCCCTTTCTTGTGAAGCTCAGCCCCTGCTTTTCGACTTCTTGTGTTTCACACCCTCCTTATCTTTTTCATGAGTTTGATCTTGAGCGGTTTGGATGTCGCGGGGGTTTTTCTCCTTCGGGGTACCCCCTTTACGCTCCTCCCCCAGCCTTTTTTGCTGGACTCCTTGCATCGTCGGTCTGACTAGAATGTCCGACGTCCCTGCTCCTATTTCGTCTTTCATGGACGCCCTGCGATTCCCCTGGAGATTCTTCTCTCCTTCCCTTTTTGATTGGTTCGACTTGACAAAACTTCGCTCAACCTCTTTCATGGGATGGCAACCAGTGTTCCCCCCCTTTCGATCTTATCCTGGGGGTCTTTCAGGAGTTTTTTCCCCTCCGAACTCCAATCATGATCCCCGGAGCACGTCGATCTCCCTTCGCGATCAACTTTCGATCCCTGTTCGGACTCTCCGGGTTTTTCTCTAAATTCCACCCCTAAAGGCGTGCCCGGCGCAGGCGACTTGGTGAGAAAGGCTCCCCCCAACGGTTGACGATCCTTTTTTCGCCGTCCCTTCGCTCTTTCCTTCTCCCCTTTTCTCCCTTTCCCACTTCTTACCAGTTCCTTCGTGGTGACGATCTTCCTGAAGAACCATTCCCCATTAGGCTTTTACCCTAAAAGTCGTCTAGTTCGCAAATTGTTCTGATCTTCCCCGGTTCTCTCCTCTAGCGCGTTTTCCTGGCGCTCCCTTTTCCGGACCGGTGGCGATAAGATGTGTGGCTTTTTAAACCCCCCCAAGCTTCGCAACCAGTCCCACATGCGGGTGTGGCGGAATTTTTCCGGATTCCCCTATTCCCCCAAGAAGACTTTTTCCCGAGCAAACCTGGAGGTTGCAAAGACCCCCTTTTTTAAAACAACAACAGCCATATTGATGGCATGAGCCTTGACTCTTCTCCTTTTAGATCCCCCCCCTCCCCTACACTTTCCCCCTAATGCGGGCATCAGCTGAAGGACGGCACGATCAGAGGCACCCACCCCCCCTTCCCTACCCCCCTCAGCTGCGGGCGATGTGCTTTTCAAACGCCGCAGATCCCTCAAGACCCCTTTTCTGTTCGCCTATTCTCGCGCCTTCCTCACTCTGCCCCCTTCCACCCCCCTCCCCCCTTTCCCAAGACGGCGATCTTGCTGGAGCGCGCGCCTTCCGATCAAGAGCAGCCGCATCTAGGAAGCCGCGGTGTTCGTTTTTTGGTTTTTTTGCGGTTTTTTTTCCCTTCCCCACGACAAGGGCCCAGCTGGACGCCGCGACGCCCCGTCGCTTTTTGGCGCATCCGCACCGTGGTTTGGCGTAGCAGAGCAAATCCTTGCTGCTGCGGCGATTGCTTTCTTGTTTCGTCTCTTTTTTTGTTCTAACGTTCTTTTTCCCTTCAGAAATACGGAAGTGTCTGGGCGTTGATCTGGACTCTCTCGGCTTAAGTCCGACTCCGCGGTCGGAGATATCAACCGCCTCCCCAAACTTTTGCTCCTTTTCAAGCCAGGGGGCCCTCTTCTTTCCTCCTTTGGTTGTTTTTTTTCCGGACGCGATTGAGGCCGGGTGCTCCCTCCGAACCCTGTATGATCTGGAAGCCGCTCTCTTAAGATCCCGAACCTACAACAGGAATTGTATTTCGCTCGCGGCTCGGGGACGTTTTCCCCGGCCCAAATTACCCTCCTAGACCTTTCCCTCCCAGTCTGTCCCCCTTGATCTGCTGTTTTTCTTCTGCGAAACCCGCTCGATTGTAGTAGGTGGCGTGCTCAGCTCCCCTTGAAGCGGGTTTCTTGCAGGCCACGCTTCCGAAGAGTCCCTTCGAGGTCCTCCCCCTGCGAGTCTCTCGCAGCTGTTCGGCGGGGTGGGCCTCCTGCGATTGTGCCCACGTGAAACCTTCTGCGAATGTAGGCTCGACAGCGATGCGAGGCGCGCCCCCTTCGTTTTCCATTTTTACGCACCCCTTTCCTGACCTCGGGTCAAGGACGCGGCACCTTCCGTCCATTCTGCTCAGGAGTTGTCGCTGATCCTGTCGCGTGTTCGCTCTCTTTCCGGGCGAGCCCTTTTCTTCCTCATTTTCTCCAGAGTGTCTTTTTGCTCGTGCTTTGGTCTTACTAGCATCGTTTCCTTGACCCCCTTACTCCCCACCATCATGCAACAGTTACGCGATCGCTTTCCGACGCTTTTTTTTTCGTCCCCCCCTTCCTAAATCCTTTTCCCTCCGTTACCAATAGCAAAAAAAGTTTTGTGGTTCGATTTACAAACCCCTCCCGCGCACACCAATTCCTCCTCCCCAACGGTAATGACAGATTGCCGATCAGGCAGGCTCCTCTACATTATAGGACCCCCACTCCCCCGGTCCTTTTAGAGTTGTCCTCGATCAGCTGTAAGTTGCCTCACTTGAAATTTTAGAGGTAATTTCTTTTCTTTTCCAAGAAGGAGGCCGGGTCTCCAGCTTCCTCTTTAATAGCTTGTTCCCCTTCTTCCCTTTCTGCTAGGACCCCCATGATATTCAGACCGTTGATGGTGTGCGCGCATCGCTAGCCGGTCACCGGCAACGCTCTTGTGGGGCGTCGAAGGTCCCCTGATGACCAGACCTCCTAGGGGTTTCGTCTCTCTAGACCTCCTCTTTACGTGCTCTCAGGAGTATCCGATTTTCGTCGGCAACCGACATCGGTCGATACTCCCCTTGCTAATGATCTTAAATGAGTTGCCTTCCACATTTCCAGGTTATCGACTTTTGGCCGGTTGGGCCTGCTAGAATCCCCCCCCCCCCTATCATAATGTCCTCTTCCCATCGCGCTTTCTCCCTTCCATGTTAGTCAATGTCCAGGGAAAGACGGCGCGAACAAGTTCGCTTTGACCGACGATGTCCCTCCCTTGTCCGCAAACTCATTCGTGGGTTGGTCCTCGCTCTACACCCGACGCGCCGCCAGGCTCGCCAGGCGAAAAGCACACTCCGATAGCTCATCTCCTCTGGCCCCTTGCCTCTTCTTCCCCCCCCCAACTCCGAAAACATGATTGGGGCATGCAGATTAACTCCCCAGTTTTAATAAAACCCTCCTTCACCAAGGCCTCCCCGGCGCTCAATTTCTCTGAATACCTCCTCCTTTCCACGATTTTGATGTCCAGAGGACGAGCCACATGACCGCCTGCGACCCAAATGACCCCCCCTTCCCAAAGCAGGCATCTTCTGATTCTTCCAGGCCACCCCTTCAAACTTCAGTTTTAATTCTTTCCCCTTACCCCCCAGCCGCCCCCCAAGGTCCTCTTCCAGCTCGGCCCCGCCTGCCCTGTTTCTTACTAATAACCGTACTACTAAACCCGTCCCCCTCTATTGTCTTCCCTGTTTTTTTGGGACTTCTTCCTCTGAGTCCCCTTCCCCCCCCCCCAAGGCATCACGAGAACCGCTCTATGCGTTTTCGTTCTTCCACAAATGCGTAGCCTGACCTCCCAACATCTCTTTTTTTTCCTCCCAAGTGTATGTCAGACCTGGTTTCGGAGAAATCTTAAACCTCACGCATAGCCAGAGGCTGTGCTCTTTTTTGATTGACCTTGTGTTTCTGGTTCATAGGCCATTCGGTCTTCTCAACTTTCCTCCCCCCCTAGCGGTGTAGTAGTCGATCTGAGGGCCTGTGCCCTTGCGGGCCTTGGTATTGGTATTGAAATTTTTTTCCCGGATTGGTTCCGATCCTTCCTTTCTCCAATATCCTTTTTAGGTTTCCAAGCTAACAATCGCCGCTTTTTTTGAACCGGCTTTTTCGCGATGGCTTTTCCGTGGTCGGCCTTCTTCCCCCCACGCCTTTCCCCTGATAGTGAAGTTCGTCCCCTTTCGGGAGGATTTCAGACTTGCGGCTCCTTGGTGAAGAAGTGAGGTGTGATTAAATTTCCTTTCAGCGCAGATTCTTTTTATTTCTTTTTTCCAAATCGCCACCATTTCGCCAGGATTCTATTGGACGTTTTTTTCTATCGGCGAGCGGTGCTTGTAGCTGTGGCGATCCCTCTCCTTCCCCGAGATTTTATAGGCCTTAACCCAAACTGAGTTGAGGTAACAGCTGCCATCGTTTCGCCTCTCCTTGTAGTTTTCCTATGGACTTCGGCGCTGCGAGGGTCCTCTCATCCCTCTCTTTCCTTTTGCATTTCTGAAAGCCTGCCACAAACCCTCAAAGATTGCGATAACCCCCCCCGACTTTTGAAACCCCCCCTTACACCCTCTTCCCCCCCTTGAGGTGATCGACGGGATTCCCCGTCGGAGGGCGACGAAAATCAGAAGAATCTTAAGACTTTGTCGAGAATTTGACTTGAACATTAGCTCACAAGTGTTATTCCCTTCTCCCCCCGGTTTTTGGGCGGCACATGGCCGGCGACGCAAACTAACGGTCACTTCCTGTCTTTCCTCGACCAGGCTCCCCCCCCCCCCTTTTTAGCAGTCTCATTGTTTTCAAGGAGCCGTCCTATCCCACCCCCCCTCAAAATCCCTATATCTTATACTCTTGAATGATTTCGGAGGGGCCCAGGCTCCTGGGTGGCTCCACCCCTAGTTCTAAAAGGTTTTTGTCTCTACGTCCAACCGGCTTACTTGGATGCGGTTTCCGATACTGAGCCGTTTTAGTATAATGATGATAGGTCGCAATAAGGACCGTTTTTTTCCTGAGTTTTCCTCTTTTTGTGCCCTCCTAGCCCACTTTCCCCCATTAGGAGGATGTGGAGTTTGTTTGGTCGACAGGAGCCCGTTCGGAGTTGTGTGTACCAGAAGTTTCTCTCATCCGAGGCTGTACCCCCCTTACCACATTCTCCTTCCCACAACCCAGGCAATCGGGCCCCGCTTGCTAACTTGCGGCCATGGCTTCGGCTCGACCTACGACCCTTTATCGAGCCACTCCTGCCCTCAGCGGACGGCGGACATTTGCGTTGCCTTTCTGTCTTCTTCTTACTCCCTTTTTTTACGATGTTCCCCGCTCCCGACTCGCGCTATCTTGACTGCTCTCGACTTTTCGTCAAGCCGAGCGCCCCAACCGGCCACCAAGAACCCCTTCGCTTCTTCCCTTTTCGCGTGCTACAAGCGCCGCCTAGAAATCGTAGTCAGGCCTCGGTGCCTGCGGCCCCGGCGGTACTTTAAGTTTTCCCTCCCTGCGGGTTTGCATCATCCCAGCTCGCAATTGAGAAGAGGTGCTGCTGCTCGGGCAGATTTTGGAACAGGGTTGATAGATTGTTGCCGGTCCCCCTTTTTACCGCTCCCGTCTACCCTTTTTTTGCTTCCGTCTTCCTTAGATCTCTTGTTCGTCGATAGCACCGGCCTTCAATGCGGTTAGACCGGGTCCCGTGAATCATATTAATACATCCAGAAGTGTTTTTGAGAGATGATTTTTTCCCTGTGAACCTTCTCCAGATTTTTTGGACTTCTTCCTCCCCTTCCCCTAGGGACCTTTTCCCTCCGAGCAAAAAACCAAAACGATTCAGTAGGGAGTGCGATTGATAGGGACCGTGACTTCCCCTGATTAGCAAACAAATGTCTCTCCTACGAGCAGCCCTTGGCCTCCTTCCTCCTGTCCTCTCTTTTTCAACCTTTCTTCCTTGACAGGCCTGTTCTTTTAGCTGAACTTGCAGCTTTTTTGATCCCAGGCCACCGCGGCCGGCGCCCAGAGGCGAGGGGATTCTTATTGCGAAAATTGCGTGGTTACATGGCAGATCTCCTTTACTTTCTTTTTTTAGTTTTTTTTTTCGGAAATCTCTTCACTTTCGGAATTATCCCTATGAGTCCTTATCCGCGGGGCGTTTAAGAGGCGACTACGAAGCTTGAAGGGTCCTCCGAGCCACGAGTACTCCCTCCACTTTCCGGATCCCCCTCTGTAGTAGTGTCCTCAGAATCGGCAGGCGTCAATCTGCAGTTTTTAAGTGGTCCAGAAAGATTGAGGTTGCGTGGTCTGAGGTGTCTTTCAGTCGCGACATTTTGCTTCTAGCGCGTATCTTCAGGAGTTCTTCCCCATCGGTGACCTCCAAATTCCTACACGCCCATTTGGAGTTTTTCGAAGTTACAAATTAAGCGCCACCCCCCATCTTCCCACAGGTCCTGCCCGCTTCTCGCCGATTCTCTGAGACGCGCTCTCAGTACCCCCTTCCCTTTCATTTCCCCCGGACCCTGTTTAGAATAGAGCCTTCCTGTTCTGATGCTCCTTGAAACTTTTCTCGCTGATAGTCCCAAACGAGCCGAGAAATCCTCCCTTCTTTCCCCTCTTGTCAGATTCTAGCAGAATGGATGATAATTACCCCCTTACTTAAGAAGTTCTGGTGATGCCTCCCGCGCCGCGTAGCTCCCTCTTTTCACCGGCACGACGTTTTGTTAATTTTGACCCTTTCTTGTGTCCTCGGCCTTTTGAAATTGATCGCCCCGGAGTCTGGAAGTGATTCAATCGTCGGCTCCTGATTCGTCTTCAACCCTCCCCCCCACCTTTTCGGTCGATTCACCCGGCCAGTTTCTCTCTGAGTTTTTCCCCTCCTTTCCCATATTTCGTCCGGTTTTCCTTCAGAGCCTGCAGACGAGTCATTGTTCAGCCCTCGCGCTGGTCTCGCCAGTACCTTTCCCATCGAAGAGTCTCCCGACGGATGCTCACCCCGAGGTCGATCAGCTTCTCTCAACGCCTTTTTCCGAGACCCCCTTTCCGCGCCGCCGGCGATACGTTCAAGCCCCTAGATTTTAACACACCCCCCTCTGCAAATTTTACAAGGGCCGGTGGTTTTGGGTGGTTTCCTGGGACTCCTTTCTGGTTGACCCCCTTCTCCCTTTTTTTTGTTTCGACGCTTCAATTCACGGTAATCACCCGCCTTAATTTCACAAATCCCGCCGGCGGCGTCCCTCTATCCCCTCTTGCTTCCCACCTCTTCCCCCCCTTCTTTGGGCTTCTTCTCGGTCCTCCATCTTCGAACTTCCCCCAGCCCAGGGAGATTGTTATTCTTGTTCAAGGCCGCGAAACTCAGGAGGTGCCGGCATGATCGCGCCCCCCCCTGTTTCCCCCCCTTTCTTTAAAGCCGTTTACCGAATTCCCGCCCACTGGCATCCTTTCCACGAACGGACTAAACCCGCGAATTTGTTCGGTTTTGTTCGGAATCTTCATACCGATTCCTTTTTCCCACTTTTCCAAGAGCCCTGAGTGGTCGGTTACCTTCCTGTAGACGAGACAAGGCACACTCTTTCCTAAGTTTTTTTTTCTGCATTTTGTGCTCCATCCTTGTTCAGACCGTCCCACTGTCCGCCTATTCTGGTGAGCTGTGATAATGCACTGGGGGCCTCCCGGTCATGCGGAACATTCAGCACCTTTTCCCCCCAAACTTTTTTTTCCTCTTTTTTTAGTACTTTTCTTTCTCAATTTGCAGGAGTGGGCCTTAGGTATTTCTTTCCCTGGTAGGATTTTTCCGTAAGATTAAGTGCCCACTAAGGAAGTTTTTCTCGTTTAATTCCCCCCAGAATACATCTCCCGGATGTGGAAAAACGGATGTTTCGCCCTTCATTGCAGGGGGCGGCATCCCTCTTGATTTTTTAATTTTCTCCGTTCTGTCCTCAGGAGGCGTTTTTTTTTATAAGACGACGTGGTAGGCCTGGTGTGCTTTTTGCGTTTTGATTCATTTAAGGTTTCCTCTGAATCATCTTCCGCTTTCGGCTTTCTTCTAGTCCTTTCCAAACTTCATGGAGGGTTCTTCGCTGTTGTCTCCCTATCGAGCGGTTCTTGTGGGTGAGTCGCTTGCCCCGGGTCAGCTCTATTTTCCAAGGCCGCTGCCGGTCGACCTCTAATGTCCCCCCTGTACTCTTCTCCTTATGGATCCCCCTTAGATTACCCGCTCCGAGGGTTACTCTCAGGCCGACTCTAATTACTTCTGCACGCTGTGAAAGACTGCCCAAACCTATGGACCCCTTCTCACTTTCCCCTTCCGTGTTTCCCCCCATGGGGTGTGATCGACGTTTCCAACTGAGTGCTTGGCCGACGGAAATCATGCCGACTCTCCGCCGGCGTCGGTCGATTCCGCGCCTCCCTTCGAGACTTTTTGAGCAACCCCTTTTCGTGTCATCGACCTTTCCGCGAGCGCCCCCAAAACACTCACGTTCTGACCGGCTCCCTGAGTCCTTTTTTTTTTCAAGCCTGTTTCTCCGTTTCAGGAGTCCGAAGATTGCCCATCGACCTTCTTTCTATCTATTACGCTATGCGTGATAGGTTCAGCTACCTTTTTACGATTCCCCCCGACTCCCTTCTTATCTCCCCCCAAGACTCTTTTCCCGCCACCACGGACGCCTGAGAGCAGGTTGGTGCCCGTGTCCGAGACGTCTTCGCGTTCTCATGCCGGTATTTCAGAGAACCAATATGCAGGATGGGGGCGATACCTTATTTCGACCTTTTTTTTCTCCCCCCCCCCCACTTTGTGGGGTCGAAATTGTCGACCTCGTCAACAGTTTAGTGTACCTCCTTAGACCAGCATCCCGCGCACGCGCATTTCGCGCTGCAATACATCCCCCCCAAAGTCCCTTCCTCCTTCTCCCCTGAATTTTTGCCGGCTCCTTATAGAACCAATTTCCATCGTTTTTCATATACTCAACTCCTGCGCCTAAGGAGGAACTCGGTGGCCAGTCTCTGGTTGACCCCGTTCCTTATGGCTTGTAGCATATGCCACGCCGCGATACGAGAGCGTAGTCATTCCCCGAAATTTTCCAGCTTGCCGCATCCCTCTCCCACCCCTCTGACTTCCTCCAAACCCGATCTTGCCTGTCTGCTCGAGAACTTCCTATCACCAGCGCGCAAGATATCTCGGCCGGATCCAGCTTTTTTGCACTGCAGGACCTTTTCGCGCCGGCAGCTTTTTTATTCGCAATTTGGGTTTGACAATAATCATGATTCTCCATGGCTCTGTCTCTCAGCAAGAAGGTTATTAGATGCGCGACCTTTTTCTCCCCTTGAATTTCACCTTTTAGTTCAAGTATCCCTCAAGGCCGTTTGTGGACTCTTGACTTCGAGCGTCCCGATCGATTCAGAGCGTTAGGCTCACGCCACCACCCGGCCTCCGTCGTTCAAGCCAAGGGCATCTTCCTCTAGTGAGTTTTTTTTGCTCTTTTTCTTCCAAATTTGGACATTTCCCGGAGCGTCTTTGAGGCCGGTGGGCTATAGCCCCTTTTATCTCGTGAGCGTTCTCATTCATATCCACTCCGACAAAGGCCCTTTTCTCGACGTGCGAGGCTTTTCGTTCAGGCAAACATTCTTCCCCAACTTTTTTTTTTCCGATTTTAGGTCTTGAGCTCCCATGCGAGTTTTTCTGATGCCCCACCTCCTAGATGCTCAAGGCGGGATCCTGACCTTGACGCCGTTTTTTGCCTGGCAGTTCCCCCCACCCCTTTTGCGAAGTTTTTTTGCGTATTTCCCTTCGCGCGCGTTTTTTTATCCGTTTTTTTTTTGTTCTGGCCGTTTGACGCAGGCTTGCGTGTGCCCCCCCCTTTCGCTAATTTCTTAATTCGACCCTTCCTCGGGCGCAGATCGTCCTTTGCAAGACCTTCCCCGTTTCTCCGAACTCCTTTCCAGTTACATTCCTATTCCCTTCATATTGTGCCGCCAAGATGATTTCCGCCTTTTTCTCGATTACGCCTGTAGTCGGTTAGATACGCCGCCTGCAGGGAGCGCAAGCTTAGTCGTTCAGTTGGACCCCTCCCTCCTTGGTGGTTTTTCTTTATTGCCCCCTTAGCGACCTTGGGGTACTCGCGTCTCTGGTCGACTCGTTAACAAACGAGAACGGACGCCGGTCGGACCACGACGCCTGCCTTATCTTTTTTCTACTCCCCTATAGCCCCCCCTTACTTGAAAGATTTTCTTTTCAAGGCAGTATTCGCGCTCTCTCTGTCAACACAGGCCAAAATCAAGGCCACCACGTTCACTCCTGGTTGGCAATTCATTCGAAGGTCCTCCCGACTCTAGTCCTTGTCTTCTTTCTTGAGCTCCGCCTCTCCCGCATTCCTCATAGATTCTTCTTCTATGTCCTCTGACCCCCGGAATCTCATTTCCCCATGATAGGCCGACCGTTGTGGTCTTCATTCTCAACATTCGCGTCGCGCGCTCCCGGTTCCCACGCCGTTATTGTTGGGCCTTCTTTCAAATTCTTTTCTCTAGGGTTCCTTTTCAGCAGACTCTTTTCGCCTGAGATTCCCGTGAGCAGCGCGAGGATCCCCCGGCGTCTCCTGCTTTTCGGCGTTCCCACCGCATCCAGGCCGTTTCCGGTCGATCACCTCAAGAGATATTATGATGGGGGCCTTTATCGTTTTTTTTGTTGGCCTTTCATTCGCCATGAAAATCCTTTTCTCATGGTCAGTGTCGCCCTCGCGTTTTTCCCATTCGTCCATTGTCCATCGTGACACTCGTTGAGAACCCTTTTCTTCGACTTTTCAGCCTTGTTCCGAAACGCATTCGGGTAGGAGCCTGCTCTACCCGCCCTCGACCGACGGAGATCGCCCCCTTCTAAGCACCGCGCTGCACTCCCCCCCAGATTTTCCCCTGTCTTGGTGACCTTAAATCCCATCTTCGACCCAGCAGGAGATTTGCTGAAACGATTAACATTTTTAATCCACACCCCCTAATTTCCTTTCAAGCCTCCTTCGCATACTCTTTCCTGAGCTAACCTTTTAGTCATAGCAGGGCCCTCCCGTTTTGTTTTTGGTTTCTTTTTCATTTCCTCCCCATCTTCCACAGCAGGTCCCCGCCGTTTATATTATTCCAGGCAAACGAGAAAACGCAGGAGGTGACCGCGACTCTTCTCCCAATCCCCCCCCGGTCCAAGTCCCCCTAGAACGGACGCCTGAAACCTCAATCACCAACGCGCCTCACCCCCCTCGCGAATTTTTGTAGTAAACGTTGAAGGCGGAATTCCTGCTTTCAGGACAGGCCAACCTTGATCCCCTCGCCGCGGTTTTTTTTAGCTTTTACCCCAAGGATTTTTTTTTTTATCCCACTTCCCAATATATAGATTTCTCCTTCCTTCGTGTGTTGAGTGTGGATCTTCTTGAAGACCCATTAACTGCCGCCCTTCCCTTGTGAGTTTCATCCCGGTTTTCCGCTTCCTCCATGCGGAATTCCGCTTCACGTGACGACCCTTGGGTTTTTCTTTCTTCCTTTTCGACCTTGGAATTTCTTTTTTCTTGTATTGAATTGGTTTTATTATTGGACAGTCCCGTCGACGTTCCCTAACTACTGACGTTTTTGTGGACATGTCCCATACAATCTCACCCTTGCGAACACCTTTTTCGATGGCTTTTTTTCCTTTCTCGCGTCAGACACGAATTGTCCTCATTTGGTGACGAGGCGACAAGGAGGAGCTTACTCGCATTGAGCTCCCTGGCGGAGCCTTGGTTCTCAAGTTTTTTTTCCTTGAATTTCCCCTTTTTTTATGATTGATATGACTTTTTCCCACGTCTTCAAACATCTCCCATTCGAAGGATTCAGAATATGATTTTGTGTATAACGCCCCCTTTTCTCGGTGCTCAGAGCCGCCGGACGGGCTAACGTCGGGGTATCTGCCCTTTTAAAACAGAATGCTTTGACATGCATAGAGAAATTCATTGTTCCGAGCTCTTTCTCCTTATTCGTTTTCCTTTTCACGAACTACGATCATCTCGAGTTTACGCCTATCGCCTTCCTTTCCCCTTTGCTCCCTGCAATTGCTTCCACCTCTTTTATGGGACGGCAACTTGACCAGCAGATCATTATCCGCGTATTTGAGTCTTCCTCCGGACTTTTCCTACGAAATTCCTACGTCCGATTTCCAGTCTTTTTTCCTCGCAAGTTTTATCCCCTTCGCGATCATTCGTCATGCCGCTGCTTCGAAACCCCTCCTTTCTTTTGACTTTCAGTCCTTTTCCCCCTCGTGTCCCGGGGACGGCGCGGCCCCCTGACCGTTCTTTTTTCTCCAGGCCCATAACCTCAACCGCGTCTGCCGCCTGGTGAAGGTCCCTGGACCTCTACTATACTCTGAGTTTCCTTCGCCCCGGCTCCCCTTTAACGATTTTACGCACCCTTTCCCCTTCGGCCGCGACCCAGCTGCTGCCTCGAAGCCCCAACCTGCGCTCTTAGTTATTTTTGAGAGGCACGGACTGCTCCCCCGTCCCCTGGCAGGTCGGTGGGGGTAATTTTTTGGCAGCTCATTTTTCCCCTTCGCCACCGCAAATGCGGATTTATTGGTCGACCTAACCGTTCGTGTTTACCAGTCCCCCGCTCCGAGCAAAGGTCGCTTACTTTCACTACACACGCCCAACCCAGCCCTCTTGAACCGAGCTGACTTCGAGATGCTCGCCCCCGAGAACGATTTCCTGCGCAACTCATGGCTCAGCTTCCTTCCGGACACCCTCCAGCAAATATTTCCTTGAACGTTCAGTCAGGGAGTCTATGCTTCTTTATGAAACGAATCTCTCTTCGGATGTAGAATACGACGCCCTACTTCGGACAACTCCCCCGCCCCAAACAAATTTTCTCAGTGAGGCGTTTCTCCTCCCCCCTTGTTAATATCTCAGAGCTGTGGAATGCACCCCTTCCAAGCGTAATCTCCTCCGATCGCCCAGTTAGGAGGGTTGCCGTCCCATCACAAGATGAATCTCAGACTCAGCAGCCCTTCATCGGCATAGTTGTGAGTTCCTGGTTGCCGTTCACGAGTAACCTCCTTCCCCAGTTACTACATAGGCCTTTTCCTTTGGCCTTTGATATGTAAGCAGAGATCCGATCGATTCACAGGTTCGGAGATAGACCACCCGCAATAATATTTTTCAAGCCAGGTCCCCTATTTCTAGTTTTTGGTGTGGATCTCTTCTTGAGTAATGATTTGAGAGATTTGAGGCAGTTGAGATCTCCCGAACAGTTGATATTTAGGGCCCCCTCTCGACGCCAGATCAGCCAACGACAACGTCCGTAGGAAGTGCTAGCTTTAAAGTTGACGGCAACCACCTTCGCAGATTGCTCGGCCCTGCGCCATGTGAGATGGGCTTCCTCCCCCCGAAGACGTTTCACTCTCTCGTGCGAAGTGTTGCCGCCGGGTCTTTTCCCGCGGCAGGAGACTAGTCTGCTGTATTTCCTTGAGAGCTCTATGAGTTTTTCCTGCTTTTGCGGCTTGGGAAACCTGGCTTTTTGACATCCTGAACCAGCCCCTCTGCGGGCGCCATTGCGAGTTCAGAATTTTCGAAGCCAGACGTCCTTCTTCAACGAGCTTTTTTTCCTCAGTGATGTGGCAGGTTCTTCTTCTCCCCCTATGTACGTAGTGGCTGATCCGCTAGGCAGGCGCTTTTTTCGCACAGTCGTTCAGTTTCTCCAGCAAGATTGCGGTTTTTTTGTTGCAACCCGCCTCTTTGTTTTTTTGATTGTTTCTCCTGGTCCATCTTTCCAGTCTGTAGACCCCACCCTCCACAGCATGTGTAGCTGGTTGAGTCCTTTTACCTGCGCCAAAGATTTATCGCCCCCTTCCATATTTTTTTTTGAGGATTTGCACAATGTCACCATTCCCCCCCCCCCTCGCGCGTGGCTGACTTCTAGAGGATGGTTTGGTTCTGGACTTTTTCCTGTCCAACACTTTTCTTTTTCGATACTCTTTTCCTGTTCATAGACCGAGATTGTGAGTCAATTTTCCCTCAGTGCTCTCCATGATAGGCACCCCCCCCCCCCCCCCCCCCCCCACCCCCACCAAACCCCCCCACACCCCCCCCCACCAACCCCCCCCCCCCCCACCCCCCCCCCCCCCCCCCCCCCGGTTCCCCCCCCACACCCCCCCCCACCCCCCCCCCCCCCGAAAGTGAGGTGCTCCTTTCCCAGCGCCGCCTTCTCTCGCGCCGTTCACCCTTTCACGCCGTTATGTTTTGGTCCTCACGGAACCTGTCCGTCCCCTGAACCAGGGATAGGGCTCATTCTTTCGAAATTCTCTCTAGAGTTTCGACGCAATTTTGATAGGCGTCTTCTTCGTAGTCACCCCCCATCCGCCTTCCGGCGTCGATAACACGACCCTGTCATAATTTTTGATTTTGGTCACGGTTTCCTTCCAAGTTCCGGGCATCCTCCGCCTGCCTCAATAATCTCTCTTCCCCTGAGAGTCTCCCTCTCGCTGTGATCTCTAGTACATGTCCATCGTTATCAATAGAAGGCTCCACCCAAGTGATTTTCCCGTTCTGTCTTTCACCGCATTCCTTGGAGTTCTGCGCTCTTCCCCTCGACGTTCTCCGCCGGCGATCGCCACCCCGACAAGTCCCCCTCTCAGATAGAGACACCCCTCGAATTACTTTCATGTTTCTATGGTGGAATGCACACCGCACCACGACCATGAAGTATGGGCTTCCAGTGAACATCTTGAATAAAACAAGCCCCAAAAGTCGTTCCCGTCCTTTTTTCCCCCCGAATCCCCCATTGCAGAATGCGTCAAAGAGAGACACCCATTTTTTCTTTTGGGCGGAAGCCTCGATCCGACTGACATGACAAAACTCTCCTACATCGAAGAATAGATCCCACAGTTTATTAACAATCCTCCGGAGATTTTTGGCCCCCTCCTCAAAGTCCAGCGAATGATCTGAAGCCACCCAAGACCTCCCCCACCAATGTCACCTCCAAGACCGAAAGGCCCCTCATTTTTTAATCACCCCTCCGATCCCCCCCCCCTAGTACGGGATGCCGCAGGAGCTCACGAGGACCTTTTTCCCCAACAACAAGTATGTCCAACGCTCCCTGAAGAGGATTCTTCGGGGTAGCTCGTTTTCACACCCCCTAGAACACAGGAACTCTCCCCGTTTGTTGTTTTCTAGCTTTTTCAGTGTTTCGGCGACATCTTGGGTGAAGACAAGCAAAAACCATATACGCCGGCTGTGTTCTCCACTATGAACTTGTGGAGAATCCTTACTTCAGACTCTCCGTGATCCAAATTATCGCGCGTTAGTCGTCGTTGATGGGTTCCCTTTTCAGCGGCGGTCCCTTTCCCTTGGTTTTAGGATTGGTTTTACTTCGATTTCCTATAACACTCTGAATTTTTCGAGGTTGGGGAATGGACTATCCAATTCCCTGCCCAACGGCTGATTCTGATGGTCTCATCATTTTGGAGTTCCTCTCCTTACTCCCTCCTTAAGCCACAGATAGTGGCACGAGTGCAAGGACGGAGGCTTTTATAGAAATTCCTTTCCTTTTTCCCTCCTTTCTGTGAAACTTCCTCTTGAATGTGAAGTCCTCCATATTCGTTTAGAATGATGGTTGTGTGGAACCATCTAACGAAAAGAGGGCCAGCTTTTCCTCATCGGAGCCCCTTGTGATTCCCCTTTTTAGATCTTCTTTCCAGATCTCTTGGGTTATCTCCGCTCAGAACACTCCTCTTTGAGGCTTTCACATAGTCGTTTTTTTTTTTTTTTTTTTTTTTTTTTTTGAACTAGACCTTATGAGCCATCAGATGTCGTCGATGGACAGTTAGGAATGGCCCTTTCGAGCTTTCTCATGCCTCCTTTTTTTTTTTTTCGTAGTTCTTTAGGGACATCCCCGCCTGAACAACCACAAGATGCGATACCTCTAGACTTTCAACCAGACCCTCACCCCTTAATTTTCCCCTCCTTTCCTTCCATCCTTGTGGCCTACTCCCCCCCGAATCCTCTTCGTACACGTCGTCTAAGAGCCTATAAATTCGCTATCAGCTTTACTTTCTCAACTCTCCCTTCTCCCTTCGCCGGGAAGGACCCCCCCCCCCCAAACAATCCTTTTGCAGTTGCCTCCACGTCCCCCCTGGGTCAGCTCCCATCAAACGTTCATTCTTAATGGTATCAGAAGTCA
>Ga0179591_1288307_pt1 | contig 19978 bp, 20 predicted proteins | sample CZOMad2_1_08_16f_FD_182891 | JGI IMG/M metagenome (GOLD analysis project Ga0179591, IMG submission 182891) | Vadose zone soil fungal communities from Angelo Coast Range Reserve, California, USA - CZOMad2_1_08_16fungal (PacBio error correction) | ecosystem: Environmental > Terrestrial > Soil >... | reverse complement strand
TATTCCTTCTTACCCCAAGGACCAAACAGCTTCGCGATACACTCTCTTTTTTTTCCTTTTTTTCTGCCTTTGAAAAAATGTCCTCAAGGTCATCGCCCCCCTTTTCCTTGTGGTTTTTGCGCGATCCCGCCTTTTCCCCCCCTGATGAGTGTCTCTGCCTTCCGGAGTTTGTTTGCCCCGACTCGAGTTGCCCTCCCTCCGGCACCTTAATCCGCGTTTCCGCTTTCCCCTTTAGTGTTTTTGGCCGTTCGATTCCCACCGACTGTGTGACGTTTCTCAACTCAGCTCGGTCGACACAGTCCACCCGAGCAACCTTTTCCCCGGGTTGACAGCCCGGATCATGCGCTTTTTTTTTTTTGAATCTTTTGCCACCAGCCTTTTCCCGAGATTGGGAGATTCCAGGTGGAGCAAAGCTGGCAATTGCGGATCCCTCCCTTTCCCCTGGCTGTTTTTACGATAAGCCCGCTTCTTCGGATTGCGTGACGCCTTTCTTTAAGACCCCCGTCTCCTGCAGTCGCGTGTTTGGGCTGCCTGCCAACCCCTTTTCGCCCCAGCAGGCGGAGCCCCCCGATGCTTCCTCAGTGCCACCCTTTCTCTATATCCCAGCCTGAATGTTGCTAGACCCTGCAATTTTTTTTCCCCTTTTTTTTGAGCGATCTGCCTCGCCCTTTTTAGACGCTTGTACAACGGACATTGTTGCCGTTCGGGGGGCAATTTCCCTTGGTCGGTCTCGGCACCCAGCCCCTTCGCGAAGTTGCCACGCGACGCTCCCCCTTTTTGGTATATACCTGGCATCCTCTCAAGTCACGTTAGTATCCCCCTCCGCCCGGGACCTGCCCGTTGGATCCGATCTCGAGGGGCGGCTCCTATGGCAGTTGGTTTGGTCAGCGGCCCGAAAGTTTTCTAGGCCCCCGTTTTTCCCCCCCCCAGGGTTTTTTTGCTTCCGGCTTTAGACCCGCCGGGGCCGGTGTGGCAAAGCCGCTGCTTTTCGGATTTTTCTCGTCCCTTCGCGAAACGTGCTGCTTGATTCCTTTTTTCTTTTTTGCCCTTCTTTTTGGCCTAAGTGGTCACGTGCCCATGATCGTCCCCCACGCGGGAAGCCCCAGTCCCCCTGGGCGCATTCGCCCCCCCCCCTTTCGATATTTTTTTTTTCTGTCGTGGTCAAGTGTTTTCCCTTCCCACGTCCTGCATTCAACGCGTCTCCTTTACCCTTCTCTTTGAACAAATTCCCCCCAACTCCCCCCATTTTGGCTTAAATGAACCACTTCTCAAAGCGGTTATCGGACCCAGTTTCGTCGCTCCAAAAACCCCAAACCCCCCCCCCGCCCCTTTCCTTGAATCTCTCGCTTCGAGGTTTTTTTTGACGGTACCCTTTTTTCGATCGGGTAAGGAGCCCTCCTTCCATACGCTTTTGGCCTCTTTCCATTCAGAGGCGGGCGAAAAACCTTTCCGGGGACGCCCGTGCGGGATTGATTTTTTAAGTCCCCTTCCCCCCTTCTTCGAGACCGAATCGATCGTCCTTCATTTTCCACATAGTTCAATTTTTTTCGTCCCTTGTGCTGTGCAGGGAACATCTCTGCCCCGATTCGATATTTGGGTGTTTCCCAATGTCCCGCAGACTTGGGGTCCGTCTCCCCGAGCGCTTACGTTTCTCCGGTTGCTAGCGCACTTTTACAAGGTAGGTCGTTCCCCTCAGCCCCTTAGTGGAGCCATTGGACCCTGCTCGTCTGTTCGCTCCTGTGCGGGCGGACGGCCTGCCCCCCTTCCAGTATACCCAGATCCCCTTTGAGTATTGTTTTGACTTCTCTCTTGCACCCCCCTCTACCCCCGGATCCCCCCCGTTTATGTGCGATATCCCTTTTCGGGTCCAGAGAGAGTGTCATTACACTCTCTCCCGGCGCGGTGGGGGTTTGTGCCTTCCCCCTCAACTTTTCTCGTCGCCACGTTCAGTTCCTCCAAACAACCTAGGAGTCCTTTGTCTCCCCATCCATCGTGTCCGACCTTTTTTTTTCCTTCAACGGCGCCATACTTCCCTGCATTTACGGTTGGATCCTCTCTCTTTTTGGATTGGCGGTTCTTTCTCGTCCTGACCTTGACGGTTTTCGTCCCCTCTTTTGACACCTTGATCCCTTCCGAATCGGCGCAGTTATTCGCCCGGTGGCAGGCTTCTTCCTTCCCCCGTTGATTCCACAAGGAGGCACGGACAGGGATTCGGAACCCGGACTTTCCTATATTTCCCTTGCTTTCGTTTGGCCTGTGTTCGAAAGCCGCGCACAATCTCCCCTCTTCCCCGCCTTGGTTGCCGCTAAAGTACTCCATGTTTCCCCCGCTTCAAGTACCGTTTTTTGCTACTACAGTCTTTCCGATGTTCTCCTTCTTTTTTGGTTTTTGCGGACCCTGGCGTCTTTCAACCAAAGACCCGGACGACTTTCGTTCGACCTGGTTAGACCGGTTCTTTTTTGCTGCCCCGGCAAGCTTTCCTCCAATTCATCATTTCCTAGACAAAATCCCTTCCTCTGGCATTGTAGACACACGCCGACCTTTTCCTCCTTTTCCAACCCCCAATGAATCATTGAGTGTTTCGATCTACATGCCCTTACCCCTTACCCCCTGAATCGGCCATGGGGAAGTTCCTTGCACATCCACTGCAGTTCAGTTTCTTCCCCCCCCCGGTTTGGAGGAAGCAATTTCCCCCTCCCTGGGCGTTGACGGAATCCCCCCACCGATTTGTGAGGGTTTGCTCCTATCTCTCAAACCCTTTTTAAGGCCGATTCACATCTTCCCAGGGTGCCCGATTCACTGGAAGTCAACCTCTTCTTTTTAGTGACCTCGCCCTACGTCATGCGTTTCTGCTTTTGTACTTCTCCCCTTTTTGTAGATTTCAGCTTTCTTTTGTTTTTTCTAATGGGGTACATGCTCACATTTCCGGTTTTTTCCCCGGCGTGCTTGGCCTCGTTTTTTTTCCTTGGATTTTTTTCTTGCCCCGTTTGCCTGTCGAGGGAATCCTTTTCTTTCCTTTGTTTTTTGTTGAGAGGATCTTTTGCCCCCTACACCTGAACATAGCGGTCAGAGTTCTTTTCAATGCTTCGCCCGCCGTCGCCCCCCGGCACGTGCTTCTTTTTTTTCTACCTCCCCCATTTGAGGACCTCGGACTCTTCCCCACCAAAAAAAGAAAAGGCTCTCCCCAGAGAATTAACTCACGAAACCCTTTGTCAGTGCAGACCACCGCTCCCTTTTCCCCGAATCTTCGTTGTGGTTTCCCCCCCCTCTCTGACAAGAGTTTCTTCGGGGTTTTGGAGTCTTTTTTCCCCCAGAAGGCGTTTCCCTTGGCCTCCGTGTGGTCAGTTCGGCCAGATCCAGACTATTCGGAAGGTAAAGATTCCCCCCCCGTGATTACAAATGTGCAGTTTCTTTTTTCATTCAATACCCGCGAGGCCCCGCTTGACCTTTATGAAACGTTTTCAGCACCCCCCCCCCCCCCCCAAACCATGATTACCAACCCCGTCTTTCTTTAACTGCGGGTTCCTTCCCAAGTGAAAATGACGAGACCCCTCCTTATAATGGTCGTGGCGCTTTCTGGAATTTTGAAGATATTGGCCTCCCTCCACCATTTTCCGCTTTCTTGAACATTGGTTTTTTTTTTTTTTCCCCCAGTGTCCTACAGTCTTTTGTCCCCCGTCAATCCTGTCTCCAGGTTTTTCGGCCCCCCAAACAAGGAGTCTCCTTGGAACCTAGGAAAACTACTCCGCCCCTGGTCTGCCCCTTACTTAAAAAGTCCACGAAAATGGGCATTCTTCCCAATTGTCGTTCTTTTTTCCTGCCTGCGGCACCCGTAACCTCTTTGAGGTTGAGTGCATTGCATTTTCAAAGACGTCCCCCCTTCGTCATGTTCTCCTGCAAGCCGTTTCCTTTATCCGCGCGATTCTTTTTCGGGGCCCCCCTTACTTCGATCTGCACGGCTTTCCTGTCGAGGATGGTCCGTTTTTTTGCGTCGAAAACGTCACTTTTATGCGACTCCCGATGCCCGTCCCACCGTTCTCCTCCCGTTTGAGCACCGGAATTTCCTGCTTCTTCTGACACTTTCCCGAGGACGAGTAGTTTCTTTCCCCCCCCTTCGACAGAGTAATAATACTGTTTTGGCCCTTTCCCCTTCCTGGGGGCGACGAGACCTGAGTTTTTTCTTCAAAATCCACTGGCCTACGATGCTGTAACCCTCAACCTCTCGGACCCGATCCCTGATCATTTGTTACAGTTTATACGTCGCGTTGGCAGTGCCACGTTTCTAGCGTACCCCTTGACCCTCGTTATTTCTATCGAGGTTTCCTGTAGGTTCTTTTCGCCTTTTCCGTTTCGGCGAAGTCCGTTTGATTATCAATGGCACATCTTTTGCTGGCGGCCAAACTTCCGCCGTTTCACCTGGCGGCCGTCTCCCTTAGGACCAGACCCATCTTGACTCTTCGCCTTACTGTCCGGCATTTCAACCCTCATTTTTCTTTTTGGCAGTCCCCCCTCTGGGGTTCCTGGGCACATTGGTCCCTTCCGCTCCTTTCTCCCCTTTGAAAACTAAGCGTTTTCATTCCCCTCTCATGTGAACGCTGAGTGTAATTTCAACGCCCTTTCCAATTGTGCTTGTCACCCCGTCCCTCTCCCTCCCTCGACGTTAGGCCGGCGGTTACCGTCGTCTTACCCGTTCCCTCCCGGAAAGGAGTTAACTTCCCCCTACAGAACCCGGCCCTCGCGCACCTTTCTCTCTGGAAGTTCCCGCACGCGTGTTCTTTTTTTTTTGTATTCGACGCGTTTCCCTTTTCTTTTGACAGGTTTTAAGTTTTAGCATGGTTCTTTTTTTGGGGGCTTCCCCCTTTTGTCGATCACTGCATTTTTTTTTCACGTTTCTGCGGAACGGCCCCTTTGGGAGATACCACACTTGGTCCGCCCCCCTAACCCCCCTAAACTCTCGGACTTTGGCATTCTCTTTTTTGACCCCCTTCAAATAAGTGTACCGATGCGGGACTTACTTTGATAATCTCCCGCCATTCCTTCCATAAACGCGGATCGACATCAGCACTTTTTCTTCCGGTTCCCCACAATAAGACCCGACAGGTCTTTGGCCCCGCAGTCTGGACGGATTCCCCTCTCTCCGCAACCGTTGTCAAGGCGGAACTTTCTTTTTCTCGAAGCTGAACCACACCCTCCTTATTGTCCTTCCCCCCGAACTATTCGAGATCAGACCCCTTTCCTGTTCGGCCTTTCCTCTCTTCCGGACTTCTTCTTCCATTGGAGCGCCGGAGTCTTTCCCCCCCCTTTCGATAGTCCCGAGCGTTTTCCTCCGAGCCAACTTTCAAGCCCACATACCGTATACCCCCCTTTCGTCATTCACGTTAGTCTTTCCCCCTGGAGATGTTTTTTAAGATCATCAACTTCCCCTGATTTGAGTCTCAACGGGCAATTTTTGTCCTATAATCGAAGTCTTTTCTTCTTTTTTCGGGCTCTCTAGGTGTCCTTTCCTTCGTCTGTTTTTTGAAGGCTTGAATGGCTTTTTCCCCCCCCCCGTTCGTCTTCTGCACGAGAGCCCTTTTCCTTCGGCCAAAACCCCAGGTTATTCCCCTTCTTTTTTTTTTTTTTTTTTCTTTGTGGCTGCGGGTCTTTTCCCATTTAGAGCTCGCTCTTATTCTTCCTAAAATTTTCATGATGTTTCTCCCTAATTGGCGCTGGTCAGCATTCGAGGGGCGCTTCCAATTCTCTTTTTTGCAATACTCGACAAGGGGGGACGATTTTTCCCCTCTCAAATTAGACGTGTATCAGGATATTGGCATTCTACTCTTTATTTGACTGTTGTGTAGACGGAATGGACTGGGTCCCCCCTTTGCCGTGCTTTTGTTATGATTCGGGTTTGTAGGCCCCCCCGATTTGGAATCTTCTTCTTTGATGATGGTAAAGTTGCACAGCTTTCGATTCCTCCTTCATAGACACCGAGAGCCCGAACCCCTTTCCCGGATATTATTCAGGACCTCATCCCGGTGATGAAGTTCTTCCCTTCCCCAAATTCGCGGCCTTCAAAAATGAGTCTCTTTCGATGGACTTCTTTCTTCATTTTTCCCCCTTTCTCTTTTTTTTCCGACCTGCGCGGCATAGCGAAGTCCTTTTTCCTGGTCAGTCTCCTGCATGCTCATTGTCTTTCCTTCTACTTTATACTCCTCAGTGTTTTAGATCTCCCTTCCGCGCATGCGTTAATTCCCCCCCCCTTTCCTTTTTAGGCTCGAGGATCCCCTGTTTCGTTTTTTCAGGATCGCGTTTTTTCGACCTCAATGTCCATGCGTCATCGGATTAATTGTTTCCCTTCAGAGATTTCCGCCGACCCTTGCCCCATGTCCCGGTTTACTGATCTCTACTTCGGTTGGTTGACCTCGATTTCGATCGCCAAGGTCTTGAACGCCTCTCCCCCTTTCTCAGACGCATTTCCGCGACTTCCCCTTTAGTGATTCCGTTCCCTAGAATTATACCAGTGTCCTCTTTTTACGCTAAAGTCCATGCGGTACACAGTCACCCCCCTCGCTTTTTCGTACCCGACTCCGGATATCACCGAAATTTTTTTGTAAGGAACGGCCAACCGGCTCTTTCTCCTCTTATTGGTTCCCGTCGTTTGAGCACACAGTGGCGCAAAGTGACGACTCCTCCCCTTTATTCCGAGGCGCCGCACCGCGCATTCCCCTTCTCCTCCGAAACGAATGGTTCCTACTTCGAATCAGGGCCGTTCTGTCCTCTTACTGAAGAAAAGCTCGTTTTTTTTCCAGTGGCGAAGTCCTCTATGCGTATGAAGCCCCCTGTGTGTCCTTCTTCCTTGGTTTTTCTTTGTTTTTCTTTTTTTTTTTTTTTTTTTTTTGTGTTGTGTGTTCTTCTCTTTTTCTTGGTGTTGTGGTTCTTTGGCTTCGATATTTCATGTCCCCTCCCAAAGAGTTTGTCCCTCATGTCACCTTGGGGGTATGAGCTCTGCCCTTTATCGGGGACTTTCCTGTCGACGGTTTAATATTTCCGTTTTCCCAAGTGGTATGATAGCAGCTTCAAGTTACGCGCCGGTCACGGTTGTGGATCTCTTCTGCGATTCATTGAAATTCCCCCCAAGTCAAGAAGTTTTTTTTTTTGGTTGTTTTTTCGACCGGGCCCCCCCTTTTTTGGTTTCTGGGTGCGACTCTCTAGGGGCGGCGGCCTCCCTGGTTGTGGTCATCTGCGGTCCCCAGCAGTGGTCAGACGGCATTTGCCAAAATCGGTTGCACGCTTCTGTTTTCTCCTTACAGGATGGGGCCCCCTCTCTTTTGTCTTGTTCGGATTTCCATCCTCCGGCGCGGAACTGCTTTCCCCCGTTCCATCGCGGTTATTTGTGTAATTCCCTCAGAGTCAGTATTGCCTTGCATAAGTTTCTCATGGCATTGTCTGCGTCACGCTGTAGGGGCGGTCCCGCCTCGCCAATTTCGAGCTTAAGGGAAATTTCGCGTCACACAATCCCATTTCCGGCCCCTCCTGCATTCAAAACAGCCTACCCAACCTTTTCTACTCAATAAGATCGAACAATTAAACAGACCCCACACCTTGCCCCACTACCCCCCAATGCGTCTTTCGTGTCGAGACCTACCCCCGGCTTTGACTTTCGCTCCTTTTTTGTCTCGTTCTTTGGCGAGTTCTCGCTTTCCCTTCGGGTTCTCTGTTTGGTGGGGTGAGAAGGAACTTTCCGACCATACTGCTCGCGGAAATCCAGCTTTTGTTTGGGAGTCCCTGGTTCCCCCCCTTTGCGGCGGCGACACCTTTTTCCCCCCCTTCACGCTTTTCCGCACAAGGATTCGGTTAATTCCCCTCTTTCTGATGCCGACTTTATTTTTTTAGGAAGATTTTCCCCCCTAATCCGGCATCTGTTTGAAATTGACGGGAGTTTTCAGCTGCCCTACACGACCTGGGGCGTGGTTCTGTCGGGCCGCTTCCCCCCCCCATACACGCGGAGTTAGGCTGACGGCCCAGCCATTCCCCCCCAGACCCCCCCCTTCCCCGCCTCGTTTCCTATGAGGACACCCCTCTGGACCCATCGATACACTCTTTTTTTTCACGCGTTCGTATGGGAACTTTGCGGACTGCCTCCCGGGCCCACCACTTTTCCTTTTCCTCTTTTTTTCCTCAAAATCCCTTTTCCGATTCGCAAGGCACATTTTCCTCTCCGGAACTTTTGGACGTTTTCCCAGCGGCTCGTCTCGTTTTGCGCATTGCCAAAAAGAGGAGTTTCTAGTGTTCCTAATACTTTTTTTCTCGCCTTTTTTTTTTTTCCTCCTCCAGTTCGCAATACGTGACCCCCGTTCTGCTTATCGTTCGTGTGCCCCTTCTTCTGTGATCGATGACGACGACGTTTTCGATAACTCTTTTCCCCCCCCTGCTGAAAGCGCCCTTTCCTGGTCGATCGATATTGCCCGATACCCTCGCCCCCTCTTAGGGCGATTGGACTATTCTGGGAGAATCGCTCCCCCCCCTTGCAATTGCTGAATGCTTGCAGCGCAACCGCCCCTTCTTCTACTGTACAAACGGTGTTGAGATTTTGCTGATCCGTAAAATGACCAGTCTTTTTTCATTCCCCCCCCTTCTGTGCTACCTATAGATTTCCGTCTCTGACGCCTTTTTTTTTGGAAACCCGCGGTTGAACGTTCACCCCTATCCGTGTTTCTCCCCCCCCCCCCCTGAGGCAACCCGGTCTTTTTTTGTCCAACTCCGTCAGGGGTCCCACTTTTTTCCCTCCCTCAACCATGGAATCCGGATTTCGCTTTCGCCAATCATTCTTGACGCCATCTACCCTTTTCTAAAGTTTGGCGAGGGCGCTTAGACCTTCCAACGCGCTTTTTTTTTTAACTTGGAAGATGGCCAACACCCCATGCAAGTCCGAGAGCCGGTTGGGCAGGAGCTTCATTCATCCCTTTTTTTGACCAACGTTTAGGGCCGAAACTGGAGGCCCCCGGTCGCTGGGGCGCGCCTGACCCCCCAATAAGACTGTGAATCATTTCTCCGGGCGTCGTCTTTGCACCGCTAACACGCTCATTCGTTTTTGTGAGTGGATGGATGGAATTTTTTTTTATGTGTACTGAATTATCGCCAATCAAGTTAAGATTTATTTTTTTTGTTGCCCCCCCCCCCCCCCTTTTCAAATGGGTTATAATGGACGACCTTTGGATGGGGAAAAACCTGTTTTGAGACATGACGCGGGTGAAGCCGCCTGCGCATTTCTCCAGTCTCTTCCATCTTCTTTCTTTTCTGATTACAGTGGTGTTGCTTCGATGGCTTGCCGGAACTGGGCGGCCATTTCTTCCCCTTGTTGCTCGCACACCCAGGGTCCCTTTCGAACTCCTCACCTTCCCCCTCATGATTCGCCGCATTGATCCTGCCCTGCACCCAACACCTCCTTTAGGCCCCGGGAAGAGAATCAGAACTTTTCCTCCCCCTAAACCCGTATTCCTCCCACTTTTTTTTCGTTTTCTTTTTTTTTTTCTTGTTGAGAGGCATGTTTCCAATTGTTTCTTGCGCCTGGATCCGAGGCGTAGTTCACTCCTTTCCGCTGATAGTCTCCCTTCCCTGTGTTGTGCAGCCTTTTATCCAGACCCATTCGAGTAAAATCTTTTTTTCCCCCCCCGGGCTCTCCAACACTCTTTTCTTTCTTTTTGCAAAAGCTCCCCATACCCGCTCTTTTTGTGCGCTGCGTTTGTCTGACAGGGGCATGTAAATCCCTCTTTCCTCCCACCTGATCATTTTTCTTTTTTACAACTTTCGGCTTTGCCCCTCCCCCCCCATGCCAAATATGGACTTTCCTGTTTTTTCGTGATGTTATATTCAGATTGTCACAGCCCAATAACTGTCGCGACTTTTGATTTCCCGACGACGTCGTCTCCTTTTTTTTGTCGTCCATCGCTCCATTTTACGCAAAAACAGGCTTCCTGGAAACCATCGGAAGGAAAATTATAGGTAGCCCGTCCTGAAAAAGTTTCCCAAAAGGGCACATGGGTTTGGGCCCCCACCCTCAAGCGCGTCCCCCGTATTGTTACATCTTTGGCTTGCCCCTAGGGGCCTTTGGTAACTCCCCCCCCCCGAAAGGCGTCCCAAGGGCTATTTCTTTCTGCAACCCCGCGTTTTCACTTTACCCGGCGTGCTCTTGTTATGGTTTTCCCATTTAACTGCGGAAAATAAACTGTGCGCTTTCCTTCTGGGTTATGGGATCGTTTTTCCTTGCTCGAAACCTCAAGGTTCTCCCGACTCTTTTCCGTCGTCCCACCGGGAAGCTCCTTCCCTTCACCAATTTGAGACGTTGAGCTGGAGTCACTTGTCTCGTATAGGCTCAAGAGATTACCCCCCCCTTTTTTGGAAAGTTTCCTTCAACGATCCGCTGGGGCAAATCCACCACTTTCCTTCTTAACCGAATGGTACATCAAGTTGTCCAGATGGTCCAAGAGCTTCACCTTCTTCTCCAAAATGCATTTGGCGAAGTCTTTTTTGTACGTTAATAGAGAAACACCTCTTCTTGAACCTTGGTTTAAGAGGTGAACTGGTCTGTTTTCAATACGTCCCGACGGAGCACTGATTTTCGTCGCTTTCCATGGCCCCGCTTGGTTGATGGCAGGCTGGCCCCCAGCCGGTACTTCAATGGTTGGCCCCCGCGCGCACGCAGGACCCAAGGCTCCCCGCGCCTTTTTCCTGCCCCCCTCGCTGACGGCGGTCCCCGGGAAAAACCCAGCTTTCTGCATAGGCACAAGTTTTCTTCAAAACCCATTCAAGTGATCACTCTTGACCCTTTGCCCCCTAAGAAGGATTCATTTAGCCCGTGTTCTATGTTTGTCATTCAAGCCGCCCATTGTTTCTTTGTCCCTTTACTCTTCCCCAGTGATTCACTCTCTTGCAGGCCGGCTCTTCTCATGAAGGTGTCTTTATCCTTGCACCCCGGTTACCGCGACGCTAGTCGCACATTCCCTCCGAATTTCCCACTCGTTCATCTTCCCTTTTGACAGAGGTCCTATAAGGCGTTCCTTTTTTGTCAGGTTTAGTACCGTTGTTCTGTTTCGTTTGTTCAGCTTCAATGAGTTATATAACTTGATCGGTGACGTCATCATGAAAAAATTTGGGTTACCCCCAGTTGTCCAAAATCCCGTTCCGAGGGTCTTCCCCAAGTTCACGGGGGGAGTTACTGCGATCCCCTTTTTAAAAAACCTAGGCAAAGAGCCCCCAGGCTACTGATAACACCCCCTACCTTCGAACAGCGTTTTTTTACGCCCCTTTTTTCCCGAGTTTTCCCCGAACATCCTCCCACCTACCAGTTTGGACTTTTTGCCGCCGGTTCCTTTCCCCGACTGAAGCGCAATGTTTTTGTTTTTTTCCACTGGCCCCTCCTTTTTTCGTGGTAAGCTGCTGACCACCACATTTCCCAGTGATGGCCTTTTTTCTTTTCAGATCGGCGCCTTGCCGTTTTTGCACTTCCGGGGCGGTCCGTGACTTCCAACTTAAGAGCCTGCCAGATATCCCCACCACCCTTTTTTTTTTGGCAGTCCCCAGCGGCGGCCCCTCTCAAGATTTGTAGATTTCCTTTGTCCCCCCCTTTGTGGGGCACCTTTACGGTCTCCACCCCCCCTTGCGATCTCTGTTCCCAAAGCCGCTGGGAGATTTTCAGATATGTCTCCCTGAATTTTTTCGCCCTCCCTTCTGGCTGTTTTTCCCCCCGAACTCGTTTTTTTGTATAGGTGCTCTGCCTTTTCCAAGGCCCTACAATGCGCTTTCCCCCTCGTGTCCTCACCGAAGGAATTTTTTTCTCCAACTTCGTTTCCTTGCGGGGCCTCCTTCCCAATTTTTTCTTCGGAGGTCTTATTGACGACCTTTTTTTTCCTTCTTAGTGCGTAGTTTTTTCTTTTGGCAGAGTGGCTTCGCTTTTCCACCGGTCGTCCTCCGGGTGGCCGATTCTTGACCCCCCCTTCAGCAAGTACGTGATTTAGAACAACTTAAAATTGGTGTTCTGTGTCTCCGGTTATAATTGAGGTCCTTTTCCTGAGCGATTGGTTTAGAGTCGTGCGTTTTTGAAGGTTTTCCCTGATGACCTTTGGCTTGTTCGACGGTTCTTGGCGGGTTCCTACAATCAGGCTCCGGGAGGGTAATCAATAATCCCGACCAAGCATGAGCAGGGCTGCGCCCCTAATCGACGCTCCCCCACTTTTTTTCTGATTGAAGCCTTATGGTCTGTCTCTTCACCGATTCTGCCTGCGGTTCGCGAGCATGATGTTTTCGGTTAGTTAATACGCTGCATTCCATAATTTTTGTGTTGGTTTTCTCTGACTGCTAGTCCTTGACTTTCCCCCCAAGTCACCCATATTTCGAACACGCGGCAGGATTCTGATCTCCCCGTAATACCGCGTATCGTGATAATTGGTGCGGAGCCTTTTGATTGAGCCCATTTTCTTTTTGTCTGATGCCCTCTCCCGCGGAGTTTCGTTTGGACCAGATGATTGGGTTTAGAATAGAAGGTCACTAAGCAAACCGCTTTCCCCCCTGCCGTGGGGCCAAGTATTTTCACGGAAGTTAAAGTCCTCCCCCCTTCCCAGGCTCGGGCACATTGGTCCCCCGTCCATTCCCTTCGAAACATTCCTTTCTTTACTTTTTAGACTTGTTTCCTTCGACCCGCCTTGTGCCCCAGAGATTTTTTTCCCTCCGGCCCACACTGGCGGTTTTCAACTCGATTGGATTGGACAACCCCCTTGACGACCCCCAAGTGGCTAATTAGAGACGGCCCCCCCCAATTTCTCTGGATTTTAGACGTTTACAAGGCCCCCCCCCCCCCCCAACCCCCCCAGCAGCGAAGTGATGCAGCTTCTTTTGACTCACCCCCCTCAAACTGGGTTCTAGTCCCCCTTCTGAGCTTTGCCCTCCGCTTGTTAAAACAATGCGCAGGTTCGCATGCCGGTGCGAGTTTCGTTATTCTCGCCGCAACACTCACTTTGATTATCGACTTTTCCCCGACTTTTTGCTCGATCAGCCATTCATGGTTTCGATATCCTGCTCCACGGTTTTTTTTGCTTTAACTAAGTTTTGGTGGTTGACGGTCAGGTGCAGTTAAACCTTGTGCTTCCTTGCGTGAATGGTTCGCGATGCTCCCCTTTTTGTTCTCTCGGGCCCCCACCCCCCCCCACCCCGTGGAACACTCCCCCACGGTCTTTCCCTGCACTCCCTTCCCGGCCTGTTTGTTTTCGGGAGGGGTTTTCCCCCCCCCCCATGTCCGGTGTTGTCAGGCGTATAGAAGTTTTTGCCGGACAGGTACACCCCTTTCTAGGTTTGGTTTCCGTCTTTCCGGGCTTGGCGGCAACACATGGTTTGATTTCTCTTTTTTTCTTTCTGCCCGACAAGTGCTGAGGGTGGCGGTTTTGACATTGGCGGCTTCATACGTTGTTCCTTTTTGTCGCGCATCTCCCGCCCCGTCTTCCTTTGTTTGGTTTCCTCCTCATCGCGTTGATTTGTTTTTCTTTTCCCCTGTCGGGGGTGTCTCCAAAGTGTCCGGTCTTCCTTTCCCGCTGACCCCTCCCACCTTGCGCAGCTTTTATACTAACGATCTTTCCTTCCCCCCCCTTCCCTGAGGCCAATGTTAAAAGGCCCACTGCGTCTCGGACAGCCTTCTTCTCTCCTATGCTGGGACTTCTCCCTCATTTGCAGCGAGTCGATTTTTCGTCGCGGTAATACCTTTCTTTTTGTCTTTTTTAAGACTACTGACCCCCTGAACTGAATTCAGGGTTTCACGTGGCGAGTAAGGAGGACGTGTTTGGTTGGTTTTGGGGGCTGGGTGGTTGGGGGTTCTTGTGCTCTTCTTGAATGCTTTCTTAATGGTGCCAGAACGGTGTTTCATTTTTTTCCCCGCTTTCAACTCCCCCTGATCGTTTTTCCGATCCTTTTTTGACCACCAAAATAGGTTGTGCCCAGTTCTATCCTTTCCCCGTTTTTTTTTTTGACAGCCGCATTTTGGGCCGAGTTGGTTATGTATTTTCGTAGCTCACAGACCAGGGCTTTCAGTCTTCCAGCACATTTTTGTGGACCATCCCCTTCGATATTTTTGCGTTTTGCAGCGTATGTCTGTTTTCGAAACCGAAACTGCCACCTTTCCACCCTTGCACCGATTTCTTTTATTTTTGGTGACCGCTCGATTTTCTTGACCTGACGTCACATTTAATTCGCATTTCGTTAAATCAGGAGGCGTTTTTTTTTCTTGGAGCCCTTTTCCTGGACCCAGGTTGGCCCTTTCCTAACCCCCTCCCGTCTTTTCCCCCGGTTTCGTGTCAACTAGGAGACTTGGTTTTTCTTTTCTTCGCAGTCAGCCCTCTTTTTTTTGCCCCCCCCCTTCCACCCGGTTTTTTTTCGATCGCTAGGTGTGGGTATGGCGGGCTTGTGACAGCCTGTTGTGTTTTGCGCTTTTTTCCCCCACTTATCCCTTGGCAGCAAAATTTTCTAGCCCGCCGTTGCGACGCTAATTGGGGACACGGATAAACTAATCTCCGGCGGGCTACCCCTTCTTTTCCCACGCTTCTTCCCAGGGATTTGAGATTCTTCTAAATGGTCCCCTTTGTGTTATCTTGATTCTCCCCAATGAACAACTTTTGCCGCGCGCGACAAACCTTTTTGCTGTTCCCGACGTTTTTGCCTGCTTTGAACCGTTTTTCTCCTTCCAGTTTGTGCTTTGGTCAAGTACCATTCGGGCCCCATTTTCTTTCCGATGTTCCGCTTTTTTGTTGTGCTTTTTTCTTTTTTTTTTTTTTTTGTTTTCGTTTCGGACCCCCCCCGCACTTAAGTCGTGTGCCCACGAAGGCTCAACGTCCAAACGGTATTTTTTTGTTTGACCCTTCCCGCGGTCAACCCACCTTCTCTTCCAACGAATTCCCTTTGTTCTGGCATTGGCAGCCCATTGCGCATTCTCTTCACAATGATCAGTTTGGCTTTTGAAGTCCCCTCTGACATTGCCCACGTCCATCCCCGTCTTATGCCGCTGGGTCACACCCCCCACTACTTGAAGATTTCAAGTCGTCCCGTTGACGGACCTTACATCCGAATGCTCTCTACACTCTGCCCCTGAAATGCCACGGCCAGATGGCGTTGCCTCCTTTCGCGTTGAACCGACATAGGACCGATCTCGGGGCTTTAATGTTTTCCATGATACACCGCAAGACCTTGACGGCCCGTGGATTTTGCTGGCCCGTCTTTTTGTTTCTGATGAATGTTTTGAACTATTAGTAATTTGTTTCTCTCTTCTTTGTTGCTTGTTTCCATGATGGGCTAATGGGAGTCCAATTCCCCCTGAGGACTTTCCCGGAGTCGAAGGATGTTTTCTTTATGTTTAGGAGTTCTGGAAAGTTCCCTTCTTCATTGCATCTCTATTCTTTACCCATCCGAGTTGTTCTCTTGATAGATTTTCGTTCTCAGGACTTTTCCCCGAAAAATGACCCCCCCCTGTATCAGGCATTACAGCTGCGGTTGCTTGTCCGCACGTCCATTCTCAAAAGCATGGTTCCCATTTCATCACCCCAAAAGAATCTTTAGCTGATGAGAATTGATTTCTTTTTGAACAGCAAACCAGGTTTTACCCACCACCCGCAAGTTCCCGTGAAGATTAGTGTTGATTGGACAGTTGCGCATGCTGCCTTACCGTTTTTTTCCCGTCCTGTTTTGTCAAGTGTCATAACCGTGATTTCTCTGGACCTCTTGGCCCGTTGGGGAAGGTTATTCCCTGACGACTTCCCCGGAATCTCGTCCATTAACACCCCCGGCCCACATTGAAGATGCTTTTAACATCTTACACCTTTTTTACTTTCCGGCTGGAGGGCCTTCCCGAGCCCATCGCCACCCCCCTTACTCCTATGTCGTTTTAAACTTTTTAGTGGGCAAGCATTACAAAGACCCCGACCCAGGATTTCTTTGGTTTTCTTTTTTATGTCTTGCCGGTGTTGGACTTGCTTCCAATCCCTGTGAACTTTTGCCCTTTGATTCCCCCATTCGTTCTTGTACAGTTTCTTTTAGTAGCACACTCCGGCTGTGTCCCGCTCACCCCCATAATTTTGTCAACTCGTCCAAGCCCACTCCCCGTCTCGTTTTACCTTACACTCCCCGAGCTTGGAATTAAACGGGCTTCCGCGTTTCCGTACTTGTACCCCCCGTGCGGATGGCCTGGCCTTTGCATTTCACCGACCTTTTCCCCTAGTTTTTTGCTCCTGCCCCATTCTTCCGATGATCGCCCTCTTTGTTATTCCTTTTCCGTATCTTGCACGGTATTAACGGCGCAGATCTGGGTTTTACTCGTTTCATTCCGTTGAAACAACGTTTATTTCCACCGACGCCATTGACTGTCAGAAACCACTGACACTTTCCTCCCCCTGTCAGACTATGCGTCGCGACATGCTGTGGTTCGTATGAACATGCATCTCTGTATTATACCGGGCGACCTCTCCGCTGGCTGGCGTCCCAAAATTCCCCCCACCTGGCTTACGAACCCCCCTCAAACGGTTCTGCCTACCTCGAGGTTTGATCCCCATGAGGTCACCCTCCGTGCAGTCTCGGTGCAGTGCCCCCAAGTCCGGTCCACCTACTCCGTCGTGCCTTTTCTTTTGGTATCCCTTTTGACCCCTTTCCTCTCAGGCCTCCCGGCGACCCCTGCGAGCGACGCTGTGGCTTGGCCCTTTGTGTGCGCTGGGAACAATTCGCTATTGTGTGCCGTAGTCACGATAAGTCCGCCCAAGGTCCAACTCAGTACTTATGGGCCTATTCCCTGGCGTGGCATTGAACCACCGAGCTCCCGCTTTAACTTTAGATGGTTTGTCCATTCACTTCGGGACGCTCATTTTCCTGAACCCACATGCAAGGCCTATCTTCCTTTCCGTTCCTTGCTTATTCCTCAAGCGAGACCCTTTTTCCGTTTCCGGCCTCTCTTTGCATTCCCTCGTCCTGCGATTTGTTACTGGAACTTTTTTTTTTTTACCGGACCGTTCAACGTCCCTCCAGTATCTCCCGGCCCCTGTGATCTTTGAACTTATCCCCGAGTAGGTTCGCCCTACTCCCGATCCCTGCTTTGGGGTAGGTTACTTGTCGGCCCTGTTGCTTTTATTTTGATCAAACTTGATTTTATTATGCTCTGCTGCGCTGTTGAATGTCTTGAGTGACCACTTTGTTTTTTTTCCCCACCGACACTTCCGTCCAAAATCCACCCTTAGATCTGGTCCCCTAAATGTCAGGTTTCTTTTCTGTTATCGGACCCTTCTTTGAAGCCCACAGCCAGACGACTTCTCTCCCCCAAAAGGTCCACCTATTTCCCCTACAATACAAGTTGTTTTTATTTCACCCTTCAAATTACAAGGCGTTGGTCCCTTTCCCCCTGCAATTTCTCCGAGCAGAGCTCCCGTGCTGGAAGGCTTTCCACCCCTTCCCTTTCTCTACTCCCTTACAACCCTTACCGTGCTTTTCCGCTCTGAGCCCCTTCCTGTTTTTTCGTTCTTTACGGGCCTCTCTCTCCTTTGATTTTCCCCTTTCGAGACCCTCGAGAGAATTTTTCACCCCAAAAGGGAGCCATCTTCTTACCTCGACGCTGCTCAGATATCCCCCCTTCCCACTAAAGGTACCCCCCCTCGACCCACGTTCCCAGCCCCTTTTTTTTCCCCCCCCCCTTTTCCTTGTCAGAGGTTTCCACCTTCCTGCCCAGGGTTTCGATTTTTTGCTGTTAGATATAGAGACTTGATTTGCTTGGCTGCGCCATGGTTGTTCCCTTTTTTCTCTGCTGAAGGTTGTCCGAGATTTTGCCCCGGTATTTTTACCCCGCCCGAGTAGTCAACCCCCCCGTTGCGTTGCTTCGATCATTCCTTTCTGCGATGTCCTTCTAGCCCATGGACTATTTCTGCGCTCTGATGGCCATGCATTGTGTCGCGCTCCGAGGTGTCGCGTTTCCCTAGTTTAACCCCCCCTTGTGCGAGTTCTTAGAACACTTTTCTTATCACTTTTGGGGACCCCGGCCCCCCCTATTCTTTTGGTGTACTTTTTTTTTTCTTTTCCTGTTGAGAGCCCCCGAGCTTGTTTTTCTGCGTAAAATTTTCTCCCCTCCCACGACTACTTCCTGCGGCCTTGTCGAGTCTCCTACTTGCCGTTGCCGTGGTTTAGATTTGACAAAATTAGATTTACAGAAAACCGGTAGTGCTCCATCCTTCCCACGCTCCAAAGGTGAGTTCGCTGCCAATTTTTCTTTGCCCTTCCCCACACTGGGGATCTTGCAGTAGTGGCAGGCTTTGGTTTTTCCCGATAACTGAGCACAGGCGGTTCTTTTTGACCATTTCTGGGTTCCTTGGGTTTCACCTGCGCGTTTTGACCTTAGTTTCTTTTGACGCCGAAGTTGGGGGGTTGTTTCTTTCGACCTCGAGTATTTCGATCATGAACCTCACTGCTTCGCTAATCCGCTCTCCCCCGCCCCCTAGGGCTCGTCACAAACCCTTTTCCCCAAGCGAACGACAACATATGATCATTGTGTGTCCCCTTTTTCCAGCGAAGCCCTAATCATTTTTCACATGTATTCTTGTGAGTACTTCCCCCCTTCCGAAGGCGTTTTTGTTTTCACACTCGTGAGATTCGCCCCTGTTCCCGAAACAATCGCTTACCTCGACTTCCCGCCGACGGCCACACTTTAATGTAGCCCGGACTCGATCCTGACCCCCCTTTCCTGCTCGCCTTCTTCCTCCCAAAGGTTTCCTTTCTTTTTGGCACACCCCCCACAATTGGGCTATTTTTTTATGTTTACGACAGGCCCCCCCTTCTTGGCCCCCCCCGCGAGTTTTTTTTCTAGTATCGGCCCCCCCCCATTTCTGGTATGTCCTTTGTTTTTTTTCCATGTCAGGACGCCCCTACCCTTATCATGAGCACCAATTCTTTGGATCCAATTCCCTTCCCGCCGCATAAATCAGTTTTTTGCTCATGCATCAAGGGCTCACTTTTCATGATCGTGCCTTTTTTTTTTCCCGCAAGGCTTTTTTGTCCCCCGTGTCCTCCTCGGAACCTGTTAGTTCTCCCGGGCAGAGAAGACCTCCCCTTGAACCACATGCGCATTTTCGGTCCTTTTTAGTTGAATTAGCACCTATGTCATGCGAGCCGCCACCCCTGGTTCCCCCTTTTTTCTCTTTTTCAAGCCCGTTCCTCCTTCCGTTGCTCGGACCGCACTTCTTCACTTCCCTTTTTGTAGCTTTCTCTTTTTTTTTCCATGGTCGACCGCTATGTAACCCTTGAAGTCCTCCGTGTGGAACACCCCCCCTGTTCATGTTTGGGCTTCTTTTTTTTAGGATTGAGTGGCATGCCGTAGAGAGGAGAGCCTTTTTTTTTCACCAATTTTTGGATATATTGTTATACCTTGTCAATTCCCTTTTTTCCGTTATTCCCCCTTCCGAAAGGGGACCTTTGCCGGAGAGCCCACTCTCCCCTGCGGGCAGTCCGACATCACTGTTGCCTTTTTCTGTTCCCCCTTCGTTCTTTTTTCTTCCTTTGTGAGAAGTTTTTCCCCGGTGAGATTCAGGCCTGACCTGTCTTGCGTGACCCCATGCCAAGCCTGTCCCGTTTTTGTCTCTCTTTTTTCTTCGACCGGCTTCTACCATTTGGATTTCATTTTCGAGTTGCGTTTTTTTTGCTATTTTGATCAGGAAGGTTCCCTTCCCTCTTGGTTCAGTCCCATTTTTTTACAGCATCTTCCGCGTGCATTTAGGTTCCGCCTTATCCCACGCTTGATTTGCCTTACTGTCTGTTTTTGGTTTGAGACCCCGTGGTTCTACCTTTCTTCTGATCAACAAGAGTTTGGCATTCCTTCTTCCTCCTCATGACTCACCCCCCCCCTAGCAAGACACCAATGCGCCCTGACCCCCCCTCCCACCATGCTTTATCGGAGTGCGTAGGTCTGTGAGACCTACGTTTGAATTTTGATCCTTGA
>Ga0179591_1287591_pt1 | contig 19984 bp, 22 predicted proteins | sample CZOMad2_1_08_16f_FD_182891 | JGI IMG/M metagenome (GOLD analysis project Ga0179591, IMG submission 182891) | Vadose zone soil fungal communities from Angelo Coast Range Reserve, California, USA - CZOMad2_1_08_16fungal (PacBio error correction) | ecosystem: Environmental > Terrestrial > Soil >... | reverse complement strand
GCCCGCCTGGTTTACAGACTTGTTGCCCTCCCCAGATCCTGGGCCTCCAGATCGCCGCTCAGCTTGGGGAGGCCGCTTCGCGTCCAAGCTCAGTGTGCCCGGGCCCCCTTAGCTGTTTTCTCTCCTTCCTGTAAGGCGAGGGGTCGCAGCCTCAGTCTTAGACCCTTTTCCGACATCGTCGCGTTGGCGTTGGCCAGGAAAAGCTGGTCTGCGTTTCGCAGGGTTAACAGCACCCAGCGTATAAACCCGAGGGCGCTTCAACGAGGCCAGCACTTCCGGCCGCTGGTTTTGCTTCACCCTTTTTAAGTCTCCTCTCCCCTCCCTTTCGAGGGACCCAACTCAGTTGGAGCGGAAGAGGTTCGCCCTCCCTCCTTCGGCCCGGTTGCACGTGGATCCTTGGCACGAGCTGTCGAACCGCCCAGGAGCTGCTCCTGGTTTCGCCTTCTTCGAACCCCAAGCAGTTGAAGTAGATCTGCTCTGTCGCGGCAACGAGCTCCATTTTTCCGTTGGTCAACCTCGCACGACCGGACACTGTCAATAGCAGGAACTCTTCCGCTTTCGATCTCTTCGGGGGGGGCGAACTCTTCCCCCGTACATCACTTGGGCGTGGACTCGTTTTAAGCGTTGTCGGCCATCGTTCTACGTTTTTTATAAGAAGTGAATCCGCTCCTTTGATTCTTCGAATGTCAGCAACGGGAACCAGAAGTAAGGTCCCCCTCTTTACTTTGGCTAGCAATAGTTTCGGCTGCCTTTTTTTTCCCGCACCTTTTTCCCTCTTTGCGCATGAGAGAAACCGCTTCTCCCGTCGTCTCGGCTACGATCTCCTTCGTGGGAGGTTGCCACTCCACCCCCCCCTGCTGTCGGCCAGTCAACGGCCCCCCCCATCAAACTCTTTGGGTCGCCGCTTTGCCCCTTCATCTTCACTCCCCCCCCGTTTCGTCGAGACCCCCAACACCGAGAAAGATTGCCTACCCCCTGTCCTTTATCCAGTGACGCACCCCTGTGTGAGCATTCCTGGCGGCTTTCTTTCTTTTTTGGATCCGCCCACCGTCTTTTGAGAGTTTTCTATTTTTCGATTGTGCAGTCACGATTTCTATCTTTTTTTTACATTTTTTTTATTGTAAAAAAGGGACTTATGTGGTGTGTTCCTTTTTCTTTTTTGGTTCCTTATCCGCCTCCCTTTCCTGTTCCACACTGTCCCTCCTCGATGCTTCCAGGCCCGGATCTCCTTTTTCCCCTAATTTTTCGAGAGATGCTCGGAATGGAAGGCATTCAGTTTTTAATTGCCCAAGGTCGAGGATCAGGAAACCGGACACCTCCCTTCCCCTCTGTCAAGGTTCTTTGAGGTCCTGCCCCCCTCCACTCGCCCTTCTGGTGGGCCCCGATGCATAAGGCGTTTTTCTTTCTCGGATGAATACATTTACGTCGCCGGTGTGCTTGAGGTTTGTGTGGGCTTTAAGAAACTATCGGGCCTTGCAGCTTTGAGCCCAACCATGAGTGTACTGTATGGGGTTGTTGAACTATCCCCCGATTTCCTGGTCGGGTCAACCCCACGACGTCACAACTGTGATTATCGTCCGAGAGAAGGACTAACTCTCCTTTTTTTAGCCCCTTTTTTCTACCTTTGGCATTTGAGTGAGCCCCACAGATGGTCTCTATGAGCCCCGACTCTCCCCCCCCATGGGTCCCTTCTGACTGGCACGTCCGTGGTACAGTCGCTGCCACACCAAAGCCAGTTCTCCTTTTAGTCCCGAGTTCTTGAGAAAAGACAGTTTCTCTGTCACGAGCCGCTTCGGACCTCTATTCCGAGCCCTGCTGCAAGGGATTCCCTCGAGCGGCACCCTTTCCTCTTGAGAATATTGTACATTGCCGATTCGCTTGACTGTTCTTTTGGCACTTAATCGCGGCCGTCATCTCCGTTGCCGCGTGCAACAACAGTTCCGGCCTTCCCGGCTGGATGTTGCGAATGACAGAGCGGCTGATTGACGACCCAGGTCTGGTGGGTTGCTCTCTTTCCCCCCCCCCCCCCCATTCTTCAGCGAATACGACACCAGCCCCTCATGTCACCAACAGCAGCCCGACGTGGTCGCGTTCCAGTCCGTGAAGCGAGCGTAGCAGGGCCCGACTCTTTCGCTTTATCCTTTCATCCCCCCCCGAGGAGGAATCCCGTGATGGCCGCAGCCCAGTTCCCGAAGGCTTGAAGCTTCGGAACAAGTGTCCCGATTGCATGAAGACGCGTGATGAGTACCTGTTAGAGGCCCTTTCCCCCCCCCCGTCCCCCCCTTCTTTTTCATGGACCTTGAGAGAAAACTCTTTTTCTACTCTTGCCTCGCTTCTAGTTCGGTTCGAATTCGCGACGCTCATCCTTCAGCCGTAGTCGTTACCCCTTTTTCCCAACCCTGGTAGTAGCGGACCTGATTCCCCCCCCTTTTTGGAAGATTTCTCTTCGGGCTGGACAAAGGATGAGGGCCGGGCGCCCTGGCCGCCTTGATCCAACTCGGGCCGAACCAGGCGTCAGCCCGGTTTGTCTTTCCCTCATCTCCTTTTTTTGACTGGAGATGCTGACCAGGTTCTGACCGGTCTCATCTTTGGACGAGTTGTGCCATATCTTGCCGACACATAAGCTCCGGTTTCCCTCATTAAACTCCCGTTTCTTTTCTTCCGGCCCAAACGCCTCACAGTGTGTCGGTATGGCTTTCCCCCCTTTTTAGTTTTTTTCCTCGAATGAAGATGAATTTTTCCTAGCTCAGGGTCACCGTGATGCCGAAAACTCCCTATAGTCTGTGACGGAAATTGAAAATCTGAAAATCTTTTGGTGGGTGGTTGGCTTTGTACTAGGTGACGAGAGCATCCCCTCCGCGTCTTCCCAGGCCGAGGTTCGACGGTCTTGCTCCGCCCGCGGCAGGAAGCGTGCTGAGTCCATCACCGCGGACGTGGTTCTGTCTTAGTCCCTTTTTTTTTTTTTCGCCCCTTCCGAAATCGGGGCGTTCTCGGTTCCCTCGCTCCCATCCGTTTTTGTGTAACTTCAATGAGGCCTCCGAGATGACTTAGAACGCCAAGATCTCCTTTGTTCCCAGGTAGAATCAAGAAGTTGACGTCAGACAATTTCAACTGGTTGTTGCGGCCTCTTCCCGAGGCTGACTATATTGTGGCCACGAGAAACGACCCCTTAACTCTCAGGAATAGGCCCCGTGGTGAAGAGGTCGCAAGAGATCGCTTTTTTTTCCCACGAAGACCTTTATTGGATCCCTGGCGCTCTCTCCTTCTTTCGCTCCCGGTAGGACGATACATGGCCGAGACGACTCCTGCTCCCCGCGTCCATAGGACCATTTGAGGAATGTTCGCGGACTATACACTGCAAGTGCGGACTCCCAGGATCACGTTTCCAGTCTTCCCTCGGCCTTGGTCCATCTGTTGTGGGCCCCTCAAGAACCGGCCCGTCGCGTAATTTTAGTGTCGCGGGCCGCTCATCACATTGTACTCTTTGGTCTGGTAAAACTGCAACCAAGCCCTTTTCGTTCACGGACACCCCTGGGTTTTCCTGGCCCAGCTTCATCGTCTTCCCCACGTTCGTCTCCCTTTTGTATCCTTTTTTCTCTTTCACTCCACAGGCCAGGAGACGTATTTAATTCATCGAGAAAGCACCGACCCTGGCATCTGCGGCCTTTCACGACAACACCGACGGGCGTTGACTTTTGCAGATTCACCCCCCACTTCCCTCCCCCTGAGGGTTTTCATTCCCTCGTTTTCCCCGGAACGCGCTTCACCTTACTGACGCTTGCACGTTCAAAGGCAGCCGGAATTATCTTTCATCCTCTTTGTTGTTGAGGAGAGATGATTTTGCTGAATGGCATAGAGACCAGTTTAAAAGCCTGCGGATCATGAAAAGGTCGTACGCTAACCGATTTCATTTGAGGTGAGGGCTTATCTTCCTTTTGTTGACATTTTCGATGAGCATACCGGAGTGACCGGCTTCTCTGGATAGCGCGTGATGATGGATTTTCCTATCTAGTTTTGGCTCGCACGCCCGAGCAGCTGACGGTTTCTGTTGGCGTCCCCACATAGAATCGGGCTGCAGTCGTCGCGGTCTTTGTTTGCAGTTTGTCACGCCCCCCCTCCCCCGAAGAAAGACCTTTATAGAGTCGAGCAGATCTACTTGCATTACGATGGGGTTTTAACCATCCTTTCCGGTGCGGTGCCCCCCCAAAATCTTTTGCGAATTTGTGTCTAATAGGCACAAAGGATTTTTTCTTACCTGTTCTCCTTGCAAAGGGGTAGTTTCTACCCATGCTAGGATTCAGCCCTGCGAGAGAGTTCAATGGCTTTTTCCCCCAAGTCCCTCTGGAGAATGGGCGACCCTACCAGGATTGAAGACGAGACTCCTGCCCCCTTTCATCCGGATTCCGTCCCCATCTTTTAAACGCTTGTCTCAGATGTACTTTTCCGTAATTGAAGAGTCCAGTCTTTTCCTTGGACCAGTGTTTCTCCGTGGGCACTACGCATTCTCATCAAGTTCTACCCCACGGTGAAGTCCTAGGGTCTATATTTTTTCTCAATTGAGTACCCCTGTAAGCAGACTTTGGGAGGTTAGAATGGTTATGACTCCTTCCCGGCACTTTAAGTAACCGACTTTTCGGGAAAGACCTCCCTCACTTCTCTGCTGGTCTTTTCCGTGAAGCTAGCAGAAGAATAACCCATTCCGCTTTCCTGTACGTAGGAAAAGAGCCGTCCTGCTGACCGCGACCATTGGCATCCTTTCCTTAAGAAGATGCAGTGGAGCATGTCCCCCCCCGAGGACCACCCAGGGAGATAAAAAAACGATTCCCCAGCCCGAGCTTTCTCCATGGCGAGACGCCATGATAGTGCGAGGTGTAGGCCGCTTGTTCGTTTCCCAGCTGATGCTGCCGAACCCTGCTATTCCCTTTCTAGATCAAGATAACCTCAGGTAGTAGCTGCGAACCTTCTTCCTCGTGGGTTTGCAGCGAGCTTTGAAGATGACAGGGAGTAGTGTCGGCCTTGATCGGGATATTTCCCCACCCCTTCCTCCCCGGACAGGCGTCAATCAAAAAGGATGTAAGCATCCTCTTTTTCATCATTTTGTTGTTGGAGAGTTGTCTGATAATGGCTGCGTTCGGCTACCGTTGGGCCATACAGTATCAAGGCGCCGACCACTAGCGCAGCCTTTGGTCTCTTTGAGCTCTTTCCCCCACTCATCCCCCCCCGTGTGACCGCCAGTTGCCTTGCTGTGGCCTCGCATGAGTCCTGTCAGGCTGGGTCACGAACGAGAAGTGCGATTTCCACACCTCCACGTTGGTCCCTTCATGCAACCGCGGTAGAGAGGGATCGCATTGTCCTCGTCCCTCCTTTCCCCCCCAACCACCCACACGGCTTTTTCTTCCAGGCCGCTTCTTTTCCCGGATTTTTTCCCCCCTAGGAAAGCAGTAAGGGCAGATCGCGGATCTTATCTGCCCTCTGTTGGCAGTTCTAATCTTTTCTCTGAACGCCTTAAGGGGCGTTGGACCCCTCTCTCCCATCCTGCTCGGTGAAAGGCACGTTGGGCTCCGGCTTCCTTCTACTCCACCTTCTGTGCCCTGGGTTTTCTGAGCCCCTCTTGACAGCTCCCCAAGGGCCCATTTTAATTGGTCGCCCCCACGGTTGACATTGCTCCATAGGAGTTCCAAAGTCTCCCGGATCCAATCTTGAGCCTGAAATAGTCAAGGAGTGAGCGATCGAGAAGCGTTTGGAGACCTATCCGGACTAACCTGGAGATGCTGGACGCTTTTGCTTCGATCAGCTCCTTGACCCCTTTCGCATGGGAAGAGGCTTTTACCGTCTCTCAGCCCTCGTGTCTTTCCTCTTGAGTTTGGAGGTTTTCTTCCGTCTCGAAGGCCTCCCAGGCCCAAGTGCACATGGCCATTTTCTTGATCACGTGGCCTCCTCATATCGACGGGGCCATATGTGGCACTCCCCCACGGCAAAGGCCGCCATGTGCGAAACCCGTCTCTGTCGGCAATCCTATACGTTTCGTGTTGGGCTTTGACCACGCCCCAAGACTCTTCTCAAATCCCCCATCAAAATCCGGTGCAGAAGAGCAACCTTCATGCCCCCACTTTTCTTCGAGCACCAAAGAGCAAGAGGCTCCCCTCTTCGTACGGGTGGAGAGACACCTTGCTCATTATGAGAACGGCGGAAGCACAGACCCCGAAGGGAGCGGGGTACAGCAACCCGAAAACAAATCCAAACACACACCCCCCCCCCCCCCCCCCCACACCACCCCCCCCCAAACCACGACAGTGAAGACTCCCCCTCCCCCCCCTGTTTCCTCTTTTTTTTGATCCGTTAAGGAATCAGGTCCTCGACAGGATGGGCCTTCACTACCACCTCCCGGCCTCCGGCATCTCTCTTTTTTCCTCCCCTTTTTTTTTTTCTTCTTGTTTCCTGGTACGACGGACCCTAGGAGGCAGTTTTTTAACCGCCTGAATCAGGAACCTTCAGTCCCTGAACTCACGAGGTACAGTTTCTTGACTTTTCTCTTCTTGCACTCTTTTCCAATAGCCAGTTTTGTGGTGTTCCTTTATGCGCATAGGAGGTTTTCTTTGTTGCTACAATTATTCTATCAGGGATTGTAGTTCATCCTCTGCTTCATCCCTTCCCTTCCTCCACCCCTATTGGGGCCTGGGAGATGTCCGTCGGAGAAAAATAGACTTTTTTTTTTTCCGTTTGGACCTCCAGAAGCCGGTCTTCCTGGCATGGAGCCCCCCAGTCTCTCAATGCTCGTATCGTCCTCCTCCAAGATCGGTTCCACTTCATGGATACCCCTTTTCCTGTGCGCAACACGATGGCCCGGCGCTTCTTCTTTCCCAAGTTTTTTTTCTTCACATTGAATTGCTAGGGGCCAAGCTGGGCTCGAGGCAGTTTGACCCCGCAAGTATCTAGTCCGATGGCTGCTTTAGCCCGATTATTAGTACTTCTGTCAGAAGAGACCTGACTCCCGCTGCGCCTGAAGCTATCTCATACAGCCCCCAACGTTTTTCTTGTTCCTCTCCTGTCGACTCCGTAAATTTGTTATTTCTCCCATTTCAACAGGTCAGGTTCGGTTTGTTCCCCCCTGCACAAAATTGTCATCCAGTACCTCCTTTTAAAACCAGGGCAGTGCGGTCCTTGGGACTTTTCTCCAAGGCGGCGAAACCCTGCAGCTACCTTGGGCGCGCTTCCTCCCCCACCTCGATCCTTCCCGTTTTCCGCCGCCCGGATTTCGCGAGGGGACCTCTTCCTGCCCTCCTTTTTAAGCTTGTTTCCCCTCCCCCGGCCCAGCGGTAAAAAAGGAGACTGCCGTTTGCCGCGCCCATCTTCCTTTGCCCGCGTTTTATACGAAGCACCGTAGCCCGCTGGCATGTTTCGATACTTTCCGTTTCCTTCTAGTCCGCCCCTCCCCTTTTCTCCCCAACCAGAATAAAGCGGTTTTCCCTGACTATCTTCTCTGAATGATCGTGAGTTCGTAGAGTTCTTTTCCCCGGGATGAGTGGACAACTCAGGACCCCCTCATATCAGTCTCGGGAAAAGACCAAGTCCCTAGTGTTGGAAAGCCGGAGACGTGACTAACAATGCTGTGATTGGCGTCCCTTTTTTCCAGACTTTAGCTGGATAACCCCCCTCTCTTCCCAGGGTCACAGGCTTTAAGCATCTTTTCTCTTTTAATAATAATACGTGTTGTGTTTTTTTCCGAATTTCCCTTTAGAAATCTTTGGTTTTTTCAGTAACTGGGCAAACTCCCTATCAAGGCTTACGAAACTGTTCTTGTCATTTCCCAGGTTTCTTTCGAAACCCTCACCAGTGTTGCACTACGTATTAGATGTGCTCGTTTGAGCCTGACCTGGTTCTCCTCTTCCTGGTCTTGGACCGAACGAGACTTTCTTGCCCCCCACCCTTCATCTCTCTAGTGGAGACGATCCCTGTCCTTTTTCTCTGGGGGATCCTGCCTGTACCCTCCTAGTTCAAGCACGGTCTTCCAGGCACTTTTTTGAACCTCTGTTTGGCGAATAGCGCAGTACTGCCTGTCTCCATCACCGAGGAGTCCTTTGACGTCGGCTGCTAAGGCTCGGGACACGCCTCCGAGCCTCTGTCTTTCCCCTCGCTTCCAATACGGGACTTTCCTCGCCGGTTATCGAGGTCGAATTCGCACCTCCAAGGAGCTGCTCCTGGGTTCTCCCCTTCCCTTTTCCTTGTTCGACAGCCCCCCTGAAAATGGTTTGCCCGTCCACGTGAGACGCCCCCTTATGATTCTCTCTTTTCCGAGCCGACCGGACCTTTTCCAAGCTTTCCTTTCCCTCGTAGCCCTGTCACGAAGTCGGTCGAAAGAGATCGTCCCTTTGGGAAAGACCGGGTGGAGAGGGAATCCCCTGGTCGCAGGGCGAGGCTGTCCGTCTCCCGTTTCGCGTCGGAAACTCGAAATGGAAGAGGACTTTTTGTCTCCAGCAATCGGACTCACCCCCTTTGCGTTTTTGGCCCGGTTGCCGATCTTCCCGTGAAAGGCAAGGAAGGTCAAGACCCAGTTCTCCCTAGTCTATAGCCTTTTGCCATTTGTTGGGTGCGCACGCACGGCAACCTTTTTCTGAGAACCCCTTCCTTTCATAAGTGGTATAGGCGGACGATACCTGTGCCTTTTTTTTTTTTTAGGTTTACCACTCTGCAAACAACAAGGTTCCCCCCTTCAGTCTCAATGACCTATAGGGGTCGCCCTCCCAAGATTAATCGCACCCAATTTAAGCAAGGGTCCCTTCACCTGCAGCATCCTGGTTACTTTCCTTCGAGAACGAACCCGCATGAGAGACTCGCTCTGATCCCCCCCCTGGGCCGTGGACGGTGCAGCGTTTACCGTTCCCCTGGTCCCTCAGGAGAGTTTACCGTTGTCTGAACTCTAACCGTATGGCGCAATTAAACTGCTCCTCCGGCGTTTTCCCTCATATATTTTCTAATAATTTTGGTTTACTCCGAGGAATTGTGAAGAAGGGAATCGAATCCAAGTGCTCCTGTTTTTCTATCAGGAAACCTTGACCCCTTACAAAGAAACCTCTTGTCCCCGTTTTGCGGGTTGATTTTTCTACCCCTCCCCCCCCTAGCCTCTTTTGTGAGGTTTGTCAAGAAGATGAGCACCCTCTTGGGTTCCTTTCTGCATACCCAGGACAATTGGCTGCTGTAGTTCACTCTTGCTCTTCTCGACCCAAACCCGATTTTCGAGGGAAGCTTTGGCGTCCGGACGCCATAGCTTTTTTGACGTTCTTTTCTTCCTGATTCCGCAATTAGGTCTTGCGTGATTTTGATCCCACACCACCTTTCAGCCTTTACGAGACTCCTTCCACTATTCGGTCCGAATTCATGGGTTGATTTTTCCCCCCAACTCCTTTGACGATTCGAATAGGCTTGATCCGCTTCCTGGTTACGTTGTGGTGGATCCCCCTGGGCACCCCCCCCCTGACACCGAGAGAGGAAGATTTTTGTTTGCCGACGCCCCCCCTTCGTGACTGGCGCATTGGTTACGACGAGACCGGTAATATTGCTTCAGAGCCCCCCCCTTACATTTCCCCTTCCTCCGGCTCGGAGTCGCCACGATTGCGCAACTTGTCGTACATCTGCGCAACCCCGCTAACTGAGACTGCCCCCCTTTTTTCTCTTGATTCCCCTATGGGACGGCACTACCTTCCTTCGGAACCACACCCCAGCTAAGTTCTGACTTCAACATGGCTCTGGAAGCTTTTTTGACAACTTCTCCAGTTAATACTTGGGCAGTTCCTCCTGGTAGGACCCCATTGCCCGTCTCTAAAGGCACGTTTTTCTTCCCTTGCCCCCGAAATCTAATAGACCCTGTTCCGTTCCGCCCCGCCTTCGAAGCGATAGAGGACGAAGAGTATGGACGAGACAGAGCTTTTTCCCCCCCTCCTTCTAGTCTTCCCCCCCCTGACAGTCAACGTCTCAAGATGACGGGAAGATTCCCGCTCTCTCCCCTGCCGGAACTCTCACCAGGATAGTCCCCATCGGTTCATGGCCGACTTCCCCCCCTCCAAGATAGTGAGGTTCGTTGCCCTCGCCGCGGGTCCCCCCTATACCAGCTAACCTTCAGGACTCCCAAAGCCCCTCCTGTCGTTGCGGGCACTATGCGGCCACAGGAGTGGGCTTTTCCTTCCGGGCGGGCCCCAAAGGTCCGGCTCTTCGTTCTTCACGAATTGATCTGATATGGCACCTCTTCCCTGTCCCCCTCTGGCTGTAAGAAAAAGTCTCAGAATCGATCTCTCTCACCCCTTTTGGTTTGAGAGAGCTAGCCTTTCAAGCCCTTGGTTCAGGATACTGAGGTTGGGCACCTCGATACACTTCCCTTTTCCCCCTTAGCGAGGACTCCTCCTTTGGTGCCCGCCCGGGCGCGTCCCCACTCTCAGGTGACTCAGGTATGGACCCTCTTTAGCTTTTCCTCGACGGCTGACTAGCGTTCTACCCCTTCTTGTACCCTTCGAGACGTGATAGTACACCTCCACGATCCTCTAGCTTTTTTTTTCTTCACCTAAACCGCTGGCGTCTATCCGCATGTTTCCCTTTTTTCCCTTATCAGTCCAGCAAGCAAGGTCGCGGAATTTTCTTCTTTCTGCCTTCGACCACGCGGCCTCGTAGGGGCTGGTTCTGCGGCGCGCACCGTTCGGGGTGGATCGCGGCGAAGGCTTTAAATCTTTTTTTTCCGAGGTCTTGCCCTCTGCTACCCTCAGGTGTGAACCCACGGCCCCCTTTCTGGGATAAGAGGGATGCCTCGAAGAAAGTTATTGGTTCCTACCTCGTCGTCACCACCAGATGTTTACCACCCCCTTTTACTGAAAATGGTGTTGTCGTTTCCAAACGGTAGATTTCCGACAAGGTCGTGGAAAAAGCACCTCCCCCCCCGGTCCCCTGAGGAAGGATCAGTTAGAACCCCTCCCCGCCGATAGCCCTCTCTTTTTTAGACCCTCTGGAGAGGAATCCCTGGATCTTAGGGCGTACCCGGAGTCACCTGTCTTATTCCCCAGGCTCCCTGGCCAGAGGACGACCGTCCTTGGTCTCAGCAGTGTGCCTCTTGCTATGGTTGCCCGGTTCCGCGGACTTATAACTTTCCCAGGAACTTAAGTTCCAGGATCACGTTGGGTCGCAATACCTTGGCCCCCCCCTTTGTTTTTTTCTTTTTTTTGGCCTTACAGGCATGGAGCATATGCGACCTCCTAGTTATCCTCCTCTACGAAGATAATTCCCCCTTCTGTGACGGTGTGTGGTTTTTGTTAACCCCCCTTCGGATCGAGGAATCTTTTTTTAACGGCAGCCCCCCAATTTGTTTTCTCGCCCAGTTCACTTCCCCCTAGTTTCGTCCTAGCACCCACCCTCGGTTTCCCCACCCAGAATCCAGAGAAGTAACGTCTTACAAAGACGGATGTAGAGGCGGTCTTCCCCTCCAACCCGATTGGCGAGTGGACCTACACCTTTTTCTTTTCCACAACATCGCGTGCGGACCCCGGCTCCTGATCCCCGAACGCTTTGTGGTCCCCCCCCATTCCACTTTTAATTTCAGTCCGTCTTCAGGCTCCGGCATCTTTCCCTCTCCGTGTTTAGCGAGATGCCGGGCCTGGAACCCTTCTTTTGGAAGTGTGGTGTTTTTTCCCCAAAAAAGCCCACCCGGCATGCGGAGCGGATCAGGCCCGTTAAGGTCAATGACCCCTTTCAACGCTGTTCCGGTGAGTTGTTTCTTTCTTTTCACCTCCCTCGGCCCGTAGGGGGGCTTTTTCCCCGATGCATCGGTTGGTGATTAATAACGGGACCGTACTTTATTCTTGGCTTCTCTTGCTAGGTGGTTGGTGGCTCTAAACCGACGCGTGGGGGCAGAGTGTTTTCATCTCTCCCCCCCCATAGCGGGAATGTGGGGATGCCGCTCACGATCGTCTGTTGTGGAACCCACCCCCCTGCCCTATGGATATACCCCGAAGAGACCGACGTTTCCCGATTAGGTGATTTTCATGTTGCGTCGGTGCGAAACCACTGGCCCGTCCTTCTCTCTTTTCTCCCATCGACAGCCTTGATTGGCACGTTTCGTGAACCGCTACCTTCTTCCCCCAAAATCCGAAACTTCTTAGTTTTCTTAGAACCCAAGGTACGTCCTAGTCCCATCTGGCGACGCGACCCGGATTTCCGCCCTTTTGACCCGCGACCTGAAAAGACGCAGGTCTTTCGGCTTTCCGCCTCGCTTTTGGCTCAGCGGCGTACTTTTTTTCCATGCGCCCACCAGGTTCCGGTCGGCTCGTGGTTCCCAACTGGTCTATTTCCCACTGGCAGAGACAGTTTTTCCCCCCCCAATTCCTCTTTCGACCCGGATTCTGTGCGTGATTTCCTTTACAGTCGAATGGGCGGTTTTAGAGGAAGCAATAGTATTCCGATCTTTTCTTCCAACACGAAAGGCTTTCCTTTGTGACCCGAAATTCCATTAGGGTTAAGAGAATTATTTTTCTCTTACTTCCCACCCTCCGGTCCCCGGTGATGGAAGACCCCCCACTTAGATGTTATCCTAGATCTTTCGTATGAATGATTCTCCCTTAATTCGGTTTAACTGTCGAGGACCTCCCACTGACCAACTCCGCGTTCATGCCTGAGCACTCCTTCCTCACAGACGATGGTTGTGCCCTTCGAATTTTCTCTCGTTACCCGCATGAGGATTTTTACTAAAGTACCCCTCGGCACCAACCATAAATCCTTTCTGGTTTTCGACCCGGCGGCACACTGCTTTCTTGTGGTCCGAGCGCCCTGGCGTGGCTACGCTGAGGCCGGGGTCCCTAGTGTCCCAGCACTTTCCTTCTTTCCCCTTTCGTCTCTGACCCAAGACCCAAGGATGTCAGATATAGATTTTCACTCCGTTCTCCTTCTGATGACAGCGGTTCTGATTTTTTTTTTAGAGTTGGCTCCAGATTTTCCAGTCCGGGCCGCCCTAGCGCCCGGCTCTCCTTTTGGTCCCGACTGGCGCGAGTCGAAAAACGCCCGTGCCTCCTTTTGTTCCCGCCTGTGAGGTGCCGGACGGAGGCTGCTGGGTCGCAGTCCTCAGGCTGGGTCCCCACATAAGCTTCGCGACACACTCCACTTTCGCCTTTTTTGCCAAATCTGGTCCTCCGCCTTGTCAGGTTCGAGCATCCCAATTCCCGTCCTCAGGCAAGTCCTTGCCCGACTTGCAGGAGGAACGCGGCAGGCGTATTTTTTGCTTGCCAACAGGGCCCTGTTTCTCGTTTCCCCGGCGGGAGAAGGCGCGGAAATACCCTTTTGAAGAGGTCTGTGGCACTATCCGGTTTCCCCCCCGGCACGGTAAGGATCGCGGGCATCCTTTCGAACCGCCCAAGTCGATGTATTCCCTTCTTTTTTCCACGAACAGACGCTTGTCCACGAAGACCTCGGATGGTGTTGGGGTCCGGCCAGTTCTTCCTCCATATTCCTTTTCACTAGTCGAAGGAAAATAAGTGCGGCATTTCCCCCCACCCATCTTAGTTTAAATTCCCCCCTCGTCTCTGCCTAGATAGAGAATGTTTTTTTCATCGTGGCTTTTTCCCACTGAGTCGAAGGGTCTGATCTAGGGTTAAGCCTGCTCCGCTCCTCCGTTTCCCAGACTGAAGAGGAAGACCGGGTTCAATAAGAAGAATAGTGTTAATAGCTGACTCCCCCATGTGAAGTCTAATTTTTCACCCTCCAACGTGCACCGGAACGCCTTCAAAAGTTGGTCCACATTAGCTGCAGTTTTGTGGCTACCGACAGATGAGGCTGATTTGCAGAAAAGATCCCTTTCTCTATTGTGACGATTAATCACCCCTCTGGAGTGTGGTGTTCCCCCATGCCAACTACGGTTTGGCGGAGTTTCCCTTCATCCATTTACCTACCACTGGTTCCTCCAAGCTTCCACCGTCCCCACTTTTCGGTCTCCCCCCACCCCCCGATGCAAGAGTACGACCAGCAGGTCTTTTTTGTATCATCGAGTGTCACCCTGTTTCTTCTTGGCCTTCACGCCCCCCACCCGAGGCGAGTGACGATTGATTCCAATTGCCTAGCCTTTCATTTTTTTGTTCATGGCTCCTCCTACCCAGCGCGGCATTTGCCTCCTCGTCTTCCAGTTCCCCGACGGCATCTCTTCTCCCCCTCCTACTTTTTTTTCTCTGCCGGTTTGAATACGGCCCTGAAGGAGGCAGGGACCCCCCCTCGGGCGTGGATCCGGATAAACTGAACCGCACCGAGGTTTCCATTTTTTCTTTCCCTTAGGCCAACAGCACCCTCTGCCAGGGGTGGGCCGGTGATGAGAAGTCCAGTCGGACCGTTGGCTCTGCCAGGCGTAAGTCTTCCATGCTGATGTTCCACTATTCGGTGTTGCCTGACCACATAGTGGGCGGTCCGCTGGGCGCGTTCCCCCCCATAGCTTTTTTCCGGGGTTGTCGTTACAGATGAAGGCCGTTTCTTTGAAGTCGCCCCACCAGCCTTCAAGTCCCCCCCCTTAAAGAGGACCTATGACAATCGTTTCTGAATTCATGTGAACCTTGACTTGGTCCCACAACACAAACACGGAACCCGCCACTGCAGACCAATGGCAGATTAGCGACGCAAAAACCAAGGGCAAACTATACGGCGTGACCCGCACTCATTGAGCCCCCAACGGGGAGGGAAATAACGGCCATACCCGCCCTCACTCCCATGCATCACGAACTCACACTTGTACCGCCGCCCTCCCCCTCCCCAAAGCGACGTACATACGACTAATCTCGCCTTCTCATCACAACACCACCTCGCATCTTATGATACTCCTCTCTCACCCACTGCCCCTCGTATAGACACCCCATCACATCCCCTCAACCTTCCACTCTACTACACCACACTGCCTCGCATTAGATCTCCCCAATCCGCGTGCTTGTTCCCGCGCTGTATGGTGTTGTGGGGGTTTGTGCTCGCCTCCCCTCCCTCCCCCTAACACCCTCGCTCCCCCTCTTGCCTCCTCCCTTGGCGGCCCACATCCACCTCTCACCCACCCCCTCCCTACTAGACTCAATCCTTCATTCCCCCACCCCCCCCCACTCCACCCGCTAATGCATACCGACCCAAGTGAAAGACGTGAGCTGTTTCCACCTTCACGTTTACCTCCGGGACTCATTCATACAACTACCCCCCAACCCACACCTGTTCTGTGAGCCCAGCCCCCACACTTCCTCAACGACCCCCCGGAAAGATCCCCCGTCCCCCACTCCTCTTTTACCCGCGAACAGCTGCATGGACCCAGCAATCGATCTCCCCCCCAAACGCAGAGTCCCCCTCGTTCCCGCAATCTCCCCCCCCATCCGTACCCAGCATCACGCCCCCCACCCCCCCCGCATCCCCCCTAGCAACCATCCCGTCCCCCCGGAACCCCACAGCCTTATAACTCGTCGAACCCCCTCCCCCCTTAGCCACTCACCCTCCTTGGCCCTCACCCGACCATTCGCCTCCCGACAACCCCCACTACTCATCTCCTTTCCTTCTTACTCATCCCTCCTAGACCGCTCCCCTTAAGCTCTAGTCGCCCGGCACGGTGCTGTTGATTCCTTTCCGCTTGACCCCCCCGGGTCCGTGTGCCCACTCCTTCTTTCGGCACATCTTCTTTTCCTCCATGGCGTTGGTTCCCTTCAAAGTTTTTTTCGCGCGAACAGAAGGCTTAGGTTCGCCGTCAGCGCCCCTCATCCCCCCTTCCGTTCAACGCATGTATGGGAGTGATTTAACTCGATTTCCGCTAAGCCTAGAAGCGTACTACCCCCCCCCCCACAACTCTCGACTCGAACCGAAGAATCAAGGGAAGTACGCTTCCGCCGCCGTACCACTTGCAAAGAGAATGAATTCCCCATTCTGGATTCTTTCACAGTAGACCAGGAGACGAGATCCCTCGTTATTACGACCGGAGAGACCAATAGCACCTCGTTCCCGTCCTAGCCAAGTCAGTTAGTGTAAAATCCCTCTCATGAGACACATTCACATTAAGCGAAGCTCTCCACGACTCCCTCCACAGTTTCTAGGGAAGAAAGTTACTCTCCCCCTGATTCCGTGGGCCCGAAGGCCCTGCCTGTGAATTAAAAATTTCGAGCCGGGCGAGCCCCTGATGGAATATGTTAAAACTCTTTTCTACACTTTCAAACAGGATGTAGATCTCCTACTTCCCCCTCTAAGTTTTTTATTCTATTGTGAAGCCTGTTGAAAGTGCCTTTTCCTGGCCCCCCAATAAGTTATCCCTTCGTTCGAAAATCGCGTTCCCCATATATCATGTTCAGCCCCTGGAGGTAGTCAAAAAAGGAATATCTGTCCCCTCTTTTGACCTTCCCTATCACGGGCCGTCCCTGTCCCTTAGACCCGGCCTGTTCAGGAAGGGTAAACCCCGCCTAAGTTGGGGAACGCAACGTAACCGTGTATACAGGACCCCGCCAACTCCCACCAAGCACGGAGTAGTTGGCGAGAGAGCGCCCCATTCCCCCACCCCCCCTCCTCACTGGCGCAGAGGGGGCGAACGATGGGTAGGGTCCCGAGCAACCCCCCCCCGGGCACCTTCACCCCGGCAACTCTTATGTAAAGGAATGCTCCGACTGGCATGATGAACGCGATCGTAAGGACCCAGATTGGCTCCCCCTTTTTTTCCATTCAACTCCGCCGTTATAGTTTGTTCTTCGGCGGGCCCCTTTAATTCGCGACCTCTCCCTGTATTTTTTTAGAGTCGGCTCCCCTCTCCAATCATGGTGCTTCCTGCCCGTTTCTTGACGTGGCCTACGAGGTCTTTCAAACCCCGCCCCCCGCTGTTCCTTCGGGTTTCGCCCCCCTTTTCACATCCATCAGTTGATAGACTTTCCCGGGTGTTTTCGGTGCAGACCGGAAAACAGCGGCATAATGGATTACCCGGGAATTGCCCCCTTCACCCCCCACCCCTTTCCTACCTATGGCCACTCAACCACTGCCACACCCAACACGCAAGGATCCCCCTGCGAGCCAAATCAGCCCCCTCCTTCCCGGAAGCTCACCCGCGCCCACCCCAACCCACACCCCCCAGTCTTCGGCCCATCCCCGGACCCGACCGGCAAGCCCCTCCACCCCACACCTCAGAAAGGCCATACCGAGAGAGACGCATTCCGTCCCCCTCTTCTACTCGGCGGCGCATGAGCATCAGAAGTGTGCGCACGACTGGATCAAGTCCCCCCCCCCAGACCAATTGAGTTCCTATGTGATGGACTCGGGAGGGCATAGGCCACCGGCACGTCAACTCATCGCGCACCGGCCAAAACGCCCTTCGAAACTCAACCGGTATCCCGCGCACCAGCTCCCTCCACCGCGCCTTTCAAACACGACCCCATAACAGCTCGCCCGGGTACTCGACTACTTTCTCGCCCTCCCGGGGGGGAACATAGTTTCTTTAATTACCTCGAAAAAGGCCCCCCCTCCAAGGAACTGAAGTAAGCCCCTTAGACACGGGCAGCTCTCCCCGCATTAGATAGGTCCCAGGTGCGGAGCCCCTACAATGAAGTGTGCAATCCTGACGCACCGAATGTTTCTATCAGTTTGTCTCTTCTGACATACTACTCCCGGAGTTTTTTTGCTGTTGAACCCCATTCCCCCCGGGTTTTCCGGAAGCACAATCCCATTACATATATGGTCTCGGTAAGCTCACGCTTCACACTTTTTTCCCCACCCCCCTGGCAAGAGGTTTTTACAGCAGCTTTCCGTATAATAGAGAAAGTGAACTGCCAGGTTAGTTTTTCCCAAACGAACACCTAAGTTGCTCTTTCCCCAAATATTGTCAACGGACAGCAACAACTTACCTTCCTTCAGGTTTTTCCTGACCGAGACCGAGATGGTGCCCTTTTCCTATAACTTCTTCCCATTAAGTCCCCCTCCCCATATTTAATCCCTCCTTTTTTGTGTTTGTGTGAGAGCACATGAAGTCCCCTGGCCCCTGCAGAGTTAATGTATGTAAGTGTGACTTTACCATCCTTTTTCTTGTAGAGGTACCCACCCTAATTCACCCCCTCTCCGGGTGAGTTTCGTTTTTCTTCCCACCTTTCGTGTGGGATTGATTTCCTCCCTTTGCCGCCTGAATCGATGCTCCACAGGGAGTCACGCTGACTCTCCTTGTTCCCTTCTGATCGGTGTTTTAGACCGAGTTGGGAAGAGTTCTTTGACTCTTTGTTAGCTGCCCCCCTTCTATGGTCTGTTTTTTACGATCAGAAGCTGTCTTTGGGTTTTGCAGTGGCACACTGCCACCGTCGACTCGTGATTATTTTTTTGCAGCCGGACTTCTTCTTTCGACTCTCTTTTTCCTAATTAATGGATCCTTGAAGGTGCCCGTGCGCCCAACCCTATGGAAACTTCTCCATTGCGACTGTCCCGTTCTTTTGCTGAAACTGAATTCATGGGCCCCTTTTGATTTTCTACAGTATTGCACAGTTAAAAACATCCAAGTCTGGTCTCTTTCCCCTTTGGGTCCTCCCCCTCGGTTGAGAGGAAAGGGAGCTGCCGCTAGTTGATCGAAGACCGAGATTAAGATCCAGTACCTCGCCATGAGTAGGACTAGAAGAGTTTATCCTACAAATATACCAACGAGGATGCGATCTCTGCGAGCACTGCTCCGACCCTTCCGGAACATTCCCTTATGGGGACATGAGAGCTTACACCATGTTTCTTTAGGGCTCCGGGTGAATACCTATTGGACAAGGGCCGAAGTCTTTCGAACCCTGAACACCTCTCCTTGCTGTCTCTTCAACTGCTGCTTGTGCTCGATTTCCAATTCTCCCCGATACCCCTTTTCGGTTAGAATTAGCTCGTCGAACCCTGATCCCAAAGTTCCTTCCCTTTCCATGGGAGCGAGGGTCCCCTTTCCTTTACATAGCCCCTCGGCAGTAAGCATGACCCTAATTATCCGCCACGCGAGAGACACTTTTCTTGGCACCCTCCCAAGCGGCCCCCGTACTCTCTGATTCTTTATCAGCTCTCCTCCCAGACCTCTTTGAAGACAGTGACTTGGTACCTGCCCTCCTTTCACTTTCGATCCCCCCCGAGATCCCAGGTTCAATGGAGCTTCCGGTCAACCCCCGGATCGTTCCCCCCTGACTCGAAAGTCCAGTTCCTGCCCCCTTATGATGTCCCCCCCCCCCCAAGATCAATAATTAAGTAGATTAAAGCTAAATTCCAGTTAGTCTCCCCTAACCCCCCATAGTTGGGCCGACGTTTTTTTTTTTCTCCTTTTAATCCCCCCCCCCCCAAGGATGTTGAAGGGAGATATTTTACCCTTATTCTTGATCCTTTCCCCCCGTTAGCCCCGACTGCAGAACAGGATGTCTATATAATTTTTCATCCCCCGTTTTTTTGTTTTTTAGATGATCGGTTATACATCCGGTTCAGCTAGATTTTTGTTCCCCTACAGATGGAAACACTAGCGCCCGGCCCAGAATTGGGTAACCCTTGGATCTTTTTCCTTTCCCCCCAAGCATAAGGTCTCGGTCTTGTGCCCTCTAATACCTAGCTGTTTCGAATGGCTTTTCTTTTAGCATTATCAGGCTGCGGACCCGCGACGCCCCGTCTTCCGCATCGTTTGGCTGCGATCGGCCATCTGAAAAGCTTTATATCGTGGGATCCCTGCCTAGGTGACGTCTTTCCCCACAGTTCATCTTCTTTCCAAGCGGCCCCGATGTACGCGGATAAAGTTTTTTTCCTCCTTCTCGCCTGGTCTTGGAAATAAGCTGTTCTTGGCTTGTTTGAATTCTTCTTCTGGAACGCTTCTTGGGGAATTTCTTTTGCCATCTCTTCTTTTACAAATATTGTTGTAGGCACTGAAGGAGTAGTTGGCCTACGAGCTCTTCTTTCCCGCCCAATTTTTTCGATGCCCGTTGTTTCCCTCTCACACATAAAGACGTTTTCCTGCAAGAGCCCCGCACCACATAGACGCTCGGGCCCTCCA
>Ga0179591_1212727_pt1 | contig 19984 bp, 29 predicted proteins | sample CZOMad2_1_08_16f_FD_182891 | JGI IMG/M metagenome (GOLD analysis project Ga0179591, IMG submission 182891) | Vadose zone soil fungal communities from Angelo Coast Range Reserve, California, USA - CZOMad2_1_08_16fungal (PacBio error correction) | ecosystem: Environmental > Terrestrial > Soil >... | reverse complement strand
TGCCAACCCGTCTAGTGTACTTCCTGCGGAGTTGTCCTTTTTTTTTCGACGGTACCCCGCCTGTAACCCCCCTGAACGTCCAGCCCTTCTTCTGACGGTCTCCCGGCTGTGTTTTCCAACAAAACCCCTTCATTCGAGGTTCCCCAGCACGGCTTTTTTTTAAAGCCCTTTTTTTTCCGTTTCTTTTTCGGGCATAGATGATCCTGTCCGTTCTTTTAACTTGTGCGCCCCCTCTCTTTGAAATCGCAGTTTTTTGGAGTTTCGTCACCATTTTGCGGATCTTCCCTTCTGAGTATCTGCATCTGGTTGATTTTTTGATCTTCCTTTTCTTTTTTCGCTCCCAACCCTTAGCGACGGTCCCAACTCTCTAGTCCCCACCGCTCTTCTTCTTGAACTTTTTTCTTCTACTTACGTCTCGGACCTTCGGAAGATTATCTTCTTTCTGTGTGCTCCCCCCCCCCCCTCTGGGTTCGGACGTCCCTCCCCCCCATCCATTTTTCATCTAGCAAAATCCCCGCCTGTAGTCCTCCCAGACTTTTCTCTGGCCGTGGTCGCAAGCCAACTTTTCCCGTGTGATTTCCCCAAAACTCTTTGCCCTCTCCTTTTTAAAGGGAGCCTCACTCGCCTTTTCAGCTTCTTCCTCCCCCCCCCAGACACCCCCCCTGCGAGCAGCTTTATACGCCCCCACCATTTATCTTCCTTTTTTTGCAAGAACTTCCCCCTTTTCTGGATACGTTCCCTCACAGATCTTTTTCTTTGCCCCTCCAACGGCGTCCCCTTTCTTCCCCCTTGCGATTTTGAAACTTCTCCCGTGCGATCCTTTTTCTTCCCTGCGGACGCTTGTTTCTTAATAGAGAGCAGATGAAGTCCCCCGCCCCTGGCTTCACCGCCGAATTCCCCCTGAGGGTCGATATTAAAGCCATCCCTCAATCCCCCTCCTCCCTCTCCAGTTCCTGTGCTTTCTGGCCCATGCCGTTTCTGACGCTCTCCTTCATAGACAGCTCCTTCCCTTAAGCTTCATAAGGACCAAAGTCAGTAGATCTCTTTCTCCTCCCCACATTTCTTCTTATCCCTCCCAGAGTTATTGCTCTCGGAACTTTCTTCATCCTTCCCTTCCTCTATACGGTTATTATCCCCCCTCGAGGTGCTGGGTCGAGATCATGTTTTCCTTGTACACCTTTTTTTTGAGTTTCCCATCCGCACTCCTCCTCCTTGACTTAACCTATCTTAGTTCCGTTTTTTCTGTTCCCTTGGAGGAGGTGCTGGGATTGTATCTCTCTCTCTTTACTTTGGAATCGCTTTGATCCCTTTTGCCTTTTTCCCTTGTCCTAGATGACCTTTTTAATATATATTCCCACACCTCCGATCAACCCCTTCCCCTCCAATGTACCGTGAAGAACTTTCAACCACCCCTTTACTCTGACTTCCCCCCCCATAGTGTTTCTCCTCCCTTTGAAGATGACGAACTGCGCCCGACTCCCATTAAGGTTTTTTTTGGCGAAAAGTCCCCCCCTGTTTCAATGTTTTTTTTCTTATGCTTCCCTACCCGGCGAAGAGCGTCTTACTCTTTGACTCCTGTCTGAAGGTCTTTTTCTTTTCCCCCGTGTCGTTCTTTTTCCCTCCCCCTCCTATCCTGCCTCGTCAGTATCCTTCCTGTTAAAGACCCCAAAAGGTTTTCTGTCTCCTCCTTTTTTTTGCCTACTTCTTTTCCATTCCCGCCTTCCTTCCCAACTTGACTTTTGGGTTTTTTTGCCTTTTTCCCTTATGTGGATGCACTTTCCTTTTGTACTGACTCTCCCTTTTTTGAACCACTTCACCTTCCTCCTCTCTTTCTTTACGTTTCCCCTTTGACGTATTGACGAGGACGACCGTTGATTTTTGGTTTTAGCCTTTTTAACCTTTTTCCACTTTTTCCTCTCCCCCCCGAGGATCTTACCCCTCTGAATAAACGCTTCCCCTTCTTCAAAGCGAGTTTTTTTGTTTTGGGGGGGTGTTTGGTTGTTGGGGGGGTTATGACGCTGAGGCACGTTTGCGCCTCCCTTGCCATTTCTTGTCGGTTCCCCTCACGTAATTCCTCCCCTACACTGTGTTTTCCCTATCGCACTCCAGATTTTTTCGAGGAGCCTTTCAATCTCTCTTTTTCGTACCTTTTTTTTTGATTCAAGTTGATGACCAGTAACTATGAGTTGAGTTTTTACTATTCACCCACTCGGGGCTTCATATTATACGGAGTTTTTCACATTTCAGTTCTATTTCGTCTTACCCATCTTTCTTTTCTCCTTGTAGGAAGGCGCTTCTGTCTCCCCGTCCACCTCCCCAGCCAACCTGAACCTTTCCCCTTCAAGCTATTCCCTTCTCTCCTTTTCCCATTTCTCCGCGCGAGGAATCAGTGTAACGAGGGCGTTTTGGCAAATCCCCCCCCTCCAGTCTTTTCATAAGGAGTACCCTCCCACAGAGTTTTATTCTTAGAGGATAGTCTTCGATTTGATCACTCGGACATCCCTCCATTTTCGAAGCCCCCTGTCCGGGAACCCCTATAATGAAAAACCTATTTCGACCAGTTCTTCAGCATAAATCCACAGTCTCGTCTTTCTTTGAGTCTTCCCCTTCCCCTACTTTCCCTTTTCCGGAACGTTGGTGTTCCCCCCCTTCTTTTTAGATATAACCCGTCCCCACCCCAGTCAATGAATTTTTCCCCCTAATTTTGAAGACCGCCGCTGCTCCCCCTCTCCCTCTAATCCTCTCCCGCCTGTAGACCCCCCTTTTTTTCCCCCCATCCTCCTCCCCGGAACCAGATGTCGTACCCTCCCAGTTTTTCCTTCTACTTTTTTTTAGGTAAAAGATCCCCAGATCTCCATCCCTTTTCCCCCCTGTTTTGGAGTTTTTTCGAGAGTCTATAAGCACTTTGATATACCTTTCCTCCCTTTTGTTTAGTTTACTATTTATCTTCTTCCAGGCCACTCTCCCCTTCCCTTCTTTGAGGGGGACGTCCCTTTTCGTACTGTCTAACCACCCTTTCCTCTAAAGTCCGTTTGAAAAGGTTGCCCTCTCATAGCTAGATCCTTCGGACTCTTTTTATTCTCTGTGACCTCTTCTTTCTCTTATTGCTCCCCCCTTTCTGGTATTCCCCCCCCGTGCCGACGTCCTCCGTGTTTCTTCTGGTATGATACTTTCATTTTGATAAGTCCTTTTTTTTCAACCCCTTCCCGGCTCCTCAACGACCCCACTCACTGATTTAATGTCTATCGGTCTGAACTTCTCCCTCCCAATGCTACTATTACTTTCCTTGGTTACCTCGAGACACTTTCTTCCCTTTTTTTTAAGTTTTTGCCCCCCTCCTCCCTCCCCCCCTCCCGGGCCTTCCCCCCCCTTAACAGATCGTCCTGACACTCTCCTGCGAGTTTTACCCAACAGCGGCTATCTTCCCCGAGTTTTTTCGCCTTATTCCCTCCACCTCTTTTCCATCCTAGCCCTCCTCCCCGTAAATCTTTAGTCTTCCCCCTTGTCCCTCCACGTCACGGTTTTTCCCCTTCTAAGCCACGGTCAGAGTTGCTATGATTGTTTTTCTGGTAGTACCTTTTGTTCTTTTTTCCGTTCCCTCGCTTCTTTCCATTTTTCAACTCTTCCAAAGGAAACCATCTGAACCCTCATCTGCTTTCTATACAACATTGTTGTTTTTTTTCTTTAATGTCTTTCCCTCCTGTCTTCCCTTTTCCTTCTGGAATTCCTCTCCTCAGTACCCTGTTTACTCCACCTCGATTATTCCGTGCAAACTAGAAGTGAGACCTTTTTAGCCTTTGAAGGGTTCCTCTTGAATATTCCCCCCCTCGTTCCCCCCCCCTCTAGGTCTCGTTTCTCCCCCTTCTTTTTTTATTTATTTTTCTACAACTTTGGTCCTTTTTATGATGTGTTTGCCTTACTCTCTTTTTCCTCAGAGGTTCCGTTCCTTTCCAGGGTCTGGTTCGGCTTAGGAGTTGGTTGCAGTGGGCCCATCTTTTCGAGCGGCTTTCCCCCAGTGTCCGATTCGGGCACGTTTTTTTTTCCACCTATCTGCCCCCTTTCTTTCCTCTTGTTTTTTTTTTCCCATGCTCCCTCCTGAAGATTCTGGCCACCACCCCTGCTTCCTCCGGAAGATCGTCGGCTTTGACAACTTTTTTTCCCTCCAGACCCCTTTTCCCCCTCCTCAGCGAGCCCGCTCTACGGTTCCCCCGTCTTTTCTGGGTCCCCGAGGATTCTGGCGGGTTACCTTTTCAGGTTACCCACCGGTGACTCCCCCCTCCTCCCCCTTGAACCGGCCCCCCCCTGGATATTTTGATCTGTGCCTGTACGTTTTGTCCTCCACTCAAGAGCCCCGGTCCCCCCTCGTCCTGTGCTACCGAGGATCCCCCTCCTTTCTTGTATTTCCCTCCCTGGCCAAAGCAACTCCACTTGTTCCTAAGCTCGTCTCTTTGTTCGCCGTTGTCTACCTATATTTGTATCGAACCTTGCCCGATTTGGTTCCGTTGTCGGCGTCTTGAGGGGTTGCGAAAAATGGCCTCTTTATTCTGAGGGGCTCTTTTAATTCGTCCCCCATTGGTCCACTTTCTTTTTTTTTTCCCTTTTTTCTTGTTTTTTTTCCTTCCCCTTTCTTTTTTGTGACAAACGGCACCCCGTCTCCCGGGTCGCTTTGTTTCTGAAGACTCTCTAGACCATCTACGTCGTGAATTGGATTTGACGCGGTTCCCCTTCTTTTGTGCCTTTTAAGTTGATTTCCCCATGTTCTTCTTTAGTGCCTGCTGATTCCGTTTACTCCTTCGACTTTGACGACCCAGTGAGTCAATCGACCATCACTTCTATTGAACAGTTCTTCACTAGAGCATGTTTGGCTGTATGCTTCTCCTTCGTGCCTTTTTTCTTACCTGGCCTTCCTGACCCTGAGAGCAGTAAAGTCCTTTCCCTCCGGGAAGCTTTTTTTTCGTTCCTCCACCTTTCCATCAGGGATGTTTCCGTCCGAGTTTTTTTAACAAGCGGCCGGAACACCTATCCATCACCAGCCTTTTCCTCCGTCTTCTGTTCGGAAATCTCCAAGACTTCTAGTTTCATGTTACCCCCCCTTTTGGATTTCTTTAATCTCCTTACCCCCCTCCTTCTGGAATGTTTCCCTTTTAATAAGGAGTTGTCCCTTCCCCTACTCTCTGCGTCCCTCTTAACACTAGAATCTGTCCATGTTTCTCTTGACAGTAATTTCTCTTCCTCCCTTTCCTCCCCCCCTCCCCTGTAGGGAACTTTTCCTCCCTGCGCATCTTTTCCACCCTCCCCTTAGTTGGGCAACGCGAGAATTTCCTTTTTTTTTTTTTTCTAGGGTTCTTTTCCATAGAATAGGGGAAGTCTTCTTTTTCCTCTCCAGAAAGGATTCTTCCTGTAGTAATAGTCAAGTTTTTCAATTTTTGGACCAACTAGGAGGACCTGCCCAACCCTTCCCATTTTTTTGCCAAGCAAAGTCTTTTTTACTTTTCCTCCCAGTCCCTCTTCTCCCGACCCGAAATTGAAGATTTTTTCCTTCTCGGTCTCTGATGTTTTTTAGGTGGAAGCTTCCCCCTGGAGTCCTGGCCACACAATAGTTAATCCTGTTCTTTTTGGACCCAAGAAAGGGAATCCCTTCTCCTCGCTAAGTCAGCCGGAGTTTCGCTTCCCTCCTCACCCGGGCTATTCATTTTCGTTTTTTTTTCACCGCCCGCCGTACCTTAGGCCTTTAAACCCTCCTTCTCATTTTTTTTGCCTCTCTTCCTCAACAGGCCTTCCTCTTCCCCGTGTTTCTTGGTTTTCCCCCCTTTTCCTCGGTCGTATTAGCTGCGCAGGGTATTTTTCTCCGTTCACGGCTCTTCCCTCACTTTTTTTTCCTTTTTTTCTTTTTTAGTCTTTTCCGCGGCTTCACCCTTTTTATGGATTATGGTGGATCCCTTTTTGTGATTAGTTATAGTACAAATGTCTGCCTTCTTACGAACTTGGCTTTCTTTTTCATTTAGGCTTTTTCTGTAACAGCCCCCCCCCTCTCCCGTTGCAGGAACTTTTCATGAAAGCAGTTTAGGTTACTTCTTCTTGATTGTTTCGATGGCCCCTCCCATGTATTACCCTCTCAGCTCCTCCGATGGGCGTTTTTCCTCCCATTACAGTCACGTCCTTTTCCCGGTAGATCCTAATTTTCCTTCAACAGATAGTGTAATACACACTATCTTGGAGAATATCTCTCTTCCTTCTTCATGAGCCATTATCCGGCCTCTTGACTTACCGATCCTTTTTTATCCCCCCCTTCCTTTCTCCAGGAGACAGGCATCTCCCCTTTATCTGAGAGGCTTTTTTTGTAGGTCGGTCGCGGTAATACCTGCATCTCATACTTCCTAATCCCTTCGATGCTTCTCTCCCCAGATTGAAATCTGTACGAATGTTTTTCCCAGTCCCCCTCCCTTATGCTCTTTCGTCCTGTAGCACTCACCCTTGATCTACTTTTCTCCGTTGCGGCCCCCTCCGCATAGGGTTTTTACGCTCCCCGGAAATGCGTTACGGGTGACCCCGCCCTATATTGTGTGGGCTGTCTCCCTTTTCTTCCGTTTTTTGGGGCGGTCTTTTAAGTTTCATCGGTCTTTCTTTCCCTTTCGCTTCTCCGGATTTGGTGTTTCTGCACCCCCGTCCATGGCTCGCCCACGTCGAGCCACTTTGCTCCTTCTTTTCGTTGTCATCCTCTCTTCTTCTAATTGTCCCCCTCCCCCCCTTAGTGTGGTTTTCAAATAGTGCTCCCCCTTCTTGGCAGCGCCCGGCCGCGGCTCCATTTGACAATTCCCCTCTTCCAGTTGTGTCCTTTTATGTTTACGCCGTCGATTTTTCCTCTCTGAAGGCGTTTTGCGTATCTCTTTGTTGACCCCTCACAACCTCTCCTTACCTCGTCCTTATCATCCGCCTTCTATAGGTTTTTTCCTCAATTCCGCCCCCCCCGCCCCCCTCGAGTTTTCTCCAGAATGGAGCCCACGTGTTTTCCGTTCCCCCTTTGAATCGGGCTAATGAAGATCATTGTCCCCCAAGGCCCCGTATGCCTGTCCTTGGTTTTTTTAACTAACGTCTCTTTTCTGGACTTTCTTTTCCGACCCTTGTTGGTTTTTTCCACCCGGCCCTCACTAAAGATATAGATCTTTGTCGGTAACCGTGACTTGCGTAGCTTTTTCCCCCCCCGTCCCCCTCCTCGACTTTTGGTTCCATCTCTCCCTCCTAATAGTTGTGTGGGTGATTTTTTAATCTTCCCCCTGTCAGAGGCTTTTCCCTTGGCCCCAGTTCTACGCTACCGTACCTGCCAATTTCCCTTTCCATTCCGGCTCTTCTTTCTTCCTTTTCCCAACAACCCTTTTTCCCATTGAGACTTTTGACTACTCCCCTTTTTGAGTTATTGCCTCACAATTCTCCTCCTATTTTACTTGTGATTTTCTCTTTGATCCACCTCCCCCTTTCCAATCGTGCATCTTAGACACTTTTTTCTTTTTTTTTTGAGAGTTTTCCTTTCCTTCTCTTTCGACAAGCGAGATCTGCCTTTTTTAGGTGATTTGAGTTTCACCTCTTAGTCAGCAACCCCTTCGCCATTGGCACCCATCTCTGCGTACAAGAAGATCCCGTACCTCCCCCCCTAGTTTAAGTGACTTTTCTTTCCTCGATTTTCCGGTATTTTTTTCAATCACCCTTTTGGATTTTTTTTTTTCCCCCCTGTCTATACCCCCTATTTTTCGCCCGCAGAACGCGGTCGTGTTCTTTGACCCCCTTCCTGTTCCTCCAGCCCCCCCCCCCCCCCTTCTTTGTCTCATTAAAAACTCTTCAAGAGACTTTTCAAGGAGACGACTCTTCGCCACTTTGAGTGACATCCCCCTCCCCCCCCTTAAGCGCAGGCTACTCCCCCCCCACCTTCTGGATTTGGTCACCTCAGAGAACGCTATTGTCTAGGGCTACAGATATTTCTTGCCCGCCTTTTATTCCCAACCCCCTTCCCCCCCCCTCGGCCCCCTTCTTCCATGATTCTTCCCGACCTTGAGTTTGAATGCGGGTCTTCAATGCCCTTCGCGTAGGGCTCCCCGAGCGCCGCGCGGCCCCTTTTTTTTCAAAGTTCTTCAAAGTCCTTCCCCCCCCCCCCCAACTTCGTTTTAGTAATTGGTACTCTCAAGAGCCCATACCAGCGCGTAGCCCAAGTTTCCTTGTTTCTTGTAGGGATCTTCTTTTTCCCTGATTTTCGCCCCGTTGACGGCATTGGAAGACTCCCCCTCAAAGTCAGCTTATTTTTAGCCCCCTTCTTATTGGCAGTCACACCTCTTTCTTCCAATCCTTTCGAACGTACCCTCTCATCCTACTCTCTCCTTCCTCCTCTCCTCCATCCTCCTTCCACCCCTCTACATCCTCCCTCACTCCCCCCCCCAGCTCCCTTTCTTCTCATTACCTTTGCGCTGTTGCCTCATGTTTTCCCCGACTCAGTGTGTCTGGGCCCTCTCAGCTGGTTCGTACCTTGTCCCAGGGTTTTGCATTCCACTAAGAATAGTTTAGACCCCCGTCTTCTTCCAGCCTATTTTGCCTGGGCGTGCTTTGGTTGCTTACTACTATCTCCTTTCGCTCTTTTCTCCCGTTTTTTGACCCTTCCCTAAGAGATGCATGTTTTTTTTACATCGACGGCAACCGCAGGAGCCACACTTCCCATCCAGACCCCTTCCTCCCCCCCGTGACCGACCTCCTTTTCCCCTAATTGTAACGTTCCCACCATTTTGTGAAGAATCCTTTTACCGATGTTGACTGCGCAATACGACCTCTTTGTGTCCTTCCCCCCTAGCACCCCCTTCTCCCTTGTACTTGCCTGTTTCTCTAACTGCAAAAGGCTAAGGAGAGTGTCGTAATCTTTTTGGCTTCCTGTTTGAACCCTTCTGAGACGTGGCCGAGCCAAGGTGAGGAGTCTTTTTTTCGCCCCCCAGACTTATTCCCTTCGTTTGACGAAGAGTTTCTGTGGTGGGTCCGTTGCTGTTCGCAAACCAGGGCCGGTACTTCTTTCCCCCCCCCCCCTCTCTTTCTTCTTGCCCCTCCTCCCGTAAAAACGGCCCCGCTTCCTGGTTTTTCTGTATATTAATTCTTTGATGACCTTTTTCCCTTCTTGGATGGTTGTGACGATGTCCGGTTTTTTGCCCCCCTGACCCCGGTCCTCCCCCCTCACTCCTTTCCGGCACCTTTTTTTACGGATGGAAGAGTCCGTCCTTGATGCCCCTGTGTCTCCACTCGGAACTTTCTATCCCCCTCGGAGCCTTTGAGCACCCGGCGGCAAACTAAATGCGAGCTTACCGGTCCCTGCTTTTTTATGTAGTGCTTTGCTTTGCCGACCGACGGCTTGGTACATCCCCACCTTTTTTCTTCTTTTTGCCATAGCTCAACGATCGAGTTTTGACGTCGACTGATCATGAGCGGGGCTTCCACCCTCCTGAGGCCAAGTTGACCCTTTCCTCATTTTTCCCTTTTCTTTTTTTAGTATTCCCGCCCTTTACGTAGCAGAGCTTTTTCAAAGAGCAGCTCGCTCGTCAAATCGTTGCGAGTTTGCAGGCCCTTTCCGTTTTTTTTAGCAAAGCCAGGCAACGAGCCACATAGTGACGTTAATCGCGGGCCACTTTCTTTTTCCCTTACCATCCCTTTCCTCCAAGATTTTCTCTCTCCCCCTTTTTAGCTTCCCCCCAAGACACTTTGGCCGCCAGGATTTCCCTCAATGGCTGAGCATGCGAGACTCGGACAATGACCGAAGTCAACGCCTCTTTTTCATGGCGATCCTCCCTTTTTTTCTTAGTTCCCCGATTTTCCCCAAAAACGATTCTAACCCGTCCAGCCGTATTCACCGTGATTTTTTTCTTCTTTTTCCCATCCCTCTCAGGTCCCGCTTTTTCTTCCCGTTGTCGGCAACGGAGGGAGTGCAAAAGGGAACCCCTACATGACCTTTTTTCAACAAGTTCTTCCTCCTTCGCTTTCCCTTAAATCCCTTCCTCCCGCTGCAGTTGTTTCACACCCAGTAACCAGATCGCAACCGGACCCCAGTGTATCGGGGCTCGAAGTACTTGTTGTGGAGGTACCTGTTAAGGATATGAAGTCCCATGTAAACTTTCTTCGGGTGACTTCCTTTTCCTAAGCTTCTTCTACCTTTCTGAATAGATTTTTTGAGAGGGTCTTTCTTCCTTTTGCTATTTCCGGCATCGATTCCAGCTGGAGGTGGGCCTGTCCCTTTAGTCTTCTTTTTCCCTTCCATTTGCCGGCCATCCGAAAATGGTCCTCCATCCTAGGTGTCAAGACCGGAGTCAGCCGTATCTTCCTGGCGTCTCGGGGTTATGTGGTCTTTGGTCCTTCCTCAGAGGGATTCTTTCGCTGACATGTGGGTCGACGATCTGGTCGGTCGCTCGAAAGACAGCCTGCTTCTAATGGCCTCCTTTCCCCATCCCGCCTTTCCTTTCAAGAAGGGCACTTGTGGCCCGCTCTCTTAATGGCCACGGTGGCCGAACAACTCCTTCCTCGCCCCCGCCTTTCCTTCCCCCAGTACAACCTTTTCCTGGTCCCTTCCCTCCTCATGCAAACCCCAGTTTTACTTACGAGTGAGAATGTCTGGACAAACGCCCGGCGCCCTCGTTCCTCCCCCTTCTCCCCTTTTTGTAGCTTCCCTTTCCTCCACGGTTCCAGTCGAACGATTTTGCAGACACGGTCGTGGGGTGATGCGGGGCGCGGCGTACCTGTTCACAGCTGCTTAGAGCTGAAACCTTTTTTCCCCCTCATGGTCCCCCCTTCCCAGCGGACTTAGATGAGTTCTCCTCCGTTTTTGGTGTGTATCCTTATGAGGGCGCGTTGTTCTTTTTCCTTCTTTAAGTTGTCCGTGAGAATTCCCCAATTTCCCCTTTTCCTGACAACCCGGCGGAAAATGTTTACGGGGGCTTGGGGTTGGGGGGGATCGTTTCCGGTACCGCTTATTTCTCTCCCCAACCCTCATTCCCCCTTGCCTGGTTTTTTGGGACAGAAGTCTTTTTTTTCAGACTTAACCGGTGATTTTCACGCTGTGTTTGCCCTCAGTCGGCGTCCTCTCTTGCCTTGACTTTTTTTTGGGGTGTATTTCTTTGGATGAGTTGTTCGGGGCACCGGCCTATTGGCTCGGTCTTCCCCCAGTCATTTTTTTCCTTTTTTCTCGGGTTAATTTTCTCCAATTACTTAAATCCCTGTTCTTTCGAGCCGACCGGAGCGATCGTCCGCGGGCACAAAATGACCCCATCTCCCCTTTTGGCGGACTAACTGGGACCTAAGGCTTCCTCCCCTCAGTCCCTTTCCCCCCTTCTTCCTAAATTCCTTTTTTTTTATAACCTATGTCGGAGACGGGGTTTGGACTGGCTCAACCGGTTGCCTCCCCCATTTTCTCAACTTTCCCCCTTCCCCCCCCATACTTTCCCCTTTAAGGTATCGTGGTTTTTACAATCTACCCGAAGCCGACCAATGCGGATGCCTCCTTTCCTCACCCGTGTCCTTCTTTCTCCCGCCAGGAACCTCCATTTACTGCGACTTTCTTAGGGTGCCCCTCCACCCCCCGTTCCCGTCCGAGCGTCTTTTGTACGACAGCTTGGCGGTCGGCGGTTTTTGTGTTGTGTTCTGACCATTCTCTTGCGTCTTTTTTTTCCCTTCCCCTGAGAAGGCCGGGTATTCTTGTTTTCCAAGTCATTGTGGTGCCGGGATCGCTTGGCCTAACCCTTACGTCACCTACTTCCCTTGCGTTTTTTTCACCCTGAAGCCTCTACCCACATCTACGAGTCAAAAGTGCATTTAATTTCCATTCTGTTTCCAATTAGGGCAGAAAACGTTTGCTGCAGGCCATTGGTCCGACGCCGGATGCGTCGAGAGATGATGACAGTGTCTTTACTTTCTCCTCCTACCGCCTTTGCCTTTATGCAATGGGTCTCTGAGAGGGGCTAGCGCCGGGGCTAGTCACAGTATTGCGCGCAACGGTCTTTCTTCTCTCCTTCTAGTCTTCCCTTTTTCCAGCTTTTTTTTGTGGTAGAAGTTCATCTCATTTCCGCACGATCAGCCCGGCTGACTGACCGAGGGCTTGCTCTGAACAGATGGCGCCGCTCATTACTCCCCATTTTAGCGGTTCCTCCGTCCTCTTCTTTAGGGCATGTGGCAATTGCTTCCGTTTACGCCAAAGCGCGCTTGATCAGAGCCGCCTTCAACCTCGATCGTGCTCAGGGCCCAAGGGGAATCGACCTGACGTCGAGTTTGAGACAGAAAACCAGACAATCGGGTCAAGACTTCCCCTGCACTTCCTCCCCAAACCCAGGCGGACTCGCGCAGGAGTGCCGGGTCTCCTAGAGGGTTGAACTTCCTTTCTCAGTTCTTAGCCTTGCGGACTAGTCGTAATAATGCAACGGGGCCGGAAAGGAACTCGGCCGTCGGACCTTGGCTTTGTCAAGTTTACCCTGCCCCTGACTCAAACCTTTTTCTTCCAGACCCTTTCCCTTTTCTCTCCTCGACACTGCAGACTGCTTTGGAAGGAGGTGATGGAGGGGTGAGATTCCCTCCCCCTTTCCCCTTGCGTCTTTTCCCACCCCTGGAGGCATGCACGGTTGTCACCGGCACAGCACGTGGCCTCCTCTCGTAGGAGTTCGTAATGATCGCTTCCCTGTTCCTTTGTCCCCATAGTTTCCATTCCGGCACAAGTTCCGTAACCGCTCCCTTTCCCGGGCCGTACGCAGTCACAGACCCGGTCCCCCCTCCCTTCCCTCCCTTTGTTTTTGGTCCCACACGGTGTAGAGCTGGCGCAGGGTCTAGCGGTCACTCCTGAGGCCTCAAACTCGTGTTTTTTGGCCCCTTCCCCCTTGCCGTCCTTTTATTGGGTGCGTTATTCGTCAGGGGGATGGCTATTTTTTGTTGCTCTTTTGCATTCGGATATACCATGTCAGGAGTGATTTTTCTGGCGCTCCCCCCCTTGATACCCCCATATTTCCCGTACAGCGACGTCACTATCGTAGGACAAGCCCAGGCAAGCCAGCTTCCCCCCTTCCCGTTCTCCCAACGCGTGTTTCTCCTTGCTTGATGTTCGTGGACCGCCATTAGCCGGCACACCATTCGCGCCCAGCACGTGCGTTGATTTTTCCGTTATTTTCTTCCTTAGGCAGGTACTGAAGAATGCCTCAGCGGACGACCTGTGTACGAGATGACGGGTCCCTGCACTTCAGTTTACTCTTTCTTTTTCGGAGGAACTCCTCAGGCGCTGACTTCGTTAAGACCGCACGGCAGGGACGCTCAGAGAACCTTCCCACCCCCAGAATTAATTCTCTCTCCTTCTATGGTGTAGGAGAGTGTCATAAATGACCTTTGGCCCGGGCGTTCCGTCTTTCCTTGCTTATTTAGTTCCCTGTCCTCATTCGCAGAAGACCCGACTCAGATAAAGTAGATGGATCCGTAAGACACTGGGCATCGCGTGGTAGCTTGCGGGCCAAACTTCTTCTTGGAGGCAAGTCTGCCTACCTTCTTTCCCGTTTACCCCAGCAATTTTCTACGTTTGTGAGACATCGATGATCGGTGTGTTGGCGGAAGCTCCGTGATTCCTCTTGTTTTCACAAGGGTCACGGCGGTGTGCCTGCACCAACATCCCACGTCGAGAGTTTATATTTAATTTTTTTGGTCGTGTCCTGCCAGGACAGGTTTGCGATTTTCTCATCGGGACGAGACCGGAACCCAAGTGGTGTGTTCTTCCAGCGAACATCTACGGCCAGCGCGGGACTCTCAAGTTCCCCTTATCCTTCCAATGTGTACTTCGGGATTTGTATGTTGATTGCCCCTGTCGATTCAGGGTGACGATCCGTTTTGCATAACATCACCCCCTCATTCCTCTTCCTTCTCATCTTCCTCAGTTTTGTCAAGCTCGGCAAGTCGCCGTGAGAGCGCGAATGTCGCCCAGTGGGCAACGTGACATCGTTATCCAAGCCGGCAGAGCCCAGCCCCGTCCCTTTGCCTTGCGTGCGGGGAGCACATTCGTGGTAAACCGGGTGACGAAGGTGGTGTGGACCCCCGGCCCCTTCATGCCTCCTTTTTTTTCCGTGATTTGCCCCGGACGCATCGATGGTGTTCATTCTCTATATCTCTGGGGTTGAGAGAGATCCAACGAGGCGATCCGCGGGACGTACCGAACCGTCCCTGCCAGATACTTCTCGTCCTCTTTCTTCTTTTCCTTTTTCCAAAAAAGCCGGTTTACTACCACCCGTGGTCGTTCTTAACGACAAGCAGGCAGAGGTTTTTGCTGGGCTCTTCCTTCCTGTGTCCGTTGCCTGAATTGGTTCCTTCGATTTTTTTTTTCCCTGGAGCGTCGCGCAACCAGGCGGCAAGGCAACCGGCGGATATTCTGCCGCTTTGTCGCGTGATTTTTTTGAGCTTCAACTTTTTTCTTCCCCGAATCTTCCCCCCGACAGCAGTTAGAAGGTACACTTTCGCGGGCTCCCTCCTGGCGCGCCGCTCTGGCGAGCTGTTCGGCCGGTGACGGCCCCCCCCTGGGGGGTCTTGTTCAACTAGCGCTACGCAGAAGACGGCCGGCGGCGCCGCCCCTTTCTGGGCGCAAGCCAGGTGCAGGCACAGCGCGGAAAGAGCTAAAGAGCGACCGATGGCCCCCTGAGAGATGCAGAACCCATGCAACAAGATTTTGCGCGGCGAAACCAAAGTATCGGTCGGGGGTAACAGGCGCATTCGCGGCTCGGGCACCGATCTTTATGGCACGCACGGCGACCCACTTCTCTGCTTGCGGGTATGGAAGCTTCTTTTTGAGCTGAATGTGGTTTCTTCCGCGGACAGTCATCGAAGCGAAGAGGGCAAAGTCTCAAGCGGCAACCAGCGGCACCACGGAGGAATTAGACCGCGTTATTTTTGCATACCAGCACCCGAAAGTATTAGATGGGCGACGGCGCGTCCGGCTTGCTCGCATTAAGCGCGCTAGTGCTTGCCCGTCCGTTCGAGGAGTGTCCATCTAGCCTTGACGTGCCGCATCGCCTTCCCTGAACTGCGCGCTCCTGTTCATTTCCCCGCACCGCGGGCTTTTCTCGATCTGGTTGCCGTCTTCCCTGTGCAGTGTCCATAGCCTCTTCCTCCAGTGATTTGCAGGACGGAGTCCGTAGTGGCTGGGCTGTACCCTGAGCCCGGCTCCGCGATTGTCTCCAGTTTCTCGTCCGACGATGCTGTCCTGTTCTATCCTGATTAGAACATGGACGATGAAGCCATAGACCTCGACCAGGCACGTACCCACAACGCGTTGGCGCTCAGCCCTTTTACGACCCTGCGCTCTCTACTCAACCTCTTTGAAGTTGAAGCCGCCAAAGGACCGCGTTTATGCGTACGTCCCAGGAAGGAGCGGTTACGTCCCGAGTGATGCGGCACCCTGGAGAGAATGGTCCCCACCCCGTGACGGCGATTCAATCCCTCCTACCGAGTACTCGCTTCCAGCACACCGGGCATGCGCGAATTTTTTGCCACAGCTTTTGCCTGTCTTCCACAACGCCTTCCGAAATTTGCCCTTTTTTCGCTTTTTTGGCGTATCCTTCCTGGCGGTCTCGGGTGGACTGGGCGATCCGTGTTCCAACCGCACAGCTCAGCGAGCGGCACCTGGGGAGGATGATGCCTATCAAGTCGAACTTCATCTGCAACCTCGCTTGGAGCCCGAGCGGCACTCCATGCGCTCCGTGCCCCGAGCTTGGCGTGCAGCTGCTGTGAGCCGACGGGTCGGGGCGATCGCGCCCTAGACGATCTCGTGTTAGAACCTCGAGGATTTTCATTAGCGATTTTTAAACTCACCTGAGGTCCCCGTTCCCAGGACCATCCCCCTCCCTTTTGCCGCGTCTGATCGCCCGTTTCGAGTAGCCTTTTTCGATTTTCCACATCGCATGCATCAGGTGCGGTGGGTTCGTTGCGGCGGGGTGTCCCTCTTCGACCTAAGCCCCCTCGCCACATATTGAACGTTCCGCCGCGGTGATGAGCGGCTTTTTTTTTTTCCGGTCTCTCGACTTTTCCCTTCACCCCCCCCCGCGGCGCCAGGATATGAGCATGCCTAGGCTCGTTAGTGAGAAATGATACTCCAGCGCCTAATCTATTCTTCTTTTTCTAATCAGTGCCTCGGACCCATAGGTGAAAGACGACCTTGGCCATCTCCTGATTATTCGCGTCAGACACGAGACACCCCCCTTCCTGGAAGTTATGTTGTCTTCACCCCCAAAGGAGGGCGCGATCCCCGGCACCCTACAGAAGTGACTCGCCTCGTCCTCAACCAAGATTCCACCTTCCTCCCTTTCCCCGATTTCCCAATTTGTATCCCCTCCCACCCCTCCGGCAACGGTCCAGCTGTCGTACCCGACGGGTATTTTTTTTGGGAGGTAAACGCATCCTTATGCTCGCAAGTAAATGTTCCGTTGGAGTTTTTTTCCCGATTTTTTTCCACTCCCCCTGGAGCGATCCGCGGTGCCCGGTACCCGAGGGCGAGTCTGACAGATCAAAAGTGGAGGGGGCTTTTTCCTGGTTCTTCCTGGTTTACCTTAATTTAGACCTTCTTCCCGCGCATCCTCGGTAACATCCGGACTGAGAGCGACGCGTGCTTCGCGTTCTCAGTTTTCTGTGGTTCTTACCCCCTTTTTCGTCCGCCGCGATGGATTCTGAGGGCTTTTGTGTGGTCCGCGACGACAGATCCGGTCGTTTTTTCTTCAGACCACTCGCCTTCGTTACTTTCCCTATCGTTTCCTATCCGTCCAGCCGCCCGCATACGTGCACTTGGAACCCAGACCTCGGACGGTCTTTTTTTAAAAAATCATCCCTTTCATCTCCCATCCCGTGGTTTAACCCCGACCGCTCAAGAATGCCAACCCAAAGTCCCAGTTTTTAGACGTTTAAAAACGCCCTTTTCCCCCTTCTTCAGCCCCCTAGGAAAGAGTGGGAGCGAGCTTGAAAGTTATAACCGAGCGACGCCCCTTTAGATTGCCGACTCTTTTGAGACCCTGGGTAGCCCCCCAAAGGCCATTCGGTAACCGTCCATAACTGTGACCTTGGACCACTCCTCCCCTTATTTTTTTTTCCCCATCTACCTGTTTTTTTTTCTATATCTAGGGACCGGGGATGGCTTTTAGGCCTCACCCTCCTTTTGACCGCCATCTCACATCATCAGCTGCACTCTGGCTGAGCTGGGGAGGTGCTTAGCCCCCTTTTTTACTGAGCTCTCCCACTCTGTGCGGAAGGCCGCGTGGCCCCCTTCCATTTTTTTCCGCCTCCTAAGTTTTGGCAAGGAAGGAGCTCTTGGTTTTTTTCCTTTACTTTATAGGTTCTTCCCTCGCCCCCTTTTCCTTTTCACAGTGACCCTTTTCGGGGTGAGGAGGTGTGTGTTTTTCTTTCCCCTGGGGTACTCTTTTCCGGCGAGTTTTACAATTGCACGTCTTCTGGCCAGGGGGGAGATGTTCTACTTTGCGCCAGGTCCGCTACTCTGCTGTCTTTTGCTCACTCCCCTTATCGAGTATGAGACTTTCACCCCAAAGAAGCATTCCCAAAGCTTTTTTTCCTCCCCACATTGTTCCCCCACTCAAATCCCCTCCTACCTCGCTTTCCCCAGCTATACGGTCTACGAATGTTTCTCTCTCTTCCCCCTTGTTCCCTTTATTGTGTTTAAGTCCGGGGAAAGTCCATGGCAAGTATTTTGAACCTTCCACCCTCTCCTCTTTCGATGTTTCAGACTTCTCTCTCGTAAACCTCCTCCACCACCTCGGGCTACGCGAGTTCCAGTTTGTACTTCCTTGTCAAGCCTCTCCCGCAACTACCACTTCCTCTTACCCGAGCTCATTTATCTTTTTGTACCCTACCACCCACAATTTAGAGCCCTTTTTCTGACCTGTTGTACCCCTTCTTCCTGTTCTTTCCTTTTTTGTGCGACAAAATGTTAGTTTTCTATGATGAGGGGTAAATTCTGGACGTTCCTTTCTATTCCCCCTTGTCACTTATTTTTCCCCCCCCACAGTTTTTCCTGTTTTTTGGTTGCCTTTGTTTTACTTTTTTAAGTTTACCCCCCCTTTTCCCATGCCCCCCTTCTGTTGACTTTCAGCTTTTTTTTCTGAAGCTCTCGTACCGCCTATGACATTTCTGCTATTTCTTTCCTTTTGGTTTAATTCTTCTTTTCCAAGGATCTTCCTCTCCCTGGAGTTCCTTCCGTTTTTTCCTATTTCTCCTGCTCGAGATCCCATTAGAATGCGCCTGCACGCTGCTAACGGATTGTTAACCTCTCTTTGTTTTGACTTCTCTACCTCCTTCCACTCAGCCCCCCTCCCCTTCCCTCAGGTTTTTTTTAACAGGTCTTTCCCCTAGTGCCTCAAGGACGAGCCTCGAGGACAGTTCCCCCCTTCTGTAGGCCTTTTCTTTTTGTACCCTCATTTCCCACCCGCGATGCCTCCACTTACCAGACAGGCTTTACGACGCCGAGGTTGTCTTTTCCGATATCTTCTACGAGAATATATCTCTGTTTTGCTAGGACACTTAAAAAGGTCCCCCAAGAGGGCCCACTGGGAAATCAGGCGGGGATTTCCTCTCTCTTTCAGAGCTTCATCCTGAGTTTGAGATTTCTTCCGTGCGTTCGATACCCCTTTTGGCCCCAACCCGCCTGGTCACATCTCCCGCCAAAAGAAAGTTTTTCGGCCCCTCCTGCCTGGAGGGATTTTTTTCCATAGTCGGTTGCGATGAATTCGTCGGATTTTCGCGCCGGAATTAAGTCGTCCCCGTATCCGCACGTGTGCGCCCGGCTTAGACTGGCGTCCACACAAGTTTTCCCATCGGCAACCAGTCAGAACGGAAAGGCGAGAAGTGGTTTGAGAAGAGTACGAAGTTTTCTTGGGTGAAGGAGGTGGTGTTGAAGGAAGGGTCAGGCGTTGCCAACACACAAAAAAGTAGCGTGTTTGTCCCAGCCGGGCCCTCTAGTAGAAGAGATAGTCGGCTGATCGCTCGTGCGCGGCCTATTATTCCCTTGCCCTTTTTATAAAAAGCTGGACCGGAACCGCATTCGCATGGGGAGCCCCCTTCTCAAAGGAGACTCAGCTTCCCCTCCCCGTTGGACCCGGTGTATTTTGCCACTTCAAGTCGGTAGTGAGCTGGAGGGTATCATCGGTAACCGTCTCCTACAGCGTTGGTCAAGTTTGCCTTCTGTTCGTCCTTTTGGGTACCTGTTAAGTGGATTTGGATAATGGTTGTGCTCAATTATGCTAGTACCCAATGTACTTGTATTCCTTCACTCCCCTTGTACAATAGAGGAAACAAAGGTTTGATTTTCTACCAAGACCAGCCACGCCAGCAGGCAATAATGACCTGCTGAAGATCCTTGTTAGCAGAGGGTGATTGAGTGGTCTCTTTTCCTGACCTGTCTCCCCCTTGCCCCTGCATCCCCCCTCTCAAGCCAACTGAGAACCTGGAGCGAGCAAGGTAATTTCAGAGAATGCCCTTTTTTCGTTTTAGGCCCTCAAGTCGTTTTCCCCTTCCCCTTTCCCCCTCTCTTTTTTTTTTTCCCCTCTTAAGTCTTCCTGGTCATTCTTGATGACCTATCCGAGCGGAATCTCTTTAGGAGAGACAGGAGCTCGCCTCACTTTCCCTCCCTAAGAAATGGAGATCTTTTCTTATTGTCTTTTTTCTACGAGGTCATAATCAGACTTTCCTTCTGTAGTGAAGTATCTTGCCCCCTTTGAAGTGCTTTTCTCCTTCCCCGATGCCCCATCCTTTTACCCTAAATTTTCCTGACCCAATCCCCTCGCTCAATTATGATGCCCCTTTTCCTCCGGGAATAGAAGTTTTTTCCTCCAGGCTTGTTGGTCTGATTTTAAAGATATGTTGTTTCACTAGCCCGATTTCTTTCGGAGTGGACCCGTATAATTGTGGTCGGCGAGACCCTCCCGCTGACCCCCTTTTGTGGGGAGATCGTTTATCACTT
>Ga0179591_1347486_pt1 | contig 19988 bp, 23 predicted proteins | sample CZOMad2_1_08_16f_FD_182891 | JGI IMG/M metagenome (GOLD analysis project Ga0179591, IMG submission 182891) | Vadose zone soil fungal communities from Angelo Coast Range Reserve, California, USA - CZOMad2_1_08_16fungal (PacBio error correction) | ecosystem: Environmental > Terrestrial > Soil >... | reverse complement strand
ACGTCTTTTTGCGAGTTCCTATGAGAGATAGACCCCCGATGTTCTCGTGTCTACTAAGACCTGCGAAGCCAGGAACTTTTTTGTTCTTGTTTCCCCCCCACCTACTTGTCGACCGCCCCTTCCTGCTGCCCTTTTTTGAACTCGTACATCTCCCCCCAGCGGCATACTCTCGCTTCTTTTTTCATCTGACGTCCCCCCTTCCATATCAAGCGCAGCGACGCCCGTCGAAGTTTTGTCCTGGCCCCTCAAATTGCCAGTTTGTAGGATTCACTTTGGTGATCCATTTAGGTCTCGTTAATTTATGTTGCGTGAAAAAAAGTGAGGTCGTTTTCTGGCGTCATCCGCTTGCCCCTCCGAACCCCCTCCCTTCCTAATTCCCGTTTTCAGGATAGCTAGGACGCCTTTTTCAATGCTGTCCTATTTTGATTTGAGACCAAGAATCCTTTTGTATCCCCCGATTTTTTTCCCCCTCACGCAGTGCGTCCTATACTTTTGCATAGAAATCCTAGGTGTTTCTGATTAGGTTTTTCCGTCGAGGGCTCCCTTGTTATCCCCTCTCGCCTCTCTTCCCGGCAGACCGCGTATTTGGAATCTTTGTGTTTTCGGCGTCCGAGCCTTTCTTTCGTTTTGGCCCAGCATGGTCTTGCATTCCGAGACGCACGTCTCCCCAGTTTCGACCTAAACGCATTCGCACCATTTCTTGGCCGTCCCCCTTTTCGTTCTCGAATTCCGACAACAACCCTTTTTCCATTCTGGGGACCTCCACTTTTCTCAGGATTTGCTCGCGAACCCACCGGCCTGTTTTTCTAGCCGAGTTTAACCTCGAGTCCCTTTGGGGTCTCCCCTGCGCGGCCGCTGTTAAATAGTTCTTAGATTTTTTTCTGAATTTGTCGCCCAGTACCCCCGTTTTCCCCCCCCCGTAGATAACCCCCTATCGTCGACCTTTTTTTTCGAGATTTCGTCTTCCCCCTTATTTTTTTGCCCCTTTACCGACCTTCCCCTTCCTCTCAAAACCCCTTCCCCCCCTTCCAATTTTTTGCAACGGGAGTGTCGACCTGTCCCGATGAAAAGGGCGAACTGTTTTTTCCAAACCTTTGTTAGCGGGATAACGTTTATCTTTGAACTTTCTTCCTCACTTTTCTGTCTCCTCTGTACCATCTTTCTTTCCCACCAATTATGTAGAGACTCAAATGTGTAATCTTTTGACAGACGGATAGGTCCGGATCCCTCTCTTTGGCCTCATACTTTCCATCGCGAACATTACCCCCCTGCATCGGACCTGTGGCTGATAAAGTGAACTCACCCTCGACCATACCCTTCCCTCGGCCTTTTTTTCACTATTGTCGATTTCCCCTTCCACTCCTCTATGATTAGCACTTCCGGGTGCCACCCAGCAGCTTTTCATGATCCACGTTTTCCATTTCAAATGAGCAACTTCCCTATTTTTCCGACCGGCAAAACACTTTTGTGTTCCCCAGAGGAAAGGGTAAGTTAAGGCGTCATACCAAAGGGCCCGAACTCCCCCCCCTTCCCCCCCAACTTCCCTGCTTTTTTCATTGTCTATTTCAATACCCCATCCAAATGCGCTGCGACCTAATTCCGATTTTTTTGCGAACGTCTTTTAACTCTTTTTCCCCTTTCGTCTTTTTCCCCCTTCTTTTTGGAACCTTTTTTTATTGTTGGTTTGTCCTCGTCCATAGTCCCCGTTTGGACCTTCATTTTTGGTGGGATCCCCGATCTCTGACTATTCTCCACTTTTTCCTTCCCTGGTGTGCGACCTGGATTATGGCAGCGGCCGGGGATTCTGGGCACAGTATTTCTCGACCCTTTTGATCTGGTTCCCAGTCTGGCATCCCCTGACGCGTGTTCTTCCGTAATTCTTTCGTTTTGCACCTTGGACCATCCCTCTTCTTCAACATGAGAAAATTGTATACCCAAGTTCCTTTTTATGTGCCCCCCCCCCCCTTTTTGAAATATTTTTGTCCCCCCCCCTTCCACTTGGCATTAACGAGCCTGAAATATTTCCTGCGTGGGCGGACAATCCCAGCAGCTTCCTTCGTTTTGATTGGGGCTCTGATCACAGTACCCTCCCCACCAACATTCCCACTTTATAACCCTTTTCTTTTTTTGTCCGTTCGTAGGATCGTAATCTCTCCGGACTGCAGAACTTTCTTTAGACTTCTCATTCAGGGGTTCTGTTTTTCTTTGTTGATTTTACACCGACCTCTCTCCGAACCCGTTGTTGGTTTTGTCGATTTAACATGTATCCCTTCCGCTTGTCCCGCTTTCTTCTCCCTCTCCTGAAAGCTTGGTTTTTTATCCAATTTCGCGAAATTGGACCTAGCTTTTGGGAGCCCTCTCAAATACGAGGGGGTGAGCCCCCTTGGGACTTGTCTTTTCCCTTCCCCCAACAATCCTAGTACTGCCCCTCATCTTTGTTTCTTGCTGCTTCCGACCGCAAATGTCTCACCTCCCTCTTTCTTCGTTGATCTGCCACGTTTTTCGACCAAAAACAGCGATTCTTAGTATTTTAGTTGTCGTTCCCTCGAATTCCGTTTTTTTTCTCTTCCTTTGATTCCCTTTTCTTCACTGCCACGTACTTCTTTTTCCTCGTCGCTCTGCTTTTTTTTAAACGTCTACATGGGTTGGGCAGGACGTTGACTTTCGATTTCATATGCCTGTCCCTCCGTGCCTCTTTTTTCACCTCCGGAGCTCGATCCTCGCCTCCTCGTGAAAACCTTCCCCCGACAGTCTTCTTGAGGAAGCTTCCGATGCCCCCCCCCCCATCTAACGTTTTTTTCCCTTCCCCACCTGAGGATTTGCCACCTTCCTATTCCCCAATTTCAGGGCGATCATTTCCTTGGTAACCCGTGCAAATATGCTTCCCTGGGGTAATTGGTTTTCACTTTCCCCTTTGAGAAACCACCTCTTTCGGTGATGGGGGTACCTGCCTTGACCAAATTTGTTTTAAGACCTCTAATATGGTTTCACCCCAGGTCGATTTTTCGCGGGATGCCCTTTTCTTGCCGTCTTCACTTTCACCTGTTTTTTCTTGACCCTCTTTATAGATTTAGTAGGTCTTTAGATTTCCCCCCACACCATGAGGCATCTGGAGTTCTTTTTGCTGCGTCCTCTCCATCGTCCCCTGTATTTATATTTTCATGACGGGAATCGAATCATGCGCCCCCTGCTCTCTTTCCTTTTTCCCTAACTTTCCCGTTGCCGCATCGTTAGCCTTTCCCGAGCGAGACGTACACGATGGCTCGAGATAAGAAAGAACTTGAAGGGTTTTTATGTTTCCATCTGTGAGTGCGTTCGAAGGGCTTCCCCTATCGCTACTCTTCCGTTCTAAGGTGGCCACCTTGCCTTTTGGATGGGCAGTGTCGGTTCCCTTTTTCCCCTCCTCTCACCCCAACGTTTTCTTTTTTTCCCCGGTTGTTTCCGTACCTGGAAGGAGCACCCTGACCGTGCTTCTCACCTTCGTTCTCTTCTCCACTCTTCCCCCCTGTTCCTCCAGCTATTGCTGTTCCGTTGACACACCAGATAGAAATCGGAGTGTTCTTCTCTTTTTGTCGTGGACACGCTCGCTGGTTTGTAACCCTACCTTCTCTTGACTTATACGTCTTTTTTATAATTGAGTTCCAGCGTGAGTCACCTTGATTTAGTGCTCCCAGCGCTGTGACCTAGTTTTTTTTCTCTTTGTCTCACTGAGTGGTTTTTAGTTGGAAGTCGCGCCACTGTGAAGCCTTTGACCCCCCAACTCGAATAGCGATTCCTTTTTCTGTATGTCTTCGTCGTTTTTTCCCCTAAGCCCCCAGGCTTAAGATTGCGACATGATACTAGCCAGTGCTCTAAGGTCCTCATTTCCCACAGCAAGTTGCGGTGCTCCTCCTGTTATTCATTAAGAGTTTAGAACCCAGTGGGCAATTAGCCAGCCCCTTTTTACCTGCCCGATGTTTAAACCCGAGGTGATTTCGATGGAGCAAACGGTCCTCGAGTATCGTTCCGGCAAAGGAGGCCCCCAAAGTGCCTGGGCGGGAGATTGCGAGCTAACCCCAGATGGAATTCCCCTTGCCCCCTCATTGCCGCTTTTTCAAGTCCCTAGGACCCGTTTAAGGGTGATTGAGTCCCGAACCTTAGCCATCTTCCTTTTGGATCTTCTGCTGCATCTTCATGACTCGACTCATAAAGGAAGCCATACGCTCGTCCTGCGTGACTTCGAATCGAGTTTTTTTGAATCGCCATTTTTCATTGAGTCCTCAGAGAAATTTCTCGACCCAAGAGCGGATCGCTTTTGTCTCTCCTTCCGGCGCTCGTTATGCCGTGCCCTTTTTCTGCTTTTTTGCTATGGAACGTTTCCCCTTTTCGGGAACGTCCCTTCGGATTTTCTCTCCTTCGAACAGCACTTTTGGGCTATCTCGGCCCGCCTGTTCTCCCAGTCCTTAAGGTTCTTCCTTTGTTTTCCTCGTTGGTTGTGAGCTAGATCCGTAATGACTTTGCTTTTCTTTCCCGTAGCAAAACTTGTCTTATTCTCATCACGCTTGATGCGGCCTTTTCTTCTGTTTTTCAACCCTCAGCAAGGTGAACCCGCACATCGCACTTGGTGTCTATTTTCCGCGCCATGCACTCCTGAGAACACATCGCCCGGCTATAAGTCGACTTGGTTTTGTTCAGCTTATCCCACATGAAAGCTCGCACGTCCAGTGAGATCGCGCCCCCCCTTTTTTTTCATTTTCCCCCTTGCAATCCACGATTACCGATTGGGGAACTTCAGTGCGGTTGGCTCGTTGGAGTTATGACGTTACTTTTCTTCTGCGCGCCTTCCACACCCGTGTTTGAAGGCGGGATCTGCTTCATCCGTCCCAATTTCTGAACTAAATTCACTTTTAAGTGAGTCACTTCTTCTCTTTTACTTCGCCGGACGGTCCTTGATGTCGTGTCCCATTAGCCCCCTCCAGTTTTATGGCAGAAAAGGTTTTCCCCGGTGCTCGCACTCTCCTTCGTGTTGAGCTTCCAGGAATTTTGAAGTAGCGCCCCCCCTTTTGCACGTCCGCGACCGCACTACCGCTTGCTTTTTTGGCCTTTTCGATGCTGCCCCCGGAGAACTTCTGTTTTTAAGAGGAATTTCAAGATTGTTTTTACTTTTTCGTCAGCCCTCCCCCCCGAACATTCCCCCCCCCCTTTCATAGATACACGTACTCCCGATTAGTATTCAGGATGGTCTTGAAGGAGTGGACATTATTCCCCCCCCCCAAACTCTTTCCCCTCTCAAACCATGAGCAAATTTCCCCCTAAATGATCAATGAACTGATATAAGCCAGCCTTCCGTCTAATTGATTTCGTCTTTGCCCCCCCGGCTTTCCTCAGAACCCCAATGTTTTCTAAGTTCTTTTCCCTGATTCGTTTTTGTTGACCCCCCACCAAACACCCCCCTTTTTTTTTTTTGACCCAAAACTTTTTAGAATGCTTTTACCTCATGTGAGATCGGAGAGGATGCGGTTTATATCACATTGCCTCCTTATAAGTTTCTCCCTTTTCGCTCTCCCCAACCCGGTCACCCCTCCCACTTGTTTAGCTATGGGCGTGCAATTCGTTCCCCTGAAAGCCGTTGGGCGAAAGTTCCCCAAATCTTTTCCCGAGGTCTCCTTGATGGCCCTTTTTTTTTTTTGGTTTTTTACTTTTCCCTTTGCATTTGATTCGTCATGGATCGCAATTTCTTACCCCCATTGTAACGCAGCTGTGTGCCACTCGCAATGCCCTATTCCTATAACCCCCTGTCCGTCCCTCCATTTCTTGGTCCCGGCGATTTCTTGGGAAGCCGACACAATTCGTCCCCTTAGGGGCCCCCCAGTGTTTCTCCTTCCCTCCTTGTCAGTTCCTTCGTCAAGGTCCCTTAAATGGGATAGGTTACTTATGCCACACCCCCCATCCCCCCGCTCTTCCTCCTCTAAGTCCTGGTTTTTTGTCTATTAGCCGCCACGCCCGTCCAAATGACTTCCTCATGAGAAACTTTCGAGTGAACTCAGTCCAAAAAGAGGCCTCGTCCACCCAATACTCTTTTCTTCTCCCCGTCCTCCCACCCCTTCGGCAAAACTCTGCAAGGCCGTCATGTGGAAGAGTCTAAAACTTAATTTTCTGCTGGTTATGCCTTGCCTTTCAAATCCCCATGTTTCCCCCCCCCCCCACCGCACCTCCCCCTTGGTTTCTTTTGCCCTTGCCCACACTCAATTAGATTTTTCCCAAAATCTTTTTAAGTTTGTGCTCGTAAGTGTTTCCCCTGTAGTTGGACTGTCATTCTCCTGTTTTTTCGTTTTCCTCCCTCCGGGCATTTTTCTTGCCGTTCCCTTTTGACAAAGGTTTCCATATTTGTTTCCCCAGCATTTTCCATTAGAGCAAGGTTCCGCTCCCGTCCGACACGGCTTTTCCCTAAGTTCCCCTTTCGTTCTATGGACCTGATCGCATGTAACCCTCCACGTAGGTGACGCCGTAAGGTCCTTTTTTTTTTTGAGACTCCTTTTGGACATTCGCCTTGCATAGTCATTTCCCTTCCCTCTTAATTAAGACGGAACAAAAATCTACTAAAATCGCTGGACAGGCTTTTTGTCCCTCCCTCCTCACCCTTTGACTATCACCAGTCTAGTCCTGAACTTTGGGTCTCCCCACTGATGCAAAGATAGATGGCTTTCCGTAGTTGGTTCCGATCACCCGCTCCCCCCCAAGACCCTGGCTTCAACCGTAGGCTCTCGGCCATCGCTAGATTGTATTTGGCTTCACTGCTGAACCAGCCCCGGCCTTGGTGCCCTCGTCTCATTTGAATGCCCTTTTCCACGCGGGCTTCTTTTGGTCTTTTTTATTTTCTCGTCTTTTCCTCATCATAGAGATCCCCTTATCTAGAACAAGATGTTTTTATGACCTATTTTCTCTTCCCCTCCAATGTTCTTTGTTGTCCCCCTCCTTCGTAGCAACCCCCAGCTTCCGCCTTGGGCGTTTGCCTCCCAAGCTACTTGACCCATTGGGTTTGCTTTTTGAATCAACCCAATCCTGACTTTCCCCCTCCGATGCTTTGCTCCCTCCTTTTCCCGCATTTTCCCGAAGCTTCAGTCTTTGCCAAGTTCGGCCCCCCCGACCCCCCACAGAGAAGACCGCATGGTAGTTTTTAGAGGCAGCTGTTTAAGCTCCTTCCTTTTCCCTTTTCTCCGCTTTCTTTCCTTCCCTCTGCCCATGAAAGTTACGACTTTTAACAATCTTATTTTTTTTAGACCCCAACTGAGCTACAGGTTGGGACACTCGATTTCTCTTTTGAGATTTTTTTTTTGAACTCCATCTTGCAATCCCCGTTCTCCTTTCTCTCCTCGGCGATCCCCTGAATTTTTCCTCCCCAGATGCCGTAGACAAATTTTCCCTAGGCGTTGATTTCAACACTCCCAGTCAACCCCTCACATCTTTCCCCCCCCTGTCTTTGAACAATCTCGGACCGTTCCCCCTGCTCCGAATTTTTGCTGAAAGTCAGCATAAACCTTTTTTTCGGTGTGCAGTTTAATTGATTTACTTTCAATGCGACTACCTCAGCTGTCTTTTGCGGCTTGCGTTTTCACAGAGAAGGAATTGGATTTGGACTATTTGTTTCCTGAGTCCCCCTTCCCCTTCCCTCTGTGACGTTTTTTCCCCCCCCTCTCGTTCACATTTGCTTTGTTCCCCTCAGGACATGTCTCGCGTTGCTTTTTTTCGGGACCAAAACATCTATCGTGCTTTTTTTTGAGAGCCTGTTGCATTACGCGCTCCACCCTTCTGACTTTTAGACTTTTTTTTCCCTTTTACGCCCCACTTTTGCGGGTCCCACTGAAGATCTTTGATGTTTTTTAAAGGCTCCGGCTATGATCAGCCTCAAAGGGCTTTTTAAGCCCCCCCACGGATTCTCCTCCTTTTCCCTTTTTTTGATTGTTTCTCTCCCCTCTGGCCGGCATGAGACTACAATTTTTTTTTCTTAGTGAGCATCCGAGGGGAAATGTAGATACGGAGGCCCGTTTTGTCCCGGTTCCCATTAGCCCTTTTCTTCTTCTCTTGATTCCCTCAGTTTCCTTTCCCCCTCGCTCAACAAAGTTGTGTGCGTTGGTCGTCTCTTCAGTGAGATTTAGTCTATGACCCAATTGATCTTCACACGCCTTTTAATCTTCGTTCGCGTGTCGAGATCTCTCTCATCTTATTCTCCTTTTTCGTGTGGTGTGACTTTCCTCAATTTGCCGGTTAGCTCTTTTTGGTCGCAAGCCCCCTATCTTTTTTTTTGAATCTGTCTGCACTCCGCACTTCGGTTGTTTCAAATGTGCATCCACTTTGCATTGGGTGCCTGGAGACATTTTTCTTCTGAGTGTTTCGTCTTCGAATTTGTGTTTTTTTGAATTTGACGCGCCGTCAACATCGCCCCTCCTCAACTATCCCATCTTTCTTGGCGAGTTGTTTTCTTTCTCCTCAGTCCCCTTTTTAACTGCGCCCTTTTAGCTTTCCGTGTTTTTGAAATGCTTTCTTCAGCTCACTCGTTTGCGCACTGTCTTCTTTCCGAAAGTTTCTCCTCTCTTTCCGCTCCAATTTTTTTGATGACTTCTTCGCGCCTTTTAAGGTAGGGTTACTAGCAACGGAGGGCTGATAATGGTATAGCCGAGTACTCACGTATGGCCCCTTCTTCCCCTTGAAGCCTCCTCGATGGGCTCCTATGACGGATTTTTGCTGTTGGGCACCGCCGCTAATTAGATCTTTACATCCTTTTGCGGTGCGACAGAAACTGCAATCTCCCTTTCCGCGCTCCCGTCCTATTTTTACTTTTCCACTTATGGGGAAGGTAGAGTAGAATCGTAATGCTCGCTTTCTCTTTCTGCGTCTCTTACTCCTAGAGGTCAGCTGCGCCTGATTTTTAGGGCTTCATACTGTCATGCAGAGACATGAACTTTTAATAGTTTTTTTTTTTTTTTTTTTTTTTTTTTTTTTTTTCTCCTAGTTTTTGTTAACTGCGGTTGCGACTTCCGCGTCTAGAGTGCGAATCTAATTCGATCTGGGTGTCGCTCGCGGTCCGGCTACCGTCGTCCTGCGTCCCCTTTCCTACCAGTTGTTGGTTTTTTAACGGTAATGACGATTTCGAGACCGATAGAAAAGACTCTTGGAGTCTCCTTATTTATAGCCGACGCTTGAATGAGCCCATCAACTGTTCCTGGCTTCGTTTTTTTTCACAATACACTTTGACCGCCCCTCCTCCCCCCCCTGGTCCTCGGCCACCTAGCGGTCGACGTAATGCCGTTCTAACAAAGAGCATAAGTCGAGTGGTTCTAGACGCTTCCCCAGAGACACTCTCGATCTTGCCTCGGCGCACTTTTCTTCGAGAATCAGCCCCACGTTTATTATTTCCCTTCCTTCCAACCGGGGGGCTGTTATCCCGATGGCCGGTCTTTTTGATGCTCCAAGTGAAATCTGACGGGCTTCCCTTTTCCAACCCCCCCCCCCCATTCCGCTACCAGCACCGACTTTCAATTCTTCCCCCTTGCGTCCGGTAGCGCTAGTTCAGGACTAAGGACTCCGAGTTTACGAGGGCTTTCTGTACAGCACATTCCGTTGTTTTCAGATTTTTCCGACTGATGTCCGCACGATTTTAAGGACTTTTGTGTTCTATGACCCTTTTCTTCATCCTCTGAGCGGCAAGCGTGTTTGCATGTAGAAGAAAATGTCTTCCTCTAGGCCAAGTTTTGTCTTTTGACTCGCGCACCCGCTTGTGCTTTTTTTAATCTGGCGCAGTTTCTGTTAGTTGGCCGAGAGGGCTGGATCGTTAGCCCATTCGTTCCCCATCTGGATTCCCTGCTCTGCCCCTCCTGCCCAATCACCAACGGTCCCTCTCACTTTCAAGGATTTATTTCACTCTTTATTCTTTAGCTCGAAACCAAAACCCCCATTTTTCTTCTTCCCCCATTTCCCTGCCAGTCCCCCTGCTGTTCCGCCGAACAGGCCCCACGTGTTTTGTGACCAGCTTGCCAAATTTCCTCTCCCCGTTTTTCCTTGATTCTTTGCCCGGCTCGTCACCAGCGGGAGGGAACACCATGGTCATTCCCTTCTCCCTCTGTCGTTTCCAAAACCTTTTTTTTTGTTTTTTCAGTCCGGACCACGACAGTGAGACGAGTTTAATCGATCCGCGCACGTATCTTTTTTTCTTTTGCTTTCCGTTCCTTGGTTTCTTTCGCACATTTCAGTTCCAGATTACAAACCACCAAAGTGGTATTTTGGAAAGGCAGCAACTCCTCCCCTCCTTCCCCTTTTAGTGCTCCTTCCCCCTGTGGACGATGTTACAGTTCATACCTTCCCTTGACACTAGGACGCATTCACGAAGCGTAGGATATCAAACATCCCTTTTAAGGCGCCCGACCTCCCATTGTCTGCCCCCCCCTCCCTCTGACTTCCCTTCGATCTGTGTTACGTCCTTCCCCTTTTTTTTTTTTGATTCGAGGCCTGGGAGGTCCCCCTTCCCCACCTTTCCCTTTGGTGCCCCGCGTCATCCCTTTAACCTTCCTTGTATTTTTGCCCACCTCTCCCAAAATTAAAGGAGTCTCGCGAGTAATTCCCCGCCTCTAAAAATGTGATTTGCAGTTTTTGTTGGTCGCTTCGCCTCCCCCTTCAGCTCCTCCCCCCTCTCTTGATCACTCCCTTGGCACATTTTTCCCCATGGTTTCCCCCTATTAAGAAGTGTCAACCAGAAGCAGACTTAAACATGCGACAGTCTCCCTATCAAGCGCTGCCCAATACGTTATTGTGAGAATTCCCACCCCAATCCCCCAAACCCATGGCACCCTCCCCCATTTGAATCTACTTTTCACCCCTTTTTTTCGCCCCTCAAGCTGATTGCGAAACAACTTCATTGTGAACTGTCCCTTTAAATACTTTGTTGGAATTTAAGGATTTGTCTCGGGACCTCTCCTTCTAGTTCCTCCCCTTTTTTCGAAAAAACCGGCCTCTTGGTGGTCCCGTTGACGAATCCTAAGGGTTTGTTTCGACTTCTCGGACCCTCGGAAGTTCTCTTCCGTTGATCCTCGAATTGCATCTGCGATCGGTCCAACCGTCCCTTTCCCCCCTAGCGTTTAAGCCCGGAAGGAACCTTGTGTTAATTTGACTCGACATCTTCTCCAGCAGTACAATTCCCGGACGCTTCCCATCTTGACCCATTCCCTCCACGGAATCTCCTCTGCCCATTTGGCATCCCAGAAATATCGACCCCAACATTTGCCGACAGCCGGCGATTCGGCTGCCCTTTCTTTAGGCCTAGCTCCGCGAACGGGGTTTGCCCTCCCGAAGCTCAAACCCACCCTCCAATGTTTTTTCGCCCCCCCCTGTTTGAGTGGGTCTTCGCCACTTGATCTCAGATGTGATTTTTACCGACGGACTTTCCAACCTAAGCACCTGCTTCCTTGTCTTTTTCATCAGACTTTTCCCCGCGTTTTTTTTCTTTTTAGGAGTTTAGACATTTCTTATCCGAAGTGTTGTTGCACTCGAAACATTAATTACGTTTTTCCCCTCGCTTCCCCTCCTTTTTTTTTTCTAAGGCCGTATTATCCCTTCCAGCTTCGGATGACCTTTCTAACGCCCAGTTTAAAAACGGGGGGTTGCTTGGGATGAAGTTTTTGAGTGATTCACCCCCAACCTTCTTTTTAAGGCATTCATTCCCCCTTCCCTCCAGAAAAGGCACGCATGTCTTTCCGGCTTGTCGGACCATTTCCCTCGGAGAAAAACTTCCAACAACACTTCTTCCCTTTGTCGTAGATTTTTTCCCTCTTTTCATTTCTGATTTCCCGTTTTCTCCGCGTTGTGACGGCTGTAGAATATCCTTGGACCCCCAAGCTTTTTTTTTTGAAAACCGCTCGCCTTTACGTTTTCCCCCCGTCCCTCTTCCCCTTCTTCTCGATCAAGCTTTTTCCGAGACCGTTCCCGCATCAAAGTCCGGCTTCCTTTTTTGAGAGATTCGCGTGATCGGTCGCCCCCCAGAAACTCTTCTCCCTTATTTGTCGAAGATGCCGTCGTGGACGACGCCCCCACAATGAATTGACCAGCCCCGTCCTCCCCATTCCGATCCCCCAATCATTACCATAACTTTTGCGTTTTTTTTCAGACTGACGGTCAGCCAACAATGACTCCCGTGGTGTTTTGCCTTTGAGTCATTCCAACTTTCTCAACCTCTCCTTTCTTTCGTTTACCTGCGATTGCTGCACCATGGATGACCTCCCCCCCCTGTCGTTTTTGGCTTATGGAACTACGGCCCCTCTTTTTTCAGATCCCTTTTCCTTTCTTTTTAAGTTTTTCTCCCGTGAGGGTCTGCCGTTCCATATTTTTTCTTTGATTAGAGGCTAAGACCCCCAAACACACCCAAAAACAACAGCTGGAACTCTCTTCTTCTTGGGGTCTATCGACAATGGCTGGTAGCAAGGGCACAAAATATTTCCCTGAGACAATTATGCGCTTACCCCATGCATAATGTTCGAAATTGTTTTGTCTTTCGTCTCCCGAAGCCTTTGCGAAGGTAAAGGGTCCCCCCCCTTATGTCAAGATTATTCCTTCTCCAAGGCAGCGGGTTGAGTCTCCCATTTCATTCTTTTCTTCTCTCTCCTTTTACGTGATTCGTCTTCTCATTCTAAACGTATGGATTCCCAGGTTTCAACCCCATTAGAACTTTTTATTTTGGCAGGTCAGTAGTGCCCCTTTCACGCTACACCACTGGTAGTGGTGAGTTGGTCTTGCCCGCGGCCTTGCTCCATTTCGTATTCCCCGTCTTCCCCAAGGACGGTAAACGAAGCAAGAGCCTCAGTTGACCTGCTTTCTCTATTCCTTTTCACCCCACACATCTATGTCAAGCAAAAACAACAACACCCCAACCGGAACTACAAAACCCACAACACCCCCACCAAACTCTCCCCCCCCCCTCCCCCTTCCCCCCCCCTACAACAAATTCCCCCCCACCCCCCCCATAGCCACCCCCCCCCCACAAACATTTTCAATGTTTCCTTTGCCCCCTCCTCCCCTTCTTCACTCGCTGCATGAGCTTTTTCTCGAAAGGTATGGGTCGGTATCACTCCGCACTCCAGGGCTTTGTTTTTGGAATCTGAATCCCCCCCCTCCCCCTTTTTTCCCTTTCTTTCTCTTCTAAAATCAGGTTTGAAATTGCTGAGTTTTGGTCTTTTGTTGTTTGGGTTGGAATTCTAAAATGGATCTCTTATACTACCCCGAATTTCCTCTTGATCCTTTTTCTCTTTTTCTTTAGTGTTATGAAATGAACCTTGGAATTTCCCCCTTAAATATAGGAAGCCGAAGGGTCTCCCCCCCCTTAAGCGGTTGATTCGCGGTTTCAGGACTACCGCTTCCTCCCTCTAGTCACATCCTGTCACGGCTTGCTAACTGCGGTCGGAAGGAGACGTCCTCCCCCTTTTCGGATTTGATTCTCAGAAACTTCTTCCTCTCCTTTCCTCCTATCCCTCCCTCCGTTCCTATAGAATGGGCATCCATCGAGTTTTTTTTTCTTGGAACCCGTATTACTTTATGACGCCTCTCCCTCCCAATTTTTTGCTTTTTATCTCGCCCTTGAAAATGTCTTTAGTCGACCTAGCTCCGCCTCCCTGCTATTCCTGAATCTTCGTGCCTGTCTCCTTTTTGAGAATTTCTTCGTCCTCTTCCTGCGCTTGTCCCTTTTGCAGTTGCCCTCCCCTTTTTATCCTTTGCTGCTCTTTTTCCCCCCTAGCCGCCGCATCATTTGAACAGCTTTTCTGCACTTTTTCCCGTGAGGGTCTATGGGACGTTTTTCAACCTAATAAACTTCCCTGGTGCTCTTCTCTTAGGCAGTTGAAGAACGCAAAGTAAGTTCTAGACCGCAGCGGCCACTCGCCTTATTCATTACTTTCTTCTCTCTATCATTCTCCCCCCACGTTGTTGAGAGTACTCTCGGATGCCTCGGGACAGATTCCCACAGCTTGACAACCCTTCGGCTTCTTTCGGATCCTCCTCCCTCCTGAAGATTGATCTCCCGCATCGCATTTAGTTTGCCCACCCACGTTAAGGAGAATCATGGCTCATAGCGGTCTTTCCCTCATTGCCGCCCCCCCACTATCGGAAGCAACCTTACTACTTAGGTGACCTCCTCTCATCCTGGGCCTCGTTCTTCGCCAGGTGCATCCATTCTAACCCTCCCCCTATTCTTTCATTTTTCAGGAGCCAGGGCCGGGCCTTTGGCTTCGTCATGCAGCGTCTCTCTTTCTTTCTTTCTCGGCCCCCACCCGGTGGGCGAGGCATCTTACTTTGAAACCCCTGACCGTCAATCCGGCCGGTCTCACATTCTCGACTCCCTTCATGCCCATGCCGTACGTTTGATTTCCCCTCGTGAATCAAAGACTCCCTTTGGTATACTCTGGCCAGACGCTGCTCACCTCTTTCCCTGCTCTTTTCTTCCCTCCTTTCTCCCTCTCTGTTAGAGCGGCAATCCTGGTTGCTCAAACGCTCCCGAATGTCTTGGAAGTCCAATTTTCCCGTTTCGGTGGGTTGAGCCCGCGCTTGCTCGAGCGGCGTCTTGACGTTGTTGTTTCCCTGGAGCCCCCCTTTGGCTTGATTTTTCGACAAGACGACATCAAGTCCATCTTCCAACCCTTTTTCTCACTTATTGTTTAGTAGACGTTCTTTTTTGCCAGTTTCCCGTTCGCCCCGCGAATTCCGAAAACCAACAGCTTTCTGTTTGACCCTGGCCTCACAATTTTCCCCCCATTTCCCCTTTTCTACCGAAACCCGCGGTGAGGGATATCCGCGGAAAATGGAAAAAGTGTAGGTCTTGAGCCCTTCCTCCCAAACCGGCCCGGTCCTTTTCCGGGGCCCCAAAAGTCTGGCTCCCCAGTCTTCTGCGGCTGTTCATCAGTCGGCCCTCCAAACCTTCCCCTGGTAAGATTTCATTCACGTGACCTGTCAACTCCTTTCCCTTCGGGATGCGTTTTTTCATTGTTTTATGAATCCTTTTTTCTGTCCTCTGCTCCCAAACCCTCACCACTTACCCCCTTTAGCTACTGTCCCCCCCCCGTGTCAACCGATCTAGCAACCTTCCCCATCCTGAACCTTTTCTTATGTCCATGTTGGCAAAAACCGCGTTAGGCATCGGTCCTCAGCGGTTTAGGACCCTTCTGGAGATAGTCTAGTTCGAAAAAAAGCTTCTCAGAGACGCGTTTTTCGTATGCCAACCCATCCCTCTTAGACATCGTGGACGTCTTACTTATATGTACCTTCCTCCTTAATTTCCAGGTCCCTCACTTTCGAAAAGCAATATCGGCAAGTGTGGTGCACTAGCCCCTCCATTCGTCCTTTCTCAGCCCCGAACATCAAAGTCTCCCGCTATCTTCCTTTCTCGTGTATCTCCCCCCATTACCCTATGTCTCAGCGGACTTTTTTTAGATCCTCCCCGTCCCGAAGCAGAGCCGACCATATGAGTACGGAATTCCCCGCAAACCTTTTTTCCCCTCTTTTTTCCCCCAACTTCGCTTCGCGCAGGCACCGCATCGCCGTGAGGTTCAAATAAGACCTATCCCCCCTCAAGTCTTCACGTCGCACCCCTTTTTTCCGCAAAGAGTTCCCCCCCCACTCCCACCCCAAAAGTGCGTCCGGTTTTCAAAATTAAATCATTAGAACTGCACGGACTTTTCTTCGAACCTCAGCTATCGACTCCACCCACAGTAATGTTCCTCTTTCAATCTTCGGTGCAACTCGGTTGGTTTAAGGTTTGTTTATGTAAGAAGTCCTTTCCCTAGTTCTTCCCAGGTCCACAACTATGCTTCCATCGTTAGGTTTTCTTCTCGTATTGAGCAGAGCGAATATCGCTCACTGGTGCACTTGGCTTTTAGGCCAGGCGGCTTTCTTCTATCGCCCGCATTCGCCCGCACTGGCTTCGGTCCCGTCCCCCCCTTCCCCTTTCCTCTAGTTTCCGCTTGACGCTTTGGCCCCCATTCCTATCTCCTTTCCCTTCCCCCTCACCTCCTTTCATTAGACGTTAAATTTCACCTACTCCAACTTTTCCCCCTCTCGGTTACTGCCCCCCAGTGCACTGGGCACCTCCTCGCACAAGCTAGCATGACTATAGATTTTTCCCCTTTCTTTTTGCTCGTCCTCTTTTTTTGGCAACGGGCTTTTGAGGATTCCTGATTCCTTTCCCAAAAAACACTTTTCTTTTTTTTCACCCCTTGTTTTGCTCGTTCTTTCCTGTCTCCAAACTTCCTATCACGCTGATGGGCCTCCGACGGCTTGATCCCCCTCCCCGCCTCTTTTTCATTCCTCCCGCTTTTTTTAAAAGGGTTTTTTTGTAGTTGGGCGTTTTATTCCACACTTTTCTTGAGAGATTTTTCCCTCCCCCCTCCTTTGTTGTTCTTGAGATAAAATGTCTCTTCACCCCGGAATCCGCGTCTGATGTATCCTTCAGTGTGATTTCCCCCCTTTTCGAAAAATCCATCGTATCTTCGATCGCCTTGGGCGCACTCCGACCAGGCTGGAAACCCACATGGTTGACTTTTCCCTTGTTTTTTTGCGACTTTGGGGAAAATCCACTTTTCTCCCATCCCTTTCTCCGCATCGCCGCTGTCTTCTAGTCTTTTTTCTTTCCCGTTCCGACCCCCTAGTGCCCCAAAAGAAGCTCTCATTGATCATGGAAGAGAATTCACCTTTTTTTCTCGCGTTTTTTTTCATGCAATGCCAAGACGAGAATGTGCCGTTCCCCCCTTTTTTTTTTTCCGGAGCCCCGCTCTCAAATATAGATTTACTGTTACTCCCATATGTAATTCCCGATGACGTTTTCAGCAGCCCTCTTTTTCCCCTCCTTCGCAGCCCTTTTTTCCGCAACACGGCTTAATGACCTATTTCTCAGGTACTACCCCACCCACAACCCCCAACCCCCCCAAACACCACCCCCCCCCCCCCCCCCCCCCCCCCCCCCCCCCCCCCCCCCCCCCCCCCCCCCCCCCCCCCCCCCCCCCCCACCCCCACACCCCCCCCCCCCCCCCCCCCCCACCCCCCCCCCCCCCCCCCCCCCCCCCCCCCCCCCCCCCCCCCCCCCCCCCCCCCCCCCCCCCCCCCCCCCCCCCCCCCCCCCCCCCCCCCCCCCCTCCATGGCCACTTCCGATTGTCCCTCCTCTTTTTCCCCTGCACCTTGACGCTGCCGGTAGATCAAACCTTATAGGAATTCCAAGGTGATCTTCCCCCTACTGAGTTTTCACCTGAATTTGTGGGCTCAGCTTGAGTTTTTCCCTCCTTTCCCCCACTCTTCCAAGTTTTAAGTTTTTTATTTGATAAACCTCCCTAGTGCTTTTTTTTTCCCTTGGCTTGCGGCATGTGACTTCTTTTTTTCGGTTTTCCTTGTCCGGAACCTACGGAGCTTTGGGTGCAGACCTTGTCCAAGTTGGCCTCCTCTTAAAATTTGGATGCGGATGTCCAATTTTCCTCCTTTTCTTTTCCTTTTGTCTTCGGGAGCCCCAATCGGCCAACCAACCTTGGCTGACTCCTACTCTTCTTATGTTGTGATGCATCGACAATTTTCCATCATTTTTTTTGCTTGTTTTCTCCCCTTTTACTTACTGTATGTGACGCACCCCCGAGGTGCACCACGTCAGCCTCTTTGGTTGTCTCCCAATTAAGGGCTTTCCTTTTAAGACAATGCCTTCCAATTCTTTTCCGAAGATTCATGATTATTTTGGCCTCACGTCATGAGTTGCCTGGCGAAGGTCTTTTTGGTCTGTTGTTATCTCTCTCCCTGAGTTTCGTCCGTCCCCCTTTTTCTTTAAAGCCCCTCTTCTTGGCTACAGCGGTTTTGCCACCCCCATTCCCCAGTCCCCCTTTTCCTTATGAGGCTGCACCAGCGTGTTTGAGGTTTCATGAAATGATAATTCGTATAAAGTGAGGCCCCCTTTCAGTACGGCCCGTCCTCCTTGTTCGTTTCGATCACGCTTTTTTTATGGATCAGACTATCACTTTTCTTTCCCTGTGCATAGGACTAGACTTTATTAGCTTGTGTTCGGGGCCCATCGCGGTTTTTTTCCCTCCTTTTTCTCAAGACCGCAAGGAGAATGCGCTTTGGCCCATTTTACGCGTCGATCCCCCACTACCTTTTCGGTTGCGCCGACCTTTGTCCCTCGTGGATCTGTTTGTAGGTCTTTTTTCTCCTAGTTTCCATTTAGCCCATAGGAATACTCCACTCTCCCTACACTTAGCCCTTTGAGTATGTTCTTTTGCGGTAATCCCTCTTCCCTGCCTCCCCCCCCCTTCCCCAAAATTCTTCGGCCCTCCGGCCTCTTCTTCTTCCCCCCACTTTTTTTAGCTGGTCCCGCATGCAATTTGAGGAAATTCTCGTTAGATCTAAACGAGTGATGACTCTTCGTCTTGCACCCCGCGACGTTTATCGAGTGCGCTCCCCTTCCCCCTTTTCGTCACCCTTCCCCCGATGAGGGATAATGGCTCTAAAGAGTAACATTTTTCGGCGTCAAGGACCTCTCCTTTCTGCCTTGTTCCCTGCATGTCGTTCGGTGCTGTCGGGCAAGAAGATTTTTTTTTTCAGATGCCCTTGCTCTCCGACCCCTACATCTTTTCTCTCTCGGCACGATCGACCTGCTCGCCTCTCTCAATTCCCCACGCCTGTTCCCTTCCCCACTCTCGTAATCGTTTTCGTTTTTGCTCTTTTGCGCCTTTCTGCATAGTAAGTAGCCCCTCGATTGAGATTGCATTCGGCGATCACGATTCTCTCCTTGCTCGCTTGTTCGACGGCTTTTTTTCTTCCCCAGGCCCCGCCTCCTATTCCCCTCTTCCCCTGTTTGAGTTTTCGCTCTTGTTTCGTCTGGCCAAACCTAATCCACTTCCCCCTTGCGCCGCTTCCTCTTCCGCGTTCTTTTTGCTTACCGAAACTGAAGATTACCTTCCGGCCGCTATCTTCAGAGAAATAGAAGTCCTACGTTCTGGCTCTCCTCCTCCGTGTAGTATGATCTCCTTCTGAGATGTGCGTTCCGCTGCCTCCAATCGCGTCTGTTCTCTTCCCTTTCTGATCCTAGAAGGCTGAATATTTTTTATGCGCCGCCTCGGGTTCCCACCACTACGTCCCCCCAAAACTCGTTCCTAAAAGTCCCATGGCGATTTCCCTGGTATCACTTTGCACAGCCTCGACCCCACCAGCTCTTGCCCTGATATAGAGGGCTTTTCATCTACCGCGCCGTCTCCCCACTCTTTATTGCAAGAGGAGCATCGTTCTTCGAAGGCCCATCCCGCCCCGTGCCCCCCCCCTGTCTTACTGATATTCCCCTGAGCCACTTTTATTGTTCCTCGCGATCTTTTCACTGCTTTTCCGCTTTTCGCAAACCGTAAGTCGGTTCTCGCCCGTAATAGTTCTTACCGGCTGCCCTCATTCACCGAATCACTACGTAAGTACGGACTTTACCCTGTCGCTGAACTCTTCCCTCCTTTTTGATGGTACTAGTTTATGACCATGCCCTCCGTTTTTCTATACTATTCCCCTCAGAAGGAACTAACGTTTTCTTCGGCTCTATCTCCTTTTCTTCCATAGTTCTAGAGCGGCATCCGTCCTTTTTTTCCCCCCCGCCGCTGGACCCTTATAAGAGAGCCCCCTAGGTTTTTGTTTTCCTCTTCCGCAGGGGTCAGGCCGTGCAGTTTTATTGTTTTTTCCCCCCAATTTTGACCCTTTTTTCGTAGATCGAGAACCGATTCTCCATTCCTTTCTCTGCTTTATTCTCTTCTCTTCTCCACCTGTTGCAGTTTACTGCTCTCCCCCAACTATTAGGAAAGCCTTCCCCCCAGAAATTCATATTTTGTCGAGACCTCTCCCCCCCTGCCCACCTGTATTTTTTTTCTCAGAGGTCAACATTTGCCGCTTTTTTTTGTAATTGACTTTGAAAGTGGTTACCCACCCCGCTGGCTTTTTCCGAAAACCCATTTTCCTTTTCTTAGACCCTCTT
>Ga0179591_1271155_pt1 | contig 19988 bp, 19 predicted proteins | sample CZOMad2_1_08_16f_FD_182891 | JGI IMG/M metagenome (GOLD analysis project Ga0179591, IMG submission 182891) | Vadose zone soil fungal communities from Angelo Coast Range Reserve, California, USA - CZOMad2_1_08_16fungal (PacBio error correction) | ecosystem: Environmental > Terrestrial > Soil >... | reverse complement strand
CTCTGACCCTTTCCCCGCAGAGACGAGCCTTCTACTTTCCCTCTATTGAACCCCCTCTAGCCTCCTCTCAAAAGGAAGCGGTCGGATCTCTGGGAAATTCTAGATAGAAGGACCTTTTCCTCCTGCGTCCCCCCAAGAAGTTCCCCATGTTTCTTTTATGCCCGTTCTCCGCATCATCTGGTCCCCCAAAACACTATTAGAATCCCTGGCCGACCAGTCTCTGATAATTCCCTGGGTTAGCCACGCGCGCAAGTTCCCGAAAAAGATAATCTCTTGTAAGAACTCGTGGGAGGATTTTCCAACAATCCTCTTTTGAAAGGGAGGTTCTGAAGGACACTACTTTCCCCTCCTTGTCCGGTTTATGTGTTCCCAGTCTGGGTCTTTTCCCCTTTTACCCTCTATGATGGGTGGCCAACAGTTGGGTTCCGCGGGGCCCCCCGCCGTCTCCCCTCCCATTTCTGGCGCCTACCCCTTTTCACCAGGAGCCCAGTCCATCTAAAGTACCCCAACAGATAGACGTTAACCCAGAAGGAAAGTCTAACCTTTCCCCAACTTTACAACTGTCGTTCTTCCTCCCGGATGAAGCTCAGGTCCCTTTTTCTTTCTGGCTAGAATGACGCTCTCTGTAGACGAAACCCCCATCCTCTTTAGCCGAATTAAAAACAAGATTGTTCCTAATATGGGCCTTCCATCAGGGTCAGGAGGATTCCCCGGTTTTTTCTGAGGAAATAGGAGATTCCCTATCCATAGAGCCGGTATTACTCTTGTCGCGAAATAACCACCCCCCTTCCGCCTCCCTACTGTTTCTTTCCTATCCCGACTTGGCCCTGTTGAGGCAAGGTTTCGTTCATACGGACAACTCCTGGCCTTGACTTCAACGCCCTCCTAAGCCAAGATCATTTGCCATACGCCTACTCCATGGCTCCAGAAGGCTCCCCCTACGAGTTTGCCTTCCGTTACAAAATAGGCACCCCCCCGGCAAAAACTTACGCCTAAAGACTGAATTTGAGATGCCGGTCCTCCACCAAGGGAACCCCCCACAATGCCCCCAAAAGTGTTATCCCCTTTAATTCTAACATCCACTCCGCCTCACATAAAGCCTTGCTCTTACTTTCCTACTGTACGCCGGACGGCACTAATAGAAGGATTCGTGAGGACCTACCGCCAGACCCAACCTTAGAAACCCCCTCCCCATGTATGAAAACCATCGTCCCATCTTACCCCCCCCCATTTTCCCCCTTGAGTCTAGGGGTCTATTTCTTTCCTCCTTCTTCATACTGGGATGAACTCCTCGTTGAGGTGTCATCTCAGGCTTCTCCTATTGTGTTTCCTCCTTTTTCCTGAGGGATAGAAGTCGGTCTTCCCGGGCCTGACCCTCTCCGGATGCCTTAGTTAGCAGCAAGTCCTAAGACACTTTGATGATGGATTGAAAAAACTTTGGTGGCGATGTTCAGCCGACAAGGCCTGGTGCTCACACACCTTCTTTCCGATAATTCTCCATTTCCTCCCTCTTTCACAAGTTTACCTTTGTTGTACATTTCATTTTTTTTTTTTTAGTAAGACCTCTTATCCGTCTCCGCTTTCTTCCCCGAGCATTCTTCACTTCTTTTATCCTTTGTTGCGTGCTGTTTCCTTGTTCACCCTCCACTCTATTCAAAGTCTTTATGGCTTGAAAAATCGGTAAATCCTTTTTTAAATAACCTTGCCTTTTTTGTATGTCCCTATGGCGCTTCTTCTCGTCCCCCTTTACTGTACCCACTCCCCCCTCTTCAGGAGATGAAGACCCTCTTCATCCGTCGGTATTTGAATTTCACTCTTCACGGTTTTTTGAGTTCTGGAAGGTTCCAATGGAAGCAACCCCCTGGTTCTGCCCGTCCTTTTTCTTCTGTTCCATCCTAATCGTCACCTCGTTTCCAAAAAAAGTCGTCCTCTACATGTGAAACTCACCTACCCCCTTCGTCTGCCAATATAGGAGATGCCACTACATCAAGATAGTGATGGACTATGTTCATTCCTATCTCTTTTCCTCCCCGTTGTTTTTTTATGTTCCTCTCCTATTGTTCACCCTATTGGTTCTTTTTGTTGGAAACTCGGTCGCGAATATGTCATTCTCAATATTGAAAGTCATCTTTTTTAAATTATAGGTTTTGTTTGCTCCCTCTGTACCAGATATTTTGCTGAACCCATGTGATAAGACGCTTCGGTCCCCACGGGACAATTTGGCCGTTTTCCTCTTTCCAGGTTGATCTGGGCTCTCTTCTCCATAAGCCCCCTCCTTTCTTCATCTTTTAGGGGGAGACTTCTCTTTTCGATGTATTTCCCCTACTGCCGAATAGGTACTTGCCTCCTCTTAGACATTTTTCTTTTCCCCCCAAACTTCTTCCGTGTGAGGTTGATCCATTTTTCCAGAAAGAATTCAAGTCCTTCCTTATTGTGAAGCACGCTCGCCCTTTTTCCTCCTCTAGAAAAAGGGGCCCCCCCCCTTCCCGAGAGCTCTCTTCCTTTTCCTTTGTTTTTCCCAGAGGTCTCCTGGTCGTCCAGACTTTCCTTTTTTCACACCCCTAGAGGTACACGTGGAACGCCCCCTGATCTTTCGCTGTTCGCCCGTACCTGTCTCTCCAACCCATCTGACGAAGTCTGGCAAATTCCGAAGTTGAGGGGAGGTTTTTTTTCCCTAGTTTTAATGTCTCCCTTTTTTCGCTCCTCTTTCAGGCCCCTTTTTTTCCCCCTTCCCTCGAGATTTTTTCCTCGGATAAGACCCTTGTTTATCATAAGGACGATGACCTCTTGGTAGCAAGGAGTTTTTTTTCGTGCCGACCTTCATTACGCGTACGAGCATGCTCCTATTTCTTCTCAGCTTTCCGCTTCTGGCGACCTGGGTGCTTTTCCGGGAAGTTTTCTACCATGGGAAGGGTCGAAAGCTGATTGTGTCGTTCGAGAAGGACTGATGGTCCATCTGAAGAAGGCCCCTAGGGTTATGCGGGCTTGTAGTGTATCTACGTTAGATTGTAAAACCATTTGGCCTCTTCTTCCTCCCTGATTAGTTGTTGGAAACTTTTCTCGCTCCAATTTTTCCGTATATGATGCGTGTCCCTTTTTTCGAGGTGAAACCCCTTCCCCAATAGTAGGTAGGAGTCCCCGATATTATAGAGTCAGGAGGAGGAAATTCGGGTAGTTTGCATTCACGTCCCGGTCCTTCTATGCCGCCCCTGACTCCCCCCCCACATGTAGGCTCCCTCGGTCTAAGGGTCCGAACCCCGGGATAGGGAACTTCCCTGTTAGAGCGTAATCCAGTTGCTAGTAGGGAACGCTATGCTTCTGCTCCCATCCTTGGTCTTTTCCGAGCGACGGCTCCGGCCTCTTTCTTCCCTAGAGGAGATCGGTTTTTGCTTCAGGACGCGTGATTGGCTAGTCGGCACAGAAGACACCTTTTTTTTTAGAGGATGAAGTAGAGCCGTGACCTTGCTTCTCAGGTTCCCCCTCCTGATTGATGTTCCCTTTTTTTTTAGGTAAAATGCCTTCGAGGTGCATATCTCTCGATGGGGAAGTCGTTACGCTGGCCCCCCCCAGGTATTTAGATTTTGACCTTCCTTGTAGCCTTGAGTCTGTTCCCCCCTCCTCCCTTTCAGATGACCCCCCCTAGTCGATCCTCTTTTCCAGACGACAATTCCCTTTTTCCAAATAGAGAATTAACGTTCAGAGTAGGCGCATCCCAGTTCCTTTCGAAGTTCCCTGCATTCGGTGGTACTAAGCCCCTCCCTCCGGTCCCTCCATCTAGTTGGATGTTTCTCTGCCCTCCATCCTCCTTGTGTACCCATGTAGAGGTGGCCGATATGTTTTAGGAAAGTCTATCTGCCCCGAGGTAGTTCGGTTGTTTTTGCCACTGATTACCTCCACTTTGTCCCAACCTATGATTTTCTAAGGTCCCCAGACAGTCTTGTCGTAGAATGATCCGAATGTTAAGTAGAGAGCCCGATTTAGGTTGAATTGCGGACTCTAGTTTAACCCGATCCCCCCCTAGTTGAACCTCGTCAGCCCTTGCCTTTCCGGCTGTGCGCCATATTTCTGTATAATATATCTTTAACCCCCGTTTGTTGTGAGAGAGTGAACCATTTAAGTGGAGACTTGTCCAACGCCTCCTAGATAAGGTGCTAGTCCCTCTCTATACGCCTCGAGACGGACTCCCACTTTAGAGGACGAGGCGCTCCCACACGGACGGACCAACGGACTCCTCCCAAGCTTTCCCCCGGACCCACCCGACCCCCCCGTTATGAAGGCTACTGCAATGGACCCAAACACCTACTCTCAGCTGTGTCCTCCACTTCTTGCCAAAGCCCCTTGCTAGATGAGACCCCCCTTCTGAGGAACTGCTATAAGGAAAAGCCCGTTCCGATCTCGTTACTATCTCGTCGTGTTCAAAAACCCCCCCCGATCCCCTTCTCCTGCGGTCATGAAGCCTCCCCCTTCTACCCTGTTCTCCTGGTAAACCCAATGGGGCAGGTTCCCCAAGGGTATAATAGACTCGTCCCCAAGTTAGTAGGGAACCCCGATGACCCCCACCGCAGCTCCCCGTTCCTCAGAACCAGCTTCCTCCCGACCAAACACATTCGCACGAGCTAATCCCTTTTTTCTACCGCGGCCACTTGCACGAGGACAACCAGTTACTCCCTTTCGTGAGAACGAAGAGCCCACCCGGTAAAGTTTTGGTGCTAGGTCTCCCGGAAAAAGCTCCTGCCCTTTGATTCCTCCTCCTGAGATAAACCCATCCAATTCCGCTTTTCCTCACACGAGTTAAGACTTTCCCTCCCTCTCTTTTCCTGAGGTAGCCTTTTTTTGTACCACTACCTGTTGAGAGGCGAAGAGAATATTGAGTCCCCCCCTTTCGTTTTGATGACGCTTCTCGAACTGCACTCGGAAGACCCTCCCAGAGATTTCAGACTTATACCGGGAGTCTTTGAGTGAGGATTTTGACTTTAGCGAGCCTTGGTCCTTATCTCCGGCCCCCCTTTTAATTCCCACTTCCTTCTCCTAAGACGTCCGTCCTACCCTTCCGATCTTGATAGTGGGAAAAATCTGTAGTCCCAAACCTTGGACCAGCAGTCCCCTCCTAAGACCTGAGATTTCCCCTTCTGGCCTCCCCCCACTCCCCGGCTACCCAACAAAAAATTCCAAATTTCCCAAACTCCCGTATCTACCCTCCCCCGGCAAAGGGTATGCTAAGTTCCCCCCTCATTCCTTTTTGAAGACCTCACCTCGCGTCAGCGAACATACATTTCCTCGTCTCACCCAACACGTCGCCCCTAAACCAGTTCTCCCCCCTCCAGATTTCTTCCCGCTCCCCTTCATTAGACTCGTAATTCTTGGTTCAGGTGCAGTTAGGAACTAAGGGCTCGCAGAGTGTAATCTTTTCGTGCTTGAGTGGCTTCTCCCCCTATTGCGTTATTTCTTCTCTTTCCTGACGCCCGTCTGCCCCTCCCCTCTATCCCAAATGGAGACAGTTCGCCCGTTCATCCGCACTTGATGTCCTGTTTCTTTCCTTTCCCCCATACTGCTGGGAAGATTGGGGAGCTCTGAATGCCTGCTCATCTCCTCATCCTTTCAATTTGTCCTGTCCCTCCTTCCCCCCCTATGTCCAATTCCTCGTGTATCACTCCAAGGAAGAGAGTCTATTCATGGGGTATATTCTTAATGGGTTTTGTTGGCCAGTCTCGGCGGCGGGCACAAGACCCGCAGCCGCAGAACGATTGGCTGGACCCCCCCCTCGATCCCCACCCGGGCGTTTTTTTCCCTTCCCCAAAATGCTATTGATGGCCAATGGTCCTGTGGTGGCACGATGTTCTTAAATTGTCCACCCGCATGCGGCAGCATTCCACGTCGTAGACGGAGGTCGAGGTCATGTATGTCCTGGTCGATCTCCAAAGATAAACAGCAGCTAGTTATGGAATGGCAAGCATCGTTAATGTTACGCTTCTTTTTTTCATCCTTTTCCTCATGCTAGTTCCATAATCTGTTTTCCCTCTTTCTCCTATTCGGTCCTTCCCCCATCCTGTAGTCGCACCTGCCGTTCTCCTCCCAACGTGTCACATCCCCTTTGACCCCCTCATGTCATTATCTCCTTTTAAAATCTACGTTGGTTTGAGATCGTATATATCCCACTTTTTTCAGCCTCTCTGGTGCGAAAAGTTGGAGTCTCGCCCTAGATGGTTCTTCCCCGTTGATTCAACTCGACGCTTTTTTGTAGTTTAACCCAGATTTTCCTTTTGAAAAGGAGTCTATCTTGGAAAGGGAAATTTCCCCAATTTGGGGACATGATTTTCACCCTCCCCCTTTGATCTTTCTCTGAACGCCACCCATAATTCTGCCAGAGGTCGGGCGCGCCTTGCCTTCTTTTGGCTAGTAGACACCCCCCTTCGTTTCCTGACAGTAAGGACAAGGTCCTTTCAAGAGGAAAGCACATGATTGTTCTTGTCAACTTCCCTTTGAGGTTCCATGGTTCCCCTCCCCCTCACTTCTGCCTCTTCCTCTTTCTGTTGACGCCGAAGTCTGTCCCCCTTCCAGCTCCTTGAGTTAGTAATCACCCAAGCCCGAATGACTTCCCCCTCGTCATGTTGATAAAGTGACTTTTCCTCTTGTTTCTGGTTCTTCCACTTCGAGTACACTTTTCCCCGCGCTTTTCCGTCGTGTCATCTCCCCGTGTCAAGTCAATCTCGATAAAAATCTGAACCCACGCTTCTGTAAATTAAAAGCTTTTTTGAAGAGGTAGGATGAACTTTCTCGAACTTTTCTCCATTTTTCCCCCTGTTTATTATGACCGCGGTTCCTTTCCCCGTTATTCGTGCCGTCATGCCACGATGGCTTCCTCAAAGAGTTCCAGAAGTACTCTTTCCACAACGAGGAGGACAGGAGTTCTCCATGCTCCACCGGATTTCCCCCGCTTGAAACGAGTACCCTCAGTTCGAAACTCTGATTGGGCCCCCTAGTGATTAGGTTCCTTCTTTGTGGCCTGGAATGTGTGGGCTTCTTCCCTGGCGACACCTTCCCCTTAGATTTGGAGCGAAGGGACTCGGAAATTTTAACGGTCAGCGTTTTATTTTCTCCGGTTCTTGTCTCTACTTGAGCTCAACACGTACATTTTTTTCGGAGAAGTGTCTATTGGGTGAGGCAGGGAACGGCATAAATAGCTTTTGATGTTCTATGGTTCGAATCATATTTTTACCACTATTTTTTATCTTCGGATCTCTTCGTCCCAATCCATATTCTCTCCTTTTTAAATAGAGGGGCGTGCCTCTTCACGGATTCAGTCCGTCTCCATCCTTCGGTATCAAAAGGTAGGTAACGCGGTATACGTTTACTTACCTGTATTTCAGGACAGTCCAGAATTTGACTTTAGTTAGCATCTTTTTTTTAGGGGACGCGATTCCTCTTGAGCGTGTCCTTCCTCGATAGAAACACGCCTGCCAAGGAAACTATGGAGACCCCGGGAAGAACCTCGGTTTATGAAGCCGCTAAGATAAGTGTTTTTCTTCGGACCCCCAGATCCCTTTTCTTCTAGCACGGACTTTCCCTGATAGAGGAAGACTAAGCTGTTTAAAAGTGGTAATGAAACGTGAAGTAGAGGTAGCCATTGCTTTCCCTTTTTCCCCCCAGTGGTTTAAGTCTTTACGATCCGGAGAGGCGCTATCTTCTGTTTTGTTGCGAATTTCCCTTCCTCCGCCTACGCCCTTAACTATCGATGCGAACAGTCCAAGGAAATTCAAGGACTTTAACACCTTTCTTCGTACATCCAAGGCGCGAGTTCTGCTCTGCACTTTGAGCAGACGTCTTCCTTGGTGGAAATATCTTACCGATAAGGAACTTGGGAGGTGGAAGGAGCTGCATTTGACAGCCGTTTTTTCACTTTCTACCAAATCTTTTGATCCGCCCCTGATTCTTTTCGGCTTGATTTGTCATTTCGTTACATTTCCTGAGAGAGTACTGCCCCCCCCTGAGATTTATTTAATGGTATTCCGAGATTCGCTTCCTTTCCTCGACTCAGTCAAGAGTCCAGAAGCGAATTATTGTCTTTTCTTCCCTCCGAGGACTCGAGCTAGGCTTCCTCTCCCGTTAAATCGGCGCTGAGGACGGTGCCCCGCTCCTTTTTGCGGTGAATATACCATATCTCTGAATAAGACTTCGGTGTTGTTGAGAGAGATTAACTACCTTGGAGCTGTGGCGCACATCAACGCCGACAGCAGATTTTTTCTGCTCTTACTTACCAACGAGCTCCTCCTTCTCAACACGATGGAGCTATTTCCCTTATAGGATCGAGCATGCACGACAAGACGTCCTTTTTGGAAAAGTCAGCAATCTCGTATTTCATGAGGTTCCCCCCTTGCACCCTTACAGAGCTCTCCTGCCTGACCATATTAACAGAATGGGGTCGAAGTTAGAAACATGATTCTGCAGAAGCCGAGCACCCCATCCCGAGTCTTCTCGGTCCTCTCTCGGAGCCCCACACCCATGTGATAGTTTCTTGCCTGACTACTCGAATCCATGTCGCCTGAACTGTTCCTAACCCGCCTGTCGGGCCTTTCCCCTGGGCCATCACTCTTGAGGTTCAAAACCTGACACGTAGAAGATTTTCCTGTCGCCAGCGCCAGGCCAGCGTCTCCTCACGACAAAAATCTCTCCCCCGATCCTGCCTCTTTGAGTACTTTCCCCTAAAAATGTCTGCCACTTTCTGCTATCCTCCGAATTGGCAAAGTGGATGAAGGTTTCCTTCGCCAATCGCTCTATCTTGGTCAAAAGAAACCCTTTCCCCTCATCGCCTTTCTCCCCCCGATGGCTTCCATATTTCCAGCCTTTCCTTTCTTTTTTTCCTCTCGCAGGAGAGACAGTATTCACTTGTCTAGTCCTTTCCCTAGATGAGTCTCTTTAACTCCCCCTTCCTCTTTCCCGGTGCGAGAAGGATACCGCGGTAGAATCCCCTGGTTGGACTAGTTCCACTTCCTCCTTTAATTGAAAGCCCTCTAAGGTAGCACTACTTCGTCCCTCAATTTCTGCCTAAGCTTCGACTACGTTTGGTCTCTTTTTCCCCCCTTCTTGGGACCCCCCTTAAACCCTCCCTTGCGTTCTACTTATTTTTGCCGTCCACCAACTCACTACTTCAAACAAAATTTCCCCACGAAAGCCAGATCTTACACTACATCCGGAAACCCTGCTCCCCGTTTCGAAGTTCCCCCTTCCCCCTTTCTCGTAACGAAATAGCTTTCTTGACTGACCCATGTACGCGCTTCCCAAAAAGTAGAACCCTCAACACATGGAGCAAGTCCTAATGCCCAGATAGTTTTAATGCGTCTTGTGTCTCTTTTTCCCCAGTCCTTCTTCGACTTGTCCCTTGTTTAATGTCGGGCTGACTCGCCTTTTTTATTTCCCACTTTTCTATCTTCCCCGCATTTTCGAAAGCTGCCTTGACCATCTCTCGTGCCCACACTTTTCTCTTTCGACGCAAGGTACCCCCTTCCCTTCTGCACCTCTGGGGGGCCGATTTTTTTAGAGAAAGGAAGGGCTCCATCGGACGATTTCGCTTTCCTTTTCCGGTTGTACTACCTCCCAAGATTAATCTTCCTCGTTATCCTCCCCCTTTTTAGCGAAAGGATTTCGTACTTTCCTTTTTGTATCGTGGGCGCCTCTTCTTCCCCTTCGGGAACCGAAATCTTCCTAAAGCAGTAGAAGTTTGGCTTGACCCCTGGATCAACTCTTGCCGTGGACATCCAACAGTCTTCTCCATTGAATGGGTCCCCCCCCCCTTTCCCCCCTGCTGTAGGAACGATTGGTTACGTAGACGTCATTCTAGCCAGTTCAAACGAGTGACCTGTTGCTTGAGTCTTACTGGATCGCGCGACCCTCCTCTCCCGTTGGGGACTCTGGTCCCTTTCCGGAAAATCAACCTTTTAAGAACGATCCTTATCATCGTAATTTCCCCAATTGTATCTTTACATACCCTCTTTCTCCCCCAAAAATCGTTTAGTCTTAATTTTTCCAACCTCCGTTTTGAGAAACATCCATTCTTTTTTCCCCCTTCCGACAAGTTACCATCCCGTCTCGTGATGGAAAGTCATTGCCTCTGGTCTATCTTTTACTCATATAAGTTGTTTTTTTTTTGAGATAGCTAGATTCAAAATGACGGCCCACCATTTTCTGGACGAGGCTCTGGTCGCACTTCAAGGTCCTCCCCCTTCTGTTAAACCGAAGATGTTTTTTTTCCGCCTTCCTTTACCCGAGCTTCCCCATCTCCCTTCCCTGTCCCGTCTTTTCCCGCCCTCCCCCCCCCTTCCTACCCTCTCCTCCTCTCCCCCCCCACCCTCCCCCCCCCCCCCCCCCACCCCCACCCACCCCCAACACCTCCCACCCCCCCCACCCCCCCCCCCCCCCCCCCCCCCCCCCCCCCCCCCCCCCCCCCCCACACCACCCACACCCCCCCCACACCCACCACCCCCCCCCCCCCCCCCCCCCCCCCCCCCCACCCCCCCCCCCCCCCCCCCCCCCCCCCCCCCCCCCCCCACCCCCGTTGTGAAACTTTGTCAGCAGATAGTTTTTTTCCTTGCGGGCCATTTCCTCCTTCCCTCTCTCTTCTTTCTCTCGTTTTTTTCCGAAAAAATCCCGTCACGCCGTCTGAAGCACCTTCCGGAGAGAATGTACTTGTTGCAGTCTATCCCCGTGAAGAACGCAGTCCTTTTTTTCCTTTTTAAGAGTTTTCCGCGTTGAGTCAACCCTTTCCTGGGAGGAAAGGGTTCCATCCAAGAAACTATTCCTTCTGAAGTACTCGTTATTGTCAGAAGAAAGATGACCCGGACTCACGCTACAGACCCTACGTTTAGATACCCCCCGACTGGCGCGTCCTCCTGTCTTCCAAATTCTATTTTGGGTCGGAATGACTCTGAAATTCTCCCCACTGTGAAAGAGATGATGTATTCTCGACTCTGTGAGAAAGTAACGCAAAAACAGCCCCCACCCCCTATCTCAAAACAGCATCCTCGGTCTTAGACTTGCCTCCCGCAATTCTTTTTTTGAGAGAGGGCTCTCCTTGATGGCGGAATCCTTCCCACGATCATATCCAGAAGAGATTAAAAACCAGAACCGAGATTAGCCTACTATTCCCCCCTATTCAAGAACGGCCGACCCCCACTTTCCCTTCCATCGACCACGAGGCCTCATCCATGCTGTTTCGAACGACGCGACAATGGTGTGAGGGCGTGTGGGCGCTCGACTTTCCATTTTCTCCCGGCCGATTTCCGTTCTCCTCACCACCTACTGTCCCCCCCTCCGCAGGGCAGTGGAGTGTTGGGGTTTGGATCGAAGGAGTTGGTAAATTTGCAGTTTTTTGCTCCCTCCTTTCTCTTGGGCTCGTCCCGCTTGTCGTCACCTTGGAGTCCCCCTCGTAGTGATTTCCTCAGAAGAGGGTACTTATAACCCTATCGTCTCTTTTCTGCGTCCCATAGTTCCCCCTCTTCCTTCTCGTCAACCTTTTCTCTCAGCGGCGGCCGTTCCCGATTCATCACCCCCTGTATTGCGACAGAGAACCCTGCACGGCACCGGATAAGGCGTCACGGAAGTTAGACAGTGAATACGTCTCTCTCTATTCTCTTGAAAATAAGAGGTGTTCCCCCGCCTCATTTGAGGCCTAAGGCACCCCTTTTTTTCTGCCAATGACCCTTGGGTTGTCTTGACTTCCTGAGAAGAGTTTTTGATCTTTTTCTTCAGACGACGATTGTTTCGAGGATGAATCAGTCAAGTTTTACCTTCGTGCCTTCTAAGCCGAAGCTGCTTGAACGTTGGTTGTCCTCTTGTTGAAGTCGAGGTCGCGTCGGCTGCTTTTTTTTAAAGTAGGCTTGGCATTTTCCCCTTCGGTCAGAGTAGAATGTCGTTCCTCTTTTCCTTTCCTAAAAAGTAAGATGACCCGATTCCCTCTTTCAAGCATCCAGACAGGGACGGTGTGCACAAATTCACTTCTAGTAGTGAGCCCTCCCTTTTCCCGCCGGAGCATCGGCTTTGTGGTTAAGACCTCCTCGATCTTAACGGATCATTCCTTCTGTTGACCTCTTACGAAGCAAGCCGTTTTGAGGGACACCCAGTAGAGGTAAGCCTCGATGTAAGGAAACTGAGAGATTTCTGATTTCTTCCCTGGCACCCTCATTTCATGAAACCTTGGTGCGACTTTTCCCCTGAAGCATTAATTCGAGCCTATCAGTTAAAGAGATAGAGCCTCGCCGTTCCGCGGCGATCTTGATAGGAAAAACTTCTAGCCGTCGTTCTTTTTTTCTCCTTCTCGGTTTCAACCTCTTACATTTGCGGGTCAATTATAAACAGCGGGTGTTGATGATCTCTACCGCACTCGGTTTCAACGGACTGCCAGAGATAGCACTCAGAGGAAGAGATCACCTAGCCATCCTTCTTCAACCGTCATGACTTCTTTATCTCTGTTCCCATTCTTCTCTTTCTCACTAAGAGTAATGGCCAGAACCTCTCTGAGGGCATGAGTGATAGCATGTCTGGACCCCCCACACATCTAAATCGCGCCGTTTACGAACGATCCATCTAATGGGTAGCCGTTTCTCAACCCCCAGCTTCGCCTTCTCCGAAGACGCCCCCGATGCCTTATTCTTTCTAATCTCGCTTGAAACAACACCCCCTTTTACCTTCCGGATCCTCTTAAGCGCGCAGTTCCCCAGGTCGTCGAGTTAAAAGTAATGCTTGCTTGTGACCCCGTGTCCTATCCGTTGCATCGGCCCGGGTTCCTGCAAAACCCAGATTACTACCCTTCGAGATAGTCTGCCCCGTTCCCAGGAAGCATAAGAATTCCAAAAAACCAGCTCCTATTTCCATCTTACCCGACCCTTCACTGGCTCTCAGATGCTTTTGCCTTCCCCTTTCGCCCCAATGTCCCTTTCTTCTAGGATAATAAACGCTCGCTTGGGCCGAGAAGCTCAACCTTCCCAGATTTTTCCCAAAACCTTCGTTGGGTCCCCCCTTCCGATGGGATAAAGAAATTGGCCGATCCTTCTAGTGGTCCGATTCTTCCAAGAGGACTTCTTAAGAGAAAGCCCCCTCCCCTAGTCGCGATGGACTCTTCTCTAAAATTCCTCCTTTTTCTCCCAGTTTGCTCGCTCCCTTTTTAGACCTACCTGGTGAGGCCCCGTGGGTAAGAGTCAAAGCCGGGTAGGCCACACCCGAGTAGGTCCTGAAGGGCCCTCTAGATATTTTAATCCTCCGTCTGAAACGAATGAGAGTGTTCCCCTTAGAAAACAATACGCGTCTTCCTCGAAATTCAATCGGGACCCTTCCCCCCCCTCTCACGGCGGACTAACCACCACTGTCACCAAATTTTGTTTTCCCCCTTTAGATCCCACTTACCCTCTTAGGAAGTTCCTTTAATTCCATACTTAACCTTGCTCGAAGCATCGCTTTTTCGAGAAATTGAAATACTCTCTCACACTTTTCTCCCAACACCAAAGGTAGCACTCCACCCGCGTAAGTGAACCCCTCAGTATCTCGAGTTAAAGTGGTGCGTGCTTTTCTCCTCGGCCTCCTCTCCGTTCACCTCTTTTGGGTTAATCTTCTCTGAGACCTCGGTGGCTAAGAGTGGATAGTCTAGCTATTTCTTTCGGCGCCTCAACTTCAGTCCCTTGAGCTCCGCACAATGGCTCCTTAGCCGGATTTTCATCCGACCCCCTCTGGATGGTCCTGTATGTTTGTGTTCCTCTGTTTATCACTTCAGGGATCCCCCTCGCACCAATCATCGTTTTTTTCTTGTGTCCCCTCCTTTCTTTCAGACCAAGATCCGTTCTCCGGCGCAAGTGGAAGCGCGTATTAATCGGCCCTGGATTAAGTATTTTCTTTTCGTTTTCTTAATTTTGTCCAAGAACGAGGACTTAATCCCCTTCAGAAGAGTTACACCCTGGATTCCCCCTAAACGGGAATTGACCCAACACGTCCTGGCTTAACTCGGAGTTGAAAAGGTAACTTTTAGGAAACGATGGTCCCCCATCCCCAGCCTCCATTCTTCCCTCCCGTAGATGGGGTCGAGGTTCATTTCTCCTCCAGTCCACTGATTCACCCTTTGGAGGGACTTCCCTCGTTTAATGGTTCGTGCCCAAAAGATTTCTTTTCTCTTTTCCTCACCTATAGGATCCTTTTTCAACCCCCACCCGCTTCCGATTTTTATTTTTCTCCACTTCTTCTCCCCCACCTAAAGCCCACACTTGTCCAAATAAAGATAGTAAGGTTTTGTATATATCTTCTATTAATAAATCAGTGTTGTTTGAGCGATACTTCCCCCCTTACTTCCATCATCGATGGAAAAGTTGGAGGTTTCTCCCCTCCATATCTGGCGCGATTCTGTTCGCCAGACTGATGTTCACCTCCCCTCTTTTTTTGGCAGTTAATGCTTACCCCCCCCCTCTCTCCGATTGTGGAGGCCCCTTTACCCTTTCTTGAATTCAATAGCAACCGTTCTGGTCGCGAGTGACCCCCCCCATCCCCTACGTTTGCAAGAGGTTAGGGAATTCATTATTGTTGGTTTGAAAGGAGATGAAATGGCCCTTACTCTTTACAGCATCCTTTATTCACAGGGGTTTTGATCCAGGTGGTCCAGCCCTCCCCTTCTTTCGTCCCGTTTGTGCCCGACGACTGAATTAACTTCCGCCTCTTTAGAAACAGGACGTAGATACAAAGTCAGATGATCCATATAATGTTCTTTTTTGTCTCCCATATTTTGGTCTTTGAATATGCTTTTCCCCATGACACCCCTTTCGATGATGTTAGAGAGTCTCAAGCTGTTTTAGTCCTATGAAATACCCCACTTCCAGGATCCATTCCCAGCGTTTTTCTGACCTCAGGAGAACTGCGACATTTTGTTGCGAGAGAGGGGTCTTCCTTGGCGGCCTCCTACCGATCAGCTGCTCAGTCCCCCGCTTATTCCCCTCCCCTCTATTCCGAAGATTTACACCCGAGCCCCCCCGGCGTCCGGAAAGGACCCCTCGAAAAAGAGGAGTCTGAAATATCGTGAGGAGGACTCTTGATGAGACCTTTCCCCTTTTTCGATTGGGATCGATCCCGTCCCACGGACTGCCCCCCCTTTCGGAAATTCAGGAAATTAATGCCTTGCTGAGGATTAGTGATACGGAGATTTCCACCCCAATTTGTTGACAGTTTGACTGTCGATTTGTCTTTTAGGTTCTGCTCCAAGAGGAATTCGGTCCTTGGTGAGAGCATTTTGAACCAGCTTTTCCACCTTTATTCTTCTCCATGGAGATGATATTCTCGATCGTTTTGAATTTCCTATGCTTCCCTATAAAGGACTCGGCCGCTGGAAAGAAAGGCGCAACACAAAAAATGCAACGTTACCTCTTTTACGACCGACCTGATTAGTCTCCTGCCCGTTTCTCGTCCCCAATCTTTTTTCCGAAAGAGTCTCCTGATAGATCCTCTATTCTCTGAGAAATCTCTAGGGTTGTAAGAGCAGTGATCTACCCCCCTTCCTCCTGCCGTACCCACTCTTCTCCTTATCCATAGGTTTTGTAAGTCCGCGAAAGAGTCCTTGAGGCTTCTTAAAAACTCAGATAGGGGGGATCATATCCCCTGACCGGGATTGATCCCCGGTAGGAAGCGTTGTTTGAAGGTTTTCCTCGTGTCATTCCTCTATTTCTCCTCTTAGAGGATGCCTTGGGAAGTTCTTCCCTTCTTTTAGTACGATTTCAGAAGCTTTTAGAGCTCACTGCGTACCTTTCCCCTTCTCCCCTCCCCAAGGAATCTCCTCTGTGGCAACATTGGGTAAAGGCCCTACAGGCAAAACCCTCCGGCCTCTTACTTAGATATCCGTTGCTCCCCCCCCGCAGACGGAGAAGTCCTCTGTTGAGCAGAAGAGTCTCGGACTTAACTCTTTTCTTGGAAGGAGAGCAGCCTTGTGAAAAAGTAACTGGTCTAGCCAGCGATTTTCTTCCCAGCTGAGAGATTATATTTTTTTTTCAAGTGAATGCTACCTTTAACTGAAATAATATACTTTGCGAATTTAAGTCAGAGTTCGTCTAATTATATCTTATATCCAGAGATTACTATCCAGATGTCAGAGCTATCGGACTTCAGCCTCGCATAGAGAATTCTATACCTTTTCTCAGACCTTCGGTGGCATGCCCCGGTCATTCCCTAATAAGACTGTCGTTTTGTTAAGATACACTCTTCGCTGGTGTCCCCCCCTCCGCAGAGAATATCCGAATTTCTGCGCTCCCCCAAGAGCGAAGTCTTTTTTTCAAAATAGGCTCTGGATCTTACACTTCATTCTAGAAGGATGATATAAGATTACTTCCCCTATTCTCCAATATAGGTCTTTCGCATCAAGGAAATTTTACCCCCCCACCTCAGTGGCGACCCTTCTAGGCCCCCAAGATGTTTCTCCTAGTGACCCTCCGTAATTTCTAACCAAACTTGTCCTTCCCATTTCATTCTCAGGTATGTACCCCCAGAGGAGGAGGTTCCAAACACCTCTTCTGATGCGGGTTGAGCAATCGCACTAATAGACCTCCCCTTTCGAAGTTTCTCCGTCCGGAATTCACCGGGGTAGAATAACTTAACGGAAGGTTTGGCAAAGCCCAAAGATGACTTTTTTCCCTTCTCCGCGATAAGAAGTCCATTCCCGTCTAAGCCCAATACCCCCCCTCCTCCAATAACCTTCTTTCTACCTCTCGGACAGCTAAGAGGACAAACCTTTCAATCATCTTTCTTATGAACCGCGTCCTGCTATTATCCCTCTCCAAAGATCTACTTTTCTACTGATCAAACTCACGTCAGTCTTTTCTTTATCCTCACCCCCCCCTCTTAGCGATGTTGCCCAAATACTTGCCGATGGTGGTTATTCGAGCGTACCACCCCGAGGAGGGTGCCTGAAATAGTCGACTACCAAGGGATACCTCGCGTCCTTTGGCAAAGAGGCCCTCCTTATCCACTTCTCGACCTCTGTCCGCATAAATTTTGAGGAAGCTGTTCAGTTCCTTGTAAAGAAGGCGTTATTCAAATTGCACAGACGATTTTCCTCCTCGCCGGGCTAGATCCATACCTTGTTCCGCCGACTTCGGTGCTAGGGGTCCAATGTCGACCCCCCCTGGAAAGAAGGTATAATATCTGAGTCATGCTGCTAAAACCATATAAGGACCCACCCCCCCCTGTCCAAGTTTTTTACAATCTCCTTTATACACCCAGCCCGCCACCCTCCAAGGATTTTTTTTGCTAACTCTAATGCCCTCGTAGGAACGTCTCCCAATAGCCCGTTAACCCCACTCCCCCCCTTTCACGTCGAGAACACTTTCTCCCCAATTGCCCTCCCTAGTAAGATTTTGACCCATACTTCCTTCCTGTATATTGTAGAGTTATGGTCTTCTCCCAGACGAGTTGCCCTCTTTCTGCATAGAAGTGTTCTTATCCATTCTTGAGTTCTCGGCGGAGGTCCCACTGTCATAATCGCGAGGTCCAAAACCCCTTTTCTCCTTCCGGCCGTATCAGAACGTCATATGATTGGACTTCCCCCCCTTTGGCATATTATTAGTACGGACGGGAAACAGCTTTGCGAAATAGAAATATCGCGTCTTCCCCGTGTTAATCATCATCCTTCCAATAGGAAAAGTAACAGGGACAGCGAGTCCCCCCCCCCTTCCATGGGTTTCCTTTCTCTTTTTCTTTTTCTTTGTCAGTGATCCCCAAGACCTAGGACTTAACTCCTGACCCCTTTTTCTTTTTCTGGTCACCACCGGTAAACTGTCCTTTTTACATACAACAAGGACGGCTTACCTTTCTTTGGATTCCAGGTCCCTTCCCTGCACTGATAAAATTCTCCAACTTCGTCCCCCCCGACCCCAGAGCCCTCGGCCGTCCTTTGCTGTATTCACGAGAGAAACACCAGTTTTTTTCTGGTCCTGGAAATGCCAAATGTTTCCACTTTTCTTCCTTTTCCCGATATTATTCATCTCCCGAAACCTCTCTGGTCCACCACAACAGTAGTAGAGAATTTCAATTTTTCAAATACCTTCCATTATATGGGCACCTCAAACGTTCCATCTCTTTCCCATGTATATATATCTCTTTACCCTCTCCTCCGTTTAAACCAGCCGAGAGGTATGGACACGTTGGCTGGGTCGTCTCTGGGAACTCCCTGGAGTGAGACAAGAGTTCAATTCTCAGCTTTTTGGCAAGCTTTCTCCCCTATTCAGGTGTTAACATTCTTCCTCAGCAGGGAATCGTAAACCATTTGAGGGTCCTTTTGTCCACCTTTCCCCCGTTGATCTGGTCTCCCTTAAGAAATAAATGATAACTCCTTCTTCCCTTTTTAGTTTCGAGCACTTTTTTTGTAGAACCTTTCGCCGTTTCAGGCCGTGCCAATAACTATTTTACGGTTGTGTCCCCACGGCACGGGTCTTTCCAGGGGCTCCAGAACTTGCGCTTGAAGTCCTTGTCCCGCTTCCTCCTCGAAACAGAGAAGTCAAGGTCGAGCCCCCCCTTTCCCCCATTCTCTAGAATGGTCTCTCACGCGGCCTCCTCTTGTTCCCTCTGATGTTCCAAGCGAGCGTAGAACGTCTTCTTATATGGAGTTCATCCCGTTCACCTTCTTTCCCCTCGCCAAAAAAGAAGTATGTCCCTTCTAAGTATTCCCCCCTTGACGGCAATTTCCTTTGTTTTTTTCACGGCGTGTCCTTTTCCGGGCTCACTCTTCCTACGATAAGAACGATTTCCAACCGCGAGGACTCCCTTCCTTAACCAAACTTCTGTCAGCCCTAGATCAATCACGGCTTAACGCTCAAGTCTTTTTTTTTTTTTGAACCTGCGGTTTTTGGGGAAGAGGGAGTTTGCCGGTGTTCTAAGGTTGGTTATAGCTTTCCGGGCAGGCGCAACCGTTCCCCGTCGTTTTTTGCTTAGAATTGCCGTGAAATCGCCAGAAGACCCTGATTTTTCGATGTATTTCTAAGTATATTTTAAAAAATTGGTGACATTTTTTCTTGGCGTTTTATCTGTGGTGAGGAAGAAGGGGAGATCCCATATAGAAAAGCCTTGCGTGTCGAATTTCTTATGGTTCCCCAAGATCCCACCCTCTTACCATTATCTTCTCGTAGGGAGTCGGAATTGAGGCTTGAAGATATCAGCAAGATGAACGAAAGTCATAACCCGAGATTCTCCCCTTTTCTTATACTGCGAACGCAGGTTATAAGTCTTCCAATCTCCCCGAGTAATAGACGTAGAGTCGACCCCTTCTCTTCTTTTTAGAATTCATAATAGGTGTCGAAGCTCCTAAACAAGTCGTCTTTACCTTATGTATTTTTTCCTTGCGGCCAGGGTTGATGAAGTCCTCTAAGTTACTTTTTGGGTTTGATCCTCTTAAAATCGCTCGGCGTTTAGTCTTCCTAAACGGGAAACTGGCTGATGCATAGGTCGGCCCAGCCTTCCATCTTTTCTATTGATATTCTCGTCTAGTCAGCCTTCTGCCGTCAGCAGAGCTTCTTTGTTTCCTCGTTTCTCTGATTTATTCCCCCTGTAGACAACTGTTGTGAGCGCTCACTTTTTAGTCATAGGCCCGACGACTCTCTATGCCCCATTTTAGATGAAGTTTACAGTATTTATCTGTTGACCCCCCCCCCCCCCTCCTTGCACATCTATGTATTTCATGCATCCCCCCCTGCCCTGCCGGAGCAGACGACTGTTTTTTGCTTCTCAATAACGGGAAGATCAGTTGACCTTTTTTTTCTCGAGCATGCGCCTCCTGAAAAGTAGATTTCCCCTCGATTCTTTTTTGCTGAGTCAGGTAGTTTTTCCTTGAGAGGAGGTACTTCCCGGCGATGTGCCTTAACCTGGCCGTTATCATCTTCGATATAAGTTACTCTCCCCCTAGAGTGTCCGGTTGTCTGGCTTCTTGTTGAGATCTTCGAGAGAAAGGACTCCAGTCGCCCTCTTCCGGGGCCCAACGCGCCCGT
>Ga0179591_1370135_pt1 | contig 19992 bp, 31 predicted proteins | sample CZOMad2_1_08_16f_FD_182891 | JGI IMG/M metagenome (GOLD analysis project Ga0179591, IMG submission 182891) | Vadose zone soil fungal communities from Angelo Coast Range Reserve, California, USA - CZOMad2_1_08_16fungal (PacBio error correction) | ecosystem: Environmental > Terrestrial > Soil >... | reverse complement strand
GGCTGGACCGATGTAACGCTTTCTGAGAACACCTCCCCCCTGCTTGTTCGTCCTTTTTCGGATACCCCCCCACCCCCCCAGGTACCCGCCTCATTTATGCCCTACCCTTTTTTGCCGGCATAAACTCCATTTTCCGGTTTTTTACAATCTATTTCCTTCTTGCCCCGACGGCACCGCTTTTTTATCACCGGACCACAGTCCCATCCCCAGACCCCCACCTTTGTTGTTCGACACGGGCCTTCCCGGTAAACCCCCCGTATTTTTTTTCCTTTCCTGTCTCGGCACCACCCCCACAACCGTTTTTTTTTTGTGGACAGCCTTTCGGAAAAAAACCCCACGCCACTGAACGTGTTAGTGTTACCGGGTACTTTTCACTTTCCCCCGCCCGGCCCTTTTTTTCCCACCAATTTGATGCGTCCTCTCCCAATGGTCTCCCCTTTGAATCCCTCCCTTCCGTTGGGGTTTCGTATTGTATGCTTCTTTAACCGCTACAATTTGTTTTTCAGGGTCTTGCAAACTGTATGATGTCAATGGTACATATGCTCCTCTTCGTTACTCGACCCAAACTCGCCCCGGTAAAAAATTTGCGGGGGCCCTTTTCTCTTTTGCAATGTACAGGGTTTTCCCCTAAACTCTTGAGAGGACTTTTTTTCCCCCCGTTGATCCCCCGCTCGAGCCCTGCTCTTCTCTTCGGGTGCAAAAGTTCGTGTGAATTGGGAGTGGTGGGGTTTTGTCTTCTTCGACTCCCATTTGTCCCCCCTTTTTCCTCCAGGGACGTTGCTTTTCCTTCGGTAAAGGTCCCCCCCCCATGATGGATTCTTCTGAAGACTTTTCTTCCTGCGGTGTATCCATCTTTTAACCGTCTCCGGGTTCCCCTTTTGATTTACCTGCACCCCCACGGTGAACTCCAAAACTTTCTTGTGTGTCTTTTTGTACTTCCCCCCCCCCCTCGAACGTTTACTACGTCCCACAAAAAAACTAACTATTTTTCTTTTCCAATTGTCCGTTTTTTTACCTTTTCCCTTTCTCGTGCGGAGTTCGTCTTCTTTTTTTCCCCCCCCCAAAAGGAAACCCCCCCCCCCACATCGTGCGATTTAAAGGCGTCAAGACTAACCCTATGCAAACGCTTCCCCTCCTGTTGACCCCCCCTTCCCCTTCCACCTTTACTTCCCTTTTTATTTCCCTTGGTGGGTATACATTCCCTTTGGCTTATTTTTCTTTAACTGAGTTTTAGCATTGTCTTAGTTGATTTATTTAAACCCCTCCCTACCACGGTCATTCTCTTTTTCTTTTCCCCCCTGCAAGAGTGTTCCATGTCTACCTATCTTATGGTTCAAAACACTCTACGTTCTTTGGAACTTCTTTTTCCTTTTGTAGTTAACCCCTCCCCCTTTGGACCCTCCTTTTTCTGCCCAAACACAAAATGGTTCTTTTGTGGTGGAAATTCGTCAAGCACAAAACCGTCCGATGTGAGAAAGTTTCCCCCCCCCCCCAACATTAGGTGGAAGGGAGGGTGATCCTGTGCTTTAGGACTAATAATCCACCTTAATTTAATTTTTTTCCCCTCCTTCCCCAACCCCCTGCCGAAAGTTTCCGGTTACCACCTTCACATGGCGCTGGTTCTTTTTGTAGTTTCGAACCCTCCCTTTACCTTTTGGCTTCCCGCTTACTTCCTTTTGTTTTCCCTTGTCCAAACTCCCTTTTTCTTTCTCATTTATTTAGTCCCTTTTTCGAGTCCCCCCTAAACACCCTTTCTGGAAACTGTTCAATTTGGTGTTTTCTGTTTCGATGGTGAACCGTCCTTGTAAATATCCCTCCCCCGATTTATTATCTTCTTTGGCCGACCTCCCCTCACAGTCTTTTGAGTCCTTTTTCAAAAGTGAGGGTTTTTTAAACTTAACTTTCCCCCTTTCCCTTTAACATTTGTTCTTTTTTTTTTTCCCCTTTTCCTTCAAATTGTAGGAAAAACGGGCCCTTAAAACTAGATTTTATACCCCCCGGGTATTCACTTTTCAGTTTTGTTTTCCTTCATTCCTTTTTTTATCTTTTTTGTACCTGCCTGACATCCGTATTTTTGGTCCTCCCCCCCCCCCATTTTTAATAAAAGGTTTTATCCCCCCAGTATCGCTACTTCCCCCCCCTTTGTATAATCCTTAGTCCCTCTTTATACCCCTCAACGTCTAAGGCATAGGTCTTCCGTTTAATTCCAAGTTCTATTATACCACCCCCCCCCCCCTCAAACTAACCTCACTATTCCCAAATGGTCCCATTTCCCTTGTGCTGGTCCCCCCCCTGATATGGCTTGTGTCCAGCGTGTATATCCCCCAGCATAATTGCATAAAAGGGTGCGTTTTTCTTTCCCTACTTTTGAGACCTTTTAGTGTTTTTCCCCTTCTGAGCTGGACCTGGTTCTTTTTTCTCTTTTTTCTTCCCTCCCTTTGTTTGTTCGGCTTGGTTTGACCCTTTTAGGTCATTTTTTTTTTCCCACAAGTCTTTTCCCCCCCCTATCCTTAATAAGCCCTGCACCCTTGTTCTCTTTATGCTTTTATACACTTGGCCCCCCTGGCTTTCTTCGTTTTGTTTTTCCCTCATTAATTGCCTCCACTTCCTCCACGATTAAAATTTTTGTTTTTTTACTATAGAAATTTTTTTTTCATACCACTTAGAAGGCTGTCCCTTTACTGCCGTTGCCTTAATTCCCACTTGTATGTCCCCCTATTTTCATCACATTGGCCCTTGTAAGGTGAACATTTATTTCCCACCCCCCCCTTCCAGTAAGAAATTATCCCATAAGTATTTTCCCAACTACCTTTTTTTTCCCCTACAACTACCTTTTCTCCCACCCCTCATAATAAAATTTTAAGACTATCCTCCCTCTGCTCCCAGTAGTTACCAGATCTTTCTAAGTTCCCCCCTTCCTATAACAATTTACCACACCCACAAGTTCCCTCCCCCCCCCATTTTGGGCCCCCTTCCTAATTTAATATATTTTATCCTTTCCTCATTCCGTTTTATTTAAGTGGTCCTCACCAACCCTTTTGTCTAAAAGTCTTTCCTTGATTTGATCTTCTTTTTTGTGTTAACTCATTACCCCCCTGATTAACCTCTAAACTTTTCCTTTTTCTTTTTGCTTCCCCCCTTATGTAATTAACACACCTTATAGCACCCGTGACAGTGGGGTAACCACACCTTCTCCTGTCCTCTTGGGTTCGGCCCCCCCTTCCTAAACGTAGTCATTTTTTCTTAAAAGTTGTAGTTTTTGTTTTGTCCTTATGTATCCTTCAACAGTGGTTGTGGTACATTCGCTTGTGCCACCCTGGGACTCATTCAACCTTTCTCTTCTTTTTCGTCGAAAAACCCTGTGATCCTTTCTCCTTGTCCCCACTTGAGGCCCTTTTTTTTCCCCCCCACTTGTATCTACCCCCCTTCTGAGGGCCCCCCCTTAGTAAGTTTTTACTTCACATCTGTCCGGTCAAAGGCTTTTTTAGCCCCCACAATAATTGAAAGTTTTGTCCTTCCCCCATAGAAATATAATGCCCTTGTCCAACTTCCTTTCCGAAAGAGTTTCTTTTTTCCACCCTGTACATAACTTCCTTTTTCCTTGTACCTTCGGAGGGCGACTCGTCCCTCCCCGTCATCTGACTCCTGGTTTTTTTTCTGTTTTTTTCCCCCATACCGACCCCGGTTTTGCACGCTTAACTTCCCTTTTCCTTTCAAGTTTGAGGTGAAGTCATACTTTTAGCGATGCGTAGAAACCCCCCCCCTCCTTTTTGTCTTCCTTTTTAGTTACTGCACCTTCCTCGTCTTTCTATTTTATAACCACCTCCCGTCCGGGAGAAGTTTTCTACAGCTCCCCCCCCCTTTGTCCCCTTTCTCCCCCCCTTCCTAAAATGTACAGTGATCAGAACTGCTTTTCTCTCTGAACCCCGCTCCAAAAAGTGGTTCCTTGGTCCACCCTGAGCCAGCTGTACTTCTTTCTCCTCTTTTTCCCCCGTGGGAAATGCCGTTGCTTCACCTGTTTTTTTTGAACCTTGTCCTCAGGTTTTTCCGAAAGCCTGATTTGTGTCCCTGTCCAACCATGGCCTTTTCGTCGATCACCAGCCCTTTTTTTCACCCTTTGATGTCCAGAGCTAACTTTCCCGTCCTTAGCCCCCCTTTGACGTCTCTACGGCCCAACGATACGGGTTTCCCCCCTGGCTGGACTATTAAGGCAGTGCTCCTACCCCTCTTTTTTTTTCGTGAGTCAAATGAGGGGAATTGCAGGCCTTGTCATTGCCATTACACTTTTTTTCGTTTGCTTGGTTTTCCCCCCCCTGAGCTTTTCGGCAAAGTTTTGGGTCTTGTTTCCCCGCCGTCATATTTCCCTCCCGTTCCGGAGCCTCCTTCCTTTGTAGTAACCATTGGCCTTCCATTTGACTGTGGGTGCCGGGTTCTCCAACTTTAGGAGCGCCGTGGGTAGCATGACGGACTAAGTAAAGTCAGAACCTTTTAGTGTCATGGCCCAGTTAACCCCTTTTGAGGGGCAATCGATTTTTACCGGCGTGTTTGGATCTCCCCCCACCCCTAATTGATGTTTTCCGACGCTTCTTTCTCTAAGTGGCCCTTTTTTTTTTTTTTTTTTTTTTTTTTTTTTTTTGTTTTTTTTTGAGATAGAGCATCATCTTCGCCAACCCTCCAATCTGTGGTTTTTCTCTTTCCCCCACCCCTGTAACCTTACTTTTCTCCGGGCCAGGAATTAACACCCCTTGCTTCATCTTTTTTTTCCATTTCAACCTCCGCCCTTCAGGGGTGAGAAACCGTATTTCAACTTTCCCCCCCGGTCAAATCCCACTTGGTTGTCTTTGAATGACACCTGACCAGTCTTTCCCACTTTGTAAACATATTGTTGCAACCGTTCGTTGGACACTTTCCATGAAAAGAAACCACCCTTTTTTTGAGACCTTTTCTATTGGTTTGTCCCCACCCCCACAGCTGAAGTGGTTTTCATTAGTCAAGGTTCCTCAGGCCTCATTGTAGTTTCACTCCCTGGGTGTAGCTGCAAACTTATTTCAAAACCTTCCCTGTGAAGGGTAGTTACCTGGGGGAAGTCATCTTCGACCACCCCTCATTGTGGAAGGAGGAAGTGTCAAAGAGAGTTAAGTTTTAGTAAGTTTTTTCATCAGGTTTCTCGCTTTTTTCCCATTCAAAGGGAACATAGATGCTCCCCCTCTGTCCCCCCAAGGCCGTTTTCCACGCTTTGGCATTTTTTTTTTGTCCAGGGTTTCCCCCCCTCTTGGGAATTGTTGGGTCTGTGTTTTTCTTCCTCCGAGCAGGAAGAGTTTTTTTTTCCTCGATGGCGAAAAGTTCGCTTCTTTTTTGTTTTTTTTGATCCCTTTTTTCGGCCCGTTCCCCCTTTCCTGAGGGAAAGTGGTCTTCCGGACAGAAGGGAACCAATTTTAGTTTTAAAGCTCTTTTAGTCACCCCTTTCTCTTCATGTGTATCCCGTGATTTACCGCTCCGGTTCCTCCTCTTCCGCCCCCTTACGACCCCCCCCAACTCTCTGGTTTTGCTTTCCTTCGAATTTCCTTTACCAGTGAACCCCTACCTGCAACTGTCTATATAGATTATTTTGGTGGAATTCGTGCCGGAGTTCCTTGCGACCCTCCCCCCCCATTGAGTCTTTACTTTTTTTTTGCTATGGGGCTAGATACCCATTTTTCCTGCCCAGTAGCCATCGCAATCACCCTTTCACTGGCCCTTGAACCCCCACGGGTTTTTCTGTGAGACCTCCCCCTTGCGTGAATGTTGACAACCTTGACCTTCGTTCATATAGTGAGTCTTCCTTATGGTGAACTAAGTAATCCGGAATCATTGTCGTCCCCCCTCTTTGCTGAGTTGCTACTTTCGGTTCAAATGTACTCCTGGGGCTTTGAAACTTATCACTTGGTAGATACCGTGCTGCAGCCTTACGTGTTGGGCGGCTTTCACCCGACCACGGGGGCACCCCACGATTTTTTTCTAACGCACACCCTTTCCACCCTTGCTCATTCATGGGCTGTTTTGCTTTTCGGTCCGCCTGGACCCTCCACTTCGTGTCCTTTCCCTCCTTAAACACCCCGGACCCTCCCCTTTCAGTTGACAATCTGCCCACCCTGTCGTCTTTTTCCTTTAGTTTCGAAAACCAGAGGCCCTTTTTCCACTATAACTCGTGGGTTCCAAGTCCCTTCCCGTTTCCTTCTCGGATTTGTATCATCTAGATTTTCCCGGTGCCCTCCCCCGATCCCTTTTTCTTAAGTGGTTCTTCTTTTTCCTCATTTTCAAGGTATTTTCTCTCAGTTTCTCCCCAATCGTGGAGAGAGTGGTTAATTTTTCCTTTTTCTCCTAAACCATACCAGTATCATTATTATCCCCATTTTGACCCCTTTTTCCTTTAAATACAAAGTATTTTTTTTCCCTTTCTTTTTTTTTTAAAGTTTATCCTTTGTCGGACCCTTCTTCTTCTCCCCGGATCATCTTCCTTTCTCACTTCTCCCCTTTTTAAAGTATTATTTTTTTTCCTTTTGTGTGTCTCCTTTTCCCTTTTTCTTTCCTTATCCTTTATTGTTTGAGATTTCCCTTTATTAATTAATTTCCCTGCTCATCAGATTCCCAATGTCTCCCCTCCTTCGTAAATAACTAATGCAACGCTACGCCTCTTTCGAACTCATTCCCCCCCCTTCTCGACACACAAAAAACCATTCACCCCTGCCTCACCTTTTTGACATGTGTCCCCTCATTTCAACCACTCTTTTCCTGGCGTCCCAAAAACTTTAACTTTCTCTTGTGTTAAGGATTGTACTCCCCCTACATTTTCATGGCCTTCGTTGGAATTGTTATTACTTCTACACTTTCTATGTCAAAGCATACTTCTTTTTTTTTGATGACATACAAAACGGGTTCTCTATTTCCTCGTTTTGTTGGTGAGAGATCCCCTTTTTCTTTTCTAGGTCATCTTTTTTTCCAAGCTTGGTCACATCAACCCTTTTCTCACCAGTTTTATCCCTAACCACCTGTACCATTATGTGCACACCCCCCCTCGACTGTGCATACATTGATTTTGGCCCTTGCCCCCCCCCCCTCCCATTTTAAGTTTTTCCTTCAACCCTGTCTCTTTGTGGTATTCTTTTGAATTACCACTTCTCCGGCTTCTCTTTTTTTCACCGTTGCTATAAACATTAGTAACTAAGTCGGTGACCCTTTTCCCCATTGCTAGGATTCTTTCGGCTTTCCCTTTATTCCCACTCCTTCCAATTTCCCTCCTCCCACCTCCCCCCCCCAAAGATTTTTTTTTTTTCTATACACCCAAAGGAATGCCAACCCCCCCCCCCCTTAATTACGAACCCTAATTAACCTTAGACAATTCTGCTCATCTTTTACCTCTTCTTCCCCCACTCAGTTTTTTCCTACATTTTTTCTCCCTTTACCCCCACCCCCTTTACGACATTTGGTGACACTACTTAATATTTCTACCTTGACCCATACCGGTTCCCCCCATTCCCCGGTGGCAACCTCTATAACGATTTTTGTCAGAATCAGGGAAAATATTAAACAAATTCGCAAACATTGCGCTTCTTGTCCAGTTCCTGACGACCCCCCTTAATTTTCTAAGCACAGTATTGACCCCTTTTTGAAAACCCCCCCAATCACATGTCCTCCTTTTTTCTACCCTACCGCCGGCGCCCTCTTTAGGCTGGTCTGGACCCCCTTTTCTTTTTTGCTGTTGTTTTCTTCAGGATTTACCCCCCCCCCCTCCCTTGGCGTACCTTTTTTTCTGATCTCCCACACGTGGTCCCTTTCCCTTCCCTAGCTTATTGTGTCTTTCCCTGACCCCCCGGTTTGGCGTTCTGAGCTTTTCCTGCCCACATTGTAGGAGTTCCCAAGTTCCCGTTATCTTTTAACCCCAGCTTTTATAGTTTCCCAATCGTCCTCAACAGTTAACCGGCGCTTGGGTTCGACAATAATTTCCTTCCTGTTAGTTGACCTACGCACCCCCATGCCTTCCTTTTTCCCGTTTTTCCCTTTCCATTTTTTTTTCAAACCCCCCTCCCCCGTTGACCTCCACTCTCTTAATTTTTTTTTCCCTGGTTTCTTGTCTTCGACTCGAATTTCCATTCCTTTCTTTTGCCACCACATTCTTAGTTCCCCCTTGGTTGGTCTTTTTAGATACGGGTCCGATTCTGACCCCCTTCAATTTTTCTACCCCTTTTTTTCGTGTTTCCTCCCCCCCCTAGGTTTAGTATTACGTTTTTGATGTCCCATGGAACCATCGGACTGTTTTTTAATTTCATATTTAGAACCGGTTAGGCTGTTAAAAGCTCTTTTTTCCCCCCCACCGCCGTAAGAAGGCCATTTTTCTGGTTAATAAATAAGGTTTTCGTCTTCATACCCAAATGCACGGTCCCCCTCAATGGCCTGCGCTCAACTCCCCCCCCCCCTGTCCAGGAATGACTCTACCTTGACCTCTTTTCCTGCTTCTAGAGCTGTCTTCTTCCGTTGTTGAATTCGCTCACAGTTGTTGGTTAAACGGCAGGCCCGGTGTCCTAAGCCCCCCGGTGAAAGTGGCAGTCCCCCCCTTTCCCTTTTAGATCGCATCTTATTTCCCCCGTTTGCTGGCCTTTATCTTTAGGGCCGTCTTTTTTTTTTCCCCAATTCCGACTGCTCTTTTCCCTGGGCCCCACCTTCTACGGGGTCGCTGGCCCCCTCCTTCCCCCCAAAAGAAAAGTTCTGTAATACTCGTTCCCTCCAAAGGGGACTTTCCCAAGTTTGTCCCCCCTTCCCACCCCCCCCTATGTTTGGTTTCACCCCTTCCTCGGTCAAAATTTTTGGGTATTTTCGAATGTATGGCTCCCTATGTTAATTGTCTGGTTTCCGTAGAGCCCGGCTGTGCTCACACACAGGTGCGTGTGTCGTTTTTTCCTTTTCTGGTGATTCACCCAATTTTTTAGTTTTTTTTAGGCTCAGTCTGTAGCATGGACATGCTAATTTTAAGTATTACCGGCAAAGGGTGGTTTTTTCCCGTTCCACTGTTCCAATCTTCTCTTTCCCTGGTGGGGGTAACCCACGTGCACCCCCACGTTTTAGTGTGTTCTCTTTCTTTATCGGATAGAGTATTCTTTTTATCTTTCTCCTTTTTTTTGTTTTCTAGTCTGAGAAGAGGCCCTCAACCCCCCCACATCAAGGTTTTTGGGGGTATTTTTTTTCCCTTCCAAAAAAAAGAGTAAACAAAAGCGAATTTTTTCAACCAGGGGGACAAGAATACACTACTTTGGACCTTTTCTTATCCGCAAGAGTGCTCATTACCACACCCCTTTCCACCCCCCCAACAATTCCCCTACGAACCCTCCCCTCTTCCACCCCCCCTTCTCCCCTCCTACTCATCACCCTCTACCCGCCCTCACCCATCTCGCCCACCTTACCCCGCCCCCCTCCACACCCCCCAGTCCACCCCTTATCTTTTCTACCCTCTACTTCCGTTCCAGACCCCCCTCCCTACACCCCCCCCCCTCCCTGCTTTCCCACCCCCCCCATTAGTCCGTCCCCCCCCCACCCGTCCACCCCTCCTCCTACCCATCCCTCTCCATTTCTACACCCCTCCTCTCACCCCCCCCCCCATTCGCCTGTCCACGCCCCCCCTGCCCATGAACCACCCCTTGTGTTTTATCTACCATCCCCTCCTCCCGCTTCTAACCTACACCCTCCCTCCCCCGCCCATTACCACCTCCCACCGCCGCCCCTTCATCCTTCAAATGACACCCATACCCCTCCACCAGTTCCACACACTCCACCACGCCCCCGCCCGAACCCAAACTCAACCCCTACTTTCTTACCCTGTACCCCCCCCCGACCGCAACCTTTCCTCTAATCTTCCTTCCGTGCTACCTCTCCCCTTGTCTCCATCCCCCTCCCCCCTCGGGCCCTCGACTCCCTTCACCCCCACCCCTCCCACCACCCCCCACCCGCCTCTCCCCCATATCCCGACTTCCATTCTACCTTCCTCCTCTCGTCCCCCCCTCCCCCCCCCCCACCCACATATTCCACCCCCGCACTCCCCTCACCCACCCCACCAGCCCCCCCCCCCACAACACTACCCACACCATGCCATTAACCCCTTAGTAGCCAATTCATATGCCTTCCCCACCTCAGTCCTCCTCTAAAGCCCAACAACTCCCCACGCACCCCGACTACCCCCCATCCCCCCCCTCATCTTTCCCATCTGACCACCCCCGCTCACCAACCCCCCCCCACCCCCCACCCCCCGCCCCCAACCACCCCCTCACCCTATCTATCCCCACTCACAACCCGTCCTTACGCTACCCCCACTCACCCCCACATCCTTCCTCCTCCCCTCAGTCCCCCTCTTCCTCCTCCAACCTCCACCCCTATTCCAACCCGCCGCCCTCACCCCCGACCCCGCATCACCAACCCTCCCTCCCTCCATCTCCTCTCTCCCCACCAAAACTTCTACATTCCCACACCCTACCACGCCACGCACCGAACCTCCCTCATCTACCATCCCTCCACCACCATAGAACCCTTCGCGCCTCTTCCTTATTGACGCCTCCACTTCTCCCGCCACCCCACTCCCATCACTTCCCCCGCACCCTCATACCTCCCCTCAACTCTCCCCCCCACCCTCCCCCTGCCCTCCCCTCTCCACCATTCCAAATGCCGGCCCCCCCCCCGTCGCTCTAACCCCTTGCCTAACACTGCCCCCCCCCCCACCACCACCCCCCGTCCAGCACCCCCCCCCCCCCCTCTATCGCCGACTCCCCCCGCCTCCTATCCCATCCTACCCCACCTCCCTCCCCCACACGATCTATTTTTTATCTCACCTCGACTCTCTACCCCCCCCCACGCCTCCCACTCAACCGCTCGCCCTCATCTCCAGCATCCCCCCCACACATTACACAACCCCCCCCCCTCCACCCCTCCTACCAACCCCCTCTCCATACCCCCTACCCCACACCATGCCCCCCCTCACCCCCCCCACCCCCCGCCCCACCCTACTCCCCCCCCCTCTATTTTCATCAACCCTTCCCCCCCCACCACCCCACCACATTCTTCCACACCTCCCCCATTCCCCCCCTTCCCCACACTACCACCCTCCTGACGACCTCGCCACACTCCCCCCCACCCCCAGCCCCCTTTATCTCACACCCCTCTTCCCCGCCCCTACCCTTACCGCTACCCTCCTCCCCCCCACCACCCATAACCCTTCTCCCACTTACTCCTCGCACGCCCTCCACTATTTCCGTTTCCGCCCTCACCCATCCCTCTACTGTTTCCCACACCCATCCCGCCCCACCCACCTATTTACCCCTCTACCCCATCAGCCCCCACACTCCTCCCCTCCACCTACTCCCCCCCTCCACCACAAAACCTCTCTCGCCCCCACCTCCCCCCCCCCCTGGCTACCTCCCCTCCGCCCCCACCCCCTCTACCGCTAACTCCCCACTTTACACACCCACCTTGATCCTCACCACCTCCCCCCCCTGCACGTTCTTTACCCCTGCCCTCAAACCCACCCCCCTCACCTATCCCCTCCCCTCCCCCCACCCCCCACCCCCCCCCCCCTTAGCTCCACCACCTTTTTGCCCACCTCCAACCCCCGCCAAAAAACCCACCTTCCCCCCACCCCCAACCTTCTCCGATTTCTCCCCCCCTCTCACCCTTCACCCACACCCAACACCCCTCTTACCACCGTCCCACTCAACTCCCCACGTCCCAACTGCTCCTTCCCTTTCCCCATCCAATCACCACTACCCACACTCGCTCCCCCTCCTCACACCCTCGCACCCTCACCCCCCTCCCTCGGCCTCCCATCCCGCCCCCCCCGTCCCCTCCTTCCCACCCCCGTCCTGCCACATTTTTGTCAGCACCTATCTTCTTCCTTCTCCTCCCTACGATCCAAACACCCTTCTTCCTTTTGATACCGACTGACCCACTTCCCTAACCCTGCCACCCCCCCCCCTTTCCTCCCGTTCCCCCACCCCCTTCCTCAACATCCCTCTATACCCTAGCTCCGCCCCAGCAGTCCCGAATCCCGTCCTATCCCCCTAACTTCGTCCCCCTCACATTACCCCCCTCCGCACTACACCCCCACCTTCCACCCTTCCCACCCTCCCCACGCCTCCTGTCTCTCACCTCCTTTCTTTCCTCTACTCCCCACTACTCCTCCTTTCCCACCCCATGCTCCTCCCCCCCACCCCCAGCTGCCCCTCTATCTTCTACCCCCGATCAACCGCCAGGCACCTGCCCCCCACATCAACAGTTCCGACCCTCCCCCCCCCCCCTGACCTTTTCTACCCACTATATCGCCCACCCTGCCTCACCCTCATCCCCCCCCCCCCCCCATAAACCCCCCCCCACCCCCTCTTCCCCCCTCCCCCCCCCCCCTCCCCCCACACCTCCCCTCCCCCCTCCCCCCCCCTCCCGGTGCACTTTCTCCTCAACCCCCCCCCGCGCCCCCCCCCACCACCCCCCCTTCCCCCCCTCCCCCCCCCCCCTCAACCCCCTGCGCCCCCCTCATGCCCCCCCCCCCCCGCACCACCCATCCCCCCCCCTCCCCCCGCACCTCCCACACACATCCTCCCCCCCCCCACCCCGCAACTCCCCCCCCCCCCCCCCCCCCCCCCCCCCCCCCTCCACCTGCCCCCTCCCTAACCCCCCCCATTAACCCCCCATGCCCCACGACCCTCATTCCCCCAACAATTCCCCACTCCCTACTCCCCCGCCCCCCCCCGCAGCCCCCCCCCCACCCCCCCCCACCTACTCCCCCACAACTACCTTCCCCCATTCCTCCCCCTGACCCCCCTCTCCTCCACCCACCCCTAACCCCCCACTCCCCACCCCACGCTCCCCCCCCCCCCCCACCCCCCCCCCCCCGCCCCCCTTCCCCACCCCACCCCCCCCCCCCCCCCCCCCCCCCGCCCCACCCCCACCCCCCCCACACCTCACCCCCCTTTCCCTCCAAGGACCCCCCACTCCCCTCCCCCCCCCCGCACCCCCCCCCCGCCGCACCACCCCTTATCCCTCACCGTTCCCCCCCCCCCCCCCACCCCCCCACCCCCCCCGAACCAGCAATCCCCAACCCCCCCTCCCCCCCCCTCCCCCCCCTCCCCCATGTCCACCCCCCCCCCCTCCTCCCCACCCACCCCACCCCCCCCCTCCCCCCCCCCTTTTCCCCCCCTCCGCGCCACCCCCTCCCGCCCCCCCCCCCCTCCCCCCCCCTCACCCCGACTCCCTTCCTACTGCCGTCCCCCTCCCACCCCATTTCCCCACCCCCGCTTTACCCCCCTTCCCCCCCCCCCCTCTACTCCCCCCCCCCCCCCCCCCCCCCCCCCCCCCCCCCCCCCCCCCCCCCCCCCCCCACCCCAGCCTGTCTTGGCCTCATCCCCCCTGACCGCACTGTTGAGCACAGGCCGTTTCCTTGAACAAATAGGTCCCTTCCCCCCCTGCGCGCATTGACCCGACCCCCCCACAAACTTTCTCCGACGGGGTCAAGTTCAAAACCCCAGCCTTGACGGGTGTACTTGTTTTCCCAGTCCTTCCTCATTAACTTCATCGTAAAGTCGATGATTACTTCACTTCTTTTTCCTTTCCCCACTTCCCCCATGTTGTCCGCACTGGGCAGTATAAGTTGGGGTTCTATAGGAGGAGCACCTTTGTCCCAATGGGCCGTTCGCAAGCCTGCTTTAAGTTACACGAGCCGGTTTTTCACTCCCCTTGCACATAGGTGTCTCAGTTTCAACCGGACACTTCCAGTTGGTCCGGGGCACGGTAGTTCTCGGCCCTTTCTTTAAAGTCCCCACAGTTAGACTTTCCGGAGACCCCACTTCATTCTTTTTTTTTTTCGAGGAGAGACCCGGCGTTAGTTACCAATTTTTTTAGAGTCCATCTTTTCGTGGTGGGCGGAATCGCCCCCCCGCAGTAGTTTTCGTCCTTTGTGACCTGCTTTTTTTGTGTAGTCCGGCGGCACTTACACGATGAGGATTAGACCTCCACTGGCCTTTTCCTGTTACCCCATATCCTTTACGGTTTTTATCTTTACTTATTGGATTTACCCACCCGTCGGCCAACAATATCTGGTTACTGCCTGGAACCCTTTTTCCGACAAGGTTGTCCCGCAACTGGGAGTGTTATTTCCGGGGATTCGTGCCCGGTTGTTTTCGCTCCTCCCAAAAGGCCCACAATTCTGTGCTGATAGTGGTTCGAGGACTCCTCTATTCTTTTGTTTGTACGAGACTTTCTGTCACTCCGAACAAGGTAATTCCATTCCTGTACCACACGGTTTCCTTTGAAAGTCCAACACTCCACGTCCCCTCTCCAGTCAGGAAAAAACGTCTTGTGTCCACGGGAGCCTTATTCTTTTTTTTTTTATACTACCATCGTGGTATCCCGGTGAATATGTTCTCCCAGCCCGCCCCCTGTTGTTCGCGATATTTCTTAACCAACCCATTACGATTTGGAACCCCTCCCCCTCTGGTAGTATAGTTTGCACCAGCCGGCATTGTTGACCTCTCCACGCACGAGTTGTCGACCTCACAACATACATTATCCGGGCTTTCTTCCCGATTGTTTTTTTTTTGCCTACGGCCCCCCCACTTTGAATCTCCGTCACAAACCCCCCCTCCCCCAATCACAGTTTCAGGCCCCTCGTTCCTACCGTTTTGGGTGGTTTCGCAGTCCTTACCCCCCCCATGGCACCTTGGTTTCCCACTTAACTGCAATTATTTCTCTCCATAAGTTATAACTCTTGATAACAGAGAACACTCTTTCCTTTTTTTTTTTAAAGGGTTTTTTCCCTAATTTTTTTGCTTTTATTTTCGGCCCCCTCAGGCTAAAGAGCTGATTTATCTTCTTTTCGGCCCTTTCCCTCAACAGTATTCTATCTTTTCCCCCCCAAAGTATGATTAAACATAATTCACCCCATTTTAAAACTTTGTTGTCCAAAGTTTAATGTTGTAGGATTACGGTACTTATGTCCCTCTTGGATCATATATTCTATTTATTTTTAAGGATTTATTTTTTTTCTAACCCTTTTGTCTCTTCGTATAGTTAAAAATGGTCTTTCTGCATTTGAAGACCTTGCCTGGAGATTATCCTACCTTACCTATGTCCAATATTCCTCCCGAATTTCAATGTCGTTCAAAATATTAGTACATTTTTTTTTTTTCCTTTTGTAATGGCAACGTTTCAATTTCTACGGTTATTCCAATTTCTATAAACACCCCCCCCCCCATACAAATTAAACGTACAGTTTTTTACACCTTGACCTGACATTTAAAAAAATTCCTTTTTTTTTTCCCTCGTGGTCTTTCCCAGCATAATGACAGGTGTTTGCAGGATCCCCTTGCTCCTCGTCAAAGCTTCCGCTTCCGAGACAGGGTTCTCTCCCCTTTTCTCCCCCCCCCCCCTGAACGTTGTTTTGAGATCGTGACCCCGGTTCTAGCGTCCTCTTCCCATCTGGACCATATACTTATCTCCCCTTGACTCCACACCTGTGATCCCTTTCTTTTTTGCTAGACCGGACAACGATATCCTTTTCTTTTTTTTTGTCCCCCTTTTTCCATTAATTGTTCAAATACTCACGGTATTTACATGGTTGTTTCAGGAAGTTTTCAACATAATGGTTTGCTAGCACCCCCCCTTGCTTTTCTCAGTATTTTAACCCCTTGCATATGGAATTATAGACATTAAAAAATTACCCACTTAACTCTCCACCCTTCTCAAGACATTTTTTCAGATACCACCCCCCCCCCCCGGCTATTCGAACACCTCAATAACTTAAGAAAGCTTTGTTTAAGTAATCATCCCGTACATAAGAGTAACCCACGGTTTCCTAAAATTACTAACTCCCAAACCCCCCAAGTTACCATTGTTCCAATAAATTTTATTTCTTCATATTTTCCCTCTAATGTTTCATAAACTGTTCTATTTCGGGAAAAGATCCGATGATTTTAAGTGCACCCCCCCCCTTTGTTTGGAAATAACCAGGATAAAAATGAAACCCTTCCTTTGTTAATGCTTGTTTTTTTTGTGTCAGATATTTCCCTTCCCCCACTATACGCCCCCCCCCCCGTTATATTGCGTGCCACAAAGAGTATATTTTTAATCTCTTGTTCCCCTTTTTCACCAACCCGTTCCTCCCTCTGTTATTTTCCCGATGCGTTGATGTCTGGGATGTTGTTAGGGGGAGACACCCCTTTTCATGATTTTGATGACGAACCAACACTGTACTCCCTTTTCCCCATGTTATGTGTCTTGACCCCTCGTGCCGTGCTGTCAGATTTACCCCCCCCCCCCCTGCCGGCTGGTCCTTGGTTTCGTCTACGCTTTTGCAGGTTCCAATCTTCTTTTTGACTCCCCTTCTTCCCTGAGTAACCGCGGAGCTGGGAACCATTAATTACGGATGATTAGTGGGCCAATGCGCACTATCATTTGGACTTTGCACTGAGTTCTCACCACTCGTGTCCCCTTTCAGCCCAGTAGATGTTCGGGAGGCATACTCGTATTTCTTATAGTTATTTCATCGCCACCTTATTTCACGGTTCTTTTACCCTTAGGCCCACGATTCGGATTCTTTTCCCCCGTTGTTTTTTGACGCCTGTGTTATTACTTTTCTATGGAGTAAGGCACCCAGATTTTTTGGCCCCATCATAGTAGAATTTGGTCTACAAGCTTTGTCCAAACGCCAGGTTCCCTGTTTTGAAAGCAGTGGGGGTTTTATTTATCCAAGCTCCTCAGTAACTGTTTTCTCCGGACCCATTGCCGTTCCCCCTTTCCGCAACTGGGGGAACCCACAATGCTAACACAACTGAGGAATGCCCCCTTGTTAGTACCCCCTCTCGAGGTCTTGTGGCAATGTGGCATGATAACCCGGTCTGTTGGTTGGAAACCGGTTGACTTTTTCTCACGGGTCGTGTCCCAGCCCAGGCCTTTTACCGCGACCTGCCCTGTCCCCTGTGGCGCCATGGATGCTTTACTGTCCTGTCCCAATTTACTGGTTTTCTTCGACTTGGCCACCACCGTAGAAACACTGCGCCCTTTTTTTTATTTTTTTTTTGGTCCCGGATGTCCCAATACCTTTGGGCTAAAGTACCATCGCGTTACGTTCCCCTTTGTTTTCTTTCTTCCCCGAGAAACCGTGCATAAGCCCCCCAAGTAGGTTGCGGGGTTGATTTTTTTCGTTCTAAAAGATGGGTTGGCCCTTTTTTTTTTTGCATTCCAGGCGGCCCGCTCTTGGTGGATGGGACGATCTTCTATTTTTTTTTTCCAACCCCAGGTTTTCCCTTGTTCACTTGTTGCCCCTGTTTCTAAAACCTCTTTGGTAGTTTAGAGTTCTTATACCATCACGATCCCCCCCGGAGTGTTTCCGTTCACCCGGTCAATTCGCTTTTCCACTGTTGTTGGGAGGCCACCCAGCAATTGGTTGTGCTGATTTCATTCTTTCTCTCCTATTTGTTTGGTTGAGTTCGGAGAAGATTTTTTCGCACCACCCCCCCACCATCAATGCTTTGCGGGACTTTTCCCCACCCCCCCCCCACCCCCTTGTCCCTTTTTTCCCTCTGTGCCTCCCTACACCCCCCCTGCAGTTTTTTACTTTATTTCGCGTCCTTCACCCCCTCCGGGACGCTACCTCGTTGGTCGACACCGTCCCCCCCTTCCACCCCCTGTTCTTTCTGTTTTGTTCCCCTTCCTCTACCGGAAAACAAGCCGTGTCCCCTTCCCCTCAAGACCCCAGGTTTTGTGCTTGCCAGTTCGTCTTCTTTTACACCCCCGCAAGACCCAGGGTTTTTCTTTACCTTCGGGGTTTTGGGTTGCATTAATCCCGTCCCGAAGCTTTCGTTTACACGGTCCAAGTAGAAATTTTGCCTTCTTTTCCCAACGTGCATCAGCAGTAGTTTTTTTTTTTTTCCCCATAGGGTTCTATCACGGACAAGATCCAATCCACGTGGTTCGGCTTTGTCGAGTAAGCGCAGCCCGAACCCCTTTACCATTTCGGCGAACTTTCCCAAAAGTTTTGGGTGGTTCACCGTTCGGCTGCTCATTTTTCCCCAAGGCGATCCTTCCCCCCCCCATTTTCCCAACGGGAACAAGGTTCCGAGATTCAGGTCCTTTGAGTTCCCCCCCAAGTGGTCCCCGAGTCATGCTTTTTTTAGTGTTGGTGCTGATCGTTTTTCCTTTCTTGCGGCCCGCCGGGTTTAACGTTGGCTGTAGTCCCCGTAAAGCTGTTGCTTAAGACCGTGAAGTTGGTTCCCTTCGTTTATTCTTTTTTTTTTTTTCCTGCTCCTTTTCACTATGATCCTTTACCGAAACGTCAGCCCAAAACCCCCATTTCCGCATCGAACTCAATCCCTCAACCCCCTGGGATTTCCACTTTCCCTCGTAAAAACTTCGTCGTTTTAGTTGGCCTGTGTCTTCCCTTCTAAACCCCCACGGCATAATCGTTTCCCTTCTCTCTGAATCCTTCCCCTCTCGAACAAGTCCATTGCCCTTTATGGTACAAACCCCTTGTCTTTGGAGACACCCATCCCGGTGAGTCCCGGGCTGCTGATCCTTTCTTTTACTACTTCATCCGTGATGTGCTCCCTTGGCGGTTGGCGACGTTCTCCCAAACTTAGAATTGGACCTTTTATCTTGTTAGTTTACCCCTTTTTTTCCGTCAATTTTTGTGGATCTTTCCCTCCCCCCGAGTCGCCTTCCACTAACATGACTGGATTGATTTTCCCGTAGCTCCTGTTGAGTTTGTAATCACTTTTGGGGAAAAGTCTCCACCCCCCATCCCCAAAGCCCATCAGTTACCAATTTTCCTGGCGTTTTGTTCGTAAAGTTCGAACCCCCGACTTTTAACATGTTCTTACTTTGGTTTTCCCAATGCAAAATTATCATTTGGTATCCCGAGTTGATTTTTTACTGTCGCTTAAAGAGCCCACAAAGTTTGGTCTTAATCTCTGTCTCGTTACCGGGGACTCCACTCTAAAAATCTTGTTCGTTCTCGCCAACTTTCCACCATTCTTGCATTACTGGCTCTATCCCACCCCCCCATTCCACTGTAGCCTTTTTCTTTCAGTTAATTTTATTGACCTGGTCCTGGACCTATTGGAGCCTATCCTAAGTTGAGGATAGTTCACTCCGCCTTTCGGTGTCATTCTTTTTGGTTGATCCTTTAGTTTACAAAAATTCTTGAAGGAGAAATTCCTGGTCTTTTTTTCTCTTAACAATTAATGTGTTTTTTCTCCTGTCACAAGTGAAATCATATTCCCCTGTTTGCTTAAACCCGCCAAATTTTTATAAGTCCCCCCCACGCTGTCTTCCTTTACCTTTTCCCCCATTCATATAAAAACAATCCCACATTTTTCCCCTACTTCCTTCCCTTATGAACCCACCCTGAGACCTTTGCACACCTTTTTTCCCATTCTTCCATCCCCCGCTTGTCAGTTTTTTATTACTAATGCAATAGCCCCCCCATTTTGTGAAGGGCTTACTCGTCTGTCTCTCTTTGAGATGGACCAGCCCTTTTGTCCCCTCCTCACGTGTTGTTGTTCTTTTTTAGAGGCCCCGTTTTTTTTTTCCCCACAGTATCTTTGAATATACAAATTATCCAGAACTTTATGCATGCTTGCATACTTGAGCTTGTCTATCCCATTTTCATTTTTCCTGTCCTCGTTTAATAATTGTTTTTCCTCCCCCTGTATTTTTTGTGAGTTTGTTTCTCTCCTTTTGGAATTAAAACCTTCCCAGTTTTTCCTCCCGTTTTGGCATTATAAAAGTTATTTACCCCCCGACCTCTTTTCCGACCTTGCCTATTGACCTCCTGCTGGTCATAATCCCACAATTACCTTTTTTTCTACCAATCACACAACATCCTTATCAGGGAAATTTTTACTGTTTTCCAAGCTAGTACCAAAGGGAATGCCCCAAAATCAACGGACCCATAGTGCAACTTTCGCCGTAACTCCTCTCCCAAAGTAA
>Ga0179591_1429708_pt1 | contig 19996 bp, 24 predicted proteins | sample CZOMad2_1_08_16f_FD_182891 | JGI IMG/M metagenome (GOLD analysis project Ga0179591, IMG submission 182891) | Vadose zone soil fungal communities from Angelo Coast Range Reserve, California, USA - CZOMad2_1_08_16fungal (PacBio error correction) | ecosystem: Environmental > Terrestrial > Soil >... | reverse complement strand
TATTGTCTTTACTCCGCCCACGATTTTTTTCGCTGCTGGCTGAATTTCCTCCTATACCCCTTTTCCCCTTTGGCCCAAGCCCCCTCTTTCAACCTCTTCTTTCAGTCACTTACCGAAGCCAGCCCTGGACAACCGGTTGTCCCCTTTTTTTCCCCCGGTCGCTCTAGAACATATTATCTCTTGGCGCAAAGACATCCCCTCCCGGATCGAATCCCCCTCTTCTCGAAACCCGGATTTGATGAGCCAAAATAGCTTGCTGTTTTCCCTTTTCCTTCCCCCCTATGATGAGAGATGGCTCGCCCTAGGGAATAACTTTCCCTTAGATCATCCTCTCCTCGCTTTCCGCCGGGACAACACCCAAAAGGACCGAACCCCTTCTCTCCACACGTCGATAAGACTGGGGAGGTGTCTCAGCCCTTCCTCCTTTTTTTTTCTGATGACTTCTCTCTTTTCGACGCGGAATAGAGCCCTCCGGTGAAGCATGGTTTCTCCCCCCTATTTGAGGCCTCCTTGCTCTGAAGGACAACAACGGTTGCTTCCCTTTTTCCCCCTAAGTTGCTTGTGAGATCGACTCCCCACCCCTCTGGACAGGCGCTGGGAAGCCAGCGCAAGAATCCCTCTTTTCCCCCCCCCCTCTTCTCTCTATTAGCTATTACCGTTTTTTCCACCGTAATCCGAAAACGCTTTCCACCTCTTAGCAAATAATCCAGTACTCGGCTTTCCTTTTCTAGTAGCACTGTGTTCTGGTTTTTCTTTTCCCTACAGTCTCCCTTCCCGAAAGCCCGGACAGGAGCGGCTGACAATGTTCTTTTTCTTTTCTTTCGGAAAGAAATCTCTATTCCGATAACGTTTCCACCCTCCCCCCTCTTCTCATAGAGCTCTTCTCTCTCAGGGTTTAGCTCCTCAGTATTTAGATACGCTTTTTTCCTTGTCCGCCCTCGATCGGAACTATTTCTCTCCTCCTCCCGTACAACCCCCCTTTTCTTCTTTTTAACCGGTTGCCCATTGAAGGTAAGCTTCTTTTCTCGGCCTAAGTGTACTTCACTTTCTCTTCTTGGCGACAAGATGGGACGATAAGATTTTTTTTCTCTTTTTTTCCCTTTCAGCCAGCTCTTCCGCCCCAGGATTAAAGAAAAATATCCCCCTTCAATGCCGCTGGAAGCTTCCGATTGTAATTCTTCTTTTCCCTCACCGCCGGTTTTACGGTTTCTACATCATACAAAACCCCCCCCTCCCCTTCCTCTCCCGATTCTCCCTCTCCCTCCCTCCTAAACTGCTATCAGTTTTCGGGTGCCGGTTCCCCTGACAGTTAGAGTGATAGGTCTTCCCTTTCGTCTAGCTGAAAAGCACGTGCCTTCCCCTTTCATACTACAGAGCGCGTCCCTTGCCGACATGGAGCGCTCCCCTTTCTGCCCATCGTCGATCCCCTTTGGCCGATTTTCCCTACGAGACTTTCTCCGCTGAAGCGAGGATAACCCTAATAGAGGGGACAAGACTTTCCTTATCTCCGAAGAACTTCCCGGCTGTTAATTCGAAGTATTCTTAGAACCTTTTCCCCGTCTAGGGTGAGCTCTTCTGCGTGGGGTACCGCATCCTCTTTCCTCTCCCTGGCTGAGTAAAGAGGGCCCGAGTATGCCTTCCTTCCTCATCTTCATCTAGGTATGCAGAACCGCATTCCCACTCTTATTGTCGCGCCCTCTCTGTGTAGACCTACTTCGATAATGCACTCTTTGAAAAAGCCCCCCCCCCTTCTTCCTTGTATCCCGCCGGGAAGTGTCGCCCCTTGGTTCCATAGCTCCTCTTTTCTTCTTTTTTCCAATCCAGAAGAGCCCCTTTAGGGTACCGGTCGAGGCGAGTTTTTTTTTTTCTCTTCTTTTCGTCGCCAACCAGCACCCCCCCCTGACTGAGCTCCCAGGCGCCGAACTGATCCCTGACCCTTCTTTCTTTGTCTGAGACTCTTTCCTCATCCCTCCCGCGAAGAGGGATATGCGAGCTTTACACGCCAGGGCCCCCCTCTCTGCGCGTAGACGTTGTAGCTTACATTGGGGATAATCGACCTCCTTTTCAGTGCCTCCCCCCCTCTCTTCCTCTTTCTCTTCGCCTCGATGAGCGGTTAGTCGATCTCTTTCCTCTTTCTTGTTCGACCGGAGGATGCTCATGGATTCTCAGACCCCGGCACCTTATACTTTTTTCTTCTTTCTCTTTCTCTTCCCCGCCCCCCCTGCTTTTTCACATGCAGTGACCAGCGTCTGGGCCATTTTGAGTAGGAGCTCTGCTCTCTTCGAAGACGCCGCCTCGTAACATGTACGCTTTTCCCCCCCCCCTCTCTTGGTCTCTCCCTCCAATACGTGGAAATTTTCCCCTTATATACTGCCATTGCCTTTTTCCCCTCCCCGGATGAAAGTCCCCGCCGCCTTTGTCCCAACTTTTCTTTTTTTTGGAAGGTGAGGTTATGCTTCACGAAGGTTTTTTTCCCGAGATTATACCCTTTTTTTTCGCTGGATGTTTGCTTCTCCAACTGCAATAGTTCCTTTTTTTCCCCCTTTTCTCCTCGAAGGGATCCCCCCTGCCCCCCCCCAAGGGAAATGAAAAATCCCCGAAGAAGCTTGTAGAGTGAGTTTTCCCGAAAATGGCAACACACCCCCCCCCCCCCCCCCCCCCCACCTTTATTCCCGAGAGCTTCCCAGCAGCAAGAGCTCCTTCCCTTATCTTGCCTTGTAGAAGCCCCCACACTACGTCCCCCTTCTCCCTCCTTTCCTCCTCCCCCCTTCCCCCATAAGACAAGCTTGAAAGAAGAGGACTCTTGGCGATGGAAGTAGTGAGATCGCCCCTTTTTCTTTTTGTCTTCGAGGTAGACGCTCCAACATTACCACCGAATACAGGCCTGTAACGATTTCCCCGCTCTCCTCTCTTCCTCCCTCAGTCCCCCAAAGGTTTGATTCTCCCCATTTTCCTGATATAGATAGTTTAATCACTAATTCCTTTTCTGACTAGTAGTCCTCAAAAATGGATGCTGTTGTTTTTTTTCTTTTTTTTTCCGTTTCTTCGGGGTAAGGGGGGAAGGAGTTATGAACACTAGAAAAGAGAAGGGAGTATCCGTCTCGGTCTGAATAGGATAGGGCTTTTTCTCCCTTTGGTATGTATGAGAAGGAGAAAGGGTTTTAGGAGGGGAGTAGTTTGTGGTCTTTTAATGGGTGAGGGAGGCGGGCATGGGGTTTTTGTGGGATGTTTGACCGTTTGGACGTGACCTTTTCTTTCGAAATCGAGGAACGGACCTGTTTTATCCATTGTCGCGATTTGGAGGGGGAGGAATATTCTTCCAGTCCACTCTGCGTCTCTTCTCGTCCTCCTTTCCTGATACCCTACCTACCATCTAGCTTTCCCCTGAGGGTCCTTTTTTGGGGAGGGTAGGTTTTTTCCCGTTTTACCGGTTTTCGTTTTGCACTTTACTTTGGGGATTTTTTTTTCCTGGCCTGCCTGTATTCTTCTCTTCCTCTTTTCTTCCACCGATAAAAATATTCTTTTACAGTCTGGTTTTGGAAACTGGTGAGGCTTTCTTCCCCTCCTCCCCTCTTGCCTTTCCCCCCCCCCCACTCCGCACTACAAGCTTACTTTTGCTGGTAGGTGGCAGTCCTTTTCTCTCTGTTTTCCTCGATGTTAAGGTTAGTGTTTTGACCACGAACGTCTGACCTTTTATCCTCCCTCCATCTTCCCATCGACATCACCCCCCCCTTATAATATAAAGAGGATCCCCTTTTGAACAGAAACCCACATTCCCCTTCCTTCCCACCCAGGCGAAAAGTTTTCCACTTCGGATGGGGTACTCTCCTTTTTTATGGACCTTCCTTCCCTGGAGATAATGCGACCTAATACAAGTTCCCCTCTACATTCGATGGCGCCCGTTCGGGGGTTTTCCCCTTTTCTTTCCTCCCCTCCCCGCTCCTACCCACAATGACCCCCCACAAAACCCCCCCCCCCCCCCCCCCCCCCCCCCCCCCCCCCCAAAACCCCCCCCCCCCCCCCCCCCACAAAAACCCCCCCCCCCCCCCCCCCCCCCCCCCCCCCCCCCCCCCCCCCCCCCCCCCCCCCCCCCCCCCCCCCCCAACCCCCCCCCCCCCCCCACCCACCCCCCCCCCCCCTAGGGTAAAATGGCAATGTGCCCCACACGTGAAATGGAGTTCCTTTTTCTCCCTCCCTCAGACCGGAGACCTTTTCGCCAAGGGACATCCCGCGGTCGCGACCTTCTCTGAAGCACAACCGCGCATTCTCTCCTCTTCCCCCACCTAGTCATAGTAAAGGTTTCACTATTTACGATTACCCACTTCCTTCCCCTTCTACGAGACCTCTTTCCCTTTTTTCTTTCCTGCGAGGATCAGCTAGCCTTCCCTGCAGAAATGATGATCACCCTCCCCCCCCCCTTTTTTCGTATCATGTTAAGACGCATTATTCTCGTTTCTATGACTCTCGCCCCCTTTTACTTCCTCTTTCCCCCCTTCCCTGCGATGGTCAGCTCGTTCTGCTTTTTTTCCTTTCTTTTCTGCTGACGACGAGTGCATATTTCCTTCCTTTTTTTTGAGCTCAATTAAATCCGACAATCCTTTCTTTTTTCCCCTGCAGGATAAAGTCGCTACAACTCTTTGCCAGCCGTCCCTGTACTGACCTAGGCTTCTACCCCTCTTTTTCTTCCTCTCCCCCCCCTGCAGACGCCTTTTTCCCCCCTCTCTCTTCTCCTATGCAGTTGCTCGAGGCACCCGAAGAGATCTCCCCCCCATAGAAGGGAGCGACCAAGGGTTCTTTTTCCCCTTACCTATTCCACCCGGGCTGAGGCACGATATTGCCGCGCCAATCTATTCCTCTCTCCCATTCGCACAATTATCGATACTTGTTCCCCTTCCCCGCGAGTTGGAGGAGGCCTTTCCCTGTTGCCCTGCGAAAGTTCCGGCTTGTAGTACGCCCGTCCGTTTCTTTTTTTTTTTTCCGCGCTCGACGATCTTCCTCATCGACTTCGAGGCGATACCACGACCCCTTTTTTGTCTTCGCAGTGCTGACTTTCCTCCCTTTTCCTTTTGAAAAATGGATTTCGGGTGCGTTTTCCGAGAACCTTCCCCCTTTTCCTCTTTTAAATCGCCGCGAAATTCCTCGCTGTCCAGAGGCATCTTTTCCACCCCCGCCCACGAAGTCCTTTTGTTCTCTTTCCGGGATGGGATCGATTGAGCGGCTTTCCCAAAAAAGCCTGCCTCGGACTTTTTCCCTCCTCTTCAAAAGCGTCCGTTTTCCCCTTCACCCTTGCCAGCCCAATCCTCCCGTCATGGCCCCTTTTTTCCCATTTTGCTGCCAAGTACGTTCGCCTCTTCCCCACCGCCCTTCTTCCCTTTTCATTCCACCGACGTATTGGGACTGCCTTCACCCCTGAAGGTGACGCTTCCTCTTTTTTAGCAACTTCCTTTTTTCTCGATGATGAGAAGATTCCCAAAGTGGAAATAGCGGTCAATCGATCCGGCTCTCTGCTCTGGACAACTCTCCTTCCCTTCCCTCGCCCTCCCCCCCGAGCGAGAAAACTCCTCTCCTGGATGAGCAGTGCTCAGCAGGTTACAGCGGTCTTTTTTTCTATTTCCTCCCCCCCCTGCCGACTTTCCTCCTCCTGAGACAAACTCCGGGGCCCCCGATTTGAGAACGGCTTTTCCCCCCCCCGGTTGCTAGTATACTCCTTCCCTTTCTACTCCGTTTGTTGTTTTTACTCCGCCTCTCCCTCCCACAGGTTCTTCCTGCAGAGCCCTAAAATCGTTCACGGAGTTTGCTCTGCGCCCTCGCATTGATCGCCGTCCCCGAACACGACGCCTCTTTTTTTCCCTTCTCCACTCCCAGTACTCGGATAGACGGTTTTCCACCCCTTTTTCTTCTTCTTGGTTGAAGATAAGCGCCGCACTTTTTCCCCGCCAGCTCCTCGCCCCCTTCTGATTTACGAGGCCGACATTCTTTCTCCTCCCAGTCCCGACAGTCCACGAGGTGTCTTCCTCCCTCCCTTTCCCCCTTCCCCCTCAGGTTTCTTTCCCTTTCCCAATAAGTTTTCGATTCCTTCCTCGTCCTTTCGTGTCCTCCTTTCCTTCTGTCGAGCTCCTCCCTCCCCCCCCAAAAATTGAGTGTCCCCTGCCATGACGAGTAAGTTCCGACCTTCTTTTTTTTTTACGTTGACTGACGGCTTTTGAACTCGTCGGGCTTTTTTTCCCCCTCTTTTCTGATCTTTTTTCTGTCATCAGCAGCGCTCCTCCCCAGAACAATATAACCCCTTTTTTTAGGGGTCAATGCCTCTCTGCAGCTCCATGTAATTTCCTTTTTTCTTTTTCCCTTCGAAACCGTTGTTTTCCCCCCTCCCATCATCCAAAACCCACCTTTCTCCGAGTTCGCCAGCAGACTGTCCCCCCTTTCGTCTACTGACCGAACCTTGAGTTGGGTTCTCTTCCTTTCAATGCCTTCCTCTGAGGAGATACTCAGCGACTCTTCCCCCCTTTACGGTCGATTGTACTACATCTTTCCCTTTCCTCTTGCCCGCAGGAGATGCCCGACCCCTTTTTTATAACTTTTCTGTGGCGCTCAAGTAAGTTCTCCTGGGAAAATAACCCGATACGTGCTATATGGAGAAAGAGCCGATCCCCCATTCCCTTCGGTACAGGATATTCTCTTTCTTTCCCATTCGGGTTCACCAGTTAGGCTCTCTGTGACAGATCAGTAGGGTGACCGTCTTTTCCTTTCTGCGGTACCTTGCGTAGCTCGAACCAGATTTTTTACCTTCTTCTCCCTCTGCTTGGTCTGCTACGCTCTCTCCAAATGACTTGCGCGAGAGACCCACAGAATGAGATACACTTCCCTCTTTTCTTTCACCCCTCATTGCAGCGATGTGTTAATTCTCAATTCGGGAAGTGTCTGACTCTTTTAATAGCCCCCCCTCCTCTTTTTTTCCCTTTTCTGCCATCCAGAAGAGCCGGCCCTCGCTTTTCCCCCGTCGAGGCGGATTGACTTTTCTTCCTCCCCCCCCTCTCCGAATGGGACGGCAACACTGACTGTTCCCCCGCCCCCTTTTTTTTTCTTCTCCCTTTCGGTTTTTTCCCTTCATCCCTTCGGGCTCTGCGAGAGACCTGTTCAACGACATAGGTCGCGTAGACGTTTTCCTTCCCCCCTTGGTAATAGAAATCAGTCTTTTTCCCCTTGACATGATTCCCCCTTTCTTCGCAGACTTTCTCGATCGGCGGGAAGCTGATCGAGAACGCCGGGAGTTTCATACGGAAAAAATTATCCCTCCCTGAGGAGATCTGTTCCTTCCCCTTCCCCCAACCATTTCGTGGTCTAAAAGTCTGTTTTTTTTTTTCCTGAGCGCCAGGGCTTGAGATCGCTGCCATCGGTCACACCTGTATCCGTCTCCTCTTTTTTTCATCCAATCGTGGAACTTTCCTCCCCCCCCTGACAGTAAGGGGCCCATCAACTTCCTTCCCACAAGCTATGTCACCCCGGTCGCCTTTGTTTTTCCTTTTCTTGGAAGGTTCTTTCTGTGCCACCGGAAGGGTTTTTACAGTGAATTCCGATGTTATCTTTCCTTTTGTTTTTCGGTCGATGTTCAGATGAAGATTTGTCTTTCCCACTTTTCTCTTCTTTTTCTTTTCACGAACACTCCTTCTCGGGGAACACAGAGCAGCACCAAGGTCCCCCCCAGAAAAGCCACGTCTCCCTTTTTCGGTTGCGGACAGAAAAGTGGCACAAGCAAGGGCTGCGCTACGCCCCTCTCTCCCTCCCCCCTCCAGAGGACTTTCCCTTTTCGATATGGGTTATAGGGTAGATCCTTAACCCCTTCCCCGCAGCAGACATTTCTTTTTTTTTGTTGTGTTTTTTTCTTTAACCCCCCTTCTCCCCCCCCATACGCCCAAGATTTCCCCTCCTAGTTTCGAGACATGGGCGATGGCCTTGTGCGATAGACGGCCGATGCTCGTGTCACCTGTTCGACGTATTCCCCCCCTTCCTGCGACGGAAGAAATCTTCCCCCTATCTCCCTCAGCCAATTTTTGAGGAGAAAAGAGGCCTGTTTTCTTTTTTTTTAATAATAATCCGGTGTTGTTTTTTCTCTCTCCTCCTCCTATGTCGTACTCAAAATGGGTTCCTCTTGAGCATTCTAAGTAGCCGGAGATCTTTTTTACCCCCCCCCCCTCCACACCCCCACAGGGTTCACCCTCACCTTTTGAGAAGGAAAGGCTCAGATATACCCCTCCTTATGACCTTTCCCCTTCTTTCCTAAAGATTGGTCTTATGAGTATAGACTTTTTTACTCTTCTTTCTGCAATGATGTACTCTTCGTAGGGGCCGAGATCCCTACCCTACGTCCTTTTTTTTCCGTTCCCTATGGAGGAAGGAGTCTTTCTCCGTAATAGCCAGAAAATTTCCTTTTCCCCCCCCCCCCCCCCATTTTCTCGTGGACTCCCCCCCCCCCTCCCGGTAGCACGTGGAGGTTCTTGTGGATATGGTGTACACGCGCTGTTTCATCTTTTCTTTGCCCTGTCCCTGAGTTGCAGTTGGAGAAGCCCATCCACTGAGAACTCGACCTCCCCCCTTTCTAATCTCCTTTTTTTTTCTCCCCCTTCCCGGTGCGAAAAGAACCCCCCCCCTACAGGCAAACCAGGCGAACGTTTCTTTTTTCCCCCTTTGTACTGGAAGAAGATTGATGGCCCCTTAGAATTAAATTGTCGTTATATCGCCCTCACCAGACTTAAAGAGTATTTATCTCCCTTTCTGAGACACATATCATCGAACTGTGTGCCGTTTCTTCCTCCCTCCTCTCCCTACCCCAAAAATGACAAAGCACGGCCAATGGAAATGTGCGCACCCCCCCCTTAAATGGGGCCTCCAGCTAGAAAGACCTTTTTGCCGATTCTTCTCCCCCCAGGACATCAGCCCCCTGTTGCTGACGGCGGCACGCCTACTTCCCTCCCTTCATTCCCCTTCCCTCGAACCTTTCGTAATCGTCAAGCGGGAGCACTACGGAGTTCTCCTTTAAGGACAAATCTACGGACCCTTTTTTTTGGGTCTCGTCGGCTGGATCTCTCGCCAGAAGACCCTCTTCTCCTGACCCGAACCCCTTCCCCAGCTATATCACGCTCCATTGGCCATGTTCCGCCTCCCTTCATTAGCGGGTGCGTGTTTCTCCCAATTTTCCTCCTCGCCTGGACCATAACTGGTGCTAGAGTCTTTTATGACTATAAGAAGAGTCGCTATTTCCCTTCACCCTTCCCTTGGAGCTAATTACCTCAACTCACGAGCCTAGCGTATCCCCCTCTCCCCCTTCTCCCTCCCCCTCTCTCTAGAGAAAGCCATTTTTCCTTTTTTTTAGAAGATTATTAAGAGAATGCCTCTCCGCCAAGGAGTTTCTCTTTTTTCTAGGGGCACCTTGCTCGAGGCAGATATACCCCCTCTTGGGCCCCCCTTTCTAACTGTACAGATTCCCCCCTTCTATTTGAAGAATTGACGAAACCTCTCTTTCCCTTTTTTTCCCCGCTTCAAGAAGCACTTCTCCCCCACCTTCTAATGAAGCGCAACAGAGGCCAAGTTTCTCCCTCTGGGCTAGGGCCCTGAAATTCTCCTCAAGTCGGCGCACGTCGCTTTTTTCCTTTTCCCCCGACCGTAACTTTCCTTCCTCCTCGACCTTATATCCTCGTGTCATTATGCGATACCCACCCCTTAACTAAGGTTAGACAGTTTTCGACTTGGGTAGCAGGCCTTCCTGACAACCTTTCCTCCCTTTTCTTCCTCCCGTGAAAAATTTTCTTTTCTTTTTTTTGGGTTTTTTTGAGTGCCCCGTAAAACCGGTCCGCCGCTTCCTTTCTTCCATTAAATAGCAAATCCGTTGCGGTCCCTTTTGACCCGCTAACCCCCCCCCCCCCATTCTCCCTTCTTATCCGGGATGGGTTCTTTCCAGTTACCGCATAGAAACATCCTTCCTTTCCCCCCCCCCCAGCCCCGAGTCAAAAGCGCCAAAAATTACCGAGCCATCCCTTTCTTTCCTCTCCCCCTCCCGTCATGCGCCCCCCACTCAAATTTTTGTGGTCCCGTATCTAGTGGCGCTTTCCCTCCCTATTACGCGGATAGAAAGACGTCTTGCCTTTTCGCCACCCGTTCTTCTTTCTCTCTATGAGCACCCCTCTTTTTTTTTTTCCTTAGAGCGATGCATGATCTTAGAGAGATAAAAGTGCTCTTTTACCCCTTCCTCCCGATTTGTTGGGGAACATTCTTCTCTTTTTCCAAAAGTCCCTCCTGAGACGAGACCCCTAGGACTGGATGATTTTCCGCAAGGTTAACAGCTTTTTTCCGGCCGCTTTCCCGGGAATAGACTACCCCTAGTGAGATGAGTGAGTCCCCCTATTTGAGGGCCGCTTTTTTAGAACTTCCCCCCCCCCCCCCCCCCCCCCCCCCCCCCCCCCCCCACCCCCCCCCCCCCTTCCCCCTAGCGTTGCGTAGACCTTTTAAGACTCCCCCTTTGTTTTTGTTTCTATTCCCTCCCTCCAACAGTTTTCCAGAAGGAGAATCCCCTAAACCATCGGCACTTTTTCTTTTTTTTGCTCTTTCGCCGATGGGAACTTCATTGTAGCAGTTCATTCTTCCCCCCCTCCCTCTTTGAACCTTTGCGATCCCCCTTCTTCTCGAAGTTTTTTCTCGTCTCCCTAGTTTGCCACTTCCGCCCCCTCCGCGATTGAACATCATCCCCGACAGGGCTGGTTTCCTCCCACTTTTATCCCGACCTTTTCCCTCCCCTCTTCTCATCATCGATCAAGTCCCCCCCCTCGTTGCTAATCGCGCGTTTCTCCCCTCCCCCTCGGGTTTCGAGCGTTCCCCCACTTTTCTCTCCGCTCCCTGGTGGCGCCAATATCGCGAAACGTACCACAAAAATTTGATTTGGACAAACCGGTGCATGACGGTCAGTTTCGACCTATGGGCTTGCTCTTCGCCTTAAACAACCTTCTCCTTTTTCCCTCCGATTGTCGAGAAGGCGCTTCCGTCAGACAGCCGCTCATCCCCCCCCCCCCTCCCTGATTTTAAAGACATCCACCCCAGTTTCGCTTGGTCAATGCAGCTGCGACGGATTTTTAATTTACGGCCGCCATTTTTCAAAGGCGGTTTTACGGTTTTGAATCCACTTCCCCCCCCCCTCCCTCCCATTTTTTCCCCCCTTTTCCGAGTTAGACCAATCTGCGAGTGTGTTCCCTTCAGTTTCGGGTGGGTCTCCCCGACCGTTCGAGATGCGCTTCGATAGGATTTGGCACAGGCACGATGACGGTCTTCCTCACAAGAAGAAACGCTGAGGCCTTCTTCCTTCAAAGAATGCCCCTCCCCCTTGTAGACCTTCTGTGGCGCACTTCAGTACGAGAACTTCTTTTTGAATACACGATCCTCCCCTGGGGCAAGCGACCATATCGCAAGCACCGGGTTAATCGTTTTACCGGTATTCGAACACCCTCCGTCATAGGGTGATTTTCCTGATAAGTTAGGGTGACCCCTCTCCCCCCCTTCTTCGAGAAAGCAGGGGATTATCGAGACTCGACTCCTTCTCCCTGGAAGACGCTCTTCTTTCTTATGAGAAGCCGGAGCCCCTGAGAGAGGTGGACTCCTCTCTCTTCTTACCCTCGGAGAGGGATGCGGATGATAATTGGTCCTTCCTTTTTTCGAGTTAGTTTCCTCTCTTTTTCGTTTAGGCATCACCCCCTTCCCGATGACACCAGGTAGGGGTCACTTCTTCTTAGGAAAGGGCGAGAATCTTTCCCCCCAGATACTGTACTTTAACTTTTCCTCTCCCCTTTCCTGTCCGCATTTCCTTAGACTTTGTATTGAAATACCCTCCGTCTTATCGGCCTCCTCCCCGAGCCCGATCCGCCCCTCCGCCCCTTTCCCCGCCTAGGCTAGATCTTTTCCCGTCCCGGTCCTCCCCTTCTTTCTCCAATGAAGAGGATGTTTGGTTATATTAGCCGCTTTTCCCTCCCTTTTTTTTCTTCCGAATCTTCGGAAGAACTCTTCTTCCCTTCTTTGAGGTAGAAGCCTTTCCGGTTCTTGCGGTCTTTTTTCATCAACAGCAAAACCATCCTTGTGAAAACGAACCCCCTCTTTTTCCCCAGGTCTGGGCCTTTTTTTTTTTTTCGTAGCGAGAGAGCTTCCCCTCCGCGCAGACAGCCTCCTTCTCCCCTCTCCATAGAGATAGTGACTAAAATAACATCTTTTCCGCTCGAGTTAAGTATCTCCTTCCCCCTTGATCCATAAAAGGGAATGCCAGACACCGCCTCCTTTTCCCCCTGTGGCCTCTGTCTTCGTTCTGGTTCTTTCTCTTTTTTTTTTTTTTTTTCCCCTTCAGCCGAGGGAGATTATACGCCTGTTGGTTCTTTTTTTTAGGGGCTTTTCCCCCTTCTTTCGCGTTTCACTCCTGCCCGAAACAAGCATCTTCCCCCGCTCCGCACCCTTCAATCCCCCCAAAGACCAGCAAAAAGAAACACCTTCTCAGGTGAGGACCACAGCCAAATTGGACCCTGAAATGTCTGAGATTTCCCTTATCCCTCCCTCTCCCCAGAGGAGGTGCCCCCCCTGGGTATCGCGATGTGCCTCGACCTTTCGCCGTACATCACAGAAAACTCTCATCCCTCTTTCAAAGAGGAGGAAGCCGATGTCTGAGAGCAATGGTGTCTAGGCTTTTCTTCTCTAGAAAGGCTTTTCTTTTTTTCCTTCAAAAGTACACCGCTCGGCGTCTCCAGCAGAATTTTAGAGAGAAATAGGCGTTCCCTCCTACGTTGTGTTGTTGAGAGCTCCATTTCTCCTTAGCTAATAAAAAATTTGTCTCTTCTTCCCCTCTTTCTTTTTTTTTTTTTTCCCCCCCCAGAGAGTGTAATGAGTCCCCTAGAAGAGAAGGTAGAGATAAACTCATTTCCCTCCCTCTGATAGGAGGATATAATCTTGATTCTGACTGCGTATTATGGTTTACGACCATATTTTCTTTCTTGAATCCTTTCTACGGCGACAATGGCTTTCTTTCGTCTCTACACAGATACACATTCCCCTTGGCTGCTGAGTCGCAAGGCTCTCCTTTCCTCTCCTCCTTCCCGTTGGGCCAATTTGCTGCGCACATACAATCTTCCCCCCTCTCCTTTTTCGGTGTCTTTTCTTTTTTTGTGCTGCGACCTCTGAGTGCTACTTTTCTGCTTCGTGAAAACCGACCTTCTTTCCTTCCGGCCATACATCCCCAGCCCGAAAACGACCCCCCCCAAATCTTTATTTAAATAGGATCAAGGTTTCCCCCCCTTCCGGCTGAGAAAGAACCCTTACAGAAACCCATGCCTGAAAGTTGTCCCCTTTTTTGGAATGGACCCTCCTCTTTGGACACTACGGTAAACCCCCCTACTAAAGTTCCACTTTTTCCTCTCCCATTAGATGGAGAGCCCTCGGGTGAAGCTGTATTGCTCGTCTCCCTCCCCCCTCTACAACAACCCCTTTCCTACCCAATGGCAGTGATGATTAAAACAACTTCCAGGTGATGCGCCTTCTCTTCCCTTATCAGGGTTGAAGATAACACAAGGACACCCTCCTCCCCTTGCAGAACGATATTTTTAGTCGGAGAAGATCCCCCCTCCGTCAATCGTAAAGGGGCTCCCTCGTGAGTTCGATTCCCCCCTTTCCCCCCGTCTACGTCTCCCTTTGTTCTTTGTCGAAGTCGGAGGAAGGAATAGCCCCTCGTCTTCAAGACCCTCCCCCCACCCTCCTTTTCCCTTGCGACGAGGAGATCATTTCCGCCCAAATTCAGGACGCGGCCCCTTCCCTTTTTCCCTACGCCCTCCTTCCTCCTGGATGGTCAGCGAGGGACGGATATTATGGTTTTTCACAACAACAACACCCCCCCCCCCCCCCCCCCCCCCCTACGCGAAGAAATTAAAGGCTTGGAGTTCAACTCCCTCCAATGCTTTCACTGATCCTTCCTTTAGAAGTATCCTCAGTAGGCCTACACATCTTCGTCTCTTCGCAGACCAGGCAGCTTTCTTCCCTTTCCTCCCTCTTTTTCTCTATCTATCGCCACCCGTCTGTAACGCAGCCAGTTTCCCCCCCCTCCGTCTCCTTACGGACAGCTCTCTCCTTTTCCTCGGGGGACCAAGGGATTCGACTCTCACAAGGTGATGAGGCGATCTTGTCTTTTCTTCCCCTGGTATCGTGGATAGAAAGCCCTTTCTTTTTACCCCATTTCATCGTTCCTGAAGCTCCCACCCCCCTTTTTCTCGACGATTTCGGGACATCTCCTGCGAAGGGTCTTTCTCTCTTTTCTGTAAGAAAAAGTCCCTTACTGATGTGCAGAGCTTTTCTCTCCCCCGCACTCGACTTTTTCACTTTTTTTTCTCCCCCACCCGAAAAACTCCTTCTTGAGGAGGCGTCTGACCCTTTTCTTTTTCCACCTTACTTTCGGGGGGTTTTTCTTCGTTCATCACCCTTCCCCCCTTTAGCAGCTTGAAATGCTCCCCCCCTTACATCGCCCGTCACAGAAGTCCACCCGCTAAGACTGTTGGTATATTGTCCCCTTCTTTTGCGACGATGGCTGACCCTCCTTAAAAAAGACTGCCTCGGGGTACCTTCCTCCCTTTTCTTCCACAGCGTCGTTTTCAGTTCCCCCCCCGCCCATAGGCGGAAATAAAAGAAGTTTGCTACACTAAACACCCCCCCCCCCCACAATTTTTGTGGTTACCCTTCGCTCTTGACACTCCTTATCTTCTTTTTCTCCCCCCTCCCTACGAGTGACTCTAAAGACGTTATTGGGACGCACAAGGAGGTGGATTTCCCCCCCCCTATGAAGCAAATCGTTGTCGTTTGACTGCGAGCGATTTCGCTCAGATGCTTCTCTCCCCCCCCTGGATAAAAGTGGAAATATCTTCTTTTCTTCGGGACAACATCCTTTTTTCTCTCAAACAGGACCCCCCCCAGGGGCGCCTCCCCCCTTCTATCCCTCGTATTTTGCGTGCTCCGAAAAAGAGGTAGCAGATTATCTTCTCCCCCATGACGACGGGAATAGCTTTGACCCATCCGGTGACGCTGTTTGATTCCTTTGGCTCGTCAAAGGGCCAACTATTTTCCTCCTCACTACGTGGTGTTGTTCTCTCCTCTCCTCCAACAGGGTGGCCCGGTTTAGCCTAGGAAGAAAATAGCTTTTCCCTTTTTCCCCCCCCTTCCACGGAGTTTTTTCTTCTTTCTCGATTACCTCTTCTCTCCTCTAAGACACGACAGATGTTGCGGAGAAACCCTCATCCCTTTCTCCTTTACGTTTCTCTCTCTATCCCCAGAGGGTCTCCCTTTTTTTGTAAGATCAAGCCTCATATTTAGATCCCCGGCCCCTTTCCCGGATCTTCTCCACTTTTATACAGTCCCCCTTTTTTTCTCATCATCGACTCAAGTCCCCCTTCTCCCCTTTTGCTTCCCTCGCGTTAGTAATACACCTCTTTTTTTTCTTCTGCATGCCCCCCCCCATAAGTATTTAAGATACGTCCCCCTTTTATTTCGGGATTGCGCGTCCCCCGCTTCTTCCGGTTATTTTCCTCTCTCGCTACACAAACTTTGGTTGGCCTTTCCTTTTCTCCTCTTGCTGCGGGCTCCCTCATGTGATGGAAAACCCTTTCTCTCCCTTTTTGGGAACCCCTTCCCCTCTCCCCTTATAGGCCTTCTCCCAGACGCTCAGCCCCTTCCTCCCCCTTATACCATTTCTTAGCTTTTCTCTGGTTCAATGCCTCTTCTTAGCGATGTAAATTTCCTCGCTCCTTCTCCGGTTCAGGACCTTCACACCCAAAAAAACACCCCCCTTTTTCCTTTTTCCTAGACGTCGTTCCCCTTTCCTAATACACAGGCTCCTCTCCTCGTTTTAGGGGTGGGCGCATCATGACTTTTTCCCCCGAGGATCCTCCTGGAGCGCGTGCACGGTAGGCGTTTTTCTACAAAGACGTCCCCCCCCCCCTTGCGAAGAATGCGCGATTCCGCACCGCTTCCCTCCCCGAGACCTCCCTTTGTTTTTTCAGTCTGGAAATTGGCGCCAGGATTCCCCCCCCCTTTCCCCCTCCCCCCCTAATGAGAGCGCGGCCAAGAGAAAGATCTTTTACTCGATTCAGGGATTACTCGTCACCAGTTCTCTTCTCCCTTTTTCCCGGGACGATACGTGGTTGCCCGATCCCCCTGTACCGCCGCGAGCTCGAACCAGACGTCTTTTTTTCCCCTTCCTTTTCTCTGGTATGAGACTACGACAGGAAAGCTGCATTTCTCTTCGAGAGGTTTCTCTCTTGATACTGATCGGCGAGCTCTTTTCCTCCTCAAGCCGGGAAGTGTCTGCTCTTTTTCTTTTCCCCCTTTCTTCCTCGTCGTATAGCATCCTTGCCCGAGACGCCGAGCAATCGCTGTACCCCCTTTCCTTTTTCCCCGAGTCGAGCTCGGAAAGGGCATCTTCCTCCTCCTCCTTTCCTTTACGCGAACAGGATCCTGTCTCCCTGTTTTCTATAGCTGGTTTTCTTTTTTTTCCGCAGCATGTTTCGTTTTCCCCTTTTTTAATACCAACGAAGAAAGAGCCTCTTCTCTTTCCCCAGACGCGCACCCACCTTAGACGTTGTAAGTCCCTTGGTATCGAAATCCCCTTTTTTCCTCTGACGTTTTCTTTCCTTCCCTCGCGAAGTAGATGTTTTGAGGGCAGCCTTCCCTCTTCGCCCGGATTGTCATGGATTTAGAAGATCTTCCCCCCCCCCCCTTTGCGGGCGAGAGGAATTCCTTCACCAGAAAATGAAAGTTGACCCCTTTTTGGCCATTGAGGGTGTCCGTCGAGAGGGAATTTCTCTCTCTCTCCCCCTCGTCAAACCCTTCCTTCTCCATCGAGATGAGTAGAGATCCCCTTGCTAGTCTTTCCCTTCCCCATGGAAAGTACGCACCACGGAATGAACCCTCCCTCATGTTGTTTTTTCCCCTTTCTTTTGGCCTGTAGAGTATGTCCTTTTATGTTACACCGTGTTTTCTCTTTTTCCCCCCCTCTATAAGATGTCTCTATTATACGATGTTTGTTCTTTCCCCTTTCGCTGGATGTCTTTCTTCTTCAACTCGTTCGGTTTCACGACACTCTCGGAGAACAACAGAGCCATCCTTCCCAGACCAGAAAGACACGGTCTGACTTTTAGGTGCGGTACCCCTCCCCTCCCCCCCCCCTTCCAACTTGCTGAGTCTGACCTTTCCCCAGCCAGCGAGTTCCCCCGGGTAGCTCGAACACTACGACCCCCCCCTTTTTCTCAGATAAAGCCCAAACCCGCGTACGAGAACATAAGTCCCTTCTTCCCTCCTCTTCCTAGCCCGAAGTCCTATCTTTCTGTCGGTGTGAGATAGACCGGCTTTTCGTTGAATCGAGTCTCCTTTTCCTCCCCCGCTCCGGAAGACGAGGAAATCGGTCGCGTCAGTCGAAGCCCCTCTTCTCCCCTTCTTTTCATGATCTTTCTTTTTCTTCTTTTGAGAGAGCATCATTACCGCTATTTTCCTTTTCTTGAGCTTTAATAGTAGCCTCTTTTTTTCCTTTTTCCCGGAGACATCGAATTCACTTATAGTGAAGGTCGCTTCTCCCTTCCCTCTCCCCCTTGGCTAAGAATCTTTTTTCTTTCCTTCTCAAGAATTGGATATTATGAAGTCTCTTTTTTTTAGCTCTGTACGATTTTTGGTTCAGGCGGCGGTTGGGTTCAGGGGGATTTTTTCAGGGGGGGTTTTACGGGGAGAGCAGGGGATTTTTGTTGGTCAACATCACCTGGCGCTAACCTTCTAATGAATTTTTTCGAGATTTTTTTGGGGGGGAGGGAGGGTCTCCTTTTCCCTTTGGGTCCCTTTGTTTTGGTCGTTTTTTTTCTTATCCTGCATGTACGCGAAAATGGGCCGATATCCCCCCATATCGCGCCTGCCCGTCCCCCCTTCTTTCGTTCATCAGAAGAATGCCTTTTTGCAATTTGAAGAGGTACTCACTCCTTTTATCTGCCGTGGCAGCTTTGTCCATTGGTGATGACTATGGTGATTTCCCCAGGTAGTGTTAGATACTCCCTCTTTCCTTTTGGAGAAGCCCTCCCCCATGGAAGAAAATCGCCCCCCCCCCCCCCCGTCGGTCTTCCCTTTTCCTCCACGGTCAAAACCTTCAAAAATCACCTTCAGCCCGGACAACCAAGATCGTACCCCCTCCCCTTTTCGGCTGTGGCTTTTTTCGTTGATGCGTATTGAAGGAGATACTCACCCCAATGGACTCACAATTTCCCCACAAGATGTGCCGATTTTTCCTCTTCCTGCGTATCAGGGTCCTGTCTGGAGCGCGAGCTAAAGCCCTTCCCAAGACATGAAGGCACCTTTCCCCTTCCAATGCCAGGGAATTTGACGATGAGCTCGCCCGCACACCTCTTCCTTTGTTTACTCTTTCTTTTCCTACATCCAGCGGTCGATGGAAGGACTCTCAAAAGCGCATATACTTCTTCCTCCCCAAGTAATGTCCGGTTGAGACAATCCTTGTAGCCCCCCCCCCTGAGGAGACGTCTCCCCCTTTTTCTCCCGACCTATGCGAGTTCTTTTTCGGGATCGCCCTTTTTTCCCCCTCTATGGTATTGAAAGGAAAAGACTTTGCTTAAGATATCACGGATGACCCTTTTTTCCTTTCCGCAGTACACATTCATTCCTCACGATAGACAAAATTTACTACCTTCCCTTTTTTTTTTTTTTTCCTCCCTTCTTTTCCTTCTTCCATACGACGAGTCGATATCCCCCCAAGCTCATAAATCCAAGGATTGGAGTCTCCAATTTCCTCTTTCGTAGCCTCGCAGAGAAAGTTCATTTCCCTTTTCTTCTTCCCATCCTCGACGCAGCAGCTTTCCTGCTAGGACTTCGCCTCCTTCCCTGCAGACGATGCCGTTCGCCTCTTTTTCTTCCTCAGCAAGTTGCTAGGGCCAGACGATAGTAAGGTCCCTCTTCCCCTTCTCTTGATGACACCTTTTTTTCCCCTAATTCCCCGATTAACCCGGTGATGAGGCTCCCCGCATTCGGGATCCTTCTCCCCTTCTTCCGCGCCTTACGCCAGTTTTTTTGATCTCAAATCGGCCAAGCGGTTTTTTCTTTAGACTCTTTGGATTTCATATTTCTCCCCCATTAGGTCTCCTCGCGAACTTGCCTGAAAGCCCTTTTTCGCCCTATAGAACTTTCATAGCACTTTCTTTTGCAGATACCCCTCTGTCGCAGAAGACTATCGGTAGGCCTTCCCTCGCGGCAGTGAAAACTCTTCGTGTGAGGCTTTGGATTCCCCCCTTCCCCCGACCCTTTCCACCCCTTGAAATGAGCCCTTTCAAGCCGCCATTTTTTTTTCCCCTTCCCCCCACAATAAGAATTTGCTTATATTCTACTCTTTTGAGGGGCTGCTGAGCGGCTGGATTTTTTTTCCCTCTTTCCCCCAAGCCTGTTTCCCCTCTCTTCCCCCCTTCAAAAGCGTCGTTTTCAGTCCCTTCTTCGGACTTAATCGTCATGGCACCTTTCCCTTCCAATTTTGTTGCGTTTCTCTATCGAACTCCCCTTTTTTCCTTGGCGCCCCCTCCTCCACAGGATCGAAAGACGTATTGTTTCAAACCCCCCCCCCCCCCCAAAAACCCATGTTTGGAGATGACCTACCTCCTCTTCTTAACTCTTTTTTCTTTTTCTCTTTGAAGTAGCGATGATGAGACTCCCCGCCCTCTTAGGTCTTTTTTCCCCTTGGAAAAGGTCTCATCCGTCTACGCGTCGGGTCTCCTTTCCCCAAATCGCGCGCTTCTTTTCCCTCGCCGCAACCAGCGCCTTTCGTAGATAAGAGTACTGGACTTCCTTCTTCCCTTGTTCAAAGAGCGTCGGTATAACGAGCTCTTTTTTTTCTTTCCCCCCTCCTAAGAGCAACCCCCTCCTTTCTGCAAAGATTTTCCGTACAGGGCCACCTATTTCT
>Ga0179591_1354039_pt1 | contig 19997 bp, 19 predicted proteins | sample CZOMad2_1_08_16f_FD_182891 | JGI IMG/M metagenome (GOLD analysis project Ga0179591, IMG submission 182891) | Vadose zone soil fungal communities from Angelo Coast Range Reserve, California, USA - CZOMad2_1_08_16fungal (PacBio error correction) | ecosystem: Environmental > Terrestrial > Soil >... | reverse complement strand
CTCGTGTCCCTGCCGGCGACCCTCGTCCCCCCCCCGCTGATGATCTTTTGCGATGCCTGTCACCTTTCTTAGTTTAAAACCTGCCTTACGTTATTTGTTAAAGCGCAAATCTTCCCCCGACAATGAAGGAGAGACCATTCCTTCCCAGTCCTGCTGAGAGGTGTTAGGGGATCGCATGTGATTCCTTCCCCCCCCCTTATCCTTCAAGTAATGTAACCGATGCTTGGTGTAGACTCGCAGATTGAGTTATCTCGCCGAGGGGGCTTATCTTTTTAGCTTGGACTCCCCCCTTTCCCTTTCCGACGTGTTTCATCATGTTTGCTTGGGGTCTTCTCTCTGGACCAATAGAGATTGAGGGCGGTTTTTCCGACGCTCGCGCTCTTGATTTTTCCGCTTCCACAATCCTTTTTCATGGATCTTCCCACTTTCCCCAAAAATTACTGCTGGCGTTCTTTCTTCCTTCTTGGAGAACGTTTACAGAACCGTGACTTTTCCGACGACTCCTGACAATGTAGCGTTCCCCCTTTAGACAGAGATCTCGCGCTTTTAGCCCTTTCCCCTGGATCCTCCCCCTCCGTTAAGATCCTTCTTGATTTTCTCGACCGACCGTTCAGAAGAGTCCTGCTAGACCTTCCCTTTAGCTGACTCAGCTACGGCGATCATTCCCCACAAAGCCCCCCTTACGATCCCCCCTTCCCTCTAAGACCCCCAAAGAAACTCATTCGCCCTCGCCCAATTGGACGTTGAGCAGCCTCCCTATAGGTCTTCTGCCCCCTTCCCCAATTAAGCTTCTAGTTTCGTTTGTTGGTCGTAATTGACGTTCTTTTCTTCTTTGAGGTTTTACCCTTTCAACTCACGATTTCCTTCGACATTCTTTCGCTCCCCTCCTCGATCCTCTTTTCTTGATAGGCACGCAATTCACCGGCACGTCAATCAAGAAAGAGATTCCAAAACACTTCCTGCTGTAGTACCTTTCGACGTGATTAAGCGTTTCTCATGCATGGGGACATTCGAGCGTCTAGGCGATAGTTCTTTCAGGAAGATTTTTCTGTGTCTCGCTTTGATAAGCTCCTGACCGATGGCTCGCGCATCTTGCAAGTTAGAACTCTCGTATCGGCTTCCCGAAGACCCCCAAATAAGGACGTCTCTTTTTCCTATTTCGCTGCCATTCTCCCCTCGCGAGCGGATCCCGTCCTTTTTTCGCCCCTAGGTAGCTTGACGCAAATCAGGCCCTCCGGTCCGGTGTACCCATACTCCAGCTAAATTATGGTTTTTCCGCTGCGCAAATGTTTTTCTCCCTGGGACCTGGGAGTACGTTGTCCTGTGAGATGTTGGGATAACCTGGTCCGAAGATTTCCCGGCCCGAACGGTAATTTCTTTTGAATCTCTCGGACCAGAGCCTTCTAGGTCGAGTTCTCCCTAGATAAAGAAGCAGATGTCCGCCGACCCGCGAACCTATTGTATGAATTGAGAGCCTAATATGGCGGTTTTTATCCCCCCTTTGAGACGAGGCGAGCTTTTGCTTACCTTCTAGCCGGTTTTTTGTTTATCCCCCCCTCTTGTGAGGAGGGCCTGCGAGGATCTGTGGCACCGGAATTCTTTTTCGTATCCTTCGGCTGCGCATCTTGAACGGTTTTTCCTGCGCCGTTTTTTTCTCTTTTTAACTCACCCAGAAGATCCCCGCAGCCGATTTTTTCTGTTTGGTGACGTTCTTCTGGTTGACGAGCGCCCCCCTTTTCTAGATTAACCTTTCTGTCCGGAATTACCTGTCGAGTTTCTCCCTCCTCTTTTTTAGAGCAACAATGGCTTGGTGGAGCTGGTCCCCCCCCCCCTGTGAGAACTAGAGACTTCTGTCTATTTTCTATTTTATATAAGTTCAGCCGGTCCGCTAAGTCCTTCTTTTCGCCCAGGCGCCCTGGGCCATTCTAGTCAGTTCCGACCAACCCCCCCATTTGATCCTTGACCCAGATAACTGAAACCGTACCCCGGTAAACCTCAAACCTGATTGCCCGTGTTCCAGGTTTTTTTAATTTTTTCTTGCGTTACCAGGGGGAGTCCTGGCTCGCGCCTCTTATTTACTTCATTAGATACCTTTGGTTCCGGATTTGATGCGGGTTCCTCGAACCTTTTTGTGACCTAACCAGACCTTTCCCCCTCCTCTTAAGTTTGGGTTGGCTCTCCCCTTACCTTCCCCTAAGCGAAGTATTTGACCCCCTTCCCATTTTGAATTGTTAAAACCATGTGATAGGATCCAGTTTTTCTTTCCCTCACTTTCATATGAGGAATCGCCGCTCGCCCTTCCCAGTGAATGGACCCTGTGACATAACAGACAGCTCAAGAAATTAGGACCGATTTCCCCCCTCTTGGGCGCCCCCCTTGACGGTTTTTTCATCCATTTTACCCGGCGCCATATTCATCACTAATGCTTTTAACGAACAATGAATCTCCTTTTGTCTTTTTATGGAATTATTTATTTCCCTATCGTCCGGATTCTCCCCCTTCGTCCGATCTCGGCGAAGGCCGGAGGGCGGGTGTAATTCCCCCGAGGGCATTAGCCCGTGCACGAACCTTGAATCCCCCCCCCCCCCGCCACAAGAAAGGAACAAGTTGAGACCCTTTCCCTTGTTGGACACCCCCCCCCTTTTACCCCCAGTCGCGAGGAGGTTTCCCCGGGAAGAGTTCTCAGGTGATTGCCCCTAGCGGTTTCAAAGTAGGGTGCGCCCTGTCGATTCAGATTTTCCCTCTCTGCTTCTCTTGCGATTGTTGCGTTTTTTTTTTTTTCTGGATGTTCTTGAGATTTATGATTTATGTTACATCTCCGTTGTCGCACTTTTTTTGGCCCTTTCCGCAGAAGTCCTTTTGTTGACCTTAGTTAGTTTGGACGTTTACCCGCCCCCAAGGATTCCTCGGTGTTTTGATCTTCGCGATTCCTTGGCCATAAGCATCTCTCTTGCTTCCTGCTTCAAACCATGGAGTCCTTACTTCCTTCTCATCCCCGTCCCCGAAGAATTTTTGAGAAAGTGACGGAACGTAGTTCCTGTTTTTTTCCCCACGTATGAATGTAAAGGCTGGTTCCCCCTTGAATCGACAATGTTCTCTCTTTTCGAGACCTGGCGCTCCCAGAACCAATCAGGGATTGGCATTTCTGGTGAAAAGGTCGTCTGATTTCCGTCAAGCCTTTTTTGCGTCTTCCTTCTATAATATTGTACTAATATCGTTCGTTGTTTGAGAGGAGATGTTTTCTTTCCCTCCTCAACCCGTTGGCCCGTCGTAAAAGTCCGCTATGTGAATTGAATCCCCCCCCCCTAAATCCCTTTTTTTTTCGTTCCACCTATACTTCAGTCGCGTCCCTCTTCGTTTGATTAATTGGAACCCCAACCCTCAGTCATCCTTCACAGTCCCCAGAGTCCCCCCTCCTTTTACAGTCCCCCGCCCGACCGCTGACCGTTTCAACCTCCCTTTGGTTGCAAGAGTCCAGCGTTGAAAGTTCCTCCTAACCGAAACAGCTCTTCCCTTTTCCGCTTTTACACTTGGACCAACAGCTTATATCAAATCGGCGGACTGGCACCCCCCCCAACTCCAGGCACTCTTCTAGGCTTAAATAACAAGAAATCCCCTTTCCCATAATAAAAGACTTCCAGTCGACCTCCACATCCTAGACCCTTTTTTCCCCCTTTTCTGACCTACCTCTCACCCCAATCCTCCTCTTCCCCCCCTCTCCCCCTTCCCCCCATCTTTCCCCCCACCCACTACGCCCCCCCTATAACCGACCCCCCCCCCCACCTTCACTCCCTCTCGCCATTCCCCCCCCACTCTCCTTCCCCACGCCCATTCCTCCCTCCCAATCCCTCTGCACCCCTTATTTATCCCCCACCCCCCCCTTACCGCCTCTTTTCCACCTTCCCCTCCCCCTCCCCTCCCATTTGCACCATACCCTTCGCCCTCCCCTCTCCTCCTATCACCCCCTTTCCTCCCTTCTACCTCCATCCCCACTCCGCCCAACACTCTCCACCCCCTTCACCCGCCCTCCTCTCAGGTCCCCACGCCTTTCCAACTATAACCCTCCCCCCTCTTCCCTCTCTTGCCCATTTTGTCCCTTCCTTCCCCGTACCCCCCCACCTTTTTCCTCCCTGTCTCCCCCTATCCCCCTCTCCTCTTCGCACCTCCCCTTTCTTCCTCCACACCTCCACCACCCCTCCTCCCCCCCTGATCCCTCCCCATATCCCCTTTCCATAAACAAACTGCACCTTTACCCCCTCATCCCATAACCACCCATCTGTCCTTACTTATCTCCCCCTCCCACTCCCCCATCCTCCTCAAACCTTCTTCATCCAACACTACCCCCGTCACTTGCCCCACTTCCCGTACCCGCTTCTCCCTTTTCCCCTCCTATAACAATCCCCTATCCTGTAGAGCTTTCCCGCATGGTTTTGCTGTGTCCCCAAAAATCTACGGTTGAGGTTATTGGTCGAGCTTTTCCACTGCATGCGTAACAAGTCTTTTCCCCCCCTCCTCAGGGAGAACTGGTTCTTTTTTTTTTCCCTTTTTTCTACGTTACCCGCGAATTCCCATTCCTTGCCCTGACTGAGCGGCCCCCCCCCGACCTTATAGGACATGGCTACGGTTACGGCGCATGTAATTTTTCCGCCCCAAGCCACAACCTCGACTTTCTCTCTTCTTTTGTCGAAAATGCATATGTGGCCCTTCCCGGCGCCTGGGGGACCCCCCCCCCCTTTTCTTTGTCCCAAAAACCCTTGTCATTTTCTGCACCCCTTTCGTCTCCCGCTCGGGGTGCGCGGGCTTTCTTTAAGTCAAGGGTGCTTCCCTTCCGAGCCGTTTTTTTTTCCTTGTCGACGTCCGGCGAGATCGTATCCGGAATCTCGAGCACCACTTTTTAGAACCTTCACCATGATGGTCATATTTTTGCCTGGCTTCGGGGTGTTTTTCGGTAGGGGGGGAGTGAAGCTTTGTACCGTTCCGGTCTATTCCTGGTTGCTTCACCCCCCAGGCCTCGCACTCCAGTCCTCCTGCTAAGAGAGCCCCAAATTTACCCCCCTCCCGGGGCCAGCTCTTACCCTGTTCCAACCTTTTCCACCCTAAGTCTCTACGGAAGGTTCTTTTTTTTTTATGTGGTCCTTATCCGTAAGGTAGGCACGGATCCAACCCCCCTCTTCTTAAGTTCTGCTTTGCGTTCCCCCTGGTTCCGTTAAGCTTTTTTTCTACGCCTAAGGAAATCCTAGAAGCTTCTCCAAGGGTTCCTCGCCACAGACGCCAGTGACAATAGCAGTTCTCCCCCATCAAAGCTACCAGGTTTCGGACCGCTTTCCCCTCGAGAAAACTGCCCTCTCGGCCCCCTTTCCCCTCGTCCCCGGAAATTTCCCACCATCATGGATTCGTCTTTCCTATGTTGCGGAACTCCCACAAATTCCGACCCCCACACCGTTATTCTGTTGAGCACGAATGGATACTCTTGCTGACCCCTTCTTCCCCTCTCTCGCAGGCATTCCCCACTTGCTTCGCCACGGTCCGTTATACCTCCTGTTAAGGTCTGAGCTCGAAGTTTTCTCAGCCCCCCCCCTCTTGGAGGCTATCCATCTAGTCCAATGTGATTTTAAGTTTTCCTAAATGGTGATACTCGCCTTACTTACCTGGGGAATCCGAGTAACTTTTTCTGCAGCGGGCGAGTTAGTCCGTTTAAATCGGCCGCTTAGAACGTTTTCTCCCGAAAGTATCCCCCCTTTTCCCCCTAAATCTCCAGGTAGACCGGGACCCCTCCCTTATGCTAGGTCCCCCCTCCGCACCCTCAGGGGATCTGTTAAAATGCTTCGGCGTGCTTCCGAAGTTAATAGTTGATGACCAGCATTACCTTTCTAGATCTTACCTCCCCTTATCCCCAGGTTCCGCGACGCAAAGAAAGTCCTTTTTTCCTTTTTTTTTTTTATTCCTAGCGGCTTTGCCCGCAGGACGAGGCCTCTAAAGTAAATTTATGTGCCCCCGCTACTTCACCTTATTTTTAGGAAATCTGCCATCCCTTCTGAACTTCGTCAAGATCCGGTGACTCCTTCTCCTTCCCTAACGTCAAGCAGCTCGTCAAGTGACCTGTCATTCCTTATTTTCCCCCTCGGAGGAAGGAGCAGTGTCGTGATCCTCCTGGAAGTTTCTAGTCGTGCGGATGCTCCGAAGGGGAGGAAGATCTTTTATCTCTCCTTACCCTTCTCCCCACTCCCTAACTTTTCCCCCTCACCTCTCACCCTTCCCTCCCCTCTCTCCCTACCCACCCCTCGTATCTCTCAACAATCTTTCTCTCTTGCTGAGAAAAGCCGTTCCGCGTTTTTCTTTTTTCCCTCAACTTCATTGACTCCCCTCTGTGATTCTTTTTTTTTCAGTTGTTTTCCTATCCACGTCCAGCCTTTTTACTCCCTTCGTCCATGGAACGCTTGCCTCTTGGCTTTTTTTTTTTCATTGCTCTTTTTTCGCGTTTAACGCGCTTGTGGATCGTTCCGCCTTCCCTTTTTGCGATACGTTACGAGCCGGCCTTCATCTTCTTTTCTTCGTCGGGCTCATACTCTCAGACGCTCAAACCCACACCACCACAAAACCCCCACAACCACAACCCCCCCCCCCACAACTGCCCTATGAGTTCCCTGTCGGCTGAAGAGGACTCTAGAGAAGCTTCGGATACCCCCAGATTCCTATGGAATCATCAATGACTGTCCCCTCTGCCCCCAAGCTGCCATTTTTCGAAGAATCCCTTTCGTTTGAATTCGAAGACTTGTTTTCTCGTTTAAACGACATACGTTGGCGCGCTCCCCGGCCCTCAATCTCCTCTTCTCCTTTTGCCTCCGCAGCAACAACCTTCGATCGACTCCCCCCTTTTTTTAGAAAATGAATGTTTTGCCTGACGTTCACCCTGTCGTCTCTACCCCAAGTCCTGCTGAACGCCGCGATCCCCCCTCCATCGCCTCACGAATCCTTTAACATATACGAGAGGTGATTCCCTTATAAGCTCTTATTCTGTCATGTTCTAAGGTCGGCTGTAATATATTATGAGCACCCTTCCGTCCTTCATTTCCCGGAACCCTGTCCCTTTGTAAATCCCTTATCTCACACATCCCGTGATGTTAAGAGCAGTTTCCTTCGAAAGGTATTATCTGCTTTTCCCTCTCTAATCTTTTCGATCTAATCCCTTCGCGCAAATACCTTCCTTAGTTTCCAAAGAGTAACCGTCACTTCTTGATTACTCGGCTGAGTTGAATGGGCCCCATCCGTCCTTTCTTTTTTTCCCCACCTTCCCTTCTCTTCTTTCTTTGTTCCTCTCACAAGGCCGAACCCTCCCCAGGTAAGCTCCAAGTCCTTGCGACGGGTACGGGACTGGTCAATTTATCGATGACCGGCCCTTTCCCATTTCATGTCGTCATTTTCTTGGTCTCTCGCGGATTTCGTCGCGCCGAGTTGACGAGAAATATTGTTCTGGCATCACTGGTCTAAGAATGATTCCCCTCCTTTTTTTTGAGAGTGACTCTTCTCCGCGGACTCTTTTTCTTTCGGGTGACCGCCTCGCGCTGTCCTGATGTCGTTACCTCTCCCCCATCCTGGCTTAGCCAATTCCCTCTTACTGCTTTTTGAGAGGTCAGGTTTTGTTGCAATTTGACCGCCATGGGTTTACCTCCTGTCGCACGACGAGACCTGGCCTCTTAGTCTCGAGCAGCCTTTTCCTCCTGCTAAGACCGACAACTGCTCTTCCCCCAGATGATGAGCGAAGTCCTTTTTTTTTTTCCTTCCCCGTCCTCCACCGCTTCGGACGGAACTTTTTTCTCAAGAGTCCTCTCCCCCACGGCCCGTTCAGAGACATTTAGATCCCCTTCGTCACGTCTCCCCCAGCATAAAACGCTGCATTCCCCCCCGGCAAAGTTTCTCCCTTATTGAACTGATCTTTTGAGCTCCTCCCTAGAAATAAGCGGTATCCACCCAGACCCCTGCGTCGTACATGAAGGGCCCCCTTAGGTTTTTCCGTTCGGATAAGCACCTGATGAGTTATTAACTAGGGTAGAAGACGTACAGCGCTCCCCTATTTGTGCTTTCCCTTTTCTTTTTGCGTCTTCCTCCACCCAGTCCTCCGACATCCTTTAACCCAATTATGTTTCCTTCGAATCGATCCGGTGTAGGCCTCTCCGGGCCGTGTCTCGCACGGCCGGTCGATCGACTTTCCTCCCGTATCCAACTTCGACCCTGACTCAGTCGCCTCTCTCCTGACAGATTTTTCCCTTCCGAGTTTGGCCCCATGACGTGCCACCCCTCATTTCCTGCCCTCCCAGTACCGCCGAATCAATACGGTATCTCGTAAATTGTTTACCCGAGGTCGCCTTCGTTGATCCCCCTTTTGTAGAGAAGACAGGATTAGCGTTTCCTTCCGGAAGGTCAGTTTCCCTCCCCTCGCCGGATTTTCCCTCCTCGCCGATTAACAGTTCCCTGAGGTAGGTTCAGCTCGCCGTTGGTCCTTTTCGCGTTGGAAGTTATTCTTCTTTGCTGGATGTAGTCCCTTTTTGAATAACTTAGCCAGCTTCATTGCCCCACCCTTGGCGCTTCTCGCGACCCTCGTGACTCTCGACCCCTGTTAAGGACGAGTGCCTTCAAGGAATATGAACTTCTGCATTAGTGTAAATTCCCTTCTTTGGTATGAATTTGATTCAATTTTTCGTTATACCTATTCGCTCCTCTTCTCCTTGACCCTTCCCCACTTCCCCTCACTTTGAAAGCCTTTTGTTTTTATCGGATAGGGGAACGTCTCCCTTGAGTGGGTGGACCAGGAGAAAATCCTGTCTTTTCAAGGGTTGCTTTTGTTTTTTAAGACTCCAAACAACACTCTCATCCCAGAGAGTCTTTCTCTATTATTTGACTGGATGGTTTCAGATCTTTGGGAGCTTTTTTACATTTCGAATTTCTCTGACCTTTATGGTCGAAATTCCCTCCTGTTTTTTTAACATGTCTGGTGGAGGCTTGTTAAAATTGGCGAGAATCTTCCTGCCACAATATTCGTCGAATATCTGATTTAAGATTTTAAGAGCTCCTAACGTTCTCGCTCAAGGCATCCAAGACATATTTTTGCGTACCGACTTCCCCCTCCCCCCCCCCACTCCTTTGACGGAGGACCGACACCTCCCCCGAAAAAGCCCGTTCCCTACCGAACCTTTGCTTTTCCCTTCGTTTCACGGGTGTACCCCCGGTTTTAGAGAAAAACGGGTCTGGGTTACTGGCGTGGATCAGCTTGATATTTTTTTCCCCTCCTCTGACCTTTCCTTTTTTCCCCTGGGGGTTTTTGAGGTCTCGCATACGTTTTTTGACTTGCCCCCGGTTACGACAATTTCCGCCCGCGGTTTTTTTCCGAAGATCCCTTTCCTTAAAATCCTCTGAACACCAATGGTTACTTTTTCCAAAATTGGTGGATTCCCTTTCCCCCCCGTCTATCCTTCGATTCGCCGCGTCGAGCACGGCCTCCTTTTGACCCTTTGACTTAAGACACTCCCCAAGTCACCTCCCTGCACTTCCCGATCAAAGTTTTTTCCCTCATTCCCCCTAGGAAGTTTTATACATTTTTTTTAGCCACATTGCGACATCTTGGAACCATATTTCATGCTGCGGACCCTAAATTGTTTGCTTGCCCGCGAACTTCTTGCTCCTCACCGGATCTTTTTTTCTGATTTCCGATCACGTCCGGTCCCTCGGCGAAGTTCCTCCCCTCTTTTTCTGGGAAAGTTCTTTTTCTCGCACTTTAGTCATCTCCTGGATAGACCCACTCCACCTTTTCCCTCCCCCCCTGAAACCTTTTTCTCGTTCCGCATTTTTTCCTGCTCCCCTGCATTTCCCTTATGTTTGAGAGTATAGCCCTACCCTTATACGAGTCGGAACCTTCTTCTTGGAGGTTCCCTCCCAGGACCTGTTTCGCAGCTTTTCCCTTTTCGATCAGGATGCTTTCTGCAGGATTTGTCTTTGAGTCTTTTTATGTGATGATTTAGGTCTCCTCTTGGGTGTGTGTAGAATTATTTCTTTTCCCCTCGGCCAGAAGATTTTGATAGCCCTTTCTTCTTTTTCTTTCCAGCTTCTCTTATTTTATCTTCTTGAGTCAGATTCTTTTAATAGAAGAATTTTTTTTTTGTTAGCTTTTTTGCGCGGCTCTTCTTTGTAAGTAGGCTCTTTCCAATAGATCCGGGCGTTTTTCCCCTTGTGACTGCAAGTATGGTGGCTGCGTAGGAATTCTCCGTTTTTCTTGGTTCACCCCATTCCAGATTTGGTACTCGTACGCCAATGACCGGTCCTCCCTTTCCTAAGTATGGAAGTTTGCGGCCCCCCAGGAGCTCTCGTACGGTCGACGGGTCTCCAGCGGGTTCCCCTTCGATCCTTTTATATATATGGTACCGTTTTTTGTTGAGTTTGCGGCATGATCTCGAACCGCTGTCGTTTCCTTGTAAGAGATACTTGAGGACCACCAATCCTTCTTTTCTGTTCTGGACCCCGTCACTGCACATCTCTTACGAGCGTGACAGATGCGTCGATTTCAAAAACCTTGCGAACGTTAAGACTTCCCATCCCCCTATTGCCATCGCACTTTCCTTTCGATTTTTCTCAGAACGACCCTCCCCCACCCTTCCGCCGAATGATCCTCCTTTTCTTTTCATGAAATCGCAATCACATCCTCCAAGACCTCCTCCCTGTTTTCATTAGTGGTGCCCCGACCAAAAGACAAGTCAAAATTTTTTTTGAAAAACCAAGAACGAACCCCTTCCGCTGCGAATTCCCCATCCAGAACATCAAGGCCACCTTTCCCAAAAAGGGAACTCCCTCAGCTCCCATTTCTTTCCAGTCTTTCGAAAACTTTTCAATTTTTTTTTTTTTCCCCGCTTTAGGGTCCCCTAGCACTCCGACGGGTTCCTCTGAGGGCCCCATCTATTTTTCTGATACCCCGCGATCTCCCTTAGCGTCCCTTCCTGAGTATCCCCTCTTTTTCGTGGCGTTCATCCCCCTTTTTCCGAAGGTTTAACGGTTTCCCCTCCTATGACTTCAAGTTCCCTTCTTTCTGCCTTTCCTAGCTTTCCCAACGACGTTTGCTCTCTTCCCTCCATAGAATGAGAAGTTACGCTCAAGAAAAACCCATTGCTTGATTAATTCGTTTTTTTTCTTCTTCCATCCTGAGTTGCACTATTACTGCTTTTGGAGTCCCCCCGCAATTAGTTCACAACTTCCTTCTCTATAGCCACCCTGTTCATGCAGAAGGGAAGGTTTCAGCGCTTGATATTAGTCCCCCCTTTCCCCTTTGTACCAGCCGAGGTGTTTCGCTCGGCGCAGGGATCTACCTTCAGGATTTAGGCTACACGGGCACGCTTTTCCCCACTTTAAGACATCCAACCATGTTTTCCCAAAAACGTCTTTCTCTTCAGTAGGAGCTTCGATAAAAGTTCCTTGGCGTGCTGTGCCCTTCTTTTCGTTCCGAGTTACCTCTCCCCCCAATACCCAAATACCCCGGCCGGCTTCTCCTGCCTCCAGGAGCCCACCCCGACGCACCTGCCCCTTTGTTTGCTTGCAGCCTGTCCCTTTCCCGAACGCACTCAGGCCATCGGGCCGGTCGTTCTTTTCCTTTTTCGGCGCTACCATTGTGGTTTGTTTTTCCCGCCTGCTTGCCCCAACGAATTTTTTTTTTTTTCGCGATACCTTTCCCTCCCCTGATCGCCCGTAGCTTAGATTTACCATCCATATGAGTTTCCCCCCCTCATCTTCATGGTCCGCTCCAAGAAGAGTGCCCTCCCTGAGCTACCCTCCTCTGCTCGAACAGGTCACCTACTTTCCCCAGGACACCTTTTGCGACTACTCCCCTCCCCCCCTCCTGTCCCAATCCTACGTCACCTTCAAGTCCCCCCCTCGGGGATTTTGAAGTACGATGTTGTTAGGAATCCCCCACCATTCGAGATAATCACACCGCATCTCTTAGCGCAGTTTTCCCCCCCGAGGTCCCTCCATCAGGGCCCCCTCTACTCTCCACTAGTCTCTCCAAGTTACCTTTATGCTTAGCCTTTTCACCTTCCTGGACCTTCGAGATAGATTCCTTTTAGCACGATATTCCTGTCAACCTCCTTGAGTTCTTGAATCTTTCCCTCTTCTTTCTCGGTATCCCCCCAGCGAAGCCTCTACTTGGGGTTTATCCAGAGAGGCCCCCTCCCTCTTTCGTCCCCCACCCAGTTGACGGTAAACTTCCAGGATTCTCTCCCGTTCGACCCTTAGTCCTCCCATCAACGTCACTACAAGGTTTCTCCCAGGTCTTCGCCATTTTCTCGTACCCCACTTTTTGCTTTCGACCCCTACGTTAGGATTGAGCACGATCAAACCCCCCCTTCTCCGACATGCATCAGGGCTCTATTTCCTGATATGGGATCCAGTTGCGTCAGTTGAACTGCGTGTAGCTATCTCCGTCTTCTCTTTCCAGTTCGCCGAATGATCAGATGTAGGATCCCCGGTCTCCAACGCATGGCCTTTCCCTCGTCAACTTAAATATCCTTCGTCGTAAGATTTCCAGGTGATCCCTTTTGCGACTGCCTTCCGCTCCCGCCTTCCTGACTCTGCATCTCAAACGAGGAATCCCCCCCTTTTTCCGAGCTTCGATCCTTGAGCGAGGGGCTTCTTTGCTGTTAGTGAAGTAGGCTCCCCACTTCCCTCCCCTTGTCTTTTGGTCCCTCCCAGACTTCGTCCCTCCCTCGTTCTTTACAGGTTTCCCCCTTTCCCCCGCGAACTACGGCCGGACTGCGGACCCAAGATCTATTCTTTCTCGGTAGTCGGTATAGTTCCTACTCCCTCGCCCGTTCACCCCTCCCTAGTCTTTCCTATTGGCGATTCTTGTCTTTTCCCCTTTCGATTTCTCTTTTCTGGCGAGAAAGCGTTTTGAATCTTCCCCGAGCGATCTCCCTTTCCCTTAAGGCGCGACTCGGTCCTCTCCCCCTCCCGCTTCCCCCTTTTTTGCTTCGTCGTGCTCACATTCGACGATCGGACTGAGGAGGAGTGCTGCCGGCTTCCTGCTTCTCAAGCGGGCTGGAGCTCTCCCGATTCCTCCTCGTAAGGCCTCGGTCGTCCAAGGGATACCTTGACTTTCCCGAATTTCATAGATTGGACATTCTGGCCCATTAAATTCGACTCTTTTTTTTTTGAAAGCGGAAAACTCTCCGCTCCCCTCTCTCTATCGGATGCACCCCCCTTCCTAGGATACGTGAATATCCCTCGCCAAAAACATTTACAGACCGAAGGTGATTTTGGATTCCTTCCCTCAGTAGATCTCCCCCCCCTCTGTAGGCTCTCCTTTTCTCTCGAAAGCTACCCGGCGATTCACCAACAGCCATGAAAGACATGACATTGTCCCCCGAAGCTTTTTTTTATCCAGCCTTCCCTCCATCTAAACTTTCGCAGCTTACGGCCGTTCCTTTTTTATACATTCCGTTTGGCTGTCCCTTCTAGGATCTTCTCACAATTATTATTTCAGTAAGTTTGCCAATGGAGGCCGTCATCAAGCCTCTCTCCCCCGTAAGCTTTAAGCTGTCCTCTTTGTATTGAGAGAACTTTCTATCCTTCTTTTCAACCCTCCTTTTTGTTGAGATCCTAGCAGTACCCCTTCCTTCCCAGTCAAATATGACCTCTTTTTCCCTGACTTTGACATCCCTTCTTGAGTCAAACCCTTTCCTAGGACCTATAGATTGGTTTATCCTGAATCCCAAAGTAAAGTCCCTCCCCCTGGGTGAGACACTCCTTTTATGATGTCCTCCCCCTTGTAGAATGGAGACTCTTCCCGGCCCCATTTAATGTATCGGCTTTTATTCTCTAGAAGCTTCGTAGAAGACTGATTTGTGATTCAGAAATAGTTCTTTTATTTAGATAGGGATCCCGGGAATTTTCCTTGATTAGAACCTTTTTTTCTGGAGATTCTCGAGGGAGCGGTTGAGTATTTCCATCGATAGCCTCTGCACTTTACCAAAAATCGGATTCCTGTTCATAACTCTTCCCAGATGGGAACACATTCCCTTTTTCTGTGAGTCTCTTCTTACTTCCCCATACTGGGGGCCCAAGCACGCTTTGCCAAGACTTAGAATATTCTTCGTGGGATACAGTATTTCCCCTATCCGACCCCCCGCCCTTACAGCAGCTCTCCCCGACGGTTCTCATCCGCACGTTACTTCCTCGGCGAGATGTCTGATCCCGACAGACGATCTGGACACGTCCCTTCCCTCCTGTCGTCTGAGGACTTCTTTCCTCCTCGAAGCTCGATCTCCCCACGAGTCACAATCCGCAATAGAACCTTGAGAACTCAAGGATCGGACATTTTACCTCCCCCTTTTTATTCTCCTCTCGGGGCTCTTCCTGCTTCAAGCCCTCTGCTACAACCAGACCTGAGAGGTGGCTTCTTCGTGTTAGGTCTTTTCCTTATTTCCCCAGTAGTTTCTGAAACCTTTTGTTTCTCGCCGACATATGTGCTTCCGGTGTCTAGACTTATCCCAAACCCCACCGCGCGCCCCCCTTCTTCTCAGGTCCCCCCCCGCCCCTTCCCTCTCCCGCGTTAGCCTCCTCTCGTCGGTGCGTCCAGCCTTTCCTACGAATAACCTTTTTACGACGTCGCCGATCCCTTTGATTTCCAAGTGGACTTTAGCGGGGTTGGCCTCCCCTTCCGTGATCAACCCTCCTCGGCGTAACCGCCTCCCTCGACTCACGGACATTGCCTCGAGTATGAGCCAGGTCACATCGCCTGAGAGGAAATCTCTCCGGGCTGCATGGAGGGGAGGAGCAGGTCTCGCTGTTCACGACCGAAGAGTGTCCCTCCGCGCTCACGGCGTCTTTGGAAAGACTGCGACCACTTGGAGGTAGTTTCTCTGGATCTGGTGCTTTGATGACCCCCTTTCTCTATTGAGTTTTCGACCTTTCCCTCTCATAACCTTCCCTTCCCCAGATTATGGAGGAACTAAGTGCACGTCTCGTAAGTGCGCGCCAAGTCTCTTCCCACATGTACATGATCCCCTCCTCTTCCCCCTCCGCATTCTCTTCACCGCTTCTTCCATGCTGAATGGTATGACCTGATCTCATCTGGCTTTTCTATGATCTCAGCTCCGATCGAAGGCAGGTGACCTTCCCCTCCGAAATGAGAATTTTTCCCTCCCCCCTCTGGGCGGCGGAATGAGTAGGGGCCCAGAGAATGAATTGACTCTCCCCTCAGGGATTCCGACGCCATTTTTTAGCGGATCAAGGTTTTGGTCGATCCCCCCCGGACTGCAGTCGACACGACGATTTGCATTCTCCCCCCAATTTCAGTCTTTCGACTTTTTCCATTATCTCTGTTTTTTGCGATCAAGGTGTTTTTTTAGGAACGTCTCCTTCCGTTAGAGATTTGTGCTGCACCACTATATGATGAGAACTGCGGGGGGTGGCGCTGGTAAGGATGAGAAACATTCGGTTACCATCTTCCTCTGTCCTCCGAATAGTCGCGATCAGAGTTTCAGCACCTGTTTCGCGACTGCGAAATGTTTATTTTCAGCCCAAACTTTCCCTTCGCCCCCCCTCCACCCAGATCAAGAACCAACTCCGGCCCCTCATATACCCTCTTTCTGTTTGGACCGGGTTTTTAAGGTTTCGAAGGGCCAACCCTTGGGGGATGGTTCTCCTCTCCCCGTTAGCTTTATTCTCCCCCGGCCCATTTGGTCATGGGGATTTTTCTGGTTCCCCCTTCCCAGTTTGACCGGAGGTATCCCTACTCCCGCCATTTCTTCTCCCTAATTAAGGTCCCTAAAGGAAGCTTGTCACACTCGTTAATTTTCCTTGAAAACATTTTTTTCTCCCTCCCTTGGTTTTCTTAACCTTCCTCCTCCTAGAGCCTTTTTAGCAAGACTAGGCAGGCCGGTCCTTAGTACAACCATCTCTGTCCTGAGTCTGCCTCCGTTTTTGCCTCTTCCAGGAAGTTTGCCAGGTCTTTTAGCAACAGTCTCCATAGGAATGCCCCCATCACTTTTCAAGAGATTTACTCTGAGCTTTTTTTTATGTCGCGTGCCCCTTGTCACTTCCGGATAGGCAGATGAAGTGTTTAAGTTTTCTCCCCCCCCTTCCCTCCCTGATAATACAGAGTTTCTTCAGTGGGCTTCTCGGGTGTCCCAACGTTCGGATACTTCGTCTTTTTTCTCACACCCTTTCACAGTTTCCGACCCTGACATGTTGTTTATGAAAGAAGGTGCTAGTTACTTACCCCCCGGAAGGTGTCATCTCACACCTCAACCATTCTTTGCACCTAAGAGGGTCCCCCCGTCCGGAGGGGCGCTTCCCCCTCTTAGCGTCAGCTCACTTTTCGATGAGGTTCGGAAGGAGGCTTCATTTGTGGATGCTTCTTTGGCCCTTTCCCTTTTTTTTTCAGAGCGGGTGTTCTATTTGTTTTTCCAGATCCGTCCGTTTCTTCTCTTTTTTTGCCGTTCCGGTGCATGAGATTTTGGGGATTCTTTTCAGCTTTGGCCCTCTTTTTAGTCGCTTTCTTCTTCTCCCCCCGCGGTCCGTTAGGCCTTGCCGGATAGAGCTTTCCCAGTATTTTTACTGTGCACCCCCCAATTCCCTCAGTCGCGGGTTATGGTTACCCCGACTCTTTCCGTAGAGCTGGTCTCCCCCCCTCTCCTTACAGAACTAATGGATGGCAGTGATGTGATTTCGTTACCTGTCGTACAGGGCTCCCGAGGTGGGATAAGCCTTCAATCCCTCTACGTTTTTGTTGGAGATCGAGTTTCCATGATCGCCGCCACCGCTGCTCTCCCACGATTTTGTTTTTGGAATAAGCCCTCCCCTCCGACCGCATCTGCGCTCTCCTCGATCTTTGAATCTGCGTCGATTCCTTTTACAGAACCCGGCAGTCGACTTGCACCTTCCAAAAGGAATTCAGTCCACCCCATCTGCACAGTCACCCTATTCGGCTAGCCTACCAGGGCAGCCCCTCCCATGGTTGACGAGTCAGAAAGGAAGCTATGTACTCTCGCAAGAACTCAAGAGCATCCCCCCTTCATCTTGGTTTTCCTCACACCCTAACTTCAATTTTCCCCCAATCGGCCCTTTTTTCAAACCCCAAAGACGAACAATCCCTATTGCGGGCCGTAATAATCAACTAAATCTCCCTTTTCCCCCAAGACCTGCCGCCCTCCCCCCCCCCCCATCGCCTCAACGCCCCGCTCTCCCAGGTAACTCTTCTCGGACGCGCCGGTGAACAGCGCACCAATCCTCCGGGTTAGCCTTCGGGCCACACTCTAATTTTTTTCCTGCTCAGGCCTCCTGCGCTCCTGGTCAGTCTTCCCTTCCCGTGTCCGATTTTTCCCTGACCCGGTTGATGTTTCTCTCCTCACGGTTCACCCGCCCTCCTCCATCGATTCCCCCCTCCGTCGCCTCTTTTCTCCCTCTCTTGAACTCCGTTCTCCATCTTCTTATCCTTGAAGTCCCATTGAGAATCCTCTAAGTTCTTTTTCCTCTTATGAAAAGCATATTGTCCTGCCCTTTCCATTTCTCAAATAAATGATGGAACACCACTCATTTCTTCTCACCCCCTTTTGGGAGCCCCTCATTCGGGTTTCGCGGTAATGGCTCCGTCCCGTTTTCCGGCAACATTGGCTTCCGTCGACTGCATCGCCAGGATTCCAAAGGCCCTTCTCGATAGCGAAAGTTCCTCCTTAGAAACATGTTTATCCCCCACTTTTGATTTGGTTTTTTTTTCCCCACCCCCCCTGATTGCTTATTGTCGTAAGTTTTTTTCCTACTCCGACGAGGGATGGTGTTTGTCTTTTTTTCACCTTATTCGAGTACCCTCATTAAAATAAAAATTACCATGAGTGCACAGATCCTCCTTCTCCCTTTTCGAAAAGGCGCACAGCCTGGGGAAAGTTCCTCCCCCCCAAGTACAGCGTCCACAGCCTCATTTTCTCTTCTTGACGGTCGTGTTATGGATTTTTTTTTTTTCGTCAACATTGCTTGTTTGTGTAGGTTCTATTTAGCCTCGAAGGCCTTGCGACTCTTCCACTTTTTTCTATGCCACTTCCTCTTTTTTCCCCTTCGCCGATGTTTTCTCTATTTGGACCGAGACACCGCCATTCCCAAGTGCTCGACAATGTTCGCCCTTAATGATAGAACAATGTCTGCAGGTCTCCCCCCCCCCGATGGAATTCTCTCCCCAAGATGATCGGAACAAATCCAGATAACATAACGACCCTACTAGAGGTTTTCCTTGTAAGATTGTTTTCCCACCAACAATTCCCAGTTAAACCAGTAATCTTCGTGATTTTAAGCCGGATCGATTCTCGAGCCCTTTCTTGACCGCTTTGCCCCACGATAATAGCATTTACCCCAGACCGCCCATCGCTCCTCACTTTCCCCGTTCAACGTAAGGTTCCCTGCCCGATTTCTGCCTATCAGGGGAGCATTAAGAGGCAGGCGATACATTACAAAAGACGTTACTGGAGGTTCAGGAGAATGAGCTTTCTGATAGGGGTATATTAAGAAATTTTTCAGTAGACTTAGTTTCCTCTCCTGAGATGGGTCGTTTAATTCCCTTCAGGTCACTCTTTAATGATGCCGCCCTCACAGTCTACTCTATAACCTTTTCCCACCACCATACAAGGTCCAGGCTGAACAGCAATTTCGTCCCCCCATGGGAGAGGAGATTTACTGAGTTCACCTACGTTTTTTTTTTTGCGACTCCCTCCACTTTCCAGACGACCTCCATTTCCTAAAGGGCATCCGTTTAAGATTGATTTTATTTTCTGTCCTTTTCTCTCTCGCACTCCGAACATTTTTTTTCCATTAGTAGGCTTTCTGGAGAGGTTTACCCCTCCGAATGATCGTCCATTGCGGCGGCACCTCTCCCGGACCATGGAAATTAGGCCGCCTTTGACGGTTTTCTAAGATCTATTCAGGTGAGAGTAGAATTCGGCTCACCCCAGATATACCCTAAATATAATCTGTCCCCCCTACGGATCGTCCTCTCCGTAGTCCTAGAAAGTTTTGCGGGGGTGTGGGGGGTTTTGATCCTCCGAGATACCTTCATTTTTTTTGTACCTGATCATTAGTCTTGCTAACTCTTGACACTTACCCTTTTTTCTTAGTCCAAATTCGAGACTAACTGCGTATTTCACCCCACGCATCTGGTTTCCCCACTATCGTAGTTTTCTGTTCGTCGACTCCTACCCCCGATAGACGGCCTCTCCACTATTTGTCGAGAAGTTCGTATTCCGAGGTCATCGCGGTGAAGTGAGTTCTCGACAGGACTGTTGAGAGCGTCGACAGCACTGTTAGCTATTTAGCACCTGGGCCTTACTTTAGGCTCTTCCAGCGAGCGCGTCTTTTACAAGAGCGAGCGCCAACTGGATCCTCAGGCCTGTGAATTGAAGCCTCGCGAAAGATCACTGGAGTAAGAGTTTTGATACTATGGCGCTTGCAGAACCATGAGGTGCTGCCTCAAAGCCTACCTCCCTTCATTTGGTGTCATCTTTTGTGTTTCGATATTGTATTACTCCTTGGATCTTGTTATTAATATCTTTTATGTGTTCTGTTTTTTTCACAGTCTTTGTGATTGGTTGTTTCACTTTTTATTATTTTAACTTTCTTTTTTTTATCGAGGGTTCAGATGTTAGCATCTTATCCGTCTATTTCCTATCTAATTTTTGTGTGATTGATTTCTCGACGCCCCGGGCAAATGCCTTGCCTGTCCCGAGACCCCCCCGGTCGTTCGCTTTCGCTTCTAAAGCCCCGCTTAGAATTCCACTTCTCAGAATCCATACCTTTCTTCATCCGATGATCCATTTCGCCTTTCAGTCTCTTAAACTCGCAGCTTATCCCCATTTTGAAGGTGCGCTGCTGATGTAGGACAATCACCCTAAGTAATATTTTATACCTGACGGCTTCCAGGCCCGCCAGGACGAATAAATGACGTTTGCGATTCCTTTTGCAGGTATTTCTCGAACGGG